>JACCDR011847129.1_pt1 | contig 45343 bp, 87 predicted proteins | sample 7446431 | NCBI WGS metagenome assembly JACCDR01 (sample SAMN15323443, study PRJNA562643) | freshwater metagenome | isolation source: river surface water | place: USA:Blue River Watershed | collected 2017-08-17 | reverse complement strand
GGTTGCGATGTGCGCTACATTGACCGCATCCCAAAGCTTTCAGTTGGTATCGCCATCCAGATTCTGGAAGAAGTGGATGCTAGGATCGAAAGGAGCTAACCAATGAGCATCAAGACCCAGAACCGCAAACGCCGCCCTCGTAAACGCCCCACCACTAGGGAGATGATCCGTTCCATCGAGAAGCAAATGAGCGACTATGACAAAGGCGTCGCCCCTCTAAAGCTCACCACTATCCACCCAGACGGCACTCGTACAGTAGAGGAATACTGGAAACCACAAGGAGATGCCAAATGAAACCACTCGATTTTGAAGACTTCTATGCACAAGCAGAACCCATCATGTCGGTGAAGGACCGACTTCACTTCTATTGGAATGCCGCCCGTGTCGGAATGGTTCCAGAAGATTCCGCTATCAAACTCCCAGACCTCAGTCAGTGGCCGAAGGATGCCGAAGGTGTCGTCGTCCTCTACAGTGGAGTAGGCGACGGATGCGCCACCTACTTGGCCAATCACAGCTCAGCTAAAAGCGCAGTGATCAAATACATCCTCCGTCCCGCCCCAGCATGGATTCCCAACCTAGGCGAAACCGTCTTCATCAACATCGACCAAATCAGAGTCAAAAGCGAACAGGCACCCCTAGGCACCTTCATCGGCGTCGTTTCCTCCATGGAAAACCCAAACAACCCCTGCGTCCGCCTCCTCGACGGCTCTTACAGGTACTACCTGATCGAACAAATGAAACCCTACTCCCCAGACAAAGTAGGTAAACCCTGGAATGAGATATAGGAGAAACACTCAAATGAAATACCAGTACAAACCCAAAGCCCCCAAATACAAGATCGTCCCCGCCCTCTCTCTTTTCGGCCAGCCCTGCTTCTACCTCTACAAGAGATTCCTCTTCCTCTACTTCCGAGTCCCCAACTCCTATTGTGGCCGCAGGAACCAAGCAGAGGCACTCATCAAACACCTCGAAGGGGAATCATAATGATGATCGATCTATGGACCATCAATAAGTTCCTGATCCGCTTCAACCTCGTCCTAGTAATATCAGTAGATGACAAACTCCCGACCACCCTCAGGCTCATGCTCTACTCCCGGTGGAAACGCCTCTTCCAAAACCCGCCCAAATCCCCCTGATCTTAATTTTTATAGAAAACCCCTATACCACATAGGGGTCTTTCTTTTGCACTATAGAACAACCCCACCCCCTCAACATTGCCCTATAGAGCAAAATCCCCTATATAGAGTATCACCCGCACACAACAATACTCAATCACAATCAAATTGTAAAATCCGCAGAAAATCACAGAAACACGTTATCGGCTGAAACCTAACCTCCCCCTCCCTACCTTCTCACTCTGGACACTAGACTACCCCGTCACCCCCCCCATGGGCCATAATGACACACTGTATCACAATAGCACTAAACACCTGTCACCTATGTCCACAATACTAGACATGGGTGCGTTAACGTACACAAAGGGCCTTTCTTTCGTTCGTTTCTCTTTTGATATTTGGATATCACTCTATAGGTGGAGCCAATAGAAGGGCATTGTGTACGGTAACACGGGGATGTCTACTATAGAGTACAGGGTAACATAGGTTAAGGTACATTCTGACACAATGGGCCGTTTTGACCCTAGGGATTAGGTAGTTAGCTATGGGCGTAATTGGTGGGGGTAGTATGTTACACGTGTAATATATGTTTGCGCAAACATAGGGGAATACTTGCACGTGCATGGAAATTGGCTTCCTAGCTCCCTTGTTCCTATAGAGTGTTTTCTCTATATAGGGATTTCTTCTAAGGGGGGATTAATTCAAGCTAGTGGAAGTAATGGGGCATTATGACTCTATAGGGGAGATTTTGGGACACTATACACTTGTATAGTGGTATTGCTGAAAAACCTTGAAAAGATCGTGTTTTTTCTGTTTTTCGTGTTGCCATGTCCGAAAGTGTAGTATAGTATATAGAGTGTAAGGCAAGGGGGCTGGTAACGGTTCCTGGTCCTTACCACCAGGGAAGGTTGGAAGGTTGGCCGAAAGGTTGGCCTGAAAAAAGTAGAAAGATTTTGAAAATTTCTACTTGACAACATTCTTCGGTGGGTATAAGATGAAAGCATGAAGGGAACGGGAACCGATGCAAGGTTTCAGCCGATAGGCTCAAGCGTTTCCTTGAACTAGGCCGGTTCGATTAGGATAGGGTCTAGGGTTTAACAGTGGGTAGCCTTGAATTGCCACAATGGCAAGGCCGAAACAGTTAGAACCTAGAAAGAGTCTGAAAGAACTAGATCAAGGTGGGATTCCTTGATTGAAGTTACTAGATTGACACTCTAGTAATGGCCTAAACGTAATCCCCCGTGTTAGGGGGGAGTCGGTCAGAAAGGACGGTTTCGTCCTTCCCTATAGGCTAATGCAGTCTGCGGGATTCAATCTTGATCGGGTCATGATAACGTTGAGAGCGTGAACGGGCCCTAGTCTAACACGATGAAAAATCAAGGTATGAGCCCGGGGGTCAATCGCTAGGATAATCTCGTAATGGGAGTTATGCGGATATGCAAACTAACCCTATCCTAGAGTACATCAGACAGGACCCTAATGCGGTTTCGTGTTAGGGTCCTGCCTTGATCGAAGTTTTCTGTTTTCTGACACCCCCCCCTCGGAAATCTGGTACGGATTTTAGATTCCCGGCGGATTAGAACGTGCAGAAAAATTTAACAGAAGACTTCGGGGAAGGTTTACCATGGAAAAGCCTCGAACGGTTCGGGCTAAGTACAAAGTAAAGACTGAACCTTGCCAAGCGATCGGCGCTTCGGGAAGGGTCCACACGGAGAAACTGTTCTCCGTTGATTTCGTTTCGATTGAGACGAAACCGGACAAGCCTGTCAAAATCACCTATGTTGCGTTCGAACCGAAGGAACGCCGTGAGGTGGTAGGACGGGTTAAAGGTCCGTCCAGGAACAAGAAACACCGGGACAAAGTTGGTCATTCTGGTGACTATTCTTTGATGGTCCCGTCACGTGTTCTCAAGAAACTTCGTTCCATGCCGCACAAGGTCGGAACTGTTTTCAAGTTTGGCTTCAAGAACGAGTATCATTGCTCTGTTCAATCTGGTGTTCTCACCATCAACGGTCGTGAGTTTCACGGCTTCAAAACCTTCGCCTGAGGTAGTATCATGCCCCCAGTCTACACCCTCAAAGAAACCGACGTGCCCGAATTGGGCATCGTCAAGACCATTTCCATCAAGGACGCCCCCATTGAACGTTTGGGCGACGAAGCCCCCGCTGAACCCAAGAAAGGTCGGAAGAAACACCAGGAAGTTGCCAGGGTTACCATCTCCGGCACTGGTAAGACCTACTCCAAGCTCTCCCTTGATCGTGAGTTGGCCCGGTACATTCACAAGGAACCCAACCTTCTGAAGAAGTACCTCAATGAGCAGCGCATGAGGATCATTGAAACCCCGTTCACGATCATGGTCACTACCGTAGGCGGGAAGATCATCCGCAGACTTCCTGTGAATCGGTAACCCCCCTGGCAAAAATCCTACAGATTTTCCATTCCCGGCAAGTCTGCCCGCGCCGGAAAATTTCTACGAGGAGGTTGGCTATGCCCAGCCCGCGACTCTCCTTGAGCCAAGTCAAAGGACTTGGCTTGGATCACACACTCTTGCCGGAACGAAAGAGTTATTCGGTCGGCGTCCTGTACGATCGGTGGCTCCAGAGCTACCAGTGGGCCTGGTGTGGACACCACTTCGGCGGTGCCCCCTACCAAAAGCAGTACTTGGAGCAAATGGCGGAAATCCGTCCCAAGCTCCAGAAGGTCATGGTCCTCTTGGGTATCTGCGAGGCCGTTATTCAAGACACTTTGAAACAGCCAGGGTCCCTTGAGTACCTGGAACGAATCTCGATTCCAAACTAGGAGTGTTTATGGAGTTTCTCGCTGGCTTCGTCGTGGGCCTCATCATCGGAACCCTCTTCGGCGCTTACCTCTTCTACAAATCCGAAGTTGATCGGTGTAAAGACGGTCGCGCCTTTGAAGGGTATGACGGCAAGATATACAAATGCGTCCGCGTCAGTACTGACTAGCTGTTGAACCGCCTTGCCCTCAGGGCGGTTCGATGGCCTGTTAGGGTCAACATTCCACTTATGGAGGCACCATCATGGTGTACTTCAAGACCATCGGCGACCAGAAGGTCGCCTTTTTCATGCCCAACTGGGGGCCCGAACGCCGGGCAACCCTGGAAGAGATCCAAGCCTGGGAAGCGGCCAAACTGATGAAACCCGGCAAGGTCAAGTGTGTTCGGCTCGGTGCCCCGAGGGTGCTGGCGTGAGCATCCAGTACGAGTTCAAAGTCCCCATGAGGGACCCTGTCAACCGCAAGAAGACCATGTTCCCCCGTGGTGCCATCGTGGATCTGCGGGATGTGGAAATGCTCTCCTCGTTCGCCGAAGCCTTCGACATTGACAACATCCGGCCCACTCAGGCCCCGGCTACCCACCATGTCCCCAGTTCGGGTAAGGTGGAATGGGAGCTGGTGTGAAACTTACCCCACAACTCAAGAAACTCATGGTCCATGTCCTGAGGTACGCCTACACTCAGATGACCTACTGTGCGTGCAACAACGTCCCTGATGAGTGGTTCGAAGGGTGGACCGAGGAGCAAAAGAACGACTTCGCCGAGAAGGTAAAAGCCCTGTATGAGGGCGACGGATTCGAAGAAGATGAGGACGAACCCCTCACCACGTTTGATTGCCTGGAAGACACCATGATCGCCAAGTACCTCATCTCTCTCTTGGAGGAATCATGAGTCTCAGAGCCAAAATCGTCATAGGGGTGGCCCTGGCCACTACCCTGCTCCCAGGCGTTATCGTCTGGGGTCTGTTCTCCTTCGTCGTGATGGGCATCAACCCGGTTGAGTGGTCCGTTGATTCCAGAATGGGGTCGGTCATGCTCACTCTCATCTTCGAATTGGTGGCATGGGCCGCCGTTGGCTCTAATTTCTGGGACATAGTGACCGAGATCGAAGGAGCGCTGAAATGAAAATCTTCCTCCCCGCCCTCGGCCTCGTCCTGTCCTTCTCCCTGTTCGTGTTCTGTATGGGCCTCAACCCGGCTGAGTACTGGAATTACCGCACCGCCGGTATTCTGATCGGCCTGGGTGGGCTCGGCGTGTCTGCCATCAAACTCCACAGGAGGACGTAATGGCCTACATTGTCTTCCGGTCGTACTACCTCTTGGAACGACCAGACGCTCGTCATGCGGAAATCGCATCCCAATACGATGCCGCCATCCGAGGATGGTGGGAGGAGGCAAACGAAGTCACCTGTCGGATCTTCCGGCACTTCTAGTGTTGATAAACCGCCACTCTAGTGGCAGCCTACAAATCCTCTCAACCGGATCACTTCCCCCGACCCTGTTTGGATCTCATCGAAGCGTACCCGTTCCCTCGTGGAATGGATGTAGTGGAATGAGTCGAAAATCCATCATGCTAAGGACATAAGTCAAGCCGTAATAGCGGAGAATGCGGTTCGCTCAGGGAGATAGGTCCCCCCTGAAGGCCCCGAGCTTCTAGGGGTTGGTGATTTATCCACATTGAAAGGAGTTACGAATGAAATCTATCTGGATCAACTCGATCAAGTTTCTCGCCTTGGTCATCTTCTGCTTCCTGTGGTTCGGGGTCATGATCCCGTTCCTCATCAACACCCCGGACGACCTCATCGCCGGTCTCGGGTTCGTGGCCTACGTGGTGGGCGGTCTCATCGCCATCACCTTGGTCTCCCTCATGTGGTCGAAGCCTCTTGAGAGGCTCATCAGAAAGATTAAGGAGGTTTCTCAGTGAAGAAACTTTGGTTGTTTGGTCTCATCGCGGCGTTGCTCGTGGGCACGTCCTGTTCGTTCCAGGTGCCGTCCGGCAATGTCGGCATCATGTACAACAAGTTCGGCGGTGACAAGGGCGTGGAGAAAGTCGCCTACGAGCCCGGGGTGGTGGGGTACAACCCTTTCACCCAGGACTACAAGCTCTACCCCACCTTCGAGAGGGTCACGAACTTCCGTGACCGAGGTGACGACACCATCTTCGACGGCATCAGCTTCAGCGCCAAGGACGGCAACGAAGTCAAACAGGAAGTCGCCCTGTCTGCCTACACGGACAAGGATCACGCACCAATCCTGTTCCAACGCTACCGTGAAGATTTTGACGACATTCTCAACACCCAAGTGAAACAACGGGTACGGGACTACTTCAACCAATACGCCGCCAGTTACGGTATCGAAGACATCTACGGCGAGAAACGTGGTGAACTGCTGGCCCAAGTCGAGAAAGCCGTGATCGCTGAGTTCGAACCGAAGGGGGTGCTGGTAACTCATGTCAGTTACCTCAGTAAACCCAAGTTCAGTCCCCAGGTAGAAGCGGCCATCGAAGGTAAGATCGTCACCCAGCAGGAAACCCTGAAAGCGCAAGACGCCGTGGCTAAGGCGAAAGCCGAGGCCGACCAAGCCATCGAACGGGCACGAGGCCAAGCGGAAGCAAACAAGATCGTGGCCGCGAGTTTGAGTCCCCAGATCCTCCAATCGATGGACTTGGAAAACCAACGCCTCCTGATCGAAGCCATGGCGAACGGAAAGGTAGGGATGCCTACCACGTATGTCACCAGCGCCGACCGGACTTTCCTTCCGATCAAGTAGTCCCCTGAATTGACCGCCCTCGCCCTGAGGGCGGTGTTTTGAGGAGATTCCTATGCAAGTAGATCGAGTCAAGATGGGCCGAGAGATTACCCCTGAGGAAGCCTCCCAGCTTGATTGGGGTGGCCAAGAACCTAAAACGCGTCGAATAGTGTGCGGGCTTGAAGTGCGCGCTGGCCAGCCTAAATGCTACCTCCGAGGCGGTTGGATTCCTGAATACGACACTAAAAACACCATCACGACGAGTAACTTCCAGTTATTTAAGCGTGCCGATGAAATGTTCATGGAATCTACTAGCAGATACATCGACTTGCTCGTAAGGGGCGAAGGGAGATTGGTATGAACGGATTGAACTCTGTCCTCTTGGAAGGAACCGTGGCACGTAATCCAGAAGCCATCAATGCAGGTATCTTGTTTGTGCTAGAGACATCTCCTAAAGATGGGCCGTTTAGGGTTGCCTGCCATCTACCCTACGCTACGAAGAATGAGGTGGTGGAGGGGGGCATGGGTGTAAGGATCGTGGGCAAACTCGGCATGGCCTTTGGCAAACTTCATGTGGTAGTTGCATCCATTGAGGTCAAGCATCAATTCGACAAGACCTCTTCACTAAGGAGACTGGTATGATCACCATGGAATACGCCGGTTCCACTTGGGTTCTGTACAACCAGAACAACGGCCTCAACCAGCCGGTTGAGAAGTTCGACAACCTCAGGGTACCCACTCTGGACAGAAGCGGTGCCACACCTATCGGAGTAACCCCGGAAGGAAAGCTCATCGTGAGAGCCGGGGGCAAGACCCATGAGATCCCCGCTGGCGAGGTGGGCCTCGTCTGGGTGCGCAGATGAGCTTCTTCTGCTGGCTCTCCCTCAAGTTGGACTGGTTCCTTGAGAAAGTGAGGTTGATCAAGTGAAGTTTTACATTCCTGAAATCGGTGACGAAATCAAGCTCACTGCGGATTGGCACTTTACCCTATACGTTGAGGACAGGAATAAGACCATGTATCCGAAACTGCTGAAGAAGCAGTACCCAACTCAACTTGAGCAGTTGACACGCATCGAGGTTCCCGGCTTGAGCTGGGATAAAACCCCACGCACCATAGTCGAGCACCACCTAACCTCCGATCCCACCAAATGGGTGGATGGTGGCTGGAAAAACCTTCAACTCAAGAAACCGTGGGAAGGGTATTTTGAAGGCGAGTTTCGGGTGTACCGAGCGGGAAATATGGAAGTTTACTTCCACCATATCAAGGATTCCATCCCTGTTTCCCTGCCTGCTGGGACCGTCCTCATGGTGGACAGGATCTATATCAGACAAGGCCGGGAGGATTGGTCGTCCGTGACCTTCAAGGTGCCAAAGGGACGGTTCTGGGCGAAACTCGATGAAGTCAACAACATGGAGTTCGAGAAAATCGGGCATACGTCCATGTACGAGGGCCGTCCCCAGCCAGCTCCTATTGGAGGTTAATCAAGTGAAGCAAATCCCAAAATACGAGGTCGTGGTTTCAAACAAAGAAGCCAAAGAATGGCTGGCCAAGAACTACCTACTCCACGACAAAAGCGGCTGGGGTCCCGGCCAGCTTGAGAATTGGATCGCAGATGCCAGCATGGCCACTTTCTTCACTGTTGGCGACGGATTTGCTATCCGTGGGTATCCCGTAATTGCCGCACCGGCAGGCAACACCCTTGAAGAGCTTCGCCGGATCATTATGAAATACCGCAAATGTTCCTCAAATCCGGCGAGGTTGGTATGAAAATAGCCCGTGTTGTCTATGACGGTGAGCTAACCCAAGAGCAGGTAGATGAGTGGGCAAAGGTTTCCAGCCTGTCTTTCTGGCCCCAGCTACGCCCCGCTGTTACGCTGGAAACCGGTTGGGTATATCCGGTTCACAGTGCCAGAACCTACAGGGATTGGAGCCAGAGTTTCCCTCACCAAGCCCAATACTACCTCGAAACCAAGGATTTCAACCGCTTTCTGTTGATCGCCACAGACATGCTCAAATGCAAATGCAAAAGCACGCAGGGCCACTATCTGGAGATAACTAACAGAAGCGAAGCAAGACTAGTGTGAGACCCACGCCGTTGGCGTGTAGAGAACTCAAAGTAATCAGGAGGTAACATGATTACCAATTTTGTCGTGGGGAAAACGTACACGTACAGCGGCCCCCACCTCAAGTGCTGGCGCACTCGGGGCAAGACCGGCTTCGTCACCGAAGTCCACTTGCTCAAGTGCGTCAAGGCGTCCAATGGCTACGCCCTGTTCCAAGGACAGACCCCCACGGGTAAGTCCGGTCGGAACGGGATGTGGAACTACACGAAGTTGCTCGGCAACTTCACCTGCTTGGAGGACAACGCCTCTGTGAAGAGCGATGTGGTCACCACGGCTGTGAAGTCCGACACCATCGTGGATGTTTCCGCCATCCGGTCGCAGGTCCGCAGGGACTTCCTCTCCTCGTTCTAAGTTAGAGCCGTGGCTACTCGTCCACGGCAACAACCCAACTCCTTCGTATGAAGGGGTAAACACAAGAAAGCCTAGCCACAGAGCTAGAGCAAAGGACTACATCACATGGCTACCAAGAAGATCAGCTACATCGCCGCCGCTATCCTCCGCACCAAGGCCGCCCTCGACATGGCGAAGGTTCCCTTCGCCGAGCGCCGGATCGCCCTCGACATCGACACCAAGCTGAACGACATCGAAGGTGCGAAGCTCGACAACGCCACCAACCGCGACCAGCTCCTGTTGGCCTACGCCAAGGGCGACGCCACCAAGCTGGCCAGCATCGTCGCCACCTTCGTCAAGGAAGACGAGCTGAACCTGACTCAGGCCGCCCTGACCAAGGTCAAGGAAGTCGTCACCGGTCAGGTGGACGTGGACGACAAGGAACTGCGGACCAGCGCCGCTGGCACCCTGTCGGACGCCATCGACAAGCTCTGATCTCAGAGGATTGAGACGAAAGGCCCAGCCCAAAAGGTTGGGCCTTTTTGCTAAATCCTTTCGTAGGAGACAGTTATGTATGCGATTATGCTTGGAGATAGTGGGGTTTTCTTTCAACTTGGGTCAGACCCAGTAGACCCTGTTCATAAGACAGGGCACGGAAACAGGACCCCCTTTATCGGGGAAGCCACCCTATACAACAACCTAGAAGATCTCAGGGCACAGCAGGCTTGGATCTCGAAAAGGACAACCTCTTACTGGGCTGGTAGAGCCGTGAGGATTCTCCCTAACGGGGCCTTCGAAGTGTTGGAGCAGAAATATAGTCCTGCGAGGCTGGTATGAGCATAGACTACGGCCCAGGCGACATAATCCGGTTCAAGAACCTCCCTAGAGGCCCCCAGTGGCCTCTAGTAGGAGCCCTCGCTGAGTGTCATGATATTACTGATGGTTGGGTTCATGTGTGGTGGCTCACCGGACCGAGATCCACAGTACGAATGCCAGTAGAAATGGAAGGCTGGTACGCTGAGCAGTTTGTTCTACGCAGACGACAAGGGAGGCTTGTATGAATCCGTTCAAGGCTGGAGACATGGTTGTCTGGGTGGACGGTATGTGGCCCCAATTAGTTGGCCACACGGCTAAGGTGCATAAAGTACGCTCAGACTTAGTGTTTCTTAGTTGGATCACAGGCCCTCGAATCGACATGCCCGTAGAGACCGAAGGTTGGCTCTACGGCAGAGTTCAGCGGCATCTAAACGAAGCAAGATTAGTTTAAGGAGGAGTCACATGGACCCGAAAAGCATTCTCATCGAGGGTAAGGTCATCACCTGCATCGAAACTCTCGACGCGAACCAAGCGCCTCTGGTGAGTGCGCAGAAAGTCAAGATCGAGAAGGTCAACGACGAGGGTGTTACCCTCCTGGCCCTCACCGACGAGAACGGGAAAGATCTTTCCACCGAGGAGGGCTACCCCAACGAATGGGACCGCCTCACCCAGAAGTGGGACCAGATCAAGATTCAGGTGATCAACGGGCCGATCTTGGCCCTCACCCTGGATGAGCACAAGAAACCGTTCGTGGTGCAAATCGAATAGGAGGTCTGCATGAAGTTCAGACTCTGCCTGACTCCGGGGCGCTTCTGGTCCCCGGAGGCCCTGGCATCCATCAACGACGGCAAGCCCCACCGCCACACCAGTGGTAGCTTTGAGGAGGCCCCGGCCTTCTTGAACCACACCGGCCATTGGCAGGAGTTCGAGGATGTTGCCGAGAAGCCCACCGCTACCGGGGATTTCTTCGTCAAGAACTCCAAGAGTTCCAAGGTCTACCTTCACATCGAAGGTACTGACCCCGGACGGTATGCCCGTAAGCTGGTCCCCACCGGGAAGTGGTACCACGTCGGCCTCAACCTCTCCAACATGGCCAACATGGTCTTGGAGCTGGATAACCCCGGGCCGTTGCCTGTCTCTCAGATCTCGAACCGCCCCACGTACAGCCCTGTGTACGTGGAGGGTGTTTGCATGGATGCTGGCGAGGTGGAATCCAACACCCGAACCTCGCACATCTCCGGCGTGCTGATCCTTCGCGGGAATGCGTGCTCCGTTCGTGGTCCCGAGGGCGGTACCGTCTATGTGACCCGGAGCGAGTTCGTCACCCTGCCTCGCTGTAGCGCCTGCAATGACCGGTTCTTGACTGCCCTCCCCGAAGGCGGGATCTGTCAGCGGTGCGAAGAACAAGCCGTCCAGCGGCGGGTCCGTGGCTACCACTCTGTCCCGCCCCACGGCTTCATCAAGTACAAGGTCAAGGATGAAGAGCTGTTCCTCGGTGTCGAGATCGAGACCGACCAGCCCCAACACGCCGAAGCCAAACGTACCAATGCGGTCAAGCTCCTCATGCGCACGGACCCTCAGGAGAAGAAGTTCTACCTGAACGGTGACGGCTCCTTGCAATGCGGGTTCGAGTGGATCACCATGCCTCACTCCATGGAGAAGTTCATGGAAGAGAAGCAGTACTGGACGGATCTGCTCAATGGTGTCGCCGCCGCTGGCATGCGTTCGCACGATACGGACACCTGCGGCCAGCACATCCATGCCACCCGTGAAGCCTTCAAGCCGGGATGCGTTGAGTTCATCTCCACGGTGTACGAGAACCTGTACCCGGACTTCGCCCACTTCTCACGAAGAAGCCGGTCAGAGCTGGAACGCTGGGCTCCCCGAGCGGACAAGGCTCGTACCTTCGGTGAACAGAAATGTACCGCCACTGGCCCGTACTACTACGGTCGCGGTGCCCTGAACACGGGAACCTCTCGTACCCCCACGGTTGAGTTCCGGTTCTTCAAAGGAACGTTGAATCCCACCACGTTCTATGCCAACCTCCAGTTGGTGTGGTCGATGATCCTCATGGGTAACAAATCCAATTGGCGCAACAAGGCGCTGGAAGTCACCTTTGATGACATCATCAACTTCTCTGGGTTCAGCGAGATCCAAGAGTACTGGGCCAGGCGCAAGGACCAGCCGAGAGCGCGGGCAAACGAGAACTACTAGAGCTTCCGTATGGAAACTCATCCTACCTAAGAGGGTAAAGCTATCTGTGTCATTGCTGTCAAACCGTCTGGAGTTGATTTCCAGACTGAAACCGATTTCCGCTCGTGTTTCGAGCGCAACCGCGACGGTGTGGGATTCGCCTGGATCAAGGACGGACTCGCCCACTACACCAAGGGGTTCATGACGGTCGAGACCGCACTCGCCGAATACGAACGGATCAAGTCCTTCCTCACCAAGGAAGACAAGCTGGTCATCCACTGGAGAATCGGGACCCACGGGGCGAAGGATCAGACCATGACCCATCCGTTCCCCGCCTCCTCCAACCCCGAAGACCTCAAAGCCTTGTCCGGCTCTTGGGGAACGTTGCTTTTGCATAATGGCGTACTTTCCAACATGCCTACCGACAAGGATCTGTCCGACACGGCGGTCCTTGCCCGTGACTACCTCGCCCCCATGGTGAACTCGGATCTCCCCCGGGAGACCCGCAACGCCATTCTCAACCAGCTCAAGACCAGTTCCAGGCTGTGTGTGATGGACGGAGATGGCGAGGTGGTTCTCATGGGAAGCTGGGAAGAGGACAAGGCCACCAAGCTCATGTACTCCAACATGCTGTGGAAACCCACCCCAGTCACCACCTACAATCGAGGTCACCAACACTTCGATTACGGCGACGACTACAGCGAAGGCTGGGGGTACGGACGGGGCGGATATCATGCACCCAACGCCGCCACGAAGACCCAAGAGAAGAAAGCGGCTAAGGGCGCACGGAAAGCCGCACGGCTTCTGAGCGACGAAGTTTTCGACTCCTACGTTCTGAGCCCCAAGGAAAAGGAACGCCTGTTCCCGGTCAACCATCCGGTCTATATGAACCGGATCAAGATCGACCCCAAGCAGAAGAACTTCGAAGACCTGTTCGTCCTGGACGGCGACCGTGTGTTCCAGCTCTTCGACTCCGAGAAGAGCGAGTACCTGTACCTCGGTCGGCTGGATTACTTCGGCGAGGCTTTCCCGTCGGCCACCGCATTCCTGGAGCACATGAAGAAGCACAACCTCTTGGGGGTGACGGCATGATCCCGGTCGAATCGCAAGTGGAACAACCATACGCCATCTTCCGATACAAGGCTACCCCCAATGCCTGGGGGGCCTACATCGTCAAATCCAACGGGGACTACTCGTTCTCGATGGTGTCTGGTGGTAACCAGCTCAACGTTGAATTCAATGCCAGGAGTCAGAAACATGCGCAAGCGAAAGCAATCGCGGTCTCAAGTGCGCTCAAGGGGTACTGGTACAAGGACGTTACCGACTTCTACAAGGAGCCCAAAAATGCCTGCGGCCCATGTGCCTGAGTACAAGCACTGGCTAGACCCAGTGAAGCCCGACGAGTTCGTGATCTTCCACGACCATACCGACAAACACTGGTTGAGTGATAACGTGCTTCTGCTCTCCACCTCCGGGAACCTGCGTCGTCTGGGGGGAGGGGCCGCCTGGGAGAGCCTAGAAAGTCTCACCAAAGGTGGCCAAAAGGTCGTCGCTCGGTTCGGCTACGGATTCGAGCGGATGTGTCTGTACGCCATGGGCATCGCCTACCTCAGGCGTCAGAGCACCACGGCCTCGGAGAAGGCGGCTATTGCGGAGTACCTCAAACCCCTCGTGACTGGGACGGTGTTGTATGAGTGAAGAAACCGATCTCCGGGCTATCATGAACGCAGAACTCCACCTGAACGGGGCGTATCTCCTTGGGGACACGGTTCTTTGTTGCAAGAACCTCAAAACCCCAGGTTGGACGGATTGGGTCAACAAAGAAGACATGCTCGGCATCAGTGAGTATGGCATCAACTTCCGATACAAGTACAACGCCGACGGGTACTCCAAGAAGTACGCCAACGGCGAGGTAGGAACCATCAAGAAGGCCGTCTTCTACAAAGAGTTTGAGACCGTGGAAGAGATGGTCGCCTTCGCTGACCGAGTAGTCGCCAAAGCCCGAGAACATTTGAACACAGGAGGCACAACATATGCCCGCAGTACTTCGAATTACCCGCCCCAAGTGGGGGGTCAAGCCGTTCGCTGAAGGACGGAACTATTCCGAGATGAACTTCAGGGACACCTCCTTCCAGTTCCGTCGAGGGATGGTGTACTTCTTTGAGATGCCGGAAGGAGTCGTTCGGAAACAATCGAACATCCGTCAGTACGTCTCTGGCCGGTTTGGTGGTGCCAATTGGAGCGACACCATGTACCGGGCTGTGGCCACCGGAGTACCCCTCCTGGCCGCGTATGGCGACCGCCACCATGCCGAGTTCCTCGGTGTGGGCAGTACCTTCGACTGGAGCCGTGCCCTGGATCGCTGGGTTCGTCTCATGGCCATCCCCAAATCCAGCGGCATGACCTTCGAGGTTGGTGATTTCGTCGTGGCGAAGAACCTGGCCTTCAAGATCATGAAGATCGACGGCGTGAATCTCTTCGGCAACACCCTGGACATGGGCCGTGCCAAGTACGTCCGTGAAGAGGTTTTCACCACCGATGAGGTGACGGGGAAGCTGGTCCCTGCCGTGCTGGATGCCGACAATGGCGACCAGTACCTCCACTGCTCCCACTGTGGCGGGGAAATCGCCCGTGGGATGAATGTATTCGAAGTGGCCAGAAACGAGAACGAGACGCCGAGCTTTGTGTGCAAGACCTGTACCGACCACGGCGAGACTCCGATCTACAAATGTGGCAACTGTGGCCGTGTTGAGCATAACGTCAAGAACGGCGTGTGCTCGTACTGCTCCAGCCGCATCTACCGGTGCGCCTGCTGTGGCACCAAGAAAGACAAGAACCGTGAACCCGGCTTCAAGCGCCATCCCCTCGACCCGGACGCCATGGTGTGCGGCTACTGCTACGCACGGGCTCGGCACTACGATGTGCCCGGACACGATTTCCGACCTGACCGGCTGAACTTCTTCTCGAACAGGGACGACATCACCCTTGGTCTTGAAATGGAGATGGACAGCGAGGACGGTTTGGCCCGTGACTCGGTGATCCCCTTCCTGCGGGACAACATGAGAATGGGAAGTAGCAAGGAGCGGTACTTCATCAAGGCTGACGGCTCCCTCAAGTACGGCTTGGAATGGGTCTTCCATCCCCACTCCTTGAAGGAACTCAAAGATCTGGAACCCCAGCTCCGTGAGATCCTTCGGCACCTGCGCCGGACTGGCATGCGCTCCCACGACACCAAAACCTGCGGACTCCATGTCCACGTGGGCAAGGACCGGCTGGGGCCGACCGAAACCTACCAGCGGCTTGCCATGGAAAAGCTCCTGTTCCTGGGTGACAAGTACTACAAGGAAATCCTCCAATTCTCTCGCCGGAACAAGGAAAACGTTGACCAGTGGGCCGGAGTTCAGGGAGTCGGATCGATGCAGGACGCCTGCTACATCTTCAACGATGCCCGGAGCGACCGGGACCATCACCGCCGCAAGGGTATCAACCTGACCAATCGGGACACGGTTGAGTTCCGGTTCTTCCGTGGAACTCTTGTCTGGACAACGATTTACGCCACTCTCCAGCTCGTCCAGAACATGGTGGAGATCGCCCGAGACGTGACCATCCCTGTGGAAAGCGTCTCCTGGGAGGCCATCATCAACAAGAACGAGTACAAGATCCTCCAGGATTACTGGGACACCCGCAAGGACACGAAAGTGGTCATGTACGCCGACGACGAACCCGTGTTCGACGAAGAGAATCCCAGCAAGGAGTAGTCCAATGAAGTATGTGATCTACGCGGAGCCAAAAGAGGGAGTGAGCGGCACGTACAAGCCCCTTTGGTTCAGTGAGACCAGAATCTGGGAAGGCCATAGGGATGAGGCCAGCCTATACAGGTTGGACGCCAAGGGAAAGCCTGTCGGCTGGAGACATATTTGGCCCATTCAGTCCAACGTGTATGAAATCCATCTTATCCCAGCTAAGGCTCCAGGGAGGCTTGTATGAAGTGGTACCTCAAGGATTTCCGAGGAAATTACTTCGCTCGGGGTCGGGGAGACGACCATTACTGGGGCTTCGCATCGGAGAAATACATCCAAGAGAATAGACTCTATAAGGTCAGGTTTGATTCCCCCGATCTCAAAGATGCGTGGGTAAAGGCCCGCATTATCAGCGACCAAAGGGACGTAATGGTCCCTTCCAGATCCGAAGCAAGACTCGTGTAAGTTGTTACAACAAAAGGAGATACGAATGAACATCAACCGCTACGACATCCACACCGCCGATGGCAAATACCTCGGCTACATCGACGCCCCCAACCAAGGGGCCGCCGAGAAGATCTTCCGCCAGAAGGCCAAGCGCATCAAGGCCGTGGTGGAGGGCACCGAAGTGTTCACCCGCCAGAACGTGGTGGCCTCCTACGATGGGAGCTACAACGACTGGGAAGTTGAACAGAAAGCCGGTAAGTTCGACTAAGGAGACGCCACATGAGTATGAACCTACGACTGGAAGTAAACGGCAGGAAGGTGGAACTGTGGCAAACACCCACCATGATCACGCGCATGCTCCTCGTGGACAAGGAGGGTAGGGTCGATATGCGTTCTGGAAAGAAAGCACGCCGAGCCCTCCAAGGCTACATCATCTGGGTGGAGCGCAGTGCGGACGGGGCTTGGAAGGAAGACGAACTGGAGGCCCTCAATAACCTCCGGGAGCGAATGGTCGATGAGGTCAAGCGCATCAAGGACATCCTGGCCCTACCTGACGCCCACCTTGAAGTGTACGCCCTATGAACCGGGAAGAACGCCTCCGTCTCCTCGTCCCCCTCATGGCTGGCCTGCTAAACAACAAGACTGAGTACGCCAAGCTCCTTGAGAAGTTTGAACAAAGTGAGGAGCTTGGCCTTGGTCTGTCTTTTGGCATGGTTCTTGCTATGGAGGCCGACGGCCTTCTGTGCGCCGCCGCGAAATTATGTGAGGGCCGCAATATCCCCCTCTAGGAGTCAGTCATGTTTAAACGAGGCGATAAAGTCCGGTGCATCAACAACAGAAATCAAGAAGACCTGCTAGAATTAGGCAAGGTGTATACCGTGCTTCATGCTGATATCATGTCCCACCCTGGGAACCTCAGACTGGCGGAAACTAGTCGTTCGTTCATTCCGTGGAAGCACCGGTTTGTTTTGGCCCGGCAAGAAGCGAGGTTGGTATGAAGTACTACATAAGATACAGAAAAACCAACGACCAACGGTGGCACTATGTTGCGAAACGGCACCCAGCCTCGGTTTTTGAACAGGGTCAGTGGGAAGGGTCTGAGGTATTACCAGAACGAGACATGCTGTTCCTTTTCTCTAGCTTGGATGAAGCAAAAGAACGGGCTAAGGCGGGAGGCCTGACGTTCTTTGCGAACCCCGTTTACATCGACGAACTCTGCCGTTACACCTCAGAAGCGAGGTTGGTATGAATTATGCAGTGAAGCTCAACAGAGGACAGGCCAATACCTACAAACACAGACCCCCGCATTACGCGTATCCCACACCGACCGCATGGGATTCGACAGAAGAGGGACCCATGTGGATGGACCACCAAAGGGCGCTGAAGCTATTCCATTCAATAAGGTTCGACAGAAATGACCACCCCGGCTGTGTCTGGTGGCAGGAAATTGTGCCACAAAAGAATGAAGCGAGGTTAGTATGAAGTATGGACTGCGTTACCGGAGAAAGAGTTCCAGGGACAAGGACGCATGGATCTACGTCGTATGGATAGATGGTCGCGAACGAGTTTGGGAGTCGGGAAACTGGAGGGAATGCGACAGCAAGACCATTCCCCTAGACCAACCTCTCGTGATGTTCGACACGTCCGACATAAAATTGGTGTACGGGAGGGCACTGAGTCCTGATCCCGACTTTGTAGATGAGATGTTCCCTATCACGAGTAGAAACCAAGCGAGGTTGGTATGAGATCATTCAAGAAAGGTGACCACATCCGGTGTGTCAATCCCCCAAAGGACCCCCCTCTTCAGACAGGAGACATCCGCCCAGTGATGGGTGGAGTTTACACCGTGTATGACATTAACATCCTCTTCAGGGATGAAGTTATCCTTGCAAAAGGAAACCTGTCTTGGTTGGCCAGTCGGTTTGTCCTACATAGATCGGGTGCTCGTCTAGTTTAAGGAGGTTCTCATTGCCAGTTCTAGGAGATCTTCTACGCGAAGAATTAGCCGAGGCTAACAACGCCAAGCCTCTGCTGAATGGAATGATTCTTTCCGTGGAAGGCATTTCCTTACAGGACCAGAACATAAAGCTCACTGTGATGGTCAAGGTAGGGCATTCCAAAGAGGTCGCTAAGTATCTCGACCCGCACATCAAGCGCCTCATCCAGGCGTGTGAGGAGTACAATAAAATGAAGAAGGAGGAAGGCGATGGTACTTACGAAACTACCATGGTCAGCTTTCACCTCGGCCTCTAACTCGGCTGAACTGGTGAAAGCTCTCCAGCGTATGTTCACTGTGAAGAGGGCACTGCCACCCAAGATAGGGCCAGTCGTGACCATGGGGATTCCGAATCTCCAAGTCAACAAGGCCCCACTGTGGAATGCCCTGTGTCGGGTGTTCGGCTGTCGGGCAGTCGTCAGCAAGAGACAGGACAAAACGAACATTGTGTTCGTTGGTTCTTCTGAAGACATTACGTTGGCGGCCCTGGCCTGTCGGAAGACGGCTAAGAAACTCGGAGACGATCCGCACGAAGCGGAAGTCATGCACATGCACATCAGGCACGCATTCAGTGCCGTCCCGGAGTATCTGACTACCACTGAAGCCATCCGGTCTCGGATTAAGGCCATGGGTAAAGTCTCCGGGTTTGTGAAACCTGTCTGGAGGTAATCTATGGGTTTGTTTGGTAACAAGAAAGAAGACGACCACGAGATGGGCGAAGCTGAGTTCGCCGCTCTCATGCGAGAGGCCGTGGCACGAGCGAAAGAGAAAAGCAAGCTCCACCCCTTGGACATTGATGAGGCGCTCTCCATGCTCCCCATTCCTGATCTGAAGATGGGCATGAAAGTCCGGTGGAAGGAAGGCATCAAGCCCTACGCCCGGGTTCCTGAGAAGAACCAGGTCTGTGTGGTGAGCCGGGTTGGTTCTCCCATGAACCCCATCCTGACCACCTTCACGGCTGACATGCCGGTGTACCAGAACGACTTCTGCATCATGTTCTTCGAAGAAAGCGGGCAGATCATGGAGTACACCTTCGACAGCCGGTACTTCCAAGAGGTGAAGTGATGCCTATCCCCGACAAACTGCCTTTCTGGGCCATCGTGTATATGTGGATTGGAATGGTCCTTTTCACTGCATCTCGTTTCACTCCCAAGAAATACAGGACGCCGGGGAAGCTCAATGCCTTCATGCAGTTGATCACTGCTGTGTTTCTGTGGCCCTTCATTGTGGCCTTTCTGATCTACGTGTATTTCAAAGTCAAGAAGGAGGGTGGTAAGTGAGTAAGTACTATGCGAAGTATGGTGTGCTGGAGCTGGATGCGGCGGGGAAGGTTGTTTGCGGGTTCTGTGGGGCCGCTTTTGAATCTCTGGGACGCCACATTCAGCAGAAGCATGGATACAGTGCGGCTGAGTACAAGGAGTACTGGGGCCTCAATCGCAATACTGCGCTCACCTCCGCCCTCCTGTCTGACAAACGCAGAATCTTCTGCAAGATGATCGGAAAGACCGTGGTGAATCCCAAGCCCTTCACTAAGGGGTGGCGTGGGCGCACCAGAGAGGTCATGCGGGAAGAAACGAGGCTTAGGCTCACTCAGCTTGCTAAGGAAATTAGGGGGTAATCATGTCGCTCAACAACACTTACTGGATGTCTCGGGCCTTTGTTGCCATGGGATTCAAGAACAACTACCCGGGAAACGAAACAGTCCACCGTGGTCAATGGCTGAAGGACGGGAAGACATTATTCGACTTCAACCTTGAGCGCTTTATCGTCTTCCATCGAGATCTGGGACCCCGTTCTGGGTACATGGTGGCGTACCGCCTTAATCAGATCTTCATGAGAATGGGGAAGGCGCACCAGGCTTGGTCTGATAATGGCAACGTAGTGATCTCCCTTAACTGTAAGGTTGTTGGGCGCATCCCTAAGGGATGTAGTTGGACGCTGATGCTCCGTCGGTCTCCATCGAGGCTGGTATGATCAGATTCAGAACAGGTGACGTGGTGGTTTGTGTAGATAACTCCGAGCACCCTGCCAATGGAATTGTGCTGAAAACGAACACACCATTCAGAGTTTCAGGTGTTGGCACACTTACGCTTGTATTGGAGAAGTTCCCTGGTGTGGCCTGGATGAAGGAACGTTTTCGGCTTTCCAATCGTAGAACCCCAGCGAGGTTGGTATGACCCAGTTCATCATAGGCCGGAAAAACAAAATCAGCGAAACGATCTGTTTTGACAAGCCCCGCCACTCTTACAAAGCTTGGGGGCACAGTACGTGGCTCATCTACACCAAAGACCCAAGCCTAGCGGACTCCTTTGAGAGCCTAGAAATGGCAATAAAGGTCGCTAAGTATCGTAAACGAGACATATACACCACGGAAGGGAAACTCTACAGGCGGAACCCGTGGAAGAAGAACCACGCCAGATTAGTTTAGGAGGATAGGATGAAACGAACATTTCTGATGCTGATGGTACTACTCCTCATGACCTCGTGCGCCAGAATACCATTCAAAGACGGAACTATTATCGTCAAAGACGGCGTGGAATATAAACTGAGGATTGAATCTAATCTCCATCTCGGTTTCTATCAAGAGTATGAGTATTACGAGAAGGTGACCTACGCCGACGGTCGTGAGGAATGGGTCCCTACGAAAAGGAGATTTGAGTGAAGCCTAGGATTCGAGTAGAAAGCACAGCCTTGATCATCTATGGGAAAGACTCGGAGTTCAAAGCCCAACTTGTTTGGGGTTTTGGTCTCTGGATCGGCATCTGGTTTACCCGGGTGGGAATGTTTGCCACCGTGGTTGACCTCCCTTTCCTGTCTTTAAGCTACTGCATCTACTGGGAAGGAAAATTGAAGCCAGAATGCGAAAGGGGGAATCGATGAGTAACCGTGAACAGCGTTTGTTGGAAGCGTTGAAAGAGATTGCCAGCCTAGACCCAGAGGCCGCCGACAGTTGGAAGCACATGGCCAGGTGTGCCGTTGGTATTGCTAAGGGAGCACTGGGGATGGAGGTCGCCTCCTACGAACAAGGCACCCGGGAAGTGATGTACACCGAAGATCAGATGTATCAGGCATTCCTTGCCGGTTCAGATCAGGATAATAGCTGGAATGAGTTCATCGCCACCCAAAGGAGCAAGTAAATGAGTGACAAGAAGTACATTCTGACAGAAGATCGGCTAATGTCCTTCGCCCAGCAGTTCCACAAGATGACTGAGCAAGGATTGAGCGACGGTGAGTTTGATGAGGCTGTCGGTGGGATCGTCGCCACCATCCCCACCGCCGAAGCGACCGTGGTGCCGAGTCACGACCTGTTCTGGTGCGACTGTTGCGAAGAACTTGTGAAGGACAGGAATCATCGGTGCGAACAGTGGTCGAATCTTGATCACATTCCAGTCAAGGCGCAGAAGGCGCTCCTCACCCTCGGCCACCAGCAACCGGTAAGCGTTGAGGACATAGCCGTTGAAATTGAAAAGGCATCTGCATCTTGGCCCGAACAAGCAACCTGCAACCTTTGCGATTGGGTTGCGGGACACCTACACGCTGTCTTTTTCCCTGTCACCCTCGGCCACCGGGAGGAGTCTACGGTGTGCCCAACCTGTCACGGAACAGGTGACCATTACTGGTTGCCTCACACGGATTGCCCCGATTGCAAGGGCCTACGAGTTACCACCCCACCCCAGAGCAACGCCAGCGTCAGGGAGCTTATCCGTACTGCATCCGATGCCGCATACCTTCTACAGTCGCTTGGTCACATGACGACTGAACTTAACAAAGCCCTCGCCGCCCTCGGGGAGGTGAGTCGTGGGTGACATGGCTGAGGATATCCTTGACGGAATCTTCTGTGAGGAATGTGGCCAGTTCATCGGGGAACCCTGCGGTTACCCCCGTAAGTGCGACGACTGTGGAGGTGACCACCATGAAAGACAGCGACGAAAACCTGTACGTAAAGGCCCTAAAAAGAAAGCTCAGAGACCTAGAGGATGAGCTGTTCGAGAAGAACGTCACCATCGAGTGCCTCACCATTGAGCTGTCCGCCGCCAGGAGGGCAAGAGACATCGCCTTCCAGCAATGGAAGCAGACAAGGAGGAAGTAGAGTGATCATAAGACTACCCGAACCGAAAAGCTACCCTAGATGGGTCACTAGCTACTGCATCTTCCCCTTATTCTTCGAAGACAAGATCTATTGGCTAGAGAAGGTCAAGAAGGAAATAGACCTAGATTTCGAACCAGACATGTATGGTTATTACACCCGCCTCGTAAAGCGTGTGGTAGATGTCGTAGCGGAACGGGAAAGACTACCATAGAGGAGATAGCACAAAATGAACATGCTAGAGGCTCTCAAGAAGGAGCACAGAATCCTCGCCCAGATGGCAGGACACGAAGCTGGCTGTGAGATCTGCAAGGCGATTCAAGATGCCGAAACCGCCTGCCCTAAGGTTACCATTGTCTTTGCAAACAACCAGTACGTCCTCACTGACCCCTACGGCAATGAGTACTTCCAGTCCTATAACCGCATCATCGTGAAGTCCAGCCTGAAAGGCGGAATCATCCTCGATGGCCGCTACTGGGACTACTCCAAGACCACAGGGAAGTACCGAAACAAGTACCTTGGTGAAACCAAGCAACAGACCCTGGCAAAGATCCAGTCAGGGGCGTATCAATTGATGGATCTGAACAGGGAGGATTGAATGAAACGAGACGAGTTTAAGGTCAAGTGGTGCCAGTACGGCTGGGGCATCCACCGAAAAGCTTTGTGGATTTTCTGGCTTGGTCCTATCAAAGGCAGAGTCTGGCAGTTTAGAGCTACCGCAGAGGACCACTGCAAAAGGTTAAACGAAGAAGGCATTGCGCCCGAATCCTGGTTTGAGTCAGACTAGCCGTCGCGCCGCCCGGTTGGATCATTGATCTCACTATTGATCACTAGATATGACTCTAATCAATAAGATCATTAGATTAAGTATTGAATTAAACATCAGGAACTGTTCGGAGGATTTCTGAGGCCATTACACAATGAGGCTCCCCCCTCCCCCTCATGCTCTATCCTATCCTGTAGGAATCAAGATGAAGTGCCTGTTACGGTTGGTAAGCCCCCAGATCAACCTCTCCGTGCTAGACATCATCAGTCTACCGTCCCGGATGGAATCTTCGGCCCATCACACAACTCGGCCCCCGCGTTCATCACGCAACAGTCATACTAGTACTGCTTCCAGAATCAGTCAAGCCCCTATTGCTCATCATTGGTGAGACGGGGTATCATTACAGCAACACGGAGGTGCATCATCGTTATCGGACTTGTTGGTTTTGCTGGTAGCGGGAAAGGCGAGGTCTCGAAGTGGCTTCAGAAGGAGCTGAACTTCGAGGAGCGAAACTTCGCTGATCCGCTCAAGAAGGCCGTTGCGGCCATGTTTGGTTGGCCTCTGGCGGAAATGTACGACCAGAAGGCAAAGGCGACTGTAGACCCTTATTTCGGCATTACGCCGAGGCAGGCATTGCAGTTCATGGGAACCGATGTTGTCCGCAACGTCTTCCCCCAGATCCCTGGCTGGAAGGTTGGGCCTAACTTCTGGGTCGAACGCCTCAAGCAGGACATCATCACCATCGAGAGCTTCGGTGGCGATGTGGTAGTGTCCGACTGCCGCTTTTCAAATGAGGTTGACATGATCCATGAGCTGGGTGGCCTGGTCTATCTGGTCCAGCGGGACGCTGTGGTGCCTCCTGATCTCAGTCAGGTTCACGCCTCCGAGCGCCCTGACCTTCTCCAGAACATCGATGGCATCATCCCCAACAACGGGACCATCAAACAGCTCCACCACTTTCTCGAATACAGTGGTGTTCTCAAGTTGGCCATCCGGGATGGTCGATGGGTTAAAGACGATGGCGTTTGATTTAGCCAACGACACCACGGAACTGTGGGAGAATCTCAACCAGTTGCTCTCAGACAACGATATAGCCCTTTTCTACAGGGTTAGGCCCTATGATGGTACTTTACTCGACAAGAAGCAAAGTGCCGTAGAAACGGCTCTATGCACGGCTAGAACGAAGGCAGAGAACCTGGACCTGGAGGTCTACGACTGGTTCACCTTCACCCCTAGGTTCGTCCTGCTCTTGGGGAAGTACTATGAGTTTGGGGGCCACTCTAAGTCCATCCCCGCCTTCGTTGAGGACAACTTCGACGACTGGTGGAAGGCTTTGCACTTGCTAGAGGACATCCCCTACATGAGTCGGGAGCTGGATGTTCGTCACCTGCTCCAAACGAGCCCTAATGCGGTTCTAGCGATGCAGAAGATCATTGAGTGGTTCAATGCCAACCGGGACGCCTTGGTGGCCGTGAACTACTCTGTGGCCTATCTGACGCCCCTACTGCAAGGCCCCATGCACTTCCTTGATCACTACGTTGGATTCCTCGTCAAAGAGAAGGAGCTAAACATCGGCTCCCTCTCGATGAACTCTCCCTCGTGGTGGGCCTATGTGAAGATGCTTAGGGACAACGTGAACATTGACATCTGGCCCGACCAACAGAAAGCCAACGAGGCCCTAGTGTTAATAGCAGAAATCGAACGTGCGGCGAAAGACAAGCCAGCGCCACTCAAGCGCCCCAAGGAATATCATACTTGGGGATTCCAGAATAAGTTCCTCTGGGATCTTGAACACGATGCTGGGTTCCGTGCTAGGATATTCAAGACAGACCCCGAACTAGAAGCAAAGTTCGTTGAACTTGGTGGGGTAACTGATGAGCTGATGGATTGGGTGAGGAAGCGTTGAAACCGGACGATAGTTTTTGGATGAAGTGGGCACGCGACATTGCCCAGAGAAGTACCTGCTCCAAGATCAAGGTGGGCTCTGTCCTGGTGAAGGATCACCGCCTCCTCGGTGTAGGATACAACGGCACACCTTCCGGCCACGAGAATTGCTGTGACCATTACAAGTCAAAGACGTTTACTAACAACGAAGCTTTCCTTGCGGATCATGCTAAGTTCAGTGAGCGTTACGAACTGCACAGTGAGCAGAACTGCATCATCGATACACTCAAGCGTGGTGTAAATGTAGATGGTGCAACACTTTACACAACTTGGTCCCCCTGTGCGGCCTGTGCTAAGGTGATCATCATGGCGGGGATCAAACGAGTTGTGTATGTTAACGAGTACAAGAGAGAACCGCTAGAGTTTCTAGCACAGTATGTTCTCCTTGATCGCATGGCTCCAGTGGAGGACGATATGAAAGAACCTGACTACAGGGAGCACGCTCCCGGGGATACGGTGGGACATCGGCTGTTGATCGCGGCTGGGTTGTTCATCGGATTGGCCATCGGTACCGGTCTCGGTGCTTGGATTGTTGGGGTGGTGTGATGGAAATTACAGTTGCGTTGCTTTTGGGGGCAGTTGCCCTCTTGACTTTGATCGCCTCTGTGCAGACCTGGGTGCTCTATAAAGCCTTTCAGGATATAGAGATGCTGAAGGCTTGGAACAAGATGGACGGAGGTTATCAATAATGGGTATGTACACCGAGATTATCTTCGGAGCGGCCCTCAAGGAAGATACTCCCCAGTTCGTCATCAATACGATTCAGGCGTTGATTGATGGGAACCTGGATGAGCTTGAGGTAAAGCCTGAGCACCGCTTCTTCCAAGCTGAGCGCTCCCATCACCTACTGTGTGCGGGGGGTAGCTACTACTTCCCTGGGACGGTAGAGCCTAAGTTCTACAAGGATGAGATCGACAACTGCTGGAGGCTTCATTTCAGAAGCAACATCAAGAACTATGGCAGTGAGATCGAACTGTTCCTTGATTGGATCGGGCCGTATGTGGAGCAGGGCAGTGGTTTGCGTGACATCTATGCTTACGTCATGTACGAAGAGCAGAATGAACCGACCATCTATGCCCTTCGGGATGAGGTGGCCCTTTACCATGGCTGACATCACGCTCTGTTCCGGGGACAACAAGACCGAGGTCTGCCCTATGCGGGAAGCCTGCTACCGTTTCACGGCTGAACCCAACCCACATCGCCAAGCCTACTTCACCGAGATGCCGTGGAATATGGAACCCAACACCTTCTGCGGCTATTACTTGGACAATAGAAACAGATGATCGACGTAGAACGCTTCCTGTCAGACCACAGAATCCCCTATGCCACCTCCGGGTCGAATGTGTCCCGGGGGTGGATTGGGCTCAACTGCTGTTACTGCTCAGACAACTCAGGCCATCTAGGCATCCACCTCAACACTGGTGCGGTGTCTTGCTGGAAGTGCGGGAAGCATCGCCTTCTCCCCACCCTTGCCCGCCTGTCTGGTATGCCCGAGTCAGACACTCTGGTCCTGATGAAGCGCTACGAGACCGGCATCCAGCGACATCACGTAGATGAACGAAAGGCATCTGCGCAAGTCGTTACCCTACCAGCATTTAACTGGACTGGGAGGGCCACAGACTACCTCCTAGACCGCCATATTCAGCCCTTCCACATCAAGGAGTATGGGCTCCAGTACGGAGGCAATGTGGGGGAGTGGGCCTTCAGGATCATCATTCCTGTTGTCTCTGGGGGCCAAGTTGTGTCTGCAACTGGACGCACCATCTGCAAGACAGTGGAGCCTCGTTACTACAACCTCCCCATCGAGAGGAGCGTGGTGGACATTAAGCACACCTTCCTAGGAATGGACAAGTGCCTCAAGCGTGACCATGTAGTCTTAGTAGAAGGCCCCTTCGATGCAATCAAGGGCGGCCCCGGTGTGATCAGTGGCTTTGGATCGTCACTCAAACGCCAGCAACTCCTTATGCTGACTAGATTTAAGAAGGTGACTCTTCTGTTCGACTCTGACGCCACGGGCAGACGCAAGGCACGCATCTTGGCAGAACAATTACAGCGGTTAGGGATTGACACGGAGACCGTTTTCCTAGATGATGGAGGGAAGGACTTGGGCGATCTTACGCACTCTGAAGTGTGTAACGTCCGAGCCGAACTTGGACTAGAGGAATGGCACCGTGAGGCTACCGGCTAATCAGTATTTGATCTTCAAGAGTGCGGAAGAGTACTTACAGGGGGTCGTACCCCTTTCCAAGGATACCTGCTACATCACCATTGATAAGTTCGGCGACATCTACGAACACGATGACGAGATCTTCGACGAGGGGCCTTTGTGGTTCTCCTACGGCACCTCTCGTCAGATCGGTCGCTACGGCCTCGAGGGTGGTAAGTTCGACGACGCTGTGTGGCACCTGCTTCGAAGGCGGGTTGAGCCTTGAAGCTTGTTGACCTCAGAGGAAAGAATCTCCGGCTAGTAATGACTGGCCCAGACATCCTCAAAGAAGTCCCCTACATCAAATCCATTGAGGGTCATCGCTACTCCCCACAAGAGAAGGCTTGGTACATCCCAGCCACTAAGAAGAACATCGATGCGCTCCTCGCGCTACGGTGGCGCTTCATTGGGGAAGCATACACTGAAATCCTCCGTCCTAACACCATGGAACCGAGGTCCCTAAACAAAGAAGCCCATCTTAACACTTCTGTATTGCCTGGTGCAATGTCTCCTTATCAAGTCGAGGCAATCCAGTACATTAAGGAGCGTCACGATAGAGCCGTGCTGGCCTATCCAGCAGGCACAGGGAAGACACTAATCGCTATCGGATGGCTCAAGACTTTCGACAAGCCTCGCACACTAATTGTGTGCCCAGCCTTTCTTAAATCACACTGGCAACGAGAGTTAATGCAATGGGCACAAATCAAGTCCCATGTATTAAGTGGACGCACCCCCTCCGATATTCCAGATAATTACAGAACAGTAATCATCAATTATGACATACTCCAGTACTGGTCTCACCACTTAGCTGGCGTGTTTGATACCATTGTTTTTGATGAATCCCACGCACTAATCAACAGAACATCTCTGCGCACTAAAGCGTCCTCCGTGCTTGCTGACAACGCTAAGCACATTGTCTTTATGACAGGAACTCCTATTAAATCCAGACCACTACAGTTCTGGCCAGTGCTCAACATTATTGATAGGAAGATGTTTAAAAGCGAGGAATACTTCGCCAATAGATACTGCGCTCCTATGGTAGAACGTGGTATGTCCGTTGGATTTAAGGGCCTCGCCAATGAGGATGAACTCTTCTGGCTTCTGAAGCACTACGTCGCCTACAAGAGCAAAGAGGAACTTCTCCCCAATCTGCCGCCCAAGAATAGGGTCATCTACGCTCTTGACGTAGCTGACAAAAAGCTCCGAGAACTTGAACAAGCCGCTGAAAATGCCACTGGCATGGACAGAGCTAAGCGTCTCATGGAACTTAGCCACACCGCATACTTCTACAAGAAAGAGTTCATCTACGAACTCATTGAGGATGCCTATGAGGGCACGGGCAAGTGTATTGTAGCGGCCTACCACAAGGACGTACTTGCTGACCTCAAGGAGCGGTTCCCCCATGGAGTCATCATTTCCGGGGAAGTGCCGCCCGAGCACAGGCAGGCCATGGTAGACAAGTTCCAGAGCGAGGGCAGGGGGCTTATTCTTGCCCAGATCCATGCCGCTGGCGTAGGCTTCACGATGGACTCGGCCTCGGAAATGGTAATGGCTGAAATGGTCTGGACTCCTGGAGACATGGAGCAGATGGAAAGCCGCATCCATCGTAAGAACACTGTCCACAAACAGTGCAATTATTACTACACCGTCGTCTCTGATACCATTGAGGAGAGCATGATGCACACCCTCAATGTGAAGGCCGAGTATTCCTCCATGGCCCTCACTGGTAAGAAAGAGATCTTCTTCAAAGACGCCAAGAAAGAAAAGAAAGAAATCAACTGAACCCACTAGACAAGAATCTTATCCAGGTATAAGGTTCTTGTATGAAACCAAGGACAACGATGTGGCGACTCTAGTTAGGGAAAAGGTTGATGCTTCACGTGAGCGTATGCTTGCGACGTTGGCGATCATGAGTACGGAATACTTGAGGGGAGTTAGGAATCTGGTAACCAGAGACCTGATTCGTGTTGAGTGGTGTTACACAGTCTTCCAGTGGTGTGCTGAATACTTCGATGCTTACGGCAAGTCTCCAGAGAAGGACATCCAGGAACTCTATACAGCACATAGATTTAGCATGGATGATGACGAAGCTGTGCTGGTGGCACAGTTCCTTCATGATCTATCTAGTAAGTACGAACCAGTCAGTAACATCCCCTACCAGATTCAGCAGACTGAGGACTACCTCACAGTTCGCAATGCTGAGTTGGTTGCCCAGGAGCTTCAGTTAGCGATCTCGGCTAAGGACCCCCGGGCCATTGAATCAGCCATTGCCAAGTTCAAGCAAGTACGGGCACAGCGCTCTGGTGCGATTGATGCCATCAACGACGACGATGCCATCATCGAAGCCTTCGAACACGAAGATCGTTTGTTGTTCCGGTTCGACGGCGCTCTTGGTCATGTGTGCGGGGACTTCAACCGCACCGACCTGATAGCCTTCCAAGCCTTCAGTAAAGTTGGTAAGAGCTGGTTCTTGTTACACAGTGCCACCACGGCTATGCAGTGGGGCCTCAATGTTCTCTACGTTTCACTAGAGATGCCCAAGCATCAGGTACTGCGCCGTCTGTGGACTGGTCTCACAGGCCGCCCTAAATACGACAAGACTGTTCGCATCCCCTATTTCTATGAGAACGAACTCTATGATGGAAAGTATGGGATTGACTACAATGAAGTGGAACGCAGGGGTTTCCAGCCCACTAAGGAAACCCTATTTGACTGGCGTTACAACTGGCGGAAGTACTACCGTAAGGGCTCCCTTCGTGTGGAGGCGATGCCCAACGGTTCGGTCTACATTAAAGACCTCCTGACCTACTTCGACTCCCTAGAGTACTACGATAACTACATCCCAGACGTGATCGTCATCGACTACGCTGACCTCCTCCTGTCCAAGGAGAAGAATGAGAAGCGACACCAGCTCGATGACATCTGGAAGAACCTTCGTCGCTATGCCATGGAGAAGGACATCGTGATCGTCACGGCGTCGCAGTCTAACCGACAGTCTGCTAAGGGCGATTCTGACCTTGACACTATCGCGGAATCCATTTCTAAGGTAGCGCACGTAACTAAACTACTAGCAGTTAATGCCTCCAAGGAAGAAAAGGCCGCAGGTATTGTGCGGGTAGCAAACATCGCTGAACGTGAAGGGGAGGCGGTGTATGACCAAGCCGTCGTCCTCCAAGCCCTCGATATCGGACAGCCAGTCATTGACTCAAGGCTCCGAAGCGAGGTGGTAATGATGAGACAGGGCAAGGAGGAGAAAGATGCCTGACATTTTGGACACGGACGAAGAGTTCGATGACTACGACGATGACTTCGAGGATGATGAGGACGATCTCCCCATCCCCAGTCTTGATGAGGATGATCTCAGGTGCGACAAGTGCGGAGAGGAAGTCTTCTCCGTCATCTGTTCCTCCTGTCGCACTAAGGACGCACTGGTGGATGAGGCCCTGTTCAAGAGAGAGCTGGGTATCTGGCTTGCAGAGCGCAATCTGTCCTCTACGGACATCACGTACGTCATCCATAAGATCCACGGCTACTATGTGGATGGAGAAGACGCGGGGATTCTCCAATGACTTTCGTTCCAGTGATCAGCACGACAGACGGGAGGTGGAACATGACTGCCTCGCGTGTGTATAACGGGGACGGCACTCCCCTCCCAGTTACGCAACTGAGATCAACCTGCGGAAGAATGTTTAGAACCATCTACTCTATTGACGGCCTCGTCAAGAGGTATAATACTAGAGGGATGATCGCCAAGATGAAGGAGTTAGGCTTTGAAGTCATATGATGTTCTGGACCATGGGTCCATCGAAGTAGTCGGGGTTCTTGGTAGCGACGCCACCGTGGTGGATAGCGCACGCATCAGTTATGATGCGCAGTCCAGCGGAACCCTCACGGACAAAGACAAGGGGCTGATCCGATACTTGATCCGCAAGGCTCATGTGTCTCCGTTCCGCCATGCGTACATCCAGCTTCGGATCAGTATGCCGGAATGCGTCAGTCGCCACGTCATCAAGCACATGGTTGGCGCTGGGTTCATCGACTCCCCCTGGAACGAAAAGAGCGGTCGGTACAAGGAGTATGATGAGTTCTATCAACCCGGAGAATGGCGAAGACAGTCCGAGGATTCCAAGCAGGGCTCTGCCGGTCCCCTTGAAGACCAGAGTACTGTTGCACGGCTCTATGCCGACCACATCAAAGACACGGTTTCCGTTTACAACGCACTTGTGTCCGCTGGGGTTGCCAAAGAACAAGCGCGACTGGTACTGCCCTATTCCACCTACACCGACGTGTTTTACACTGCCAGTCTTCAAGCTCTACTTCACCTGGTAAAGCTCCGCGATGCCCCGGATGCCCAGTGGGAAACCCGTGAGTATGCCAAGGTGATCCGGCTGATCTTGGAAGAGTCCTTCCCTGAAACTATGGCCGCTATTGAGGAGTTGGGTAATCCCTTCTGATGGACAAGCTCCTTGCGTTGCGCACAACATACCTGACAGACCCCGCTCACAATTTCAGGTGGGCGATTACCACCTTCGAAGACATCACCTCCATTAGATACGAGGAGTACGAGAACAAGGAATGGGTGGAGAAATCCAGTTTCGACATCACTGCTGGGTACGACAAGCAGGTGTTTGAAATGGCCCTCAAGCTGAGGAAGGAGGCTAGTGATGGACAGTGAAGTTAAGTACGTGGATGTCGAGATCGAACTGGATGGTGATCTGTGGCTTGAGATCAAACGTGTCTCCCATGCCGCTGGGATCACTCCCAGTCAGTTTGTTGAGGAATCCCTTAGGAACTTCGTGGCGAGAATGCAAGCGCTAGAGACGGGTACGGCAGAGCCTAACGACCCTCTCAGTGATGGTTAGAAATAAGAAGACCCCCTTAATTGGGGGTCTTTCTTTTAGCTCCATCCAGTCGTTAGCTGTGTTCGGATTTCGTAGTCCCCACCCCCAGGAGTTACTGCAAGCTGTTCTGTCATGAACACCATCCCACAAGAAGAATGGTTGATGAACTTTTCGGTGCTGTAGTCCGGGGAGTACCCGTACTGACCTACCTGCTTGTGGAGGTGACCACCCTTGTACCCAGCGGTGTAGAAACCTCTGGCAGTTTTCACCACGGGCTCCCATTTGTCATTCAGGTAGACCCGTTCAATACCAGGATCGATGGCCGCACTGTGGAGGTGCCCCATCCAGTAGACATCGGCATCGTGGGCGTACACAGCCTTCACGAAGGTGCCCATGCCTTTGGTAGAGGGACTCGCGCCACCCACTCCATGGTGGTACCAGATCTTCTGGGTGCGGACTCTCTTCTCGTTGATGTGGTAGCGGTGGATGATGTAGCCGGTGTATCCCATGTGGAGGATCGGGGGAAGGCTTTTGTCTCGAAGGTTGTTAAGTTCTTTCACCAGCCAGTGGATAGGGTCAACACTGTGATGCTTGATGATGGTGGACTCGTGGTTGCCAACTCCGATCCCATCGATCAGGTTGACGTAGGGTTTGAACAACTGGACAGCTTGTTCAACGATCTGGTTAATGGCGGCTTGGGAATCAACGATGTCATTCCCACGGACGTAGCGCTTCTGGTCTCCTGGGAGGATCAGGTCAAAGACATCGCCGTTGAAGTACATCCTGCACTTGTGTTTAGCGGCCAAGTCTAGGTCTCTTACTAACTTAGGTCTGTTGTGGTCATGCGCATCAAGATGTAGGTCACTGAAGAAGGCGTATCCGAACTCTTTTACCTTGGAGTAGTCTATGGATTGTACAAGTACCTGCATTAAATGTATCTCCTGGCACGAATTATGCCTTATATTGTGCGTTTGGTCAAGCTAAAACTTATTGACACGATTTCGATGTGATGCTAACCTATTCACAGGAGGCGGTTATGCCTATTGTGGAAAAGAGAACGCTCGTTGAGGCGTTACGGCGTGTTTCTCTGGCAGTGACAGAGAAGGCCGGTAGCTACAGACCGGATTCCATTCAAAGCGATGGAGAGTTTCTATATGCGTTCAATGAAGTCATCGGAACCAAGGTCAATGCCCCTTGGCTCAAAGGAGCCCGGTTTAGTGTGCACGGTCCTACGCTGGTTCGGGCAGTCAATGCGATGGAGTCTGACCAGATTGAAATACAGATTGCAGGGACAGAGCTGGTGGTTAAGGGCGGAAAGACCAAAGCCAAGCTCAAGATCCTGGATGACCTTACGAAGGAAAGGTATGAGAACATCTACCCCTTCGACCCAGACTGGACAGACTTCCCCAACGTGTCTGTCGTCGCCAAACCTGTTACATTCCGATCCACGTTCAAGTTTTCTGGAACGTTCTTTTCAGGAGAGGCTCTCTACGTTGCAGAACCCCGATTCGCAATCCGAGTCCTGATTGATGCACAGATGAACGATCTGTGGTTGTCATACCCCCACATGCAGGCCGTCCAGTCCTTTGGGGATGTTGAGGCTCTGATCGTCCGTTCCTCTTGGGCGCACTTCAAGAAGGATGCCGATGTCATTTCCGTTCGCCGTCTGATTGAAACCAACTACCCGGCCAAGCCCATAAAGGGGCTGTTCGTCCGTGACCATGATCTTGGGATCAGTTCCGAGATCACCCCAGCCCTCCTCACCGCCATCAAGAAGGCTATTCCATTCGCATCAAACACCGACGACAACCCTATGGAAGCCGTGGTTACCTTATACTCTGATAAGATCGTGATCGCCGCCGAAGCCAAAGGGGCTGACTTTGAGGAGATTATTGAACAGCCCTGTACCGTCATTGAGCCCGAGACCGTGCGCCTGAGTCTCGTGGCACTCTCCCGTGCCCTGCGCTATATGGAGGGAGGCGAACTCCATCTGCTTGGAGGAAACAACAAGCGAATCTTCCTGACCGACGGGAAGGTTGAAGCGACGGTATCCGTTGATTGACATTGACGATCTGCCCGAGTTTAGAAACCCCACAGTGCCCAGGCCCTACTGGAACAAGCCATGGGCAGATGGTCCAATTCCTTATGGCGTAAGGCTTACCTACATGGTGAGCCCCTGGGAGTTCTCCCGGGGATGGAGTGCTGACTATACCCGTACTGTTGTATCCATAGACATGGAGAATAATGATGCGAGGTTGGAGTTGAACGCCGAGGACATGGTTGAGCGAGTTGGTTCTGGAAATGTTTATGAAGCAATTCGCACGATGTCCCTTTACAGAGGTAGGTATCTGATGTACTATAAGGACCAAGAACACCTAGTCACGCAAGATCTGTTAGATCGTCGCCGAAGTGAAATTGTGGCCAAGAAGGCGTTCGTACCCAAGAAAGGAGTTTAAATTGGCTAGTTTCTTCGATCTCGAAGAGATTCAGAACTTAGAGCGGGGGGATGAGCAAGCCCCAGGAAAGCGGATGTATGGCTGTGAGGCATGTGGCCTGTACAAGTTGTGCAGGACTCCCAAGATGCCAGCAGTCGGTAATGGAAAGAAGAAGATCCTTATCATTGGCGATGCCGCCACTGCTGATGAAGACCGCACTGGAAACGAAGTGCATGGGGAGCGCTACTCCTACACCAAGAACATGCTCAAGTCCCTTGGTATCGATATCAAGGAAGACTGCTGGTACACCCACGCCATCCGTTGCTACGACAAGAGCAAGGTCAGCAAGACCACCGCCGCTACGCTGTCAGCTTGCCACGGTATGCTGATTGCTGAAATCATGGAACTCAAGCCCAAGGTGATCATTCCCTTGAGTGATCTGGCTTGGAAGCAGTTGTTCTACGATCGGGACTTTGGTCGCGGAGCAGAAGGCTTCTACCAGTGGGCAGGCATGACCATCCCGGATCAGAAGCTCAAGTGCTGGGTTGCCCCCAACTACGACCCCAAGATCATGTTGGAACAGCACGAGAAGCAAATCAATCGCTTCGAACTCTTCTACAACAAGAACTGGGAAACTGCTATCCAGTTGCCTAATGTGGCTTTCCCTCGCCTCGATCCAGAGTCCCGATGCAAGACCACCTTCAGCGAACAACAGGCTATTGAGTGGTTGGTAGAGGCTGATAGCTGGCCCTATACGGCCTTCGACTACGAGACCACGGGGATCAAGCCCCACCGTAAGGGTCACAAGATCACCCACGCATCCATCTCTAATGGCATTGTGTCCTACGGCTTCCCTATGTTTTACACCCCTCGGTTCCTCAAGGCGTGGGAGCGCTGGTGCAAGAACTCTAGCGTGAAGATTGCCCACAACATGAGCTTCGAACGCATGTGGACTACCCAGCATCTGGGGTTTGAGCTAGAGAACTTCACCGAGGACACTCAGCTCATCTGGCATTGCCTTCACAACCTCAGACCCACTGGGTTGAAGTATCTCACCTTTGCTCACTATGGGATCATCGGCTATGATGCCTTGGTTGATCAGTACATTAAGGCTGACTCAGAGGAAGAGAGTAAGTACGGCGCTAACTCCATGAACCACATGCAGGAAGCCCCCACATCCAAGGTGGCTATGTACTGTGCCATGGACTCCCTCTTCACCGCTTGGCTGTACCGGGACCTCAAACCTCAACTGGATGTGGATCACCAGTTGCCTGGGTATGAACTGCTCATTGAAGGGCAGTGGGTGTTCGACCGGATGTCTGAGAATGGGATGGTTCTGGACATGGAGAAGATTGCCCAGTGGAAGCCCATCATCGAAGAACGGATGAAGAAGGCACAGCGGGCTGTGGACGAATCTGATTACATCCAGAAGAACTGGCGCGGTAATAAAGCGTTCTCTGCGTCCTCCGATGCGAATGTTCGGCGACTGCTGTACGAAATCATGGGCTTCCCTGTGATCGATACAACAGACAGCGGAGAACCCGCTGTGGATGAAGAGGCCCTCAAGCGCTTCTCTGAGAAGAGCCCCATTGTCCTTCACATCTTGGAACTGCGTAAGTGGCGGAAGATCTACAACACGTATCTCATGGGATATGAGAAGGAAGGAGTTAACGGTAGACTTAGGGGCTTCTTTAGGCTGAACAACGTTGCGACGTTCCGCAGTTCTTCCAATAGTCCGAATCTACAAAACCAATCGAAGCGGAACAAGGAAGCCAAGGAAGTGGTTCGTTCTGTGCTGTTGCCCCACCCAGGCCATAAGCTGATTGAGTACGACTACAAGGGTGCCGAGGTTGCGGCTTCTGCTTCGATCAGCGGTGACGTTAACCTCCAAGCCTATGTGAACGATCTGTCCAAGGATATGCACCTAGACATGTCTACGCATCTCTATATGGTAGAACGGGATAAGGTCAACAAGGCGCTCCGTAACGTCACCAAGGGGCCGTTCGTCTTCGCTGAGTTCTACGGTTCTTACTGGAAGCTGGTGGCTAAGGGCGTGTGGGATGAACTGAACATCCGTGATGCCGAGAAGGTCTTTGGCTTCGACGTAATCCAGCACCTTAGGAAAGAGGGTATTCGTACCTACGATCACTGGGAGAAGCACGTAGAGGCGCAGGAACGTGTCCTCTGGGACAAGATGTTCCCCGGCTACCAGAAGTACCGGGAGAAGACCTACGAGTTCTTTGTGAAGCACGGGTATGTGGACTACGTGAACGGGTTCCGGTATGAAGGCCCCGCCACCAAGAACGAGGTGCTCAATGCCCCTGTACAAGGTCCGGCGTTCCATATTAACCTCTGGGCTACCATTCAGATCCAGAAGGAACTGGACAGGCTGAACATGGACACTAAGATCATTGGGTCAATCCATGACGCAGTTGTTATGTCCTGTCCTCCGTATGAGGAACAGTACGTGGATACATTGGTCCACAAGTACGGAACCCAGGCTGTGAAGGAACACTGGCCTTGGATTCAAACCACGTTGATGGTTGAGAAAGAAGCCGGGGAAGTGAATGGTCCCTGGTCTGTTATGAAAGGTTGTGGATTTGTTCAAGGAGTTGTTTGATGAAGCATCACGACACTAGCAAGAAGTGCTACATGTGGGATCTCACCGGGAAGCTGGTGGCTGAGTATGATTCGGCGGCCCAAGCCGCATCACGGCTCAAGTACGATTACGCCTGTATCATGGCGAACATCCACCGCAAGACTAACACTCGGACCTATCGGGGATTCATCTTCTCTCAGGAGCCGGAGTTTCCTGGCTATCATGACCCCAAGGTCAACGTGTATCGCTGGGACTTAGATGGGACTGCTTATGGGCTAGGTGCCCCTCTTCCATCTGGCACGGACATCGAGGTCGTTCGCAAACGGGTCCGCAGTGGGAAGCACATCTTTGATGGTTACGTCTGGAACACTACCCCGGACTTCCCCCATGAGATTGTGCAGAAGTTCTTGCGGACTCGGATGGAACGGAAGGAAAGGGCGAAGTACTACTTCCCCAAACGCACCCCTGAACTTATCAAGGCCGTTACGGAAGCCAACGGTCCTGTGGAAGAGATCGCTAGGAAGTTCGATGTGGCCCCCCACATCATCTGCCAGATCAAAGGCATTCCCTACAACAAAGAGGATTACTACAAATGAGCCGAACGTCGCTGACTGAAGTACGCAAAGAACTGGGGAAGCATATCTCCCGGGAAGATTACCAAGCCGCACAATATTTGTTCAGGACTGTCTATGGGTACTTCCCAAGAGTTGAGGATCGTGATACCTTTATTCCAGTAGTTGAGTTTGTGAGGGAAGAGTGGAAGAGTTTCTTCCGAGGTAAGGTGGATGCCTTGCGCAAAGAGTTCCTCACGATGATTCTTGAAAAGAATCAGAAGAAATAAGGAGGCTCGTGTGAGCTTGTACAACGCAATCCGTCCTTCCACTATTGATGAAGTAGTGGGGGACTACCAGTGGGCGCTTGATCGTCTTCTGTCCCCCAACTCCAACCATGCCATTCTGTTCGAAGGCCCGAGCGGTACCGGCAAGACGGCATTGGCCCGGATCTTTGCCAAGGCTGTCGGTGCTGAGCAGTACGACATTGAGGAGCTGAACTTCTCCACTAACGGCGGGGTGGATGAGGTCCGTCGCATTGAAGAAGATCTCAAGTACTCCTTCACCAGCAAGGTCTTCATCATTGACGAGTACGGTCGGACAAGTGTCGATGCCCAGAAGGCGATGCGGAAGATGCTGGAAGACATCCCCAATGGGGTGTACTTCTTCCTGTGTGCCTCTGACACTTCGAAGATCATCACAGACATCATGACCCGTGTGGCTAGGGTCCGAACGGCCCCTCTGGATGAAGACGGTCTCTTGGCTATCCTCAAGAAGGGGTGTGATGCGCTGGACTTCCATCCCAAGAATCCAGTTCTCATGGCCATCGCTGATCAAGCGGCTGGATCGGGCCGCACTGCTCTGAACATCCTTGAGGATATTAGCAAGGCCACCCCAGATCAATACTCCCGCATCATTGATGGGTACGGGGCTAACCCGGAGGAAACCTCTGGGTTTGAACTGGCTAAGGCTCTCTTTGGCGGAAAGGACTGGAAGGAGATCTCAGTCATCCTTACCTCTCTCAAGGAGCAGAAGGCTGATGGGGAAGGAGTCCGGCGCACTCTCCTGGGCTACGTAGCCTCCATGTGTATCAAGCAACCACAGCACTACAAAGCTGTACGGCTCTTGTCCAATAACGTGTACGACTCGGGCCTCAATGGCGTGATCGGCATGGTTGGAGCAATCTATAAGGGGGATTTCTGATGGGGAAAGCGCGCTATCGCCTCACCTGGAACAAAGAGTTTGACGGAGCAGTCAAACGGGTGGCTGAACGAGAGGGTATGAACATGGAACAGTTCATTCAAGCCTCAGCCGCTCTTTATGGGGCACTGTCAAACCTGTGCCGTGGGGGAACTAAGGTCTTCTTCGTTCACCCCGATGGGACCAAGGAACAGTTCGTCTGGGAAACTGGTTCCACTAACATCGTAGAGGAGGAAGTGAAGTGAACATTGGTGTAGACTTCGCAGAGGATGCGAAGCTGAACAAGCTCAAGCTGGCTGACGAGGCAGAGTCTCTCAGCTCCATGCTGGCATTCTACGGTGAGCAGATGGCCGAGGCCAAGGCGGCTCGGGACAAGGCGGCTCGTGCCCTTGAGTTGCAGTGTGCCCAGACCGAACTGGACATCCGCCGTAACCCTCCGAAGGATCTGGACAAGTTGACAGAATCCATCGTTAAGGCCCTTGTCACGAGCCACCCGGATGTGGTAAAGTGTGAACAAGCCCTTCTTGATGCCAAGGAGAAGGCCTACACAATGGAGGTCGCATGGAATACCATTGACAGCAAAGGCTCCATGATCAAGGTTCTTCAAGCCTTGTGGGGTACTGGCTACTACTCAGCCTAACGTCGTCTGAACTTGCCGACTATCGCAAGTGGAAATAAAACCAACAATTGCCTATATGGCACAAACAGGAGATACACATGGCCTATTCACCTTATGCCGCTTCGGCTAAGAAAGCTGAGAAGGGCGGCAACAAGTTCCGCGTCTTCAACTTCCCCGAAAACACCAAGTTCAAAAAGTTCGACAAGGCAGTGGACTGCCTGATCGACATCATCCCCACCCGGGCTACCAAGAATCACCCTGCCGTGAAAGATGGTGCCGCGATTGGTGATCCCATCTACGTCTTCGACTACTGGCGTCACATGGATGTCGGTAACGAGAAGGCTGTTGTCCTTTGCCCCCTCAAGACCTACGGCAAGAAGTGCCCCATCTGTGAGGCCGCTGAGGAAGCCAAGGCCGCTTACGGCCCCAAGAGCAAGGAGTTCAACTCCCTCCTCCCCAAGCACCGGGTCCTCTACAACATCGCCGTTATCCAAGAAGGTAACAAGGATGGCGACCCGGACGAGTTCTTCCTGATGGACGAATCCTACGCCCTGTTCGAGAAAGAGCTGATCGCCATGTCTGGCGCTAAGGCTCGTCGTAAGGGACTGGACTTCATTCCCTTCGGTGATCTGGAAGCTGGTTGGTCGGTGTTCTTCACCGTCGAGCGTGCCAAGATGGAAGGTGGGTTCGAGTACTCCAAGTTCAAGTCCTTCGACCTCGAAGAGAAGAAGGAACCCCGTGACCTCTCCGACATGAAGAAGGCCATCGCCCCGGACAACTTCGTCAACCTCATGAGCTACGAGGAACTCAAAGCCTTGTACGAAGGCGAAGAAGAGGACGATGATGGCGACGATGACGACGAGGATGAACCCCCCACCAGGACCCGGAACCGGGAACCTGAACCGGAGGCTTCTCCAGAACGCGCATCTACCAAGGCCGAGGATACGGACACCAAAGCTTCGACGAGTGATGAGCAGTGCCCCAACGGTCTGCGCTTTGGTAAGGATGTCTCGCTTGACAACGAGGAGTGCCAAGACTGCGATCTCTTCGTGCCTTGCCGGAAGGCCAAGCGGATGGCTGGTTAACTCTTTCTGACGTAAGGAGTTGGGGGATGGGAGACCATCCCCTTTTTAATATGAAATCATTACAGGAGTCTATTGTTATGGCGACCAAAGACGATAAGAAGAAAGACAAGCTGGGCGAGGATATTAAGCCCTCCGTGTGGATTCCTAGTGGGTCCACTGTTATGGACCTCGTAGTGGGGGGCGGTCGGGGCCTTGGCCACGAGTCGGGGTCAATCATTAACTTGTGTGCCCAGAGTCAGGGTGGAAAGAGCTTTCTATGTGCAGAGATCATTGCGAATGCGTACCACAAGTTCGGAGACAAATGCAAATGGTTATATGATGACTGCGAGAGTGGCTTCAACTTCAATTCTAAGAAGCTGTACGGTATCGACATCTTGCCCCCTAAGGACGAGGATGGGAATGAACAGCGCTCTGGGACCATCGAGGAATGCTTCGCCCGTATTCAGGTCTTCCTCAAGAAGCTGAAGGATGATGAGTTCGGTATCTACGTCATCGATTCCATCGATGGTCTTGTCTCTGATGAGATTGAGGGCATTGCCGATGAACGAGTCACTGCCTTCGAAAAGGGGAAGGACTTCGATAAGGGAAGCTTTCAGGGTGGGAAGCCTAAGTTTCTGTCATCCACCTTCCTCCCTATTGTAGCAGAGCACGCTCATCGAAAGAACTGTTTGGTGATCATTGTCAGCCAACTTCGAGACAACGTAGGAGGGGGAACATATGCCCCCAAGGATCGGGTCAGTAACGGCAGGGCTCTCCTGCACTACTGTGATTCTCGCGTGTGGGTTACTTCTAAGCAGAAGATGGGTCCTGATGACCGTCCCATTGGTTATGTGATGGAGGTTACCACCAAGAAGATGAGAGGGGAGCGCCCATACCGTACCGGGATGCTTACCCTGTACTTCACCTATGGTATTGACAACACCGGCTCCAACATTGATTACCTGTATGACCTCCGCACTGCGGAACGGGGCGACCTGCGAAAGACGGAGGCCAAGAACATTAACTGGGATGGACAAACCTTCAATAGGCAGGATCTCATCCAATACATTGAAGAAAACGCTCTGGAAAGTGAGCTTGCGAGTAGGGTCATTGAGAAATGGGAAGAGGCGGAACGGGAAGCCTCCAAGGAAATCGCAACTAGAAAGGCCAGGTTCTAATCATGTCCGCGAAATGGATCTCGCTGTCCGATGAAGATCGGGCGGCTATCCTCGCGGCCTTTCCTGGTACGGCCTTGGCGAAGAAAGTAACCAAGGCTAATACTAGGATTAAGGTTGCCAGTGCGCGGGGAAAGGGCATGGCGTATCAGAAAGTTGTGGCCGATAGGCTTGCGACTCTTCTGGGACTGGCTTGGGACAACTCTGATGACGAGAGTCCCATCGCCACCCGTTCCTCTGGTGTGAATGGCGAAGATATCATCCTCCGTGGGGAAGCACGCAAGCGCCTTCCCTTCTCGTTCGAAGTGAAGAACCAGGAGAACATGTCCTTGGTGGATACAGTCGAACAGGTGAGGACGAATGCTAAGGGCAAGCCTTGGGTGGTTGTCCACAGGCGCAAGGCCCTCCCCGAGGATGTTGTGATCATCTCGTTTGATACGTTCCTGGAACTACTGAAAAGAGGCGGATTTTAATAATGAAAGGTAAGGCCGTACTGGAAACCCTACGAAGAACTCTCGATTTCTACGGACCCACTCCTCCACCTAACGAGGTGTCAGAGCAACTTGGTATTTCTAAAGAAGAGGCGGATGCCCTATGGGAGGATTTCATGGAGTCAGAGTATGGCCGAGTTCTCAAGAACGATGTGGTGAAGGAGGAGGCCCCTCCCCCTAAGACCAAGAGAAAGTATGTACGTAAGGCCAAACCAGTGGCGACCACGGAAGCTCCTAAGGAAGACAAACCGAAGAAGCACATCCATGATCTGCCACTGGAAGCCATTAAGACCATAGCGGCCATCAGCGCCCTTGTGATCGCCTTTCGTATGGTGGGGTACCTAGTGGAGTATTTCTCCATGTGGGAGACTACAGAGTGGTTGGCATGGGCTACGGCGGTTGCGCTGTCGTTGATCCTGTTCATCTCCATGCAGGCGGCTATCATGGCATGGAAGAGCAAGCAATGGATGCTCCTACTAACTAGCGGACTCTTGTTCGTTGCGATGGCCTACGTAGACATCTCGGGTACGGCTACGGTGATTGGAAAGAAGAAGCAGGCTGTTACGGTAGCGGCCCGTACTGAGAGTGCTGATGTACTTAGAGCTAGGGAGCGTGTCCCACAGTTGAACGCGTCTATCTCCTCACTGGATAAGGACTTAGCTGTGCTGAGGAAGGAAAGGGAACAGCTTGTTGCCGAGCAGGAAGGCTTGGATAAGGCTGATCCTCGCTATAACTACAACTACAATTCTTTGAGAAATCGGCTGGCTACTAATAAGACTTCGCTTGACGCTAAGCAGAATGATAGGGATAATAAAGATGCAGAGCGAACGGCACTTCAGAACACTCCCGGCTACTACAGTACTGCTGTGGCCGAGTTAACGGATGGAAGCGCTGAGTTCACTGACTGGGCAGTAGCAGTAGGATTGGGTCTGGTTGGACCCTGGGCACTGTCTGTGACCTTGTTCTTGAGGGGAAAAGATGACAAAAATAAAGAGGCTGAAGTTAAGTAACTTCCAATCCCACAAGGATACTGAGGTGGAGTTTCACCCCGGTATCACTGTAATTGTGGGATCGAGCGACTCAGGGAAGAGCGCCATGCTACGAGCCCTTTCGTGGGTGTCCACCAATAGGCCCACCGGGGATTGGATGATCTCCCATTGGGCCGATACTTGTACTGTAGAAGTCGAAACAGATGAGACCGTAATCACCCGTGTGAAGGGGAAAGAGTCGGTGTATACTGTAGGGGACCAGTCCTTCGGGGCGTTTGGTACTGCGGTACCTGATGCGGTTAAGGCCGCGCTCCCCCTTCAAGATTCCAACGTGGCAGAACAGCTAGACGCCCCGTTCCTGATTTCGCTGTCAGAGGGGCAGGTAGCCCAGGTCTTCAATAGGACTGTGGGGTTGGGTCAAATTGACACAAGTGTGTCAGAAGTGAACAGTAGGATAAGAGCAGTGGGGGCGAAGGTGAAGCAGGCACAGGCTAATTTGAGCAGAGTAGAGAAGCAGATCATCGATCCCAACAGGATCGCAAAGATCGAACAGGCTGTCATTGAGTGGGAAGAGAAAGTCAATAAACAAGTTGCAACTGGTGAAAAGCTTTTACAACTTGAAGGTTTTATCAGGAAGGCTAGAGTCACGAGCCATGTGCCCTTCGATGTAGATGCCGCCCTTGCTGTGGTGAATGCGTCCGACAACAAGGAAGCTAGCATGGCCCAGCTAGAGCGATTGGTGAGTAGACTCCGTACTGCCGACACTAAGCTGAAGCAGACTCAGAAGGAATTGGAGGAACTCCGTGCCGCCAATCCTGTCTGTGAAGAATGTGGGGCACCTCTGTGAACTGGATCTTTACAAGCGACTGGCACCTTCGGGGGGATGTCCCTAGGTGCCGCAAGCAGACCAAAGCGGAATGGTGGGCCTTTCAGCTACAGCGTGTGAACGAGGTAGTTCAGATTGCCAATGAGAAAGATGCCGCACTGGTTGTCGTTGGAGACATCTTCCACCACTGGAACCTACCAGAGTACCTCCTGAATGGATTGATTGAAGCTCTGATGCACCTGAACCACTATGCCCTAGTGATGCGTGGTAACCATGACATGAAGCACAGGGATACCAGCGTGGAGCACACCGCATTCGGTACGCTCACTGCGTTCTCTCGGTCCATGGGGAAGATCAGGTTAGCAGAATCTGAGATGGCGGTGCTTCCCTACGGCAAAGAAGGATACGAATGGATCAAGAGCAGGGACAAACAGGGACCTCTACTAATCCACCAGCTTTGCTTCCCTACGGATAAGGACATCCCGGCTATGGTGGAAGGAGCTACGTCTGCGGATCGACTGATGCGCGAGTATGACTACGACCTTATCATTTGCGGGGATGGACACAATCCTTTCCACAGGGGGTACGTGATCAATTGCGGTAGCTTGTTCCAGCAGTCTGTTAAAGAAGTACACGAGCCTTCTGTCTGGTTCGCACCCAAGGACTGCTCTCACTTTGAACGGATTTTCCTCAGAAAGGACTTGACGGAGATAGTGGAGGATAGCTATGCTGAGGTTGTAGCTCAGCGGGACGCCCGGTTCGATGCGTTCGTTGAGATCGTTGGTTCGATGGAGTCTAGCTCCCTGTCATGGGAAGATGCTCTACGATCCGCAACCAAGAAAGTAGACCCTGTGAAGGAAGTCGTACTCCTCTTGGAAGATATTATCGAGGTGTCTCGTGAGTCAGCAGTTTAACCATTTCCACATCAAGATCGACGACGTAGCAGAGAGCATCGAGGCGATCGATGAAGAGAAACTCAAGAGGGTTTCAGAGATGTGGGCCTCTCTAGCTAACAGCATGGTGAAGGTCCACGCTACACAGGAGAGCCGGGTTCCCGGGGAACTCTCGCGGTGGGCTGGTGCCATCGCTGGCGCTTTCGTATCCGGCACCATCGTGATCGGCTGTATCTGGGGCATCGTTTGGGTGCTTGTTCAAGTAAGAATGTTGATGGGGTGATGCATGTCGAAGGTAGATATTGTCAATCAGTTGAAGAACCTCAAGGAGTACACCACTAGGCTAGAGGCTGAG
>JACCDR011319268.1_pt1 | contig 45344 bp, 41 predicted proteins | sample 7446431 | NCBI WGS metagenome assembly JACCDR01 (sample SAMN15323443, study PRJNA562643) | freshwater metagenome | isolation source: river surface water | place: USA:Blue River Watershed | collected 2017-08-17 | reverse complement strand
GCGGTGGTGGCCGCCAGCGGCGGCAACGTCGGCGGCCCCGACGGCATCCCTGCCACCACCACCGAGCTGGCCGCCGGCCTGGCGCTGCTGGCCCTGCTGCCCTTCGGCCCGGGCCGCGCCCTGGCCCTGGCCGGCTTCGCCCTGCTGGCCCTGCACGTGGCCGTGGCCCTGCGCCTGGGCGGCGCCACCCGCGCCCACCTGGCTGCCCTGTGCAGCGCGCCCCTGTACGTGGCGTGGAAGCTGGCCGGCGTGGCCGCCACGCTGCGCGCCGCCGCCGGCCGCGCGGGCTGGGTGCGCACCGCCCGCAACACCCCCACCGCGCCGGCGGCCGCGTTGACGGCCGTTTCGGCGGTCACTTCGACCGCCGCCCCGAGCGCCGCCTCCTTCACCGATACCGCTCCCCAGGCCCTGTCATGAATTCGCCCGAACTGTCCATCCTCATCGTCACCTTCAACTCCGCCCGCGTCATCGGCGGCGTGCTGGACGCGCTGCGCACGCAGTGCGCGCACATCGAGCACGAGGTCGTGATCGTCGACAACGCCTCGCGTGACGGCACGGCCGACCTGATCCAGCGCGAGCACCCGCAGGTGACCCTGGTGCGCAGCGCCGAGAACCTGGGCTTCGGCCGCGGCAACAACCTCGCCGCCAGCCAGTCGCGCGGCCGCGTGCTGCTGCTGCTCAATCCCGACGCCGTGCCCGAGCCCGGCGCCATCGAGCAGGCCCTGCTGGCCTTCCGCTGCGAGCCGGCCCTGCACCTGGCCGGCGGCCGCCTGCTCGGCGAGGACGGGCGGGACCAGCCCTCGGCCCGCCTGTTCCCCTCCCTGCTCAACGAGCTGCTGGTGATCTCGGGCCTGTCCGCCCGCCGCCCGCAGTCGCGCTTCTTCGGCCGCTTCGACCGCACCTGGGCCGACCCGGCGCAGCGCGCCCGCGTGGACTGGGTGCCCGGCGCCTTCATGTTCATCCGCGCCGAGGTGTTCCGCGCGCTGGGCGGCTTCGACCCCCGCTTCTTCCTGTACTACGAGGAAGTGGACCTGTGCCGACGCGCCGCGCAGACCGGCCTGGACGTGTGGTACCTGCCGGTGCGCGCCTGCCATGTGGGCGGACTGTCCGCCCGCACGGTGAGCAGCGAGGGCGTGGCCCGCCACGGCTCGCAGCTGACGCTGTGGCGCCTGCGCAGCGCATTGCTGTACTGGCGCAAGCACCATGGCTGGCTCGGCGCCTGGGCCGCGGCCCGCCTGGAGTGGGGCTGGCACGGCCTGCGCATGGTGCGCAACTGGCTGCCGGGCGCCCGCGACGCCGCCGCCAAGCGGGACGAGTCGCGCGAGCGCATGGCCGTGGTCCTGCGCGCCTGGGCCGAGACCCGCGCCGGCCGCCTGTCCCCGGCGCAGCCCTGGCGCCTGTGAGGCCCGCGATGCAGCCCCTGCCCGCCATGAATCCCCCGGCCTCGGCCCCCTCCAGCGTGGACACCCTGCGCGCCGCCCCGCCCGGCTGGCGCGAGACCTGCCGCCTGATCGCCGAGGACTACCGCGCCCATGACAGCGACCCCTGGCGCCAGGGCGTCTGGGCGATGGTGATCTACCGCCTGGGGCGCTGGCGCTACGGCGTGCGGCCGGCCTGGCTGCGCAAGCCCCTGTCCTTCGTGTACCGGGTGCTCAAGACCATGGTGCAGGTCATGACCGGCATCGACCTGCCCTGCGAGGCCACGGTGGGCCGGCGCCTGCGCATCGAGCACTTCGGCCACATCATCGTCAGCGGCGACACCGTGCTCGGCGACGACGTGGTGATCCGCCAGGGCGTCACCCTGGGGCTGCGCCGGCGCGACGAGCCCGGCGCACCGGTGATCGGCCACGGCGTGGACATCGGCGCCGGCGCCGTGGTGCTGGGCCCCGTGTCGGTGGGCGACGGCGCCACCATCGGCGCCAACGCCGTGGTGCTGTGCGACGTGCCGGCCCGGGCACTGGCCGTGGGGGTGCCGGCGGTCATCAAGGAACGGGCCGCCGGACGGGCTACCATCGGGGGCTAGAAGGAAAAGCCCGCCCCATGAATGTCCCCTCCCCCGCCGTCCTCGACACCGATTACCGCAAGATGGTCAGCGACGCCGCCGGGCCGGCCTACCTCGACGCGATGACGAAGGACTGCCTGCAGCAGGTGGAAAGCTTCGTGGCCGAACGCACCGCGCCGGGCGAGGCCACCCGCAGCCAGGCGCACCGCCTGGCCGGCGGCACGGCGACGGTGGGCCTGGCGCGCCTGGCGGCCGCCCTCAAGGCACTGGAAAAAGCCTGCGGTGAGCCGCCCCCAGGCGATGCCTGGCTGGCGCTGCAGGCCGGCTGCGAAGCCAGCCTGCGCGAGGCCTACGCCGCGCTGGAGGCCGACGCCTCGACCCGCTCGAGCCGGTAACCGAATCCGTAGATCGGCGTGAGCTTGAACCCGTTGTCGGGTTCTATGCGCAGCTTGCGGCGGATGCGGCTGACGTGCGTATCGACGGTGCGGGTGTCCACGTCCGCCTGGATGCCCCACACCTGCTCCAGCAGCTTCACGCGAGACAGCAGCTTGCCCGTGTTGTGGAACAGGTGCACGGCGAGGTCGAATTCCTTTTGCGTCAGCTCCACCGGCTCGCCCTGGACGGCGATGGTGCGGGCCTGGGCGTCGATGTCGTAGGCACCCAGGTGCACCGCCGCGGGGGCGTTGACGCGGGCGCGGCGCAGCAGCGCGTCGACCCGGGCCAGCAAGGCCATGGGCTTGGGGGGCTTGACGATGTAGTCGTCGGCGCCGCCACGCAGGGCCATCACCACGTTGGCCTCGTCGTCGCTGGCGGTCAGGACGATGATGGGCACATCCCAGGCCATGTCCTTGCGCACCATCTGGATCACCAGGTCGCCGCGGCCGTCGGGCAGCACCCAGTCCACGACCAGCAGGTCGTAGCGGGAGCGGCGCAGGCCTTCAGAGAAGGCCTTGCTGGTCTCGAAGCCGTCGCAGGTGTGCCCGCCCGATTCGAGGTAGATCTTGAACAATCCGAGCTGCGCGGGGTCGTCTTCGAGCAGGGCGATATGCATGGGGGTCCGTCCGGGCCTCGGGCTTGAAATCGCGGCCTTGATTAGTTTGCAGTCTCGTCACATTCTAGTGCGCACGGCGTCTAAGCTCAGGGCCACGGCATTCCTGTCGATGGAACCACGCGCCATGTCCACTTTCCTACGCTTCAGCCTGCGCGGCCTGTCCGCCCTGGCGGCCCTCGTCCTGGCCTGCATCTTCGGCCTGCTGGGCGCGGTCACCATCACGCGCACCATGGCCAGCTCCGACCGGGAAGAGGCGGGCAACCTCGCCGCGGGCAGCGCCCGGGTGGCGGCCGTGATCGTGGAGCGCAACCTCGTCGACGCCACCTACCAGTTGGACCTGCTGCGAAAGTTACTGCAGGACAGCAGCGTCCACCACGAGCCGGCGCGCATGCGCCGCTGGCTCGACGCCGTGCAGTCACAGGAAAACGGCTTCAGCTGGGTCGGCCTGGCCGACACGAATGGCCAGATCGTCGCCGGCTCGGGCGGCCTGGCCGTGGGCGCCGACATTGCCCACCGCGACTGGTTCCGCGGTGGCCTGCAAGGCACCCACATCGGCGACATGCACGAGGCCCTGCTGCTGCAAAAGGCCCTGGCCCCCCTGCCCGGTGGCGAGCCCTGGCGTTTCCTCGACATCTCCATGCCCATGAATGAGGCCAGCGGCCGCAAGGTTGGCGTGCTGGCGGCGCACCTGTCCTGGCCCTGGCTGCGCGAGCGCATGCGGACGGCGAACGCGACCCTGCCCTACCAGGGCAGCCTGTGGCTGCTGGGCCCCGACAACCGGGCCCTGATGGGCGATGACCCCACGGCCGTCGGTCCCCTGGCGCTGCAGGCCATCGACCGCGCGCGCGCCGGCGAGACCGGCTGGCTGGTGGAGACCTGGCCCGACGGCCGCGAGTACATCACCGGCTACGCCCCCAACATGACCATCGGCACCAAGGGCGGCCTGGGCTGGATCACGCTGGTGCGCGCGCCCGCCGACGCCATCGCCCCCTCCGACCGCGAGGAAGTCATGGACATGCTCCTGGCCATCATCACCGCCGTGGCGCTGGTGGCCCTGGTGGCCTGGGGCGCCGCCACGCTGTGGAACCGGCCGCTGCGCCGGTTCGTCGGCCGCATCGCCCAACTGCGCGAGGGCCAGCGCCCGCCCGAGCTGCCGCGCCACGCGCCGCAGGAATTCCATGAACTGAACCACGCCATCCTGCGCCTGGTCGACCGGCTGGAGGAAAAGGAAGCCGGTGTGCGCCGCAACCTGCAGGAGGTGCGCCACAGCTTCCGCGCCGTGGGCTCGCGCGTGCCGGGCGTGCTGTCGACGCTGGTCCTCACCGCGGACGGCGCGCGCTTCCAGTTCGTCAGCGACGGCTGCGAGCGATACCTGGGCGTCACGGCCGATGACCTGAAGGCCGACTTCAAGGCCTGGGCGCGCCATGGCAACCCCGAGGACGTGGCGGCGCTGCGCCAGGGCCTGGCCCGCCTGGCCCAGGGCGAGCAGGCCATCATGACCCACCTCCTGCGCGTGCGGGGCGCTGACGGCGTCGAGCGCACCCTGCAGGGCACGGTGGTGCCGCGCGACGAGGACGGCGAGCGCCTGTTCGACATCATTGCCCTGGACGTGTCCGACCTGATGGCCGCGCGCTCGGAGGCCGAGCGCGCCAACCGCGCCAAGGGTGACTTCCTGGCCACCATGAGCCACGAGCTGCGCACGCCGCTCAACGCCATCCTGGGCTTCTCGCAGGTACTGGAAGGCAGCCTGACCGATCCCGCGCAACGCACCCAGGTGCGCTACATGCGCGAGACGGGCGAGACCCTCACCCGCATCCTCAACGACGTGCTGGACGTCGCCAAGATCGAGTCCGGCAAGTTCGACCTGGACCCGGCGCCCTTCTCGATGGAGCAGGTGGTGGACAGCTGCGCGAGCATCTTCCGGGTGGTCAGCGCCGAAAAGCAGGTGAGCTTCGACGTGGACGTACCCTCCGCCCTGCCCCCCATGGTCGGCGACCCGGTGCGGCTGCGCCAGATCCTGCACAACCTGCTGTCCAACGCCTTCAAGTTCACGTCCACCGGCCGGGTCAGCCTGCGCCTGCAGGCCCTGCCCGAACCGGCCCTGCCTGGCGGGCGCCCTGCCACCCGCCTGCGCATCGAAGTGGAGGACACCGGCCTGGGCATGACGCCCGAGCAGCTGTCCCGCCTGTTCCAGCGGTTCGAGCAGGCCAGCCGGGCGACCGCCGGCCAATACGGCGGTACCGGACTGGGGCTGGCCATCGTCAAGGCGCTGGTGGAGAAGATGGAGGGCCGCATCGAGGTGGAATCCACCTTCGGCCAGGGCACGCGCATGCGCCTGGAGCTGCCCTTCGCGCTGGCGGGCGAACGCGCAACCGGCGAGGACACCACCGCCGCTGACACCCCCGAGGCGCCGCTGGACGTGCTGGTGGTGGACGACTTCCCCGTCAACCGCCTGGTCCTGCGCGCGCTGCTGGAAAAGCGCGGCCACCGGGTCACCGAGGCCGAGGACGGCGTCGACGCACTGGCCAAGGTGGGCGCCCGCCGCGCCGACCTGGTGCTGATGGACCTGGACATGCCCAACCTGGACGGCCTGGAGGCGACCCGCCGCATCCGCCGCCTGCCCGATGACGCCAAGGCCACCGTGCCCGTCTACGCCCTGACCGGCAAGGCATTTGCCGAAGACATCGAGCGCGCGCGGCAGGCGGGCATGAACGGCCACCTGGCCAAACCCGTACGGCTCGACGAGCTGGTACGCGTGTTGCAAAGTATCGGGCCGGAGAACCTGCGCGCATGAACCCGTTGTCCCCCCTGTCCCCTGAAGCCGAAGAAGCCCGCCGCCTGCGCCGCCTGGAACAGCTGAACCTGCTGGACACCGCTGCCGAGCCGGTGCTGGACGATTTCCCCCGCCTGGCCGTGGCCGTGACCGGCAAGCCCATCGCCCTGATTTCCCTGGTGGATGCCGACCGCCAATGGTTCAAGGCCGCTGTCGGCGTGCTGGGCCAGGGCTGCGAGACGCCCCGCGAGGTCTCCTTCTGCACCCATGCCCTGGCCAGCGACGAGATCTTCGAGGTGGAGGACGCCAGCACCGACCCGCGCTTTCGCCACAACCCGCTGGTCACCGGGGAGCCGCATATCGTCCACTACGCCGGTGCACCCCTGGTCATGCCGGGCGGCGAGCGCATCGGCACCATCTGCCTGATCGACCACGTTCCCGGCCGCCTGCAGCCGCACGAGCGCCGCTTCCTGGCGGTGCTGGCCGAGTCCATCGTCAACGTGCTGCTGCTGCGGGAGAAGGAACGCCAGATGGCGCAGGACCTGCTGGAGCGCCAGGACGCGCTGGAGCAGGCGCTCGTCGGTGCGCAGGCGGCCAACCGCGCCAAGAGCGACTTCCTGGCCACCATGAGCCACGAGCTGCGCACGCCGCTCAACGCGATCCTGGGCTTTGCGCAGGTCCTGGAGGACACGCTGGGCGACCCGCAGCAGCGCCGCCAGGCCCGGCACGTGCGCGAGACCGGGCAGACGCTCACCCGCATCCTCAACGACGTGCTGGATGTCGCCAAGATCGATTCCGGCAAGTTCGACCTCGACCCCCAGCCCTTCGCGCTGGAGCAGGTGGTGGAAAGCTGCGCCAGCGTGTTCCAGGTGGTGGCCACGCAGCGCGGCATCGATTTCCGCCACACCATGACGCCAGACGTGCCGATGCTGGTGGGCGACCCGGTGCGCCTGCGGCAGGTGCTGCAGAACCTGCTGTCCAACGCCTTCAAGTTCACGGCCGCCGGCGCGGTGGACCTGGTGGTCTCGGCGCAGCCCGCGCACGCTGGCGACGGCCCGGCCGCGCCCGGGCGGATGGACGTGTGCATCCAGGTCAGTGACACGGGCGTGGGCATGACCGAGGAACAGATGTCGCGCCTGTTCCAGCGCTTTGAGCAGGCCACCCGGTCGACGGCGCGCGAGTACGGCGGCACCGGCCTGGGCCTGGCCATCGCGCAGGAGCTGGTCCACAAGATGGGCGGCACCATCGGCGCCGAGTCGCGCCCTGGCAAGGGCAGCACCTTCACCCTGCGCATCTCCTTTGCGTCCGCGGGCGAGGCGCAGCCCGCTGCCGCCTGCGACACCGCGGCCGCCATGGAGCCCCCGCTGTCGGTGCTGGTGGTGGACGACTTTCCCGTCAACCGCCTGGTGCTGCGCGCGCTGCTGGAAAAGCGCGGTCACCAGGTCACGGAGGCCGAGGACGGCGTGCAAGCCATCGAGCTGCTCGCCTCCACCGTCCCGGACCTGGTGCTGATGGACCTGGACATGCCCCACCTGGACGGCCTGGAGGCCACCCGCCGCATCCGCGCGCTGGTCGGCCCGCGCGCCGTCACCCCCATCTATGCCCTGACCGGCAAGGCCTTCGCCGAGGACATCGAGCGAACGCGGGCCGCCGGCATGGACGGCCACCTGGCCAAACCCGTGCAGCTGGACGACCTGGTACGCGTCCTGCATGCCGTCGCCTGCGAAAGCAAACCTGAATGACCGATTACCCCATCCTGGCCGACGAGGAGCAGCGCGCCTGCCGACTGGAGGAACTGAACCTGCTGGACACCGGCTCCGAGCCGGTGCTCGATGCCTTCACGGTGCTGGCCGCCAAGGTGACCGGCATGTCGCTGGCGTTGCTGAACCTGGTGCATCGCGACCTCATCTTCATGAAGTCGGCGGTGGGCATGCCGCAGGGCGACAGCTTTCCGCGCAGCGGCGCCTTCTGCGCCTACACCATTGGCGGCGACGGCATCTTCGAGGTGGAGGATGCCAGCCAGGACCCGCGCTTTGCCGCCCACCCGGCGGTCGCTGGCCCAGTCGGCCTGATGCACTACGCCGGCGTGCCGCTGGTCATGCCCGGGGGGGAGCGCATCGGCACCATCTGCCTGCTGGATCCGCGGCCGGGCCGGCTGGCCCCGCACGAACGCACGTTTCTCACCGGCCTGGCCGAGTCCATCGTCCAGGTGCTGCTGCTGCGCGAGCGCGAGCTGGCGCTGCAGCGGGACCTGGCGCGCCAGCGCGACGAGCTGGCGCGCGCGCTGGCGCAGGCCGAGGGCGCCAACCAGGCCAAGCGTGATTTCCTGGCCACCATGAGCCACGAGCTGCGCACGCCGCTCAACGCCATCCTGGGCTTCAGCCAGGTGCTGGAGGACAGCCTGGCCGACCCCGAGCAGCGGCGCCAGGCGCGCCACATGCGCGAGACCGGGCAGACGCTCACCCGCATCCTCAACGACGTGCTGGATGTCGCCAAGATCGAGTCCGGCAAGTTCGACCTCGACCCCCAGCCCTTCGCGCTGGAGCAGGTGGTGGAAAGTTGCGCCAGCATCTTCCGGGTGGTGGCCGTGCAGCGCGGCGTCGAGTTCCGGGCCAGCGTGCCGGGCGGCGTGCCGTGGCTGGTGGGGGACCCGGTACGCCTGCGGCAGGTCCTGCAGAACCTGCTGTCCAACGCCTTCAAGTTCACGGCGGCGGGCGCAGTGGACCTGGCCGTCGCGGTGGAAACCACGCCCGGGCCGGCGTCCGGCCGCCGGCGGATGGACGTGCGCTTCGAGGTGCGGGACACCGGCGTGGGCATGACCGAGGAGCAGCTGGGGCGGGTGTTCGAGCGCTTCGAGCAGGCCTCGCGCTCCACGGCCGGCCAGTACGGCGGCACGGGGCTGGGCCTGGCGATCGTGCAGGGCCTGGTCCAGAAGATGGGTGGCACGGTGTGCGCGGACTCGCGCTACGGCCAGGGCACGACCTTCACCGTGCGTATCGGCTTCGAGGTGGCCAACGAGCCGGCGGTGGCCTGCGCCGCGGCCGAGGCGGCCGCCATCGAGCGGCCCCTGTCGGTGCTGGTGGTCGATGACTTCCCCATCAACCGCCTGGTGCTGCGCGCGCTGCTGGAAAAGCGCGGCCACCATGTCACCGAGGCCGAGGACGGCGTGCAGGCCATCGAGATGCTGTCCACCACCATCCCCGACCTGGTGCTGATGGACCTGGACATGCCCCACCTGGACGGCCTGGAGGCCACCCGGCGCATCCGCGCGCTGCTCGGCCCTCGCGCCGCCACGCCCATCTACGCCCTGACCGGCAAGGCCTTCGCCGAGGACATCGAGCGCACCCAGGCCGCGGGCATGGACGGGCACCTGGCCAAGCCGGTGCAGGTGGATGAACTGTCGAAGGTGCTGCGCGCGGTGGCCGCGCGGCCCTGAGAGGGCCTGGCCCCGCAGGGGCCGCGCCAAACAAAAACGGCGCCTGAGGCGCCGTTCATCTGTGCTTGCAAGTGATGGTGGGTGGTGAGGGTTTCGAACCCCCGACCCCCGCCGTGTGAAGGCGATGCTCTACCACTGAGCTAACCACCCCATCAGGCTTCAAGCCATTCCGGTGAACCGTTGTTCCCCGGAAGACCTAGATTATGACACAGATTCGGGGGTGTTTTGCGCCTCCAGCAACCGGAAGAGCGTTTTTCCGCCGGATGCCTTGTCGAGCTCCTTGAGCACGGCGTCGTGCTCGGCCGCCTCCTGCTCGCTGGCCTGCAGCACGGGCAGCGCGATCCCGCGCAGGTCCACCTTCACCACCTGCTGGGTCGTGGTTTCGCTGGGCCCCGCGTCGATCAGCAGTGCGTCCTGGCCGCGCGTCATGTTGATGTAGACGTCGGCCAGCAGCTCGGCGTCCAGCAAGGCGCCGTGCAGCGTGCGGCCGGAGTTGTCCACGCCCAGGCGGTCGCACAGCGCGTCAAGGCTGTTGCGCTTGCCGGGGAACATTTCCTTGGCCATCACCAGCGTGTCGGTGACGCTGCCCACGAAGGTACGGAACGGCTTGCGACCCAGCAGCTCCAGCTCCTTGTTCAGGAAGCCGACGTCGAAGGCCGCGTTGTGGATGATGATCTCGGCACCGGCCAGGTACGCCAGCAGCTCGTCGGCCACCTCGGCGAACTTGGGCTTGTCCTTGAGGAACTCGTTGCTGATGCCGTGGACCTTGAGCGCGTCCTCATGGCTGTCGCGCTCAGGGTTCAGGTAGAAGTGCTTGTTGTGGCCGGTGAGCTTGCGCGCCACCAGCTCCACGCAGCCGATTTCGATGATGCGGTCGCCGCCTTCGGCGGACAGGCCCGTGGTTTCGGTGTCGAGGACGATCTGGCGCATGCGCGAATCCTAAACCAGCCTCAGTGGTTCTCTTTGGCGTGGTTGATGGAGTACTTCGGGATCTCCACCACCAGGTCCTTCTGGTCCAGGATGGCCTGGCAGGACAGGCGCGAGTTGGGCTCCAGGCCCCAGGCGCGGTCCAGAAGATCCTCCTCGCTCTCGTCCATCTCGTTCAGGCTGTTGAAGCCCTCGCGCACGATCACGTGGCAGGTCGTGCAGGCGCAGCTCATGTCGCAGGCGTGCTCGATGTTGATGTGGTTGTCCAGCATGGCTTCGCAGATGCTGGTGCCCGCAGGCGCGCTGATCTGCGCGCCCTCGGGGCAGTACTCGGGATGCGGCAGGATCTTGATGACGGGCATTTACAGGGTCTCCACGTTGCGGCCGGCCAGCGCCTGCTGGATGCTGTGGTTCATGCGCTCGGCCGCGAATTGTTCGGTGGCCTTGGCCAGGGCTTCGGTGGCGGCCTCCACGGCAGCCGCCTCCTGCGACTCGCGGGCCGTGGCTTCCAGGTGGGCGATGGCGGCGTCGATGCGGGCGCGCTCGGCATCGTGGAGCAAGCCGCCATCCACCGCCAGCGCGCTGCGCGTGGCCAGCACCAGGCGGTCGGCATCCACCCGCGCTTCCACCAGCGCCCGCGCCGCCATGTCGGCCTGCGCGGTGGAAAAGCTTTCCTGCAGCATGCGGGCAATCTCGTCGTCGCCCAGGCCGTAGGACGGCTTGACGTCGATGCTCGCCTCCACGCCGCTCCCCTGCTCCTTGGCGGACACGGACAGCAGGCCGTCGGCATCCACCGTGAAGGTCACGCGGATGCGCGCCGCCCCCGCCGCCATCGGCGGAATGCCGCGCAGCACGAAGCGCGCGAGGCTGCGGCAGTCCTGCACCAGGTCGCGCTCGCCCTGCACCACGTGCAGCGCCATCGCGGTCTGGCCGTCCTGGTAGGTGGTGAAGTCCTGCGCCTTGGCGGTGGGAATCGTCTCGTTGCGGTGGACGATGCGCTCCACCAGGCCGCCCATGGTCTCGATGCCCAGGGACAGGGGGATCACGTCCAGCAGCAGCAGGTCGCCCGAAGAATCGTTGCCCGCCAGCTGGTTGGCCTGGATGGCGGCGCCCAGCGCCACCACTTCATCAGGATTCAGGTTGATCAGCGGGTCCTTGCCGAAGAACTCGCCGACCGTGCGGCGGATCACCGGCATGCGGGTGGAACCGCCCACCATGACCACACCCTGCACATCATCCTTGGCCAGCTTGGCGTCGCGCAGGGCCTTGCGCACGGCGGACAGGGTGCGGCTGGTGAGGTCGTGGGTGGCGGCCTCGAATTCGTCGCGGGTGACGGTCACGTCAACCACCTTGCCGCCCAGCGTCACCGGCACGGTCACGGTGGCGGCATCGGTGAGGGCCTCCTTGGCGGCGCGGGCCGCGGCCTTGGCATGGGCCTTGTCCTCGGGCGACACGGCCTGCAGGCCCAGCTTGGCCAGCATCACGTCGGCCAGGAGGCGGTCGTAGTCGTCGCCGCCCAGGGCGGAATCGCCACCGGTGGCGATCACCTCGAACACGCCGCGCGTCAGGCGCAGGATGGAGATGTCGAAGGTGCCGCCGCCCAGGTCATAGACGGCGTAGACGCCCTCGCTGCCGTTGTCCAGCCCGTAGGCGATGGCGGCGGCGGTGGGCTCGTTGATCAGGCGCAGCACGTTCAGGCCGGCCAGCTGCGCGGCATCCTTGGTGGCCTGGCGCTGCGCGTCGTCGAAGTACGCGGGCACGGTGATCACGGCGCCATAGAGGTCGTCGTTGAAGGTGTCCTCGGCGCGGTAACGCAGCGTGGCCAGGATCTCGGCGCTCACTTCCACCGGGCTCTTGGCGCCGGCGCGGGTCTCCAGGGACACCATGCCGGGCTGGTCGATGAAGCGGTACGGCAGCTTCTCGGCGTTCACGACGTCCTGGAGCCCCCGGCCCATGAAACGCTTGACCGAGGCGATGGTGTTTTGCGGGTCCTGGGCCGCGGCGGCCAGGGCCTCGTGACCGATCTGGCGGCCGCCGTTCTCCAGGTAACGCACCACCGAGGGCAGGATCACCCGGCCCTGGGCATCGGGCAGGCACTCGGCCACGCCATGGCGCACCGAAGCCACCAGCGAATGCGTGGTGCCCAGGTCGATGCCCACCGCGATGCGGCGGGCGTGGGGGTCCGGCGCCTGGCCGGGTTCGGAAATCTGCAGCAGGGCCATCAGGCCACCTTCCCCGTGCGGGGTTTGGAATACGACATCCCGCTATTGTCCCAGTTGATCGAATCGCGATTCGACGTCATGGGCAAAGCGTTCGATGAACATGAGCGCCCTCACCTGCCCCGCCGCGGCCTGCGCATCGCCCACTTCGTCGAGCTGGCGCTCGATGTCGCGCAGGACGTCGCGGCGGGCAGCGAGCAAGGTGTCGTTGAGCGACTCGAGGTCGGCCTCGGTCACGGCCTCCTCCAGCGACTCGCGCCACGCCATCTGCTCCATGAGGAAGCGCGCGGGCATGGCGGTGTTGCTCTCGGCCTGGATGGGGGCGCCGCGCAGCTCGCACAGGTAGGCGGCGCGCTTGAGGGGGTCCTTCAGGCGCTGGTAGGCCTCATTGATGCGCACGGACCACTGCATGGCCACGCGCTGGGCGGCGGCGCCCTGGGCGGCGAAGCGGTCGGGGTGGGCCTCGCGCTGCAGCTCCTTCCAGCGCGCGTCGATGGCGGCGCGGTCCTGGTGGAAGCGCTCGGGCAGGCCGAAGAGCGCGAAGTCGCTGTCGTCGAGTTTCACTGCAGGCGCGCCCGGACGCGGGTCAGACCCGGAAGGACTCGCCGCAACCGCAGCGGTCACGTTCGTTGGGGTTGTTGAACTTGAAGCCTTCGTTCAGGCCTTCGCGCACGAAGTCCAGCTGCGTGCCGTCGATGTAGGCCAGGCTCTTGGGGTCCACCAGCAGCTTGACGCCGTGGCTCTCGAAGACGATGTCCTCGGGCGCGATCTCGTCCACGTACTCGAGCTTGTAGGCCAGGCCCGAGCAGCCCGTGGTCTTGACGCCCAGGCGCACGCCCACGCCCTTGCCGCGCTTGCTCAGGTAGCGCGAGACATGGCGCGCGGCGGCTTCCGTCATGGAGACGGTCATCGGCTTGTCGACTGCTGCGTTCAAAACGGGCCCCGGTCTTTCGGTTTCAGTTGGCGTGCTTCTTCTTGTAGTCGTCCACCGCCGCCTTGATGGCGTCCTCGGCGAGGATGGAGCAGTGGATCTTGACCGGCGGCAGCGCCAGTTCCTCGGCGATCTGGCTGTTCTTCAGCGCAGCGGCCTCGTCCAGCGTCTTGCCCTTGACCCACTCGGTCACGAGCGAGCTGGAGGCGATGGCGGAGCCGCAGCCATAGGTCTTGAAGCGCGCATCCTCGATCACGCCGGTGGACGGGTTGACCTTGATCTGCAGCTTCATCACGTCGCCGCAGGCGGGCGCGCCCACCATGCCGGTGCCGACGCTGTCGTCGCCCTTGTCGAAGGAGCCGACGTTGCGGGGATTTTCGTAGTGGTCAACGACCTTTTCTGAATAAGCCATGAGTAGCTCCTGTATTCATTTCGGGGCGCCGCGGAACCGGCTTTGCCGGGCCGCTGGCGTGCCCCTTGAGGGGAGGCGCCGAAGGCGCTTCGGGATGGTCCTTAATGCGCTGCCCACTGGATGGTGCTCAGGTCGACGCCGTCCTGGTACATCTCCCACAGGGGGCTGAGCTCGCGCAGCTTGGTCACGTTCTTCTTGATGGTCTCGATCGCGTAGTCGATCTCTTCTTCCGTCGTGAAGCGGCCGATCGTCATGCGCAGGCTGCTGTGCGCCAGCTCGTCGCTGCGGCCCAGGGCGCGCAGCACGTAGCTGGGCTCCAGCGAGGCCGAGGTGCAGGCGGAGCCGGAGGACACCGCCAGGCCCTTGATGCCCATGATCAGCGACTCGCCCTCGACGAAGTTGAAGCTCATGTTCAGGTTGTGCGGGACGCGGTGCTCCAGGTTGCCGTTGACGAACACCTGCTCCACGTCCTTCAGGCCATCGAGCAGGCGCTGCTGCAGCGCGCGCGCCTTGGCCAGGTCCTGCGCCATTTCCAGGCGGGCCAGGCGGAAGGCCTCGCCCATGCCCACGCACTGGTGGGTGGGCAGCGTGCCCGAGCGCATGCCGCGCTCGTGGCCGCCACCGTGCATCTGGGCCTCCAGGCGCACGCGCGGCTTGCGGCGCACGTACAGGGCGCCGATGCCCTTGGGGCCGTAGGTCTTGTGCGAGGCCAGGCTCATGAGGTCCACCGGCAGCGTGGCCAGGTCGATCTCGACCTTGCCCGTGGCCTGCGCGGCGTCCACGTGGAAGATGATGCCCTTCTCACGGCAGATGGCGCCGATCGTGGGGATGTCCTGGATCACGCCGATCTCGTTGTTCACGAACATCACGCTGGCCAGGATGGTGTCCGGGCGCAGGGCGGCCTTGAACTTGTCCAGGTCCAGCATGCCGTCTTCCTGCACGTCGAGGTAGGTCACCTCGAAGCCCTGGCGCTCCAGCTCGCGCATCGTGTCCAGCACGGCCTTGTGCTCGGTCTTGACGGTGATCAGGTGCTTGCCGCGGGTCTTGTAGAACTGGGCGGCGCCCTTGATGGCCAGGTTGTTGGACTCGGTGGCGCCGGAGGTCCACACGATCTCGCGCGGGTCGGCGCCGATCAGGTCGGCCACGTCCTTGCGCGCCTTCTCCACGGCCTCCTCCGCCTCCCAGCCCCAGGCGTGGCTGCGCGATGCCGGGTTGCCGAAATGCTCACGCAGCCAGGGAATCATCGCGTCGACGACGCGCGGGTCGACCGGCGTGGTCGCGCCATAGTCCAGGTAGATCGGGAAATGCGGGGTCATGTCCATGACGGATGCGGGCTTGTAGGTCAGTGATCAGGCTTTGGCCAGGGAGGCACCCAGGGCAAAGACGGAATTGGGGGCGTTCACGCGGATGGGCTTGACGACCGGCGCGCTGGAGATGGCGCGCTTGAGGGCCGGCTTGTCCTCGATCTGGATGCCCTTGGCGAGCTGGTCATCCACCAGCTTCTGCAGGGTCACGGAGTCCAGGAACTCGACCATGCGCTGGTTCAGGGAAGACCACAGCTCATGCGTCATGCAGCGGCCGCCTTCGCCGCCGCAGTTTTCCTTGCCGCCGCACTGGGTGGCGTCCAGCGGCTCATCCACGGACACGATGATATCCGCGACGGTGATCTCGCTGGCCTTGCGGCCCAGGGTGTAGCCGCCGCCGGGTCCGCGGGTGGACTCGACGAGTTCGTGGCGGCGCAGTTTGCCGAACAGCTGCTCCAGGTACGACAGCGAGATCTGCTGGCGCTGGCTGATGGCGGCCAGGGTCACGGGACCGTTGTTCTGGCGCAGGGCCAGGTCGATCATCGCGGTGACCGCAAAGCGGCCTTTGGTAGTGAGACGCATCGCAAGCTCCTTTAGCTGCTGGGCTTTCCATCTGTTCACCGGCGCTTGTGGCGCCCGTGGCCGTTTCCACCCAATGCGGGGCCTGGTCCAGCGCCATGCGCCGGCAGGTCCGCCCCTCTTCTAGTCTGTCGTTTTGCTGATTGTTTTCTTGACTATCGCGGTCAAGTATAACAGAAAAACTGACAGACTCTGTCGGGTTAATAGACTGGGCAGTCGCATTCTGGCTTGAATGGTTTTTTTATGCAAGGATGAGTTCCCGCACCCGGGCGGACGAACCCAGCCCAACCCAGCCCCCTGCCCCGCCACTCAGCGCTGGCCGGCCTGGATCGGCACCACGTTGTCGTGGCCCGGCCCGCCAAAGGCCTGCTCGCGCAGCAGCGCCAGTTGGTCGCGCACACGTGCGGCCTTCTCGAACTCCAGGTTCTTCGCGTGCTCGAGCATCTGCTTCTCGAGCTTCTTGATTTCCTTGGCGATGTCCTTCTCGGACATGTCCTCCACCATCGCCCGGGCGATCTCCTGCTCCTGCATGGCCTTGCCGGCCTTCTCGCTGTAGACCCCGTCGATCAGGTCCTTGACCTGCTTGACGATGCTGCGCGGGGTGATGCCGTTGGCCTCGTTGAAGGCCACCTGCTTGGCGCGGCGGCGCTCGGTCTCGCCCATGGCCTTCTTCATGGACTCCGTGATGCGGTCGGCGTACAGGATGGCCTTGCCATTGAGGTTGCGCGCCGCCCGGCCGATGGTCTGGATCAAGGACCGCTCGGCCCGCAGGAAGCCTTCCTTGTCCGCATCCAGGATCGCCACCAGCGACACCTCGGGAATGTCCAGGCCCTCGCGCAGCAGGTTGATGCCCACCAGCACGTCGAAGGCGCCCAGGCGCAGGTCGCGCAGGATCTCCACCCGCTCCACGGTGTCGATGTCGCTGTGCATGTAGCGCACCTTCACGCCGTTGTCGCTCAGGTAGTCGGTCAGCTGCTCGGCCATCCGCTTGGTCAGGGTCGTGATCAGCACGCGCTCCTGCTTGTCGGTGCGGATGCGGATTTCCTGCAGCACGTCGTCCACCTGGTGCGTGGCGGGACGCACCTCCACGATGGGGTCCACCAGGCCCGTGGGGCGCACCACCTGCTCCACCACGTTGCTGGCATGCTGCTTCTCGTAGTCGGCCGGCGTGGCGGAGACGAAGATCACCTGGCGCATGCGCGCCTCGAACTCCTCGAACTTCAGCGGCCGGTTGTCCAGCGCCGACGGCAGGCGGAAACCGTACTCCACCAGCGTGGTCTTGCGCTGGCGGTCGCCGTTGTACATGGCCGAGAGCTGGCCGATCATCTGGTGGCTCTCGTCCAGGAACATCAGGCTGTCCTTGGGCATGTAGTCCACCATGGTAGACGGCGGCGCCCCCGCCGGCGCGCCGGACAGGTGCCGGGTGTAGTTCTCGATGCCCTTGCAGTGGCCGATCTCGGACAGCATCTCCAGGTCGAAGCGGGTGCGCTGCTCCAGCCGCTGCGCCTCCACCAGCTTGCCCATGCCCACCAGCTCCTTCAGGCGCTGGTCCAGCTCCAGCTTGATGGACTCCACCGCGCCCAGCACCTTCTCGCGCGGGGTCACGTAGTGGCTGGACGGGTAGATGGTGAAGCGCGGCACCTTCTGCCGGATGCGCCCCGTCAGCGGGTCGAACAGCTGCAGCGACTCCAGCTCGTCGTCGAACAGCTCCAGCCGCACCGCCAGCTCGCTGTGTTCGGCCGGGAACACGTCGATGGTGTCCCCCCGCACGCGGAAGGTGCCGCGGCCGAACTCGTGGTCGTTGCGCTTGTACTGCATGCGGATCAACTGGGCGATCGCATCGCGCTGGCCCAGCTTGTCACCCGCGCGCAGGATGAAGCGCATCTTGGTGTAGTCCTCCGGCGCGCCGATGCCGTAGATCGCGCTGACCGTGGCCACGATGATGGTGTCGCGCCGCTCCAGCACGCTCTTGGTGGCCGACAGCCGCATCTGCTCGATGTGCTCGTTGATCGAGCTGTCCTTCTCGATGAACAGGTCGCGCTGCGGCACATAGGCCTCGGGCTGGTAGTAGTCGTAGTACGAGACGAAGTACTCCACCGCGTTCTTCGGGAAGAACTCCCGGAACTCGCTGTACAACTGCGCCGCCAGCGTCTTGTTGGGGGCGAACACGATGGCCGGACGGCCCAGGCGGGCGATCACGTTGGCCATGGTGTAGGTCTTGCCCGAGCCGGTCACGCCCAGCAGCGTCTGGAAGACCTCGCCGTCCTCCACCCCTTCCACCAGCTTGTCGATGGCCACGGGCTGGTCACCGGCGGGCGGGTACGGCTGGAACAGCTCGAACGGCGAGCCGGGGTAGCTCACGAACTGGCCCTGGGGCCTGTTTTCGGCGGAGGAGGCTGACGCTTCGGAAACTTCGGGCATGGATGAGGTGCGGTGACGCGGGAACCTGAGGGGGACGGCTTAAAATCGCGGGCAGCCGGACAGCGTACCTCAAGGCCGCCGTCCCCGCAGCCCCGGGCTGCGAGCCCCCGATTCCAACTCTGATCAAAGCAAAGGACTCCCATGTCTCTGTTTTCCGCCGTCGAAATGGCGCCGCGCGACCCGATCCTGGGCCTGAACGAGCAATTCAACGCCGACACCAACCCCAAGAAGGTCAACCTGGGCGTGGGCGTGTACTACGACGACAACGGCAAGCTGCCCCTGCTGCAGTGCGTGCTGGCCGCCGAGAAGCAGATGATGGAATCGCCCAAGCCGCGCGGCTACCTGCCGATCGACGGCATCGCCGCCTATGACCAGGGCGTCAAGAACCTGGTGTTCGGCGCCACCAGCGAGCCCGTCACCAGCGGCCGCGTGGCCACCGTGCAGGCCATCGGCGGCACCGGCGGCCTGAAGATCGGCGCGGACTTCCTCAAGAAGGTCAACCCCGCCGCCAAGGTCCTGATCTCCGACCCCTCCTGGGAAAACCACCGCGCCCTGTTCACCCAGGCCGGCTTCACCGTCGAGACCTACCCCTACTACGACGCCGCCAAGCGCGGCATCAACTTCGACGGCATGCTCGCCGCCCTGAAGGCCGCCCCCCAGGGCACCATCGTGGTCCTGCACGCCTGCTGCCACAACCCCACCGGCTATGACATCACCGCCGCCCAGTGGGACCAGGTGGTCGCCGCCTGCAAGGACGCCGGCCTGGTGCCCTTCCTGGACATGGCCTACCAGGGCTTCGGCTACGGCATCGCCGAAGACGGCGCCGTGATCGCCAAGTTCGTCGCCGCCGGCATCGACTTCCTGGTCTCCACCTCCTTCTCCAAGAGCTTCAGCCTGTACGGCGAGCGCGTGGGCGGCCTGTCCGTCCTGTGCGCCAGCAAGGACGAAGCCGACCGCGTGCTGTCCCAGCTGAAGATCGCCATCCGCACCAACTACTCCAACCCGCCCACCCACGGCGGCCAGGTCGTCGCCACGGTGCTCAACACCCCCGAGCTGCGCGCCCTGTGGGAAAAGGAACTGGGCGAGATGCGCCTGCGCATCAAGCAGATGCGCGTGGCCCTGGTGGAAAAGCTCAAGGCCGCCGGCGTCAAGCAGGACATGGGCTTCATCACCGACCAGATCGGCATGTTCAGCTACTCCGGCCTGAGCAAGGACCAGATGGTCCGCCTGCGCAACGAGTTCAGCGTGTATGGCACCGACACCGGCCGCATGTGCGTGGCGGCGCTCAACAGCAAGAACATCGACTACGTCTGCGAGTCCATCGCCAAGGTGCTGTAAAGGCCGTACAACCAAGCCCGACTGAGGTCTAAAGACCTCAGTAGGCACCCTCCTACAGGAAAAGCCGCCTTCGGGCGGCTTTTTCTTTGGTTCTCCTCTGGCTGTGAACAAGTACCGTTTGGGGGTCGCGGTGTCGCTTTGGCGGCTCAGTACGGGCAAACGCCATCGTTGCGGCCCATAATCAATCTCGAACCTGTTCCAGGAACAACCGGATCCCGCCCAATGCTCTACCAGATCTACGAAGCCCAGCGTTCGCTGATGGAACCCTTCGCGGACTTCGCCCAGGCCGCGGCCAAGCTGTACAGCAATCCCCTGCTGCCCATGGCGCAGAACCCGATGTCGCAGCGCGTCTCGGCCAGCTACGAGCTGATGTACCGGCTGTGCAAGGACTACGAGAAGCCGGAGTTCAACATCAAGACGGTGAAGGTGGACGGCACGGACGTGGTGATCCATGAGCAGGTGGTGGTGGACAAGCCCTTCTGCGAGCTGCGCCGCTTCAAGCGTTTCACGGACCACCCGCAGCGCCTGGCGGCGATGAAGGAGCAGCCCGCGGTGCTGATCGTCGCGCCGCTGTCGGGCCACTACGCCACGCTGCTGCGTGACACGGTCAAGACCATGCTGCAGGACCACAAGGTGTTCATCACCGACTGGAAGAATGCGCGCATGGTGCCGATGGACCTGGGCGAGTTCCACCTGGACGATTACGTGAACTACGTGCAGGAGTTCATCCGCTACGTGCAGGGCCAGTACGGCAACTGCCACGTGGTGTCGGTGTGCCAGCCCACGGTGCCGGTGCTGGCGGCCATTTCGCTCATGGCCTCGCGCGGGGAGACCACGCCGCTGTCCATGACCATGATGGGCGGCCCCATCGACGCGCGCAAGTCGCCCACGGCGGTGAACAACCTGGCGATGAACAAGAGCTACGAGTGGTTCGAGAACAACGTGATCTACCGCGTGCCGCCGAGCTTCCCCGGCTCGGGCCGCCGCGTGTACCCCGGCTTTCTGCAGCACACGGGCTTCGTGGCCATGAACCCGGACCGCCACCTGTCCAGCCACTACGACTACTTCAAGCACCTGATCGTGGGTGACGAGGCCAGCGCCGAGGCGCACCGCAAGTTCTACGACGAGTACAACGCGGTGCTGGACATGGACGCCGACTACTACCTGGAGACCATCCGCACGGTGTTCCAGGACTTCAAGCTGGTCAACGGTACCTGGGATGTGCTCAGCCCCTCCGGCAAGCTGGAGCGCGTGCGTCCGCAGGACATCACCAGCACCGCCCACCTGACGGTGGAAGGCGAGCTGGACGACATCTCCGGCGCCGGCCAGACCGAGGCGGCCCACGGCCTGTGCTTCAACGTGCCCAAGGCGCGCCAGAAGCACCTGGAGGTCAAGGGCGCGGGCCACTACGGCATCTTCAGCGGCCGCCGCTGGCGCGAGGTGGTGTACCCGCAGGTCAAGGAGTTCATCTACAAGTTCAACGAGGGCGCCAAGCCCGCGCGCGGCTCGCGTCGCGCCGAGCTGGAGGCCTGAGCGGGCGCGCGGGCCATGCCCGCCGGACAGGGCCGCACGGGCCGGGCCCACCGATAATCCGGTGATGGCCGCCCTGCCCCTGACCGACCTCGCCCTTCGCCTGCACGCCGCCCTGCCCCAGACGCAATGCCAGCGCTGCGGCTATCCTGACTGCGCCGGCTACGCCCAGGCCGTGGCCGATGGCCAGGCCGGCATCGACCAGTGTCCGCCCGGTGGCACCGAAGGCGTGGCCCGCCTGGCCGCCCTCACCGGCCAGGCCACCGGCCCGATCAACCCCGCATTCGGCATCGAAGGCCCGCGCACCGTCGCCGTCATCGACGAGGACTGGTGCATCGGCTGCACCCTGTGCATCAAGGCCTGCCCCACGGACGCCATCCTGGGCAGCAACAAGCACATGCACACGGTCATCGAGCCCTGGTGCACCGGCTGCGAGCTGTGCATCCCGGTGTGCCCGGTGGACTGCATTTCCCTGGACAACGTGAGCGGCGACAAGACCGGCTGGGCCGCCTGGTCCCAGGCCGACGCCGACACCGCCCTGGCCCGCTACGCGTTCCGCCAGGCCCGCCTGGCACGCGAGCAGCGCGAGAACGACGCGCGCCTGGAGGCCAAGGCCCAGGCCAAGCTGGCCGACCTGCCCGCGCACACGCATGGCGCCACCGGCGACGAGGCGGCGCGCAAGCGCGCGGTCATCGAAGCCGCCCTGGCCCGGGCACGGGCGAAGCGGGGTTGAAAAAACAAAACGGCCCCGAGGGGCCGTTTGGCTTGGGGCACGCAACGCTCAGACGCTGCGGCGCGGGGGTACCGTGACCTCGGAGGTCACCGTGGGCTTGTGCGTTTCCACCCAGCGGCGCACGCGCTCGGCATCGGCGATACGGCTGAGTTTGCCAGCGGAGTCCAGGAACACCATGATGACCTTGCGGCCGGCCACCTTGGCCTGCATCACCAGGCACTGGCCGGCCTCGGAGATGTAGCCGGTCTTCTGCAGGCCGATGTCCCACTCCGGGCTCTTCACCAGGCGGTTGGTGTTGTTGTACTGCAGCGTGCGCTTGCCCACGGCCACCTGGGCGCCGTGCGAGGTGGAGTACTCGCGCAGCATGGTGTCGTTGGAGGCGGCGGCCACCAGCAGCGCCAGGTCGTAGGCGGACGACTGGTTGCGGCTGGACAGGCCGGTGGGCTCCACGTAGGTGGTGTGGTTCATGCCCAGCTGGCGGGCCTTGCCGTTCATCAGGGCCACGAAGGCCGGCAGGCCGCCCGGGTAGGTGCGGCCCAGGGCGTTGGCGGCGCGGTTCTCGCTGGACATCAGGGCCAGGTGCATGGCCTCGGCGCGCGTGAGGCGGGTGCCCACGGCCAGGCGCGAGGTGCTGCCCTTCTCGGTGTCGATGTCGTCCTGGGTGATGGTGATCATCTCGTCCATCGGCAGCTTGGCCTCGGAGATGATCAGGCCCGTCATCAGCTTGGTCAGCGAGGCGATCGGCAGGACGGCGGTGTCGTTCTTCTGGACCAGCACTTCGCGGGTGTCCTGGTCGATGACCAGGGCGGCGCTGGAGCGCAGGGCCAGCTCGTCACGGGTGTCGTTCAGGCCGGCCTGGTGGCCGTAGGAAACCTTGGCAGCCACCACGCCCGCCGCGGCGGCGGCGCCGATCACCACGCGGCGCTTGGCCTTGGCGGAGACGACGGGCTTGCTGGCCTTCTTGACGACCTTGGTGGTCTTGGCGGACCGGGGCTGCGCAGCTTCAGCGGAAGGCACGGAACCCGCCGCGAAGGCCATCGCGGCGAGGACCAGGGCCAAACCTTTCAAGCTTTTTTTCATTGCAATCGGCAAATAACTCGGGGATCGCAGGTGTTTTTCCGCGATTTGTAACGGCAAATTCTATGCCATAACAAGCTCGAGTGGAAGAAAAACACGCGGATTCAACGACTTAGAAGGGATTTCTAAGCCTGTCACCGAATTATAAGGATTGCAACTAGCCTTGGGCAGCCACCCGATCAGCTTTACTTTGTAACTTGTTCAGTGCACCCAGGTAGGCCTTGGCCGAGGCCACGACGATGTCCGGGTCGGCGCCCACGCCGTTGACGACGCGGCCGGCGTTCTGCAGGCGCACGGTCACCTCGCCCTGGCTCTCGGTCGATCCGCTGATGGCGTTGACCGAATAGAGCACCATCTCCGCCCCGCTCTTGACGTGGCTTTCGATGGCCTTGAGGGAGGCATCGACCGGGCCGTTGCCGTCGGACTCGCCGACGACTTCCTTGCCGTCCACGGTGAAGACGACCTTGGCGTGGGGACGCTCGCCGGTTTCGCTGTGCTGGGCCAGGGAGACGAAGCCGTAGTGCTCCTGGGCGGTGGCGGCGGACTCGTCGCTGACCAGGGCGAGGATGTCCTCGTCGAAGATCTCGCTCTTGCGGTCGGCCAGTTCCTTGAAGCGGTTGAAGGCGGCGATGGTCTCGGCCTCGCTTTCCAGCTCCACGCCCAGCTCCTGCAGGCGCTGCTTGAAGGCGTTGCGGCCGGACAGCTTGCCCAGGACGATCTTGTTGGCCGACCAGCCCACGTCCTCGGCGCGCATGATCTCGTAGGTGTCGCGGGCCTTGAGCACGCCGTCCTGGTGGATGCCGGAGGCATGGGCGAAGGCGTTGGCACCCACCACCGCCTTGTTGGGCTGCACCACGAAGCCGGTGGTCTGGCTGACCATGCGGCTGGCGGCGACGATGTGGGAGGCGTCCACGTCCACCTGCAGGCCGAAGTAGTCCTTGCGGGTCTTGACGGCCATGACGATTTCTTCGAGCGAGCAGTTGCCGGCGCGCTCGCCCAGGCCGTTGATGGTGCACTCGACCTGGCGGGCGCCGCCGATCTTCACGCCGGCCAGGGAGTTGGCCACGGCCATGCCCAGGTCGTTGTGGCAGTGGACGGACCAGATCGCCTTGTCCGAGTTGGGCACGCGCTCGCGCAGCTCGCGGATGAAGTTGCCGTACAGCTCGGGCACGGCGTAGCCCACGGTGTCGGGGATGTTGATGGTGGTGGCGCCTTCGGCGATCACGGCCTCGACCACGCGGGCCAGGAAGTCCAGCTCGCTGCGGTAGCCGTCCTCGGCGGAGAACTCGATGTCGGCGCACAGGTTGCGGGCGAAGCGCACGGACTGCCTGGCTTGCTCGAGCACCTGCTCGGGCGACATGCGCAGCTTCTTTTCCATGTGCAGCGGCGAGGTCGCGATGAAGGTGTGGATGCGGCCGCGGTTGGCGCCCTTGAGGGCTTCGGCGGCGCGGGCGATGTCACGGTCGTTGGCGCGCGAGAGCGAGCACACCGTGGAGTCCTTGATGGCGTTGGCGATGGACTGCACCGCCTCGAAGTCGCCGTTGGAGCTGGCGGCGAAGCCGGCCTCGATCACGTCCACCTTCAGGCGCTCGAGCTGGCGGGCAATGCGCAGCTTTTCATCCTTGGTCATGGATGCGCCGGGGGACTGCTCGCCATCACGCAAGGTGGTGTCGAAAATGATCAACTTGTCTGCCATGGAACGACTCCTGAAAACAAAAAAAACCAGCTCAAAAGCAAAACGGCCCGCTGCGGGTGCAAACGGGCCGTGAGTGAGGAAAGCGCGCGCGCGTTACCGTCTCCGCCCGGAGGTGGATAGGAGTAGGGACAGCGCGATGCGGTTCATGTGGATCACTGTAACACAGCCGGATGAGGGACGCGGGAGGCCTTGGCTATCGGCGCGTCAGGGTTTTCCTATGGGTCAGTGCAGCCCGGCCTCGTCGGGCTCGTCGGTGGAGGTGCTGATGACGCTGGTGGGCTGGCCCTTGGACTTGCGGATGGCGTACACCACGTAGCCGGACAGGCCGTAGGCCACGAACAGGCCGAACAGCACCAGCGGCGGGTCGATGTTGATGATGGCGATGCCCAGGGCGATCAGGACGATGGCGGCGAACGGCACGCTCTTCTTCATGGACACGTCCTTGAAGCTGTAGAACGGGACGTTGGTGACCATGGTCAGGCCGGCGTAGAGGGTGAAAGCGAACATGAGCCAGCGGATGTCGGCCGCGGGGATGCCGTACTCGGTGACCAGCCAGATGAAGCCGGTGACCAGGGCGGCGGCGGCGGGGGACGGCAGGCCCTGGAACCAGCGCTTGTCGACCACGCCGGTGTTGACGTTGAAGCGGGCCAGGCGCAGGGCGGCGCAGGCGCAGTACACGAAGGCGGCGATCCAGCCCCAGCGGCCCAGGTCGCGCAGCGTCCACTCGTAGGCGATGAGGGCGGGCGCAGCGCCGAAGGACACCATGTCGGACAGGGAGTCCATCTGCTCGCCGAAGGCGCTCTGGGTGTTCGTCATGCGCGCCACCCGGCCGTCGAGGCTGTCCAGCACCATGGCGCTGAAGACCCCGATGGCGGCCAGGTCGAAGCGGTCGTTCATGGCCATCACCACCGCATAGAAGCCGCCGAACAGCGCCGCCAGGGTGAAGAGGTTGGGAAGCACATAGATGCCCTTGCGGGGCTTGCGCGGCTGGGCGCCGTCCGGGTCATCCCGGTCGGTCAGGCGCTGCGTATCGGTACCGTCATGCATGCGCGCAGTGTAACCAAGCGGCCCTGCTTCGCGTTGCCTGTTGGCGGCGATCATTGATCGGCCGGTGGCAAGGGCTCCCCGCGATCGCGCCTGACCTGCTCGAACCACGCGAGGTCCGCCTGCACCTGCTGCCGGACCTTGGCTTCCTCATCCGCATCGATGAAGGTCGTGGATCCGATCCTGGCCTTGACCCGTGGCAGCGAGACAAGGCCGCAGCGGATGCCGGCGTGGATCCAGCGCAGGTCGTTGGGGTTGCTGCGTGCGTACTTGGACACGGCGGCATCGTCGGGATCCAGGAACCAGATACGCAACTCCCCGTGCTCGATGCGGGTCATCCGGCCCTTCATGGCACGACTGCCGGCCAGGGCGAGTTCTGTCGCAACGCGACGCCCCAGTCCAGGGATTCGGACCCCATGGCGCGCGCGAGCTGCGCGACGGGCTGCGAGAGCAGCTCGTCCCAGCGATCGGCATAGTCGGGGCTGCACAGGCGGTCACGCCGCCACCGTCCCACTTCGGCGCGGGCGAGGTCCAAGCGCTGGGCGCGTTGTGCCTCGGGCATCAGCAGCAGCTCGATGGCCCATTGCTGGTGCCGGATCAGGCGGTCCTTCTCGATGAGGCGCTGCGCGGCTCTCGCCGCGCGCCGCTCGGCAAGCTGGGCATCCTCGCCGGACTTCTCCAGGAATGCCTCGGGCGTGCAAACGATGGCCTTGATCCTCTTGTGGCGCTCAATGGCCACAGGCCCGCGCGCCAGCGCGTCGAGAAGCTCCCCGAAGTTCTGCTTGGCGTGGCTGGCCGTCATTTGCTGCATGAGGGCAGTTTATCCATTTTGTCCAAAATAGACAAAATAAGCGCCAAAGCAAAAAAGGCCTCCCGAAGGAGGCCTCATCCAGAACGCAAGAAGCGATCAGTTGCGGGTCTGGTCGACCAGCTTGTTCTTGGCGATCCAGGGCATCATGGCGCGCAGCTGGGCACCCACCACTTCGATCGAGTGATCGGCGGTGTTGCGGCGGCGGGCGGTCATGCTCGGGTAGTTCAGGCGGCCTTCCTGGATGAACATCTTGGCGTAGTCACCGTTCTGGATGCGCTTGAGGGCGTTGCGCATGGCCTTGCGGGACTCTTCGTTGATGACCTCGGGACCCGTCACGTACTCGCCGAACTCCGCGTTGTTGGAGATCGAGTAGTTCATGTTGGCGATGCCGCCTTCGTAGATCAGGTCCACGATCAGCTTGAGCTCGTGCAGGCACTCGAAGTAGGCCATCTCGGGGGCGTAGCCGGCTTCGACCAGGGTCTCGTAACCCATCTTGATCAGCTCGACGGCGCCACCGCACAGGACGGCCTGCTCGCCGAACAGGTCGGTCTCGGTCTCTTCCTTGAAGTTGGTCTCGATGATGCCGGCCTTGCCGCCACCGTTGGCCATGGCGTAGGACAGGGCCAGGTCACGGGCGCGGCCGGACTTGTCCTGGTGCACGGCGACCAGGTGGGGCACGCCGCCGCCCTGGGTGTAGGTGTTGCGCACGGTGTGGCCGGGAGCCTTGGGGGCGACCATCCACACGTCCAGGTCGGCGCGGGGGACGACCTGGTTGTAGTGCACGTTGAAGCCGTGGGCGAAGGCCAGCGAGGCGCCGGTCTTGATGTTCGGCTCGACGTTGTTCTTGTACACCTCGGCGATCTGCTCGTCGGGCAGCAGGATCATGACCACGTCAGCGGCCTTGACAGCGTCGTTGACTTCCATGACGGTCAGGCCGGCCTTGCCGACCTTGTCCCACGAAGCGCCGCCCTTGCGCAGGCCGACCACGACCTTCACGCCGCTGTCGTTCAGGTTCTGGGCGTGGGCGTGGCCTTGCGAGCCGTAGCCGATGATCGCGACGGTCTTGCCCTTGATCAGGCTCAGGTCACAGTCCTTGTCGTAGAAAACTTTCATTTTTCGTCTCTCTTAAAAAAATCGTTCAGGATTGAAGGGCCTTCACGGGGGCCACCGAGGAACCGGCTTTGCCGGGCCTCTGGTGGCGCCCCCTTGAGGGGGAGGCGCCGCAGGCGCATCGGGGGTGGGTCAATTTACACGCGCAGGATGCGTTCGCCGCGGCCGATGCCACAGGCACCCGTACGCACCGTCTCGAGGATGGCCGTGCGGTCGATCGCCTCCAGGAAGGCGTCGTTCTTGGACTGGTCACCGGTCAGCTCGATGGTGTAGCTTTTCTCGGTGACGTCGATGATGCGTCCGCGGAAGATGTCGGCCATGCGCTTCATCTCCTCGCGCTCCTTGCCCACCGCGCGCACCTTCACCAGCATCAGCTCACGCTCGGTGTAGGCGCCCTCGGTCAGGTCCACCACCTTCACCACCTCGATGAGGCGGTTCAGGTGCTTGGTGATCTGCTCGATCACGTCGTCGGACCCGTGGGTCTGGATGGTCATGCGCGACATCGACGGGTCTTCCGTCGGCGCCACGTTCAGCGATTCGATGTTGTAGCCGCGGGCCGAGAACAGGCCCACCACGCGGGACAGGGCGCCCGGCTCGTTCTCGAGCAGGACTGCGATGATGTGTTTCATTGTTTTCGAAGCTCCTCTTCTCGCCGCCCTCCCCTGCGCACGGTAATGCGCAGGCTCGGCGGGCAATAGATTCGTTCAGTTGGAAAGGACGGGACTTTACAGGTCTTCGGAACCCAGCAGCATCTCGGTGATGCCCTTGCCGGCCTGGACCATGGGGAACACGTTCTCCGTGGGGTCGGTGCGGAAGTCCATGAAGACCGTGCGGTCCTTGAGCTTGCGCGCCTCGCGCAGGGCGGGCTCCACGTCACGCGGGTGCTCGATCAGCATGCCCACGTGGCCATAGGCCTCGGCCAGCTTCACGAAATCGGGCAACGCGTCCATGTAGCTGTGGCTGTAGCGGCCCTCGTAGTCGAGCTCCTGCCACTGGCGCACCATGCCCAGGTAACGGTTGTTCAGCGCAATGATCTTGATCGGCGTGTCGTACTGCTTGCAGGTCGACAGCTCCTGGATGCACATCTGCACCGAGCCTTCGCCAGTGACGCAGTACACCTCGGACTCGGGCTTGGCCAGCTTGATGCCCATGGCGTAGGGGATGCCCACGCCCATGGTGCCCAGGCCGCCGGAGTTGATCCAGCGGCGCGGCTCGTCGAACTTGTAGAACTGCGCGGCCCACATCTGGTGCTGGCCCACGTCGGAGGTGACGTAGGTGTCCACGCCGCGGGTCATGTTCGAGAGGGTCTCGATCACGTACTGCGGCTTGATCACGTCCTGGTTGTTGCGGTCGTAGCGCAGGCAATCACGCTTGCGCCAGCCGTCGATGGTCTCCCACCAGGCGCCCAGCGCATGGGCATCGGGCTTGGCGTTGGATTCCTTGATCATGGCGATCAGCTCGGCCAGAACTTCCTTGACGTCGCCCACGATCGGGATGTCGACCTTCACGCGCTTGGAGATGCTGGACGGGTCGATGTCGATGTGGATGATCTTGCGCTCGTTCTGCGCGAAGTGCTTGGGGTTGCCGATCACGCGGTCGTCGAAGCGCGCGCCCACGGCCAGCAGCACGTCGCAGTTCTGCATGGCGTTGTTGGCTTCCAGCGTGCCGTGCATGCCCAGCATGCCCAGGAACTTGGGGTCGTGGCCGCTGATGGCGCCCAGGCCCATCAGGGTGTTGGTGCAGGGGTAGCCCAGCAGGTCGGCCAGCTCACGCAGCTCGGGCGTGGCATCGGCCAGCACCACGCCGCCACCGGTGTAGATGTAGGGGCGCTTGGCCGCCAGCAGCAGCTGCAGGGCCTTGCGGATCTGGCCGCCGTGGCCCTTGCGCACCGGGTTGTACGAGCGCATCTCCACCTTGTCCGGGTAGCCGGTCCAGGCGGTCTTGTTGAAGGAGACGTCCTTGGGGATGTCCACCACCACCGGGCCGGGGCGGCCGCTCTTGGCGATGTGGAAGGCCTTGCGCATCACGTCGGCCAGCTGGCGCACGTCCTTGACCAGGAAGTTGTGCTTGACGATGGGGCGGGTGATGCCGACGGTGTCGCACTCCTGGAAGGCGTCCAGGCCGATGGCGGCGGTGGGCACCTGGCCGGTGATGATCACCATCGGGATGCTGTCCATGTAGGCCGTGGCGATGCCGGTGACGGCATTGGTCACGCCGGGGCCGGAAGTCACCAGGGCGACACCCACGTCGCCAGTGGCGCGGGCGTAGGCATCGGCGGCGTGCACGGCGGCCTGCTCGTGGCGCACCAGCACGTGCTGCATGGTGTCCTGCTTGTACAGGGCGTCGTAGATGTGGAGGACGGAGCCGCCGGGGTAGCCCCAGATGTACTTGACGCTCTCGGCCTGCAGGCACTTGACGAGGATTTCGGCGCCGCGCAGTTCCTGCGCCTGGCCCGTGGTGGCCGCTGCTGCCGAAGCGAGTTCGGCCTTGGAGATTTCCATGATCAACCTTCCGATTCTTCTCTGACGAAAAACGTGGGGTGCCCCTTGGCGCACCCTTGTGGGGCCGCGTCAGGACTTTGAGCACCGGGCCATGGGCGGATGGATGCCCCGCCGGATCCGGACTCGTTTGCCTTTTGACTTGCAGCGCGCATTATCGCACTGCAGCACATCCTTGCCCAGCCGGACGCGGATCGCAGCCCGGCCGGGTGCGATAATCCGGCGCCGCCACCGCCCCGACCGGGGGTGCGGACGGCTCCCGACGAGACACCGAACGCCCCCTTGGCCACCGAAAGAGAACTCAACGACTTCCTGCGCAGCGTGGAAACGCGGGCGTTCAAGCGCTCGGTCTACCACGTGCGGGACGAGGAGGCGGCGCTGGACATCGTGCAGGACAGCATGATGAAGCTGGCCGAGCATTACGGCGACAAGCCCGCCGACGAGCTGCCCATGCTGTTCCAGCGGATCCTGTCCAACAGCACGCTGGACTGGTTCCGCCGCCAGAAGACCCGCAGCGCCCTGTTCTCCAACCTCAGCGACTTCGAGGGGGACGGCGAGGACGGCCAGGATTTCGACCTGCTGGAAACTTATCTGCCCGGGGACGCCTCTGAGCAGGTCGAGAGCGCCGAAGATGCCACGCGCCGGGCCCAGATCTTGCGTGAGATAGAACTTCAGGTCCAGGAACTGCCCGCGCGTCAACGGGAAGCCTTCCTGATGCGTTACTGGGAGGACATGGACGTGGCCGAAACGGCGGCGGCCATGGGCTGTTCCGAGGGCAGTGTCAAGACGCACTGCTCCAGGGCGGTCCAGGCCCTCAGCAAAGCACTGAAGGCGAAGGGAATACAACCATGACGAACACGCACCCACCAGGCATGCAGCGGCTGCAGGACCAGTTCGGCCGCCGCGTGGCCGCGCGCCTGTCGGCCGGCCACCAGCAACTGCCCCGCGACGTGGCCGAGCGCCTGCGCGCGGCCCGGGTGCGTGCCGTGAGCCAGCGCAAGGTCGAGGTCGTGGCCCAGCCCGTGCGTGGCTACGCCCTGGCCGGCGCCGGCCGGCTCGTCGAGGAAGGCCTGGGCTTCTGGGGTCGCCTGGCTTCCGCCCTGCCCGTGGTGGTGCTGGCCGCCGGCCTGGTCGCCATCAACCTGATCCAGAACGAGATCCGCGCCACCGAGGTGGCCGAGGTCGATGCCGCCCTGCTGACGGATGACCTGCCCCCGGCCGCCTACGCCGACCCGGGCTTCGTGCAGTTCCTCAAGACCGACCATCCCTGAGGCCGGGGGACCGCGCGTGTTCCTGACCCGGCTGACCCCCCTCCTGTGCTGCGCTGCCCTGGGCCTGGGCCTGGCGGGCCATGCCGTGGCGCAGGGCCAGCCCCCCGCCAGCGCGTCCTCCGCCTTCCGCGGCGTGACCACCCTGTCCACCGCCTGGTCCGACCTCTCCCCCGCCCAGCGCACTGCCCTGGCGCCCCTGGCCCGCAATTGGGGCCAGTTGAGCGAAGGCCAGCAGCGCAAGTGGATCGCGCTGGCCCAGAACTTCAACCGCATGCCGCCTGCCGAGCAGGCCAAGCTGCACAGCCGCATGGCCGAATGGGTGGCGCTGAGCCCGCAGCAGCGGTCCCAGGCCCGGCTGAACTTCGGCGAGGCGCAGCAGCTGCCGGCCGACGAGAAGCGCGCCAAGTGGGAGGCCTACCAGGCCCTGCCCCCCGAGGAAAAGCGCCGCCTGGCCACCGATGCCGCCGCCCGGCCGCCGGCCACGGCCGCCGCGATCCGGCCGGTGCCCGCGGACAAGCTGGCCAACGTGCCCAAGGGCCGTCCCGGCGAGGCGCCCAAGCCGCCGCGCATCGTGGTCGGCCCGCCAGGCGAGGCGCCTGCCGCCGCGCCCGCCCCGGGTGGTTCGCGCTGATGCGCCGCCAACCCGAAGCCGCCGCCGCAGGCACCCCGGCACCGCTCGACCTGCAAACGCCCAGCCTGCGCCGGCGCATGGCCTGCTGGCTCTACGAAGGCGTGCTGCTGTTCGCCGTGGTGTTCGTCGCGGCCTGGCTGTTCAGCACCCTGGGGCAGATGCGCAACGCCATGGACGGGCGCCGGGTGCTGCTGCAGGGCTTCCTGTTCGTGGTGTTCGGCATCTATTTCGCCTGGTTCTGGTCCCGGGGGCAGACCCTGGCCATGAAGACCTGGCACATCCGCCTGGTCGACCGCCTGGGCCGGCCGGTGAGCCAGGGCCGGGCGCTGGCCCGCTATGTCCTGGCCTGGATCTGGTTCCTGCCGCCGCTGGCGGTGGTGGGCCCGTTGCACCTGCCCGCCGGGCAGGTGACGGTGCTGGGCCTGGGCTGGGTGGCGGTGTGGGCGGTCCTCAGCCGGTTCCACCCGCAACGGCAGTTCTGGCACGACGCGATCGCCGGCACCCGGCTGGTGTCCGCCCGCGATTGAGCGGCGGCATCCGCGGCCGGGCGGCTTTCCGCGCGACAATCCCACGCATGTCGATGCCGCCTGACGCCCTGCCGCCCGAATCGGCCGCCGCCACAGCCGCCGCCACGACCTCGCAGGCGACTGCTCGCGCCACCTCCCCCGACGCACCCGCCAACCCGCAGAAGCTGCGCACTGGCCTGGACCGGGTCTGGCACGCGGCCGGCTATTCGCTGGCGGGGCTGCGCGCCGGCTGGGGCGAAACGGCCTTCCGGCAGGAGGCCTTGGCCGCCTGCATCCTGGTGCCCGCGGCTTTCTGGCTGGGCCGCAACTGGGTCGAGGTGGCCCTGCTGGCCGGCTCCGTGCTGGGGGTGATGATCGTCGAGCTGCTCAACACCGCCGTCGAGGCCGCGATCGATCGCATCGGGCCCGAATGGCATCCCCTGTCCAAGCGCGCCAAGGACATGGGCAGCGCCGCCGTGCTGCTGAGCCTGCTGCTGGCGGCCGGCACCTGGGCGGGCGCCCTTTACCAACGATTCCTGTGATGAAACCTGCTTTTTCCGTGTGCGTGTATTGCGGCTCCCGCCCGGGCGTGGACCCGGTGTTCGTGGAGACCGCCCGGGCCGTGGGCCGGTGGATCGGCCAGCATGGGGGCCAGCTGGTCTACGGCGGCGGCAATTCCGGCCTGATGGGCCAGGTGGCGCAGGCCACCCAGGAGGCCGGCGGGCGCGTGGTGGGGGTGATCCCCAAGGCCCTGGTGGACAAGGAGTTCGCCCGCCATGAGTGCGACGAGCTGTTCGTGGTCGAGACCATGCACCAGCGCAAGCAGATCATGGCCGAACGGGCCGATGCCTTCCTGGCGCTGCCGGGCGGGATCGGGACCTTCGAGGAGCTGTTCGAGGTGTGGACCTGGCGGCAGCTGAAGTACCACGACAAGCCGATCGGGATCCTGGACGTGGGCGGGTACTACGCGCCGCTGATGACGTTCCTGCGCGCCAGCGTGGGGCACGGGTTCATGAACGACTGGCAGATGGGGCTGGTGCGGTGCGGGGAGGACGCGCCGGCGCTGCTGGCCGCCCTGGTGGAAGAAGCAGGCGCCAAGGCGCCTGCGGATCTCTCCCGGATCTGAGGGCTCAGGCCCCGGGGCGGCGCCAGGCCGCCGGTGCGCCGCGGGCGGTCAGACCGCCGATTCGTCGGTCTCGCCGGTGCGGATACGCACCACGCGCTCGACCGAGGTGATGAAGATCTTGCCGTCACCGATCTTGCCGGTGCGGGCGGCCTTGACGATGGCATCGACGCACTGCTCGACCACTTCGTCCTTGACCACCACTTCCACCTTGACCTTGGGCAGGAAGTCGACCACGTACTCGGCGCCGCGATACAGCTCGGTGTGGCCCTTCTGGCGGCCGAAGCCCTTGACCTCGGTGACGGTCAGGCCGGTGACGCCGCACTCGGCCAGCGCCTCGCGGACCTCCTCGAGCTTGAACGGCTTGACGACGGCAGTGATCTGTTTCATGGAGTCTCTCTCTTGGGGATCTGGAATCTCGGGGGGAACCGGCCTGGATCAGGCGCGGAAACGGCCGGTAATAGGATAGCGCCAATCCTTGCCGAAACTGCGGTGCGTGACGCGAATGCCCACCGGGGCCTGGCGGCGCTTGTACTCGTTGATGCGGATCAGGCGGGCCACGCGTTCCACCGTGGCGCGCTCGAAGCCGGCGCCGACGATCTCCTCCACGCCCTGGTCCTCCTCCATGTAGCGCTCCAGGATGGCGTCCAGCACCTCGTAGGGCGGCAGGCTGTCCTGGTCCTTCTGGTCGGGGCGCAGCTCGGCGCTGGGCGGGCGGGTGATGATGCGATCGGGGATGGGGTCCAGGCCCGTGCCGTAGGGGTCGTGCTCGTTGCGCCAGCGCGCCAGGCGAAAGACGCTGGTCTTGAGGACGTCCTTGATGACCGCGAAGCCGCCGGCCATGTCGCCATAGAGCGTGCAGTAGCCGGTGGCCATCTCGCTCTTGTTGCCGGTGGTCAGGACGATGCTGCCGAACTTGTTGGACATCGCCATGAGCAGGGTGCCGCGGATACGCGCCTGCAGGTTCTCCTCGGTGGTGTCCTCGGCCAGGCCGGCGAACTGGGGGGCCAGCGCGGTCTTGAAGCCCTCGAACAGGCCGGCAATGGAGATTTCGTCGTAGCGCACGCCCAGGCGGGCGGCCATGTCGCGCGCGTCGATCCAGGAGATGTCCGCCGTGTACGGCGAGGGCATCATCACCGCCCGCACCTTGTCCGCGCCCAGCGCATCGACCGCCACGGCCAGCACCAGCGCGGAGTCGATGCCGCCGGACAGGCCGATCAGGACGCCGGGGAAGCCGTTCTTGCCCACGTAGTCGCGCACGCCCAGGACCAGGGCATCCCACAGGTCGGCGTCCGGGCTGTGGACCTGGGCCAGCGGGCCGGTGACTTCCACGCCCTGCGGTCCCGGTTGCGCCTGCACGGTGAGGACGGCCTCGCGGAACGAGGGGGCGCGCGCGGCCAGCTCGCCACGGGCGCTGACGGCGAAGGAGCCGCCGTCGAAGACGACCTCGTCCTGCCCGCCCACCAGGTGGGCATAGACCAGCGGCAGGCCCACGGCGCGGGCGCGCTCGTCCATGCGGGCGATGCGCTCGCTGCCCTTGCCCACGTGGAAGGGGGAAGCATTGATCACGGCCAGCAATTGCGCGCCGGCCTCGCGGGCGGCGCGGGCGGGCTCGTCGAACCAGGCGTCCTCGCAAATGAGCAGGCCCACCTTCACGCCCTCGACCGCGAAGACGCAGGCCTCGTGGCCGGGGGTGAAGTAGCGGCGCTCGTCGAAGACCTGGTAGTTGGGCAGCTCGCGCTTGGCGTAGGTGGCGACGACGCGCCCCTCGCACAGGACGCTGGCGGCATTGAGCCGGCGCTGGACCTGGACCGAGCGGCTGCGCTCGTCGCCGCCCTTCGGGTGGCCCACCACCACGTGCAGGCCCTTCAACCCCGCGAGGGCGTCGGCCACCGATTGCAGGGCATCATCGCAGGCGGCGATGAAGGCCGGGCGCAGCAGCAGGTCCTCGGCCGGGTAGCCGCACAGGGCCAGCTCGGGGGTGAGGACCAGGCGCGAGCCCTGCGCATACGCCTCGCGCGCCGCGTCGATGATCTTCCGGGCGTTGCCAGGCATGTCGCCCACCACGAAATTGAGCTGGGCAATACTGATGTTGAGGGCCATACCTGCAGTGAAAAACGATCCGGTCGATTATGTCACCCGTGTGTACGCAGACCCCGCGCAGGTGCCGCGCGCGGCCTGGAACGCGCTGCTGGCCGGTGAGCGCGAGCCCTCCCCTTTCATGCGGCACGAGTACCTGTGCGCCCTGCACGCCAGCGGCAGCGCCACGCCCGCGACCGGCTGGACCCCGGCCTTCCACACGCTGTGGCACGGCGAGGCCCTGGTGGCCGCCTGCCCGCTGTACCTGAAGGCCCACTCCTACGGCGAGTACGTGTTCGACTGGGCCTGGGCCAACGCCTACGAGCAGCACGGGCTGGCCTACTATCCCAAGGCGCTGGTGGCCGTGCCCTTCACGCCCGTGCCGGGGGCGCGGCTGCTGGCGTGCGATGACGCGGCCCGCGCGGCGCTGGTGCGCTCGCTGGTGGACTGGTGCGGGCAGCGGGAACTGTCCTCGCTGCACCTGCTGTTCCTCTCGGCCGGGGACCAGGCGGCCTGCGCGGCGGCAGGGCTGATGGCGCGGCACACCGTGCAGTTCCACTGGACGAATGGGTCCGACACCGGCGCGGGTGGTGCCGGTGGTGCGGGCTACGCCGGCTTCGACGCCTTCCTCGCCAGCCTGGCGCAGGACAAGCGCAAGAAGATCCGCCAGGAGCGGCGCAAGGTGCAGGAGGCCGGCGTGCGTTTCCGCGTGGCCGAGGGCGCGGGGATTTCAGCGGCGGACTGGGACTTCTTCTACCGCTGCTACGAGCGCACCTACCTGGAGCACGGCAACGCGCCCTACCTGACCCGCGGCTTCTTCGAGCACATGGCCGCGGAAATGGCCCCGCACTGGGTGCTGTTCATCGCCGAGCGCGGTGGCCAGCCGGTCGCAGCCAGCCTGGTGGCGGTGGGTGCCGACGCCACCGGCCAGCGCGTGGCCTACGGCCGCTACTGGGGGGCGCTGGCGCGGGTGGACTGCCTGCACTTCGAGGCCTGCTACTACCAGCCGCTGCAGTGGTGCATCGCCCACGGCGTCAGCCGCTTCGAGGGCGGGGCGCAGGGCGAGCACAAGATGGCCAGGGCCCTGATGCCCGTGAAGACAGCCAGCGCCCACTGGCTGGCGCACCCGGCATTCGCCGATGCGGTGGAGCGGTTCCTGCAACGCGAGGGCCAGGGGGTCGAGAACTACCTGGAGCACCTGGGGCAGCGCAGCCCGTTCCGCGTGATGCCCTGAACGCAGCCGCCCTTGCCGCGGATGTGCGTACCGACCTCGCGGCGCCCCCTGCGGCGACCGCAAGGTCCGCGCCCTAGACGAGCGGCGGGTCCGTCTCGCGGTCGAAGTTGCGATGCCGGGCCAGCGCCGACAGGAAGGTCGCGGCAGCCGCCTGCGCGTCGGCGTCCTCGGCCGCCACCAGGGTGGTGTCCTGCGTGCCGTCGGGCAACGCCGCCGGGATGCCGGCGGCCTGCAGCAGCGTCCGCGCCGCGCCCAGGACCAGCAGCGGCTTGCAGTGGCGGTACTGGTCCTTCAGGTACTCGATGAGCCGGCCGTCGCGGGCCAGGGCCTGCGCCGCCGCCTCGCCGCCGGGCAGCACCAGCCCGTCGAACAGGAATCCCGGCTCGTTTTCGAGCGATACATCGGCGTCGATCGCATCCCCCGAGGCCGCCTGCAGCGGGCCGATGCGCGGCCCCATCAGGCGGGCCACCACGCCGGCAGCGGCCAGGGCGCCCTGCACCGCCGCCACCGCGTCCCCGTCCACGCCGGGGGCCACCAGGATCGCCACCTTGCGCCCGAGCGCCCGGCCATCGCCCGGCCGGGCCAGCAGCGACAAGGCGGGCGAGCGCGTGACCTCCGGCGTGGCGGGGTTGGCGATGGCCAGCGGCATGGCGTCGGGCACGGCGGGCAGCCCCAGGTCCTGCGCCAGCCGCGTGGCCAGCGGCTCGGACACGTTGCGCAACATCGCGACCGAGCGCTCCCGGATTGCCGGCACGGTCACCTTGCTCAACTCGAAGCGGAAGGCCATCTCGATGTGGCGCTGCTCGGCGGGCGACTGGCTCTCGTAGAACAGCCGGGCCTGGGTGTAGTGGTCGGCGAATTTCTCGGGCTTGCCACGCAGCTTGAGCTGGTCGTCCTGCGCCTGCAGGCGCGCGGGCACGCTCATGAACCCGTGCTGCGCGCCGGCCTGGAACGGGCAGCCCCCGGCCAGCGAATTGGGCTCGTAGGCCACGCGCCCGCGGTGGATCGCCTGGCGATGGAAGCCGTCGCGCTGGTTGTTGTGGGCCTGGCGCACCGGGGCGTTGATCGGGATCTCGTGGAAGTTCGGGCCGCCCAGGCGCGTGATCTGGGTGTCGACGTAGGAATGGATGCGGCCGGCCAGCAGCGGGTCGTTGGAGAAGTCGATGCCCGGCACGACGTTGGCGGTGCAGAAGGCCACCTGCTCGGTCTCGGCGAAGAAGTTGTCCGGGTTGCGATCGAGCACCAGCCGGCCCACGGGCGTGACCGGCACCAGCTCCTCGGGGAGGATCTTGGTGGCGTCCAGGATATCGAAGGAGAACTGCGCCGCCTGCTCCTCGGTGAAGATCTGCAGCCCCAGCTCGTACTGTGGATACGCGCCCGATTCGATGCGTTCCCACAGGTCGCGGCGGTGGTAGTCCGGGTCGGCGCCGGAGATCTTGACGGCCTCGTCCCAGACCAGCGAGTGGGTGCCGGCCAGGGGCGACCAGTGGAACTTGCAGAACACCGAGTCGCCCTGCGCGTTGACCAGGCGGAAGGTGTGCACGCCAAAGCCCTGCATGGTGGCGAAGCTGCGCGGGATGGCGCGGTCCGACATGACCCACATCAGCATGTGCGTGCTCTCGGGCATGAGCGAGACGAAGTCCCAGAAGGTGTCGTGCGCGCTGGCGGCCTGCGGCATCTGGTGGTGCGGCTCGGGCTTGACGGCGTGGACCACGTCGGGAAACTTCATCGCGTCCTGGATGAAGAACACCGGGATGTTGTTGCCCACCAGGTCCCAGTTGCCCTCGTCGGTGTAGAACTTGACGGCGAAGCCGCGCACGTCGCGCGCCGTGTCCTTGGAGCCGCGCTCGCCAGCCACGGTGGAAAAGCGCACGAACACCGGCGTGACCTTGCCCTTTTCCTGGAACGGCGCGGCCCGCGTGTACTGCGTAAGGGCCTCGTAGCACTCGAAGTAGCCGTGCGCGCCCGAGCCGCGGGCGTGGACGATGCGCTCGGGGATGCGCTCGTGGTCGAAGTGGGTGATCTTCTCGCGCAGGATGAAGTCTTCCAGCAGCACCGGCCCGCGCAGCCCCTGCTTGAGCGAGTTCTGGTTGTCGGCGATGGGCACGCCCAGGTTGGTGGTGAGCACCTGCCCGGCGCTGTCCACCCGCACCCGGTCCAGGGTGCCCACCGTGGCGTTGTCGCCCTCGCGGGCCTGGGTGCCCACCTTGGCGCCGGCGTGGTCCTCGCTGAGGGTGCTGCCCAGGGGGGCGCGCGAGGCGGCAGCGGCCGTGGCGCCGGCCTGGGGGGCGACGGATGCCGCCACGCCATGCTCGCCCGCCTTGCCGGCGTTGAACGGGACCTGGCGCGCCAGGCCCTCGGTCTGCGCCGCCTTGTGGGCCGGACGGTCGCCCGGCACATTCTGCACCTGCGCCGGGGCGCTGTCGGTGTTGCGGGCCGCCGCCTGGGCCGCCGTGCGGTCCTTGCCGGGCGGGCTCATGGGGGGTTTGCCTTTGCTGGCCATCGCGCCTCCTGGTTGGGCGAAAAGAAGCCACCGTAGGCGGGCGGTGAGGCCCAAGCTGTAGGACACCAACGAAAAAGGGCCGCTTTCGCGGCCCTTCGAGTCTGCATGCCAGCGCTGGCGTCAGGCGGCTTGCTTCTTGTAGTTCTCGACGCCGTCGAGGATTTCCTTGCGGGCGGCTTCCGGGCCTTCCCAGCCCAGCACCTTGACCCACTTGCCGGGCTCCAGGTCCTTGTAGTGCTCGAAGAAGTGCGCGATGGTCTTCAGGCGCAGGGGGTTCATGTCCTCGGGCTTTTGCCAGTGGGTGTAGATCGGCAGGATCTTGTCGATCGGCACGGCCAGCACCTTGCCGTCCTCGCCGGCCTCGTCCTGCATCTTCAGGATGCCGATGGGGCGGCAGGGAACGACCACGCCAGGGATCAGCGGCACAGGGGTGATCACCAGCACGTCCACCGGGTCGCCGTCACCGGAGATGGTCTGCGGCACGTACCCGTAGTTGGTGGGGTAGTGCATGGCGGTGCTCATGAAACGGTCCACGAAGATCGCGCCGGACTCCTTGTCCACCTCGTACTTCACGGGGTCGGCGTTCATCGGGATCTCGATGACCACGTTGAAGGCGTCGGGGATGTTTTTGCCAGGAGAAACTTTATCGAGGGACATGATGGCTCTTGTAGTACGAACTCAGGAAAAACCCTGATTTTAGTTTCTCATCCACGCCTTTCCTGTCGCTGACTCGACCACGCACTTGTATAGTGGTTTCGTTGGCCAATCGTCCGCGGCTTTGCTGTCCCGCACGCGACGAGGAAGCAACGCAGCGGAGAGTCCCGTTTGCGTTGCAGGCGGGCTCTCCTCCAAGTTCAATAACTGTAGGAGAGACTCATGAGTGGCAACTCGGCGCTGATCCTGGCGCTTGTCTGCGGCCTCGCGGCCGTGGTCTATGGTTTCTGGGCCCGCGGATGGATCCTGGCGCAGGACGCCGGCAACGCGCGGATGCAGGAGATTGCGGCCGCCATCCAGGCCGGGGCGGCGGCCTACCTGGCCCGGCAGTACAAGACCATTGCCGTCGTCGGCGTCGTGCTGGCGATCCTGATCGGCTGGTTCCTGGATGCGACCACGGCGGCCGGCTTCGTGGTGGGCGCGGTGCTGTCGGGCGCCTGCGGCTTCATCGGGATGAACGTGTCCGTGCGGGCCAACGTGCGCACGGCGCAGGCGGCCACGCGCGGCATCGGGCCGGCGCTGGACGTGGCCTTCCGCGGCGGCGCCATCACCGGCATGCTGGTGGTGGGGCTGGGGCTGCTGGGGGTGACGGCGTTCTACTGGTTCCTGGCGGGCACGATCACGCCGGACCGCAAGCTGTCCACCGCCCTGACCCCGCTGATCGGCTTTGCCTTCGGCGCCTCGCTGATCTCCATCTTCGCGCGCCTGGGCGGCGGCATCTTCACCAAGGGCGCGGACGTGGGCGCCGACCTGGTGGGCAAGGTGGAGGCCGGCATCCCCGAGGACGACCCGCGCAACCCGGCGGTGATCGCCGACAACGTGGGCGACAACGTGGGCGACTGCGCCGGCATGGCGGCCGACCTGTTCGAGACCTACGCCGTGACGCTGATCGCCACCATGGTGCTGGGCGCCCTGCTGGTGACGGCGGCGCCGGTGGCCGCCGTGCTGTACCCGCTGGCGCTCGGGGCCGTGTCCATCATCGCCTCCATCATCGGCTGCTTCTTCGTCAAGGCCTCGCCGGGCATGCGCAACGTGATGCCGGCGCTGTACAAGGGACTGGCGATCTCGGGCGTGCTGTCGCTGATCGCCTTCTGGTTCGTGACGGCCTGGCTGGTGCCGGACAACGCCATCCACGCCACCGGCTCGCAGATGCGCCTGTTCCTGTCCTGCGCGGTGGGCCTGGCGCTGACCGGCGCGCTGGTGTGGATCACCGAGTTCTACACGGGCACGCAGTACGCGCCGGTGCGCCACATCGCGCAGGCGTCCACCACCGGCCACGGCACCAACATCATCGCGGGCCTGGGGGTGTCCATGCGCTCCACCGCCTGGCCGGTGCTGTTCGTGTGCGCGGCGATCGTGGCCGCCTACGCGCTGGCAGGCCTGTACGGGATCGCGATCGCGGCCATGGCCATGCTGTCCATGGCGGGCATCGTGGTGGCCCTGGACGCCTATGGCCCCATCACCGACAACGCGGGCGGCATCGCCGAGATGGCCGAGCTGCCCTCCTCCGTGCGTGACATCACCGACCCGCTCGACGCGGTGGGCAACACCACCAAGGCGGTGACCAAGGGCTATGCCATCGGCTCGGCCGGCCTGGCGGCACTGGTGCTGTTCGCGGACTACACCCACAAGCTGGAAACCTACGGCCGCGCCATCAGCTTCGACCTGTCGGACCCGATGGTGATCATCGGCCTGTTCATCGGTGGCCTGATTCCCTACCTGTTCGGCGCGATGGCCATGGAGGCCGTGGGCCGGGCCGCGGGCGCGGTGGTGGTGGAGGTGCGGCGGCAGTTCAGCACCATCCCCGGCATCATGGACGGCACGGGCAAGCCCGAGTACGGCAAGGCCGTGGACATGCTGACCTCCGCCGCGATCAAGGAGATGGTGATTCCCTCCCTGCTGCCGGTGGTGGTGCCCATCGTCGTGGGCCTGGCCCTGGGGCCGCGCGCGCTGGGTGGCATGCTGATGGGGACCATCGTGACCGGCCTGTTCGTCGCCATCTCCATGTGCACGGGCGGCGGCGCCTGGGACAACGCCAAGAAGTACATCGAGGACGGCCACCACGGCGGCAAGGGCTCCGAGGCCCACAAGGCGGCCGTGACGGGCGATACCGTGGGCGATCCCTACAAGGACACCGCGGGACCCGCGGTGAACCCGCTGATCAAGATCATCAACATCGTGGCGCTGCTGATCGTGCCGCTGGTGGTGAAGTTCCACGGCTGATCGAACGCGCGTTCCGAGGGAAAGCGCAGGAAGAGGCCCGCCAGGCACGGCGGGCCTTTTTGCGTCAGGCGCGGCCGTTCAGGTAATCGGCCTTGCCCAGCTCCACGCCGTTGTGGCGCAGGATGGCGTAGGCGGTGGTGACGTGGAAGTACATGTTGGGCAGGACCCAGTGCTTGAGGTAGGCCTCGCCCTTCATGGTGCGGGTGGCGCCATCGCGGCCGACCGGGAAGGTGATGTCCTTGCCCTCCGTGCCATCGAGCGTGTCCGCCGGCACGGTGGCCAGCCAGGCCAGGGTCTTGTCGATGCGCGCCTGCAGCTCCTCGAAGGTGCTCTCGGTGTCGTCGTACCGGGGCGCTTCCAGGCCCGACAGCCGCGCCGCGCCCAGCTTGGCGGCGTCGCAGGCGATCAGGACCTGGCGCGAGAACGGCAGCATGTCCGGCGCCAGCCGGGCGGCGACCAGGACCTGCGGGTCGAACTTGCGGGCCTGGGCGTGGGCCAGTCCCTTGTCCAGGAAATGCTTCAGATTGCCCAGCATCTGCTGGAACACCGGCAGGCTGGCGGAGGACATGGATAGGGTCATGGGGCTGGGGTCTCCTGGGTGAAAGCGCCGATGCTACCCGCGGCGCGGACCACCGTTGCGGCAAGGCACAATCGGGGATTATGAATATCGTGATCCTCGACGATTACCAGGACGCCGTGCGCAAGCTGCAGTGCGCGTCCAAGCTGGAACCCTACCCGGCCAAGGTGTACACGAACACGGTCAAGGGCATCGGCCAGCTGTCCGTTCGCCTGCGCGATGCCGACTGCATCGTCCTGATCCGCGAACGCACCCACATCTCGCGCCAGCTGCTGGAAAAGCTGCCCCGCCTCAAGCTGATCGCCCAGACCGGCCGCGTGGGCCCGCATGTCGACGTGCAGGCCTGCACCGAGCGCGGCATCGTCGTGACCGAAGGCGTGGGCTCGCCCGTGGCGCCCGCCGAACTGACCTGGGCCCTGATCATGGCCGCCATGCGCCGCCTGCCCCAGTACATCGGCAACCTCAAGCACGGCGCGTGGCAGCAATCGGGCATGAAGTCCGCCTCCATGCCCCCCAATTTCGGTATCGGCCAGGTGCTGCGCGGCAAGACGCTGGGCATCTGGGGCTACGGCAAGATCGGCCAGATCCTGGCCGCCTACGGCCGCGCCTTCGGCATGAAGGTGGTGGTGTGGGGCCGCGAGCCCTCGCGCGAGCTGGCCGTGGCCGACGGCTACACCGCCGCCGCCAGCCGCGAAGCCTTCTTCTCGGAGTGCGACGTGGTCAGCGTCCACCTGCGCCTGAACGAGGCCACCCAGGGCATCGTGCGCCTGGAGGACCTCAGCCGCATGAAGCCGTCGGCCCTGTTCGTCAACACCTCACGCGCCGAGCTGGTGGAGCCGGATGCCCTGATCGCCGCCCTGAACCGCGGCCGCCCCGGCATGGCCGCCGTGGACGTGTTCGAGAGCGAGCCCATCCTGCAGGGCCATGCGCTGCTGCGCCTGGAGAACTGCATCTGCACGCCCCACATCGGGTACGTGGAGCAGGACACCTACGAGATGTATTTCGGCGCGGCCTTCGACAACGTGGTCAACTTCATCCAGGGCACGCCCACGCACGTGGTGAACCCGGCGGCCCTGCAAGTGCGACGCTGAGGGGGCCGCCGAAGGCCGCCCCCGCCTCACCCCTGCGGCGGACGCTGGCCCGGCAGCTTGAACGGGGACTGCGGGTCCAGCTCGAAGTCGAGCAGGTGGCCGTCGCCCGCGCTGCCGGCCTTGCCATCCAAGGCCACGCCCTGGCCGGCCCCGTTGGGAGCCGTGGCGGCAGGCGCCGGCTCGAGGCCTGCGGCGCGCAGCAGCTCGTCCAGGTCGATGTCCAGCGTGGTCGTATCGACCGTCTCCACCGGGTCCTGCGCACCCGCCACCGGGGCGGAGACGGCGGACGGCGGCGGGGCCACCGGCACGGCATCGTCGGCCGACAGCTCGGACGCGATGGTGTGCAGGAACAGCAGGTCCCGGTAGCCCTCCAGGTTCAGGGGCTCCTCGCCCTCGGAACCCGGGCGGCGGAAGATGGCCTCGTCCAGGATGTCCAGCACCTCGCGATGCGGCCAGGCGGCCTGGATGCGCCCCATCAGCCGGGGATGGGCCTCGAGGCCGTCACGGCTTTCATTGAACTCCGCGAACGACGGCGCCTTGGCATTGAACAGCCACTCGAAATCGCGGCGCAGCTGCTCGTACTCGTCCTTCTGGCCCAGCTTGTGGTGGATCTCCAGCAGGTCCAGCCAGGCCACGGCGCTGGCCTGGGGATGGGCCTCGATGTGGTTGCGCAGGATCTCGATGGCGCGGTCGTACTCGCCCAGGGAGACGAAGAAGTCCGCCTCCTGCTGGATGTCGCTCAGCTCATCGCTGCTCAGGGGCAAGGGGTCGCTGACGCGCAGGCCGTCGGTCTCGGTGGCCGCCGCGCTGCGGGACGCGGGATTGCTGCTGAGGAAACCGAAGCCGGTGATGGGCGAGCCGGTGGGCAGGCCCGTGGGCAGGTTGAGACGGCCCGAGTCGGGCGCGGCTGCATCGGCCGGTGCCGGTGCCGGTGCCGGTGCCGGGCTGCGGGCTGCTGTGGCGCCCGCTGGCGCTGGCGCAGGAGCCGCCGCCGTGCGGTCCGTGCGGGCCGCCGGGGCGGCGGGCAGCTGGGACTCCTCGTACAGCGCCACGTCCGGCGCGGCCACGGAGGCCGGCGACTCGTGCTGGCGCGAGTCGTCCCACCAGTGGGACGGCTGGGCCTGGTTGCGGCTGCGGCGCCAGAAGGCGAAGGCGGCGGCCACGGCGGCCGCCAGCAGGCCGGCCAGGGTGTAGACCAGGCCGTTGGCGTAGCGCTCGCCCTCGGCCTTTTCCAGGCGGGCCCGCAGGTCGGTCAGGGCCGCATCGCTGCGCAGCATGCCTTCGCGCAGCTTGCGCATCTCGGCATCCAGCTGGTTGATGCGCTGGGCATTGCGTTCCAGTTCGGCCGCCGCAAGGGCCGTCGCTTCGGCCGCGGCTGCCGCGCTGGCGGCGGCCGCTGCAGCGCTGGCGGCGCGCTGGGCCGGCGTTCCGGCGACCTGGGGGCGGATCTCGAGTGCGTCCAGGCGCAGGCGGGGGCGTTCCGCCGCTGCGGCCGCAGGC
>JACCDR010226086.1_pt1 | contig 45354 bp, 75 predicted proteins | sample 7446431 | NCBI WGS metagenome assembly JACCDR01 (sample SAMN15323443, study PRJNA562643) | freshwater metagenome | isolation source: river surface water | place: USA:Blue River Watershed | collected 2017-08-17 | reverse complement strand
GTCTCAGCCTGTACCAGTCATAGGGGAAGTGGCTCACGGTATCGCAGAAGCATTTCGTCGACATGCCGCAGCCGGAACTGCTTGCCACCCTCGCCCGCTATGACATAGAGTACACGGACCTAAGAAGAAAACAGAATTGGAAGAACTCGGGCCGCGGTGAGTTCACGATTGAAGTGCTCACCATGCGGAGTTTCGTGCGGTACGCGATCGACGTTGAGCGGGTCCTGGGGACCAAGTATTTCCTCGCCGTCGCGTCCCAGCAGCAAGCACAACTGGCTTTGGACGCCTACTTGTGGGCGAAACAAAAATACGGAGGTTCGACATGAAACGTCTCGTGTTGCTATCGGGTGGCCTCGACTCCTCGACTGTCCTGGCCTGGGTGAAATCGATTTCGTTGGCCGGCGACGAGGTCGCGGCGCTGAGTTTCGAGTATGGGTCGAAGCATAACGAGTCGGAGTGGGCTGCAGCTCAGCGCGTTGCGGAGTTCTTCCGCATCCCTGTAGAGAGGATCCACCTCGACTTCGTTGCGAAGCTGTTCAAGTCGGACCTGCTGAAGAGCGGGGGCGATGTGCCCGAAGGTCACTATGCGGCCGACAACATGAAGGCGACGGTGGTCCCCTTCCGGAACGGGATCATGCTGGCGATCGCTGCGGGCTACGCGGAGAGTCGTGGCTTCCGCGAAATCTACCTGGCGAACCATGCCGGCGATCATACCATCTACCCTGACTGTCGGCCGGAGTTCTCAGCGGCCATGGCCAAGGCTGTTGAGAGCGGGACATGGGACGGCATCCGATTCATCGCGCCATTCCAGACTATCAGCAAGGCCAGTATCTGCGCGATCGGGGTCGGCCTTGGGGCGCCGCTCGACCTCAGCTGGTCCTGCTACAAGGGGGGAGCTGTTCACTGCGGGGTCTGTGGCACCTGCCACGAGCGTAGAGAGGCTTTTCAGCTCGCGGGGTATGAAGACCCCACCGAGTACCTTGAGACCCCACCGCTGCCCGTTCTGGAGTCTGCAGCGAAGGAGCTGGGAGTATGACAAACCCCGCCGCCCGCATTTCGATCATGCGGACCCTGGAGTTCGATTCAGCCCACCGGGTCATGCACCACGAGAGCAAATGCGCCAACATGCACGGACACAGGTACAAGGTCGAGGTCCATGCACGCGCCGCAGTGCTTGACGACCTGGGGCGCGTCATCGACTTCTCGGCGATCAAAGCCCGAATCGGTGGCTGGCTCGACCAGCACTGGGACCACACGACCATCCTGCACAAGGACGATCCCTCGGTTGCTGCCTGGGAGAGCATGATACCATCGAATAAGCCAATCTATCTGATGCCCCAGAACCCGACAGCCGAGAACATGGCCGCCTACCTCCTGAACAAATGCAGGGACGAGCTCATGCTTGGGACCTCAATCGAGGTCTGGAAAATCGTGGTCTGGGAGACCCCCAACTGCAAAGCGGAGGCTGAACTGTGAAGACGTACCGGGTGAAGGAAATCTTTGGACCCACGCTGCAAGGCGAGGGTTCCCATGCAGGTCGTGCGGTTGTATTCCTGCGCTTCGCGGGCTGCAATCGTTGGAACGGCAGGGCCGAGAGCAAGCCGAACTCGGTTTGCTACTACTGCGATACCGACTTCGTCGGTGGCGAGCGGATGACGGCCGTGGAAATCGAACAGGCCATCACACGCCTGGTTGAGGCTTCCGGCTGGGACTTCGAGACTGGCAACTTCCACGTTGTCATTTCGGGCGGCGAGCCGACGATGCAACTCGACATCTCTTTGGCGAAGCAGCTTTCGCGGACCTTCTTCCTTCACCTGGAAACGAATGGCAGCATCGCGCTCGAAGCGGGCCTGCAGGACCACCTGGCTCATGTGACCGTTTCCCCCAAACAATCGTTCGCTGAAACAAAAATCAGGACCGCCGAGGCATTGAAGTTCCTCTACCCATGGGTGGGAGACGGCTCGGTCAGACCGGAAAGCTTCCATGCGTGCGCTGCCGGTGAGGTCTTCATTCAACCGATCGAAGGGCCGGAGTACGCGGACAACCTGCAGGGCGCTATCGCGTACTGCTTGCTGAACCCGGACTACCGGCTGTCGCTACAGCAACATAAAATCTTGGGGTTAAAATGAACAGCAGACAGGAACAGGTGGCCCAGCACGTCCGAGCGATCATGGAACTCTTCGGTCTCGACCTCAACGACCCGTCCCTGCAGGATACGCCGAATCGCGTTGCGAAAATGTATGAGCAGGATTTGTTCTGGGGCCTTGACCGGAGCAACTTCCCGAAGCTGACCGTGCAGCCTGCGGACGGCTACGACGAAATGCTGATCGTGTCCAACATCACTGTGAATTCGCTGTGCGAGCATCACATGGTTCCAATCCTGGGCTCTGCGCACGTCGCCTACATTCCCAAGGACAAGATCATGGGGCTGTCGAAGTTCAACCGCGTGGTGGACTTCTATTCGCGCAAGCCGCAGGTTCAGGAAAAGCTAACGAAGGAAATAAAAGACGAGCTGGTCAGGGCGTTGGGCACCGAGGACGTGGCGGTGATCATCGACGCAAGCCACTCATGCGTTAGAATGAGAGGTATCAGAGACCGCGCATCAATCACACGCACCAACATGCTGGGTGGGCGTTTCATGGCCGGCGATGTCAGGGCGGAGCTGTTTGCTTCCTTGCCCAAGCCCTCGGACCTCCAGCTTTGATTTTGCAGGTTCCCTATGGGGAAAGTGAAAAAGGCACCGGGGAAGGAACTGGCGGTTCCCGATACCCCCGGACGCCGAGGTCCCAAACTGAAAGGGCCAACGACCGAGGACGACTTTGAGGTGTTCGAGTCCCTATGCCGCATCCAGTGCACACTGCACGAAATAGCGGCATTTTTCAAGTGCGACCCCGACACTTTGGAAAAGCGGGTGAAGCAATACTACGGGGAGAAATTTTCGGTAGTGTTCCGGGTGTTCCGGAAGGGCGGGCTGGTTTCGCTAAGGCGCGTACAGTACGAGAAGGCGATCGCTGGGAACGTCACGCTCCTTATCTGGCTTGGGAAGCAGTATCTAGGCCAGCGCGAAGAGCCTGATGACTATGACCCGGACCCGCCTGGCGAGGAGCGTTCGGACGAGGAAGTGGAAGCCGAAATTTTAAAACGCATGAATCGCCGGGAAGCCCGTGCCAAGCGGGGTTTGAAGTGAAACGGCACGAGAAATTATCGTTCGCGTCAGACCTGCGTGCATCCGACCTCCAGTGGGCCAGGAAGGACCTGCTGGAGTTCATCCTTGAAGTCATGCCGACTTACAAGGTCAACTTCCACCACGAAATCATCTGCAACCGGCTGACCCGCATGTATTCGCAGCGCGGTCAGCGCATCATTGTCACAGTCCCACCGCAGTACGGCAAGAGCCAGATTGTCTCGCGGATGCTCCCGGCCTGGGTTCTGGGGAAGCGTCCCGATGCAAAGATCATCATGTCGAGCTACTCGGCGTCGCTGTCCATGACCTTCAACCGCGCGGTGCAAGCGACGATGGAGTCGCAGACGTATCGTGAGATTTTCCCGCGCTCGCTGATTCGCCCCTTCGCTCCCAGGAAGTTCATGCGGACAGCTCAATTCACGGAGACCTCCGAATACGGCTACCTCTATACGGTCGGCGTCGGCGGCTCCACCACGGGCCGGTCAGCCGACCCGCTGCTTATCGTGGACGACCCTTTCAAGGATTGGAAGGCCGCTCTTTCGCCAGTCATCCGGCAGGGCGTCATCGACTGGTTCGGCTCCGTAATCGAGTCCCGGCTTAGCCTGGAAGCGAATGTGATCATCGTCCAGACCCGCTGGCATGAGGGGGACCTTTCCGGGCACCTGCTCAAGCGAGCCCTGGAAGACAAGGAGGCCACGCAATGGGAGCTGCTCAACTTCCCAGCGCTGATCGAAACAGAGGACGACCTGCTTGCTCTGCATCCTGATGACCCCAGGACCAAGGTCGGCCAGGCTCTGTGGCCTGAGCACAAGGGCGATGCGAAGAAGCTGGCCAAGATCCGCAAGGACGTTGGGAGCTACATTTTCGCGGCCCTCTGGCAGCAGCGCCCACGCTCGGCATCGGGCAACATCGTCAACCCGAAGTGGTGGCGCTATTACAAAGTCGCGCCGCATGAGTTCGATGAACTGGTGATCAGCGTTGACGCCGCGTTCAAGGATTTCGAGCACAGCGACTACGTGGTGATGCAGGTCTGGGGCAGGGTAGGGGTGAACAAGTACCTGCTCGACCAGCGGCATGACCACATGGACATCATCCGCACCTGTCGGGAACTCGCGAACCTCAAGGTGAAGTGGCCCGACGTTGATTCGATCTATGTGGAAGACAAGGCGAACGGGACTCCCGTCATCCAGCTGATGAAAAGCAAAATCAGTGGGATAATCCCTGTGGAGCCTGAAGGCTCAAAGATTGCCCGCGTTCACTCAGTCTCGCCACAGATTGAATCGGGCAACGTGTTCCTGCCCCACGAAGACGTTGCGCACTTTGATGTCGCCGGCTTCGTAACCGAGTTCAGCAACTTCCCTCTTGCGGAGCACGACGACCGAGTGGATGCTGCTACTCAAGCCCTCGAAAAACTCAGTGAAGGTGAGACCCACTATCTCCGTGAACTCTTCGGAAACAAGGAGTGATTCCATGCTCGATACTTTGCGTCAGCACATTACGGTCAGGTTCGACGACTGGGTCAACACGTTGACCAACCTCAACGTGCTCGGGAAGGACAAGAAAATGTCCGCCCGCGCGCACGCGGACCTGATCACCGAAATGGAGGCAGAGCAGCTGTACGGCGGCGACGACCTCGCTGCTCGCATCGTGGACATGCTGCCGGAAGACATGGTGCGCGAGGGGTTCAAGCTGAAGGTCCCCGATTGGTCCGAGGAGCAGACGCAGGCTTTCGTCGAGTACCTGGAAAAGGATATGGACTGGAAAGCCACGTTCTTCCAGGCCATGAGCTGGGCGCGGCTGTACGGTGGCTCGGGCATCGTGCTTGGCATCGATGATGGCGCGAGCAATCCAGCGAAGCCGCTCAACGACCAGAAAATCCGACGATTCGATTTCACCTCGGTCATGACCAAGGACGAACTGATCTGGTTCACGATCGATGAAGACCCACGCTCCCATAACCTTGGGATGCCGGAACTGTATCAGATGCAGCCACGCTTCACGATGAAGTCGGCGCCGGTGACCCTGGTCCACCACAGCCGCATCATCCGCTTCGATGGTGCGAAGCTTCCGCGAAACCTTTTCATCATGAACGGCTATTGGTCCAACTCCGTTCTGGGACGGATGCGGACGCCGCTGTCGAACTATGCCCAGACCAATGACGGCGTGGCCTCGCTCATGATGGACCTTGCTGTCGCTGTGTTCAAGGTCGATGGGCTCCAGCGGTTGATGTCGATGAAGGACGGGAAGAACCTGCTGCAGGAGCGTTTGAACCTCATGGACCTCGCGCGCTCCGTGGTCAACTCCGTGATGATCGATAAGAACGAGGAGTTCGAGCGGAAAAGCACACCGCTCACCGGGGTGGCTGACGTGATCGATCGCATGGCCGCCCGTCTGGTCACAGCGTCCGGGTATCCGCATACCGTTCTTCTCGGTGAGGCTCCGGCTGGTGGCATGGGCGAGACGGGCAAGAGCGAACGTCAGGATTACTACGACATGGTCAGCAAAGCCCAGGAAATCTGGTTGAAGCCGGCTTTGATGGAGTACATCCGCCTGAACATGCTGAACAAGGCCGGACCAAGTCGAGGCGTGGAGCCAGCCCGGTGGTCCATCGAGTTCGTTCCTCTGTGGCAGGAACCAGAGTCTGCAGTCATCGAACGCCGCGAGAAACAAGCCAGAATCGACGATGTTTATATAAAGAACCAAACCCTGACCCCCGAGGAGGTCGCGCGCTCGCGCTTCGGATCGGGCGAGTACACCCACGAGACCAAGCTGGACTTCGATCGGCCTAAGCTGACCGAGACCCCCACCCGTGAGCAGGTGGAAGGGGACCTGCCGCCCGTCGAGGACGGGGACGATGATCAGACCCAGGGGACAGGTGGCAGCAGCGGGAACCCCCCGGCACGCGATCCAAGGCGCCAGGAAAATGACGACGGCGAGGACGAGGGGGACGACTGATGCAAGATCCCGTCAGAAGGTTGACGCTCGGCCGACTCATCAAGCCGCCGAAGTCACCGCCCGCGGTGCTCTACCCCAGGAACGTCGAGCGGCGGTATGAGGTGATCGTTGGAAACCTGGTCGCCGGGTTCCAACAGGATCTGCATAAAGAGGTCGTCGAGGTCCTGCCGATGCTTGAGGCGATCTTTCGTTCGGAGATGGGCGCGACGCGGCGTCTGGACTCCGACCGCGCTCGAGTCCGGCTCGACATTGGGGACGCTTTCGACCTGCTGGAAGCGGCGCTTGCGCGCGTCATGGTAAACTTTGGACGAGCGGTCACCACCCGACGCCGGGACATTCAGGACGTTGGTCAGGAAGTGAACAAAGACTCGGCCCAGTCTGCAGGCAAGCGGCTTGGGGTTGACCTGGTGACCTCCGATCCGCAAGTCGATCGCGCCGTCGAGGTCTGGACCAAGGACAACTCGAAGAAAATAACCGCCATAGGTCAGCAGCAGGCTGACCGGATTTCGTCGATTGTGCTTAACGGCTACCGCCAAGGCATCGCCCCTTCCGCGCTCCGCTCCGCGGTGCTTGATACGTTCCGGCCTGCCGATGCACGCGACACGGACAAGGCCACTGGCATGTCTTTCGAGGACCGGGCGAAGTTCATCGCCCGCAACGAGGTCTCCACCCTCACCGGTCAGGTGAATCAGCTCCGGCAGACGCGGATGGGACTGGATAAGTATATATGGCAGACCTCCGAGGACGAGCGCGTCCGCCCCTCCCATGCAGCCCTCAACGGCAAGGTCATGCGATGGGACAGCCCACCCCCCTTTGGGCATCCGGGAATGGACTTCAACTGCCGATGCATCGCGCTTCCGTACCTGGACGACTCAGATACTGATGACGAGTGATGATGTTTGCTTTACAGTCTCAATAATTCCCACAGGAGCATCTAAAAATGAAGTCCGAAGTTCGTATGGACCGCATGGCTTTTGGCAAGCCTGAACGGCTTTCCAATGGGCATTTGCGCGTGCCGATCACTGCAACACGAGTCGGGATATTCGTTTACAGGAAGGACGACGGCAGCGAGTGGCGTGAATTCAGGCCCCCAGAGGAAGTGTTCCACCCGGAGTCGATGGCATCGCTGCGGAGCGTTCCCGCTACGAACAACCACCCGAACGAGGGTAATGGTCTTCTGACTGCAGACAACACCACCAAGTTCATGGTGGGCTACACTTCCGACGAAGTGCGCCGCGTCGATGACCTTCTGGCCACCAACATGACTATCGTTGAAGCCGATACCATTCGCGAGGTAGACGCGGGCGACAAGCGGGAAGTGTCGTGCGGGTATAAGTGCGACATCGAATTGAAAGCCGGAAATTATAGGGGTCAGCGCTACGATGCTATCCAGCGCAACATCCGCTATAATCACGTTGCAATCTGCAAAAACGCAAGGGGCGGCTCTCAAGTCCGCATTCACCTGGATAGCCAAGAGCAAGTGCTACGGCTGGACTCGGTACTGGGTCCTGATGAATTTTTACATGGAGAACCCGTAATGGAAAAGACTTTGGTCATTGATGGTGTCGAGTTCAAGGTATCTGCTGACGCGCATTCTGCGATCACCGGGAAGTTCAACAAGGACCACCGCGCCTTGTCTGATGCCCAGGAAACGCAGAAGAAGACCGACGAGGAAAAGCAGAAGCTGCAAGCCCGCCACGACTCGCTCGAAACCGAGAACAAGAAACTGAAGGAAGCAGCAGCAGGCAGCGGCGACGGCATCCGCAAGGACTCGGACGAGTTCAAAGCAGCAGTCAAGGCTCGCGTGGCCCTGGAGCGCTTCGCATCCGATCGCCTCGATTCCGAACTGGACAAGCTCACCGATCGGCAAATCATCGTCGAGCTGATCAAACTCGACTCGCCCGACTTCAAGGAAGAAGGCAAGACGGACGTGTACCTGCAGGCTCGTCTGGACGCCATGATCGAAGCCGGCGATGACAACGCCAGTGAGTCCGAAGGCGAAGACGATGGCGAAGGTCAGTCGCGCCAGGACTCGAACGCTGGCGGCCGCAATCGCCAGTCGGCCTACAACACCATCCGCAACGGCTCCCGCACTGACAGCAAAAACAATCAGCGCGGCCGCGAAAAGTCTCATGATGAGGTTCGCGCCGATGCGATGCAAGCCCAGCAAGAGCGCTGGAAACAACCCCTCGGTGCGTCCCGCAAGCAGCGCGGTTAAGCATAAAGTCCACAGCAACAACCACACTTTTTCTAGGAGTTCGTTATGCAAACCAGTGTTTCCATGAACACGAACCGCGCTCGGGCCGGTCTTCCTGCGTTCGCTTTCAACGCGCAGGACTTTCGCTCGATGCTCGCGGAGGGTGCCGTTCCCTTCGGTCGCGCAGTCGGCGAAGGCACCTCCACACGCCAGGCAAAGGTTCCATCCGCTGATACTCAGGTGTTTGCGGGCTTCGCTGCTATGACGCAAGCGATCGAATCGAAGCCAGGTTCCGACCCTGCAGGCTACGCTGACAAGGAAACTGTCAACGTGCTGAACTTCGGTCCTATCTGGTGCGTGTGCACTGATACGAACCTGCCGGCCGTGAACGGTACCGTGGCCATCAAGGTGGGCACCAGCGATGCTGGCAAGCTGACCTCGGTCACCGCGAGCAACATCAACATCACCACCAAAGTGGTCGTCCGTGAAGTCGACACTGTGAACAAGCTGGCCCTCGTGGAGTTCCGTGAGAAGGTCTAACCCTGCCCTGACCCTGAATCCGTAGTTCCTGACAAAACTTAGTAAGCATTCCAACATCACGGAGGATCGCTAGAATGCGTAAGAATTTAAAGCCTAGTTTCCCTCGCCTCGATGCAGGCGAATCGATTTTTTTCGCGAAGGAGTTGGAGACGATCAAGTCGCGCTCCTACGACGTGCGCTATCCCATGCTCAAGCAGCGGGAAGTGATTCCCGTCAGCTTTGAGGGCGATCCAGCATCGACCACCATCACGTACAACCAGTACGATCAGGTGGGCATGGCGGCGATCGTGAGCGACTATGCCACCGACTTCCGCAACGTGGAAGTGAGCGGGAAGCAATTCACCGCTCAGGTGAAGTCGCTGGGTGCCGCGTACCAGTACAGCATCATGGAAGTGCGTGCTGCTGCGAAGACCGGGAAGCCCCTGGTGCAATCGAAAGCCAATGCTGCTCGCCGCGCAATCATGCAGCTGGAACGCGATATCGCGTTCTGGGGCGACACGCAAGCGGGCCTCCAGGGCTGGCTGTCGAACGCCAACATCCCTGACGTGACGCTGGCTCACGGTGCATGGCTGGATCCGGATCAGACCCCCGCCAATATCCTGACGGATATGAACAACCTGGCGAACTCGGTCATCAGCACCTCGAAGTCGGTCGAAACACCGAACACGATGCTGATGCCGATCGACTACTACACCTTCGTGTCGACCACGCCTCGCAGCGACGGAAGCGACATGACCATCCTGAATTACTTCCTTGAGAACACGCCGTTCATCGACTCTGTCGACTGGCTGGCGGAACTCGCGGCGGCGAATTCGGGCGGCCATCTGTCCGACGACACCGCGATCGTGTACGACCGGAACCCCGAAAAATTCAGCCTGGAAATTCCCCAGGAGCTGGAAACCTTCGCACCCGAGCTGCGCGGCATGGCTTTCAAAGTCGCCGTGCATGAGCGTTGCGGCGGTGTGATCATGCCTTATCCGCTGTCGCAGGCCAAGACCGACGACATCGGCGGCAACCTGTCGAGCTAAGCAGAAGACGGAAAAAACCAAACCACAAACGCAGGAGTTCCCATGTTGATTGAGAACACGAAGCAGCGCATCGCCAGAGCCTTTGACAAGAGGGGTCAGGCGGTGTTGCTGCTCCCTGGAGTGAATCAGCTGTCAGCCAAAGTCTGGGCTGAGCTGAAAGCCAACAAGCATTTTGCAAAGTCGATCGCTCGCGGCGACTTCAAGGTGCTCAGTGAAGATGAAGCCAAGCCAGGTGAAACGCCTATCGGGCCTTCGATCTTTAAGAACGTCCGCACCGCGGTGGATACCATTCGGGCGACGTTTGACCCGGCATTGCTGAACCAGTGGAAGCAAGGCGAGGCGCGCACCACGATCACCGAAGCGATCGATGCGCAGCTTGCGCTGCTTGAGAAGAACAAGAAGGAAATGAAGGAGAGCGCCAAGGCGCGCGCCGAGCAGAAGGGAGCCACCGAAGGCGGTGATGATTCTGCTGGCGACGATGAAGGCGATGAAGGCGACGAGGAGTAAGCAGCCATGGCTGAGAACGTGAACAACCTGGTGAAAGCGATCGCGCCGGAACTCAAAGACCGGCCTGATGCTGACTTTGCCACGTTCACCGAACTGGCCGACCCCTGGCTTGATGAGGCCGTCTGGCGGTCGAAATACCGCAGCGGCCTCGCTTACCTCGTCGCGCACCTCATGACTCTGTCGAGTCCTGATCGTGCCGGCGCCGGTGGGCCGATCACCTCGGAAGCAGTCGGCGCGGTGTCCGTATCCTACGGATCGATCGGCGACAGTGACGAGGAGCTTGGGTCGACTGCCTACGGCCAGACGTTTGTGAGCCTGCGCAAGGGCATCGTGTCCTCGCCGATGATCGGAGGTCAGTGCTGATGCCATCGTTGATGAGCGAGCGTGACATCGAAAAGATTCTGTCGGGGAAGTGGCACAAGACGCGTGCCCGCGCGAAGGGATTTTCTGACGACGCCATCAACAAATTCATAGAGGAGACCAGGGAAGGTCTCACTCTTACGGTTGGGATCCATGAGGGCGCCGGTGAACATGAAGGAACCAGCCTCGCAGAAATCGCCATGTACAACGAGTTCGGAACGCGGACGATACCGGCGCGTCCGTTTATGCGTTCCACCATCGATGCGCAAGACGCGGCGATGCAGAAGCTCTTCGCCAACAATGTGGAAAAGATGCTTTCAGGAAAGGGCAAAGGAAAAAACCTCTCCGTTGCTGCCATCCTGGAGCTTGTGGGTGCTCGATTGGCTTCTGCGATTCAGCGGAAAATAACGTCGATCCGCTCGCCGCGCAACGCCAAGTCCACGATCAAAAAGAAGGGTTCAAGCAATCCTTTGATCGATACGGGCGCCATGCGCCAGGCGATCAGCTGGCGGGTGCATAAGGGGAACGGGGAATGAGCGCAGCAGGATTGATCAAACGAGCCGCGCGCCGTGGGGGGAACCGATCGGTCACCCTCATTCGGTATCGCGCCGGCACATGGCGCGGCGGTGTCGCCGATGCCCAGGTCGAATTCCAAAAACCTATCGAAGCCTCCGTGCAGCCTCTGGACATGGATAAGATAGAAGTCACTCCTGACAACCTGTCGAGGCTTTCGAGCCTCGCTCAGGTTTTCACAACTGAGCGGCTGGTTGCCGCCGACAAGACCACGAATCAGCATCAGGACATCCTGATCATCGATGGTGAAGAGTACACCGTCGAGCAGGTTTCCAATTATCGCTTTCGCTCGCTCCAGCATTTCGAGGCTGTGGTAGCGCGACGGAAGGCGGCAACGCGATGAGCGCAGAACTCGCCAAAGTCATCAAGGATAAGATGGACGAGACCCGCGCCGCGGTGCGTGCGTGGCTGCAGGCATCTGTTCCCCAAGGCTGGACGATCGTGGATCAGAATCAGTATGTGCCGCGCCCGAAACCGCCTTACGTGTCCTTCGGGTTCCTCGGCGGTATGACGAAGCTGGGTCGCGCTGATTCATTCCCATACGACAAGCGGCTGCACGCATTCAAGGTCAGGATGCACCGCCAGGCGACTCTTTCGATTTCTGCATTCGGGACGCCATTCACTGACAAGTATGTGGACCTGCTGCGAGCAACCGACATGCTCACGATCGTGCAGGCGCATATCGATGAACCCGTGGCCTACGGCGCTCTTGAGAAGCGCGGCATCGCCATCTGGGGCGATAACTCAGTCATCGACACGACCTATCTGGAAGAGAACGTGTACCAGCCTGCGGCGACCCTTGACCTGCTGCTGGGGATTAGCATGGAAGCAACCATCGACCCTGGAAGTATTGAGCGGGTGCGGATTTCCGGCAAGCTTGATGCGGACTTTGACGGGACGTTTGAAATGGACTTCGGGCCTTTTACTATTCCTATGGAGGATGATTCGACATGAGTTTGAACGACATCATTGACATCACGATCACCCGTCAGCCCGTTGTGCCAACGGCTGAGGGCTTTGGCTACGCGAACTTCGTGTCGCCTCAGTCCACGTTCACGCCCCGCATCAAGTCGTATGCGAACATCACGGAAGTGAATGCAGACGGACAGATCGGGGCTGATGCGAAGGAGTTCGCCGGCCGCTACTTCGGTCAGCGCATTCGCCCATCGCGTCTCTACGTCACCAAAAAAGGCGGCGGTGACACCTACGTCCAGGCGCTGAACGCCGCAGAGGCTGCAGGCTCGACGACCGATTGGTATGGCCTAGCCATCGCATCGGCGGCAGACGCCGACATCCTCGCCGTCGCTGCATGGGCTGAGGCGCGCGTGAAGTTGTTCGGAGCGAAGTCTGCGGACGTGGGTATCTACGATCCAGACGACGAATACAACGTGCTGCTGACCCTGAAAGACCTGGGCTATGATCGGACGTTTCTGTTCTATCACCAGCTGGCCGCCAGCAAGCATGTCGAGGCCGCTCCGTTCGGTCTGCAGCTGCCGAAGAACCCAGGTTCCTCGAACTGGTCCTACAAGCAATTCACTGGCGTGGACAGCTCGCCGCTCAACGACACCCAGCGCTCGCTCGTGCTGGATCGTTATGGCAACGTCTACACCAACCGGAACAACTTCAACGTCTACGAGAACGGGCGCCAGGTGTCCGGCGAGTGGACCGATGTCATCCAAGGCATCGACTGGCTGCATTACCGGATGCAGACCAACATCTTTACGACGTTGGTCAGTAACGAGAAAATCCCATACACCGACGACGGTATCGGCTTGATTCTGAACCAGGTCCGCAACGCTCTGCGCACGGCGCAAATCCGTGGCATCATCGCGTCGGCTCCCGAGTTCAGCATCACCGCTCCACTGGCTTCCGAAGTCTCGGCGAACGACAAGGGCGCGCGTCTCTTGCCTGACATCGCGTTTGAGGCAACGCTGAGCGGTGCCATCAACAAGACCAAGATCACAGGACGCATCCTGCTCTAACCCAACACGCCGCGAAAGGAGCTGGCCCAATGTTGAAAAGCTATGACCCAAAGAAAGTCAGTATCACCGTTGGCTCGCATATCGTGAGCGAGTTCGAGGACGGGACTTTCATCAACGCCGAACGGAACAACGACACCTGGACCATCAAGAAAGGAGCGAGCGGTGAAACTGCACGCGCGAAGAGCAACGACCGCTCTGGCCGCATCACGCTCACCCTCATGGCCACGAGCCCGTCGAACGATTTCCTTTCTGCGCTGGCTGTCACCGATGAGCAAACAAATCAGGGAGTCGTCCCTGTGCTCATTCGTGAAGTCGGCGGAACGTCCCTGGTTGAAGCGACGGAAGCTTGGATTACCCGGCCTTCGCCGTTTGAGCGATCCAAGACGGTTGGTGCAACCACATGGATCATCGAGACAGGCGACCTCGTAATCAACCCAGGCTCTCTGCCAGCACAAGCTGGTTAATCGATTGATGAACTTTGAGAAGCGGAAAGGAACCCAACATGGCAACACGGTTGCAAAAGCCCGGAGAGGTCGTCATCGACGGCCACAACTACACCCTTGGTCACTGGGACGTTACCAAAGCCCTCGAAACGTGGGCCTGGCTAATCGAATCAGTAGGGCCGGGGCTTAAGGACATCTTTGAGCGCGTGCAGAAGCACAACAAGGCATCGAAGAGTTCAGAGGCCCCGCCCCTTGACCAGGTGACCGTTGATACTGCCACCGGAGCAGTCGAAGACGAAGACACGATCGATCGCAACATTGCGCTGGGTCTCGATGTCTTCGGCCTGCTGATCGAAAACCTACGCAAGAACATCCCGCCGAAGGAATACGCCGACCGGATGGTTTCGTTCATGTCCGACGTGCTGGTAGACAACCGCAAGGTCAATCCCAAGGTGGATTTCCAAGGCAACCTGATGCACATGCACCAGCTTGCTGGCGAGGTGCTCAAGTTCCAGTACAAGGATTTTTTCGACGAAGCCCTGTCAATTTTCAACAGATAAGCCGGGGCGGAATCGAGTCACAAATCGTTCCCTTTGTGCCTGAGAAGCTGAATATCAATTGGTATGTGTGGCGACCTGTCATCAGGCAGGTGGCCTCTTACTCGGAGATACTGCGCAACTGGACTTTGAAAGACCTCGCGGATTGCCACGAGGCTCTTGACGTTCAGGATGCCGCAGACGCGCATTATCAGGCTGAGCGGGAGCGCATTCAAAGGTCTCAAGCACATTAGAGGATGCCATGGGTTTTATCCGCGATTTCCTGACCCGATACTCATTCGAGGTGAATGATGGGCCGCTGACGAAAATGCAGCGGTCCCTGGCCACCGTGGGCGCCAACATGCAGAAGGCGTTCAGCCGTGGCCCGGTCGATGCGCTGACGGGGAAGGCGATCGATGCGGACAAGGCCCTGAAGAACCTCAGCGGTCAAACAGAAGAAGTCGCGCAAGCGTTCTCGAAAGTCGCAATCGCCATTGCGGCCGTGGGCGCTGGCGCGGCTACTCTGTTCTATGTAACCAAGGCTACGGCTGACTTTGCCGACTCGGTCAAGGACACGTCCGAAGCGCTTGGGGTGACGACTGATGCTCTACAGAAACTCCGCTACGCGGCCACGCTCAGCGGTAGCTCGGTCGAAGGTCTGGACACGGCGCTGAAGTTCCTGAACAACTCCGCAGCAGATGCCGCGAAGGGTGGGAAAGGCGGTCCTGCCGAGGTCTTCCAGAAGCTGGGCGTGGCCGTGAAGGATGCGGCAGGTCGGGTGCGGGACACTGAGTCCCTGTTCATGGCGACCGCCGACGCATTCGCAAGGATGCGCGAGGGACCGGAAAAGGCCGCGCTGGCCATGGACATCTTTGGCCGCGAGGGCGCGAAGCTGCTGCCGTTCCTGAATCAGGGGAGCAAGGGCATTCATCAGCTGATGCTCGAAGCGGAGCAGCTTGGGATTGTGCTGGATCGCGATACGATCGAAGCCGCCTCCGAATTCAATGACAACATCGACAGGTTGAAGTTCACCGCCGTAGGTCTGCGGAACGCCTTGGGAGCACAGCTGCTGCCGGCGTTCTCGATGTTCGTCGAAAAGGCCGTGGACTTCATTAAGCAGAATCGGGAAATCATCGGCATCAAAATCAAGGAATGGACCGAGGGCTTTGCGAACGGGCTCAAAGTCGTCTGGCTCTTTGTCAAGGCTGGCTTCTCAATCCTGGACCGCATGGCCAAGCTATTCGGTGGATGGGAGGCGGCGACCAAAAAACTCATCGCGGCATTCGCCATATTCGCCGGTGCAAAGACGCTGATGATGATCGGCTCACTCGGCCGCGAGCTGCTGACGCTGGCGAAGTACATTCGAGCGGTCGGGGTGGCCACGGCCACCGCAGAGGCTGCGGCGTTGGCTTTCCCGCTGGCGCTCGGCGCGGCTATCGCGCTCGTCGCTCTGCTCATCGATGACATCATCTCGTTCTTCACAGACGACGATGTCGACTCGCTCACGGGCGAGCTGGTGAAGGGCATCAAGGAAACCTGGAACGCGGCCATCCAATTCATCCAGGACGGTCTGGAAGGCATCAAAAACTTCATCGTCGACATCGGCGCCAGCATACTGGAGGACTTCGCGAAGCCGCTGGAGTCCGTCATGATTCTTATCAACCGCATCCTGAAAGGGTTCGGTGGGTTTGATGCACTGGATAAGCTGGGCATCAAGACAGGGGAAGAAGGGGCCAAGCAGCGGCGCGAGCTGTTCCAGAACGTCGTCGACTTCGTCACCAATCCTCTGGCCACCTACGATACCGGCCAGCGTGCGGGCGTTGCGCCATCGCCGGCCGCTGCACTTCCTGCGCGCTCGCCGGCCGCGCCGAACGTCACCATTCAAAACGATGTGCAGATCAACGCCAACGGGCTTTCGGAGCAGGCCGCCAAGGACCTGGCAACGAAGGAGTTCGAGAAGTCGCAGCGCGACATCATGAAGCGCACGGGCAACAACTCGCTGCGCAAAAACCTGGAGTAAGCCATGGCTCTCGCTGAGTTCATTCTGGGGCTTGAGAAGCGTCATACCCGCATCGGCGATAACATCGTCGTGGACGTGACGGAAATGATCGTGACTGACCTGGAAGCGGAAGTGACCCGCTTCCCCGTCGAGCGCAGCAAGGACATCAGCGACCACATAAAGCTGGGTCCTGTGCGCGTGCAGATAACCGGGTTCGTCGGCATCGCTCCGCTGGAAACCACGTCCTCAGTGGTGCAGTCGATCGCTGGCGGCGTGCTCGCCGGGGTCGGATCCCAGCTAGCCCGCAATACGCGGATCGGCGGCGCCTCACTGATCGGGACAGGTTTGGGTGCCGCGGTCGGCGCGCGGATCGGCGGTGCGCTCGCGAGCTACCTGCGCACCGAGGATGCCGATTACAACTTTCCTATGAAAGCCTTGAAGGCTCTGCGCGGTTGCTTTGAGGCCCGCAAGCCCTTCACCATCCGCACCTATTTCTTCCCGGAAGACGACGATACCAACCTCTACACGAACATGGTCATCACCCAGCTGACCGTCCCGCAGGAAGCCATGACAGGCGACGGGCTGGCTTTCACGCTGACCGCCGAGAGCATCAACCTTGTGGACCTCGACCTGGTGCAGGTGTCCGGGGAATTCATCAAGGGCTTCCTGCCGGCGAACTCCGCGCCGACGAAATCAAACCTTGGCAAGCAGGGGACTACCGACCCGACCTCGCAAACACAGCGCCGCTCGACCGCTCTCAAGAACACATGGGAAGCGCTCTCGGGTTCGGTGCAATCATTCTTTGGGGCGTTCTGATGGGCTTGCAAATACCAGTGCGAAACGATCAGCCGGCCTACGGGTTCCAGGTCGAACTCGAGTCGTCGGTGTACTTCCTCGACTTCCGATACAACACGCGGCAAGGCCGCTGGATCATGGACATCCTGAGTCAGACGCAAGAGCCCATACTGCTTGGGTTGCCCGTGCTGACGGACATTCCAATTGGTACTGGGTACACGATTGAAGCAAAGCCACCGGGGTATTTTGTTGCGGTTGATCTGACGGGACAGGGTCGAAACGCTGACAGGGAAACCTTTGGCGTTGACGTGCTGCTGCTGTACGAGGAATCGGGAAGCTAAGGGGGATATAGTGGCCGACCAGAAAATCATAACCTCGTCTCGTCAGGGATCGCAACCCCTCTTTTTGCGTTCAGCCTCAGCGCGTCTGATCAATCTGCGGACACGTGAGATGCTGACGGTCAATGACCTGCGTCTCAAGTTCCAGTGTGAGCGAAGCATAGGCAGTAACCCGAATCAGGGAACGCTCGAAATCTATAACCTATCTGAGCGATCACGCAACTTTGCCAACGTGCCTCCTGAGAAGCCAGGGGTTGAGACCGCTAAGGGTTTGTATGTAGAGCTATCGGCGGGCTACCAGAACTTCACCCGCATGATCCTGGCCGGCAACGCGACTGGCGGCAGTGCATACGAAGCGCCCGAGTGGGTCACGCGGATCAACCTGGTCGACGGCGGCACAGCGCTACGCTCCTCGACCATCCAGAAGTCCTACGGTGCCGGGTTCAGCATGAATCGGGTCATCATGGACGTGGTCGAGTCCTTCCACCTGCCCATCGGTTACGTCAAGCCGATCATCACGGCGGACGTGGTGCGCAACGGGTTGACCCTCGACGGGAACAACAAAAAGGTGCTGGACGACTTCGCGGCCACCTACGGTTTCCGCTGGAGCGTGCAGAACGGGGCTATCAACCTTGTGGATAAAAACTCAGGGCTCCCGCAGCCAGCAGTGAATCTCTCGCCTCAGACGGGCCTGCTCGGCTCTCCTGTGCGGACGGACAAGGGCATCAATTTTAAGTGCCTGCTCATTCCCCTGATCGTTCCAGGGGGAAAGGTCGTCCTGTCGAACAACTCGGTCTACAACGGCGGCCTGATCGTGCAGAAGGCGAGCTACGCGGGCGATACCCACGGGAGCGAGTGGACCATCGACGTGGAGGCGATCACCGGATGAGAGACCCAAACGAAACCCCGGAGCTGACCGAAGTCATCGAAGAGCTGATCGAAGACCGCCTGATGGAACTCAACACGCAGTTTCCAGCCACGGTCAAGGCTGTGAACAAGGCGCAGGGCTTGATTGATGTCATGCCTGATTTCAAGCGACGCTACGCGGACCAGGAAAAGCCAGTGGATCCGCCCACGATCCGCGGCGTTCCCTGGTGGTCCATGCGGATCGGAACCTTGCGGACGAACTTCCCGGTCAAGGTCGGCGACCGCGTATGGTGCATGTGCTCCCAGCGTGCTCTACAGAAGTGGAAGGACACCGGTGCGCTGGACACCCCAGGCAGCTCGCGCATCCATTCGATTTCGGACGCCGTCGCCATCCCTGGCTTCTACCCGATACCCGAGTCGAAGCCGATCGGTGACAACTATGTGATGGAGTACGGTGACGCCAGCATCGAAATGATTGAAGGCGAGGAGGTCGCTATCAAAGTCGTGAAGGCATTGATGCGACTGACCAAGGACGGAAAGATCAGCCTGACCGAAGGGACGGTCGAACTTATCGACATGTGCATCCAGGCACTCGAAGCGCAGAACGCGACCATCGACTTGATGCTTGCAATGACGTTCCCGACCTCGCTAGGCCCGACTGGGACAATGATTAACGCTGCTGACTTCAATCAGCAGAAGCAGAAAAACCAGCAGCTCATCGACAAGCTGTCGAAGCTAAAGAGGTGAGCGATGGCGCTTGGACCTGAACAGGATTGGATAGACGCATTCGCTGGAATGCCTGTTGTTGCTGATGCTTCATGGAAAGGGAACCTTGCCAATGTCATTGATTCGCTTGTTACCAATAAACTCTCTTCTCCTGGTCTACTTGGTCCGACTGGGCAGCCGGCGGCTGTATTTACGTTTGGCAAGGCTGCGTTCCAAGGTGCGCTCGGAACCCCGGACCCGGCTGGCCTGGCTTCAGCACTCGCAGCGGGCCTCGCCGCTTCCACAGCAGTCGTCGCGCCAGGCTCCTACATTGGAACAGATACGCCAGCGACGAAGTTTTCTGTCGTGGCCTCTTCGCTCATCGACCCGGCTTCGCAATCGGCGGCCGCGGCTAAGATCGCTTCCGATGTCGGCGGCAAGCCAGCAGTCGACGATCCAAACGACAGCCAGGTGCCCGGAGTCTTCCGCGCAGCGTTCCTGCTATTGAAACTGACGACGTCCGGAACCAACTCGGTGGCGCCGACTCCGGCGCCTCTGACCGATCCACTGAGGGCCATGGGATGAACATACTTATCAACGACCTGACTGGTGATATCGACATTCAGAACAACAACTGGGTGATGGTCGAGGGCGTCGATGAAATCGCGCAGATCATCAAGCAGAACCTGCAGACCGTGCTGGGCGAGTGGTTCCTTGATACGACCCTCGGCCTGCCCTGGTTCACGGAAATCTTTGAGAAGGGCAACAGCCAGAAGAACATCGACAACGTGATCATCAACCAGATTGCGCTTTCGCCTGGTGTGATTTCGCTGGTCCAGTATTCAAGCGATGTCAGCAACCGGGCTGCGCGCGAGATGACGATAGAATTCCAGGCGTACACCGTCGAGGGCATCCTGGACTTTTCAACCATCCTCACACCAACAGGGGGAGCGTAAGCAATGGCTACATTCGGTGTAACGCCAGACGGTCTTGTCATCAAGCGCCAGTCGGACATTCAGAAGGAACTGAACGACGATGCGCGCGGGGTTTACGGTACCGCCGTGGACTTGGATCAGCGGCGCCCGCTCGGGCAATTCCTGGGCATCTTTTCCGAGCGTCTCGCGCAGATATGGGAGCTGGCCGAACAGATCTACCTCGCGCGCTATCCGCGCACCGCAGAGGGGAAACAGTTCGATGACGTGGCTTCATACAACGGTCTGCAGCGCCGCGCCGCGACCTATTCCAAGGTGGGCGTTCGACTCACTGGGACCATCGGGACGGTGATCCCAGCCGGCACCCGCGCGTCGGTCCAGGGTTCGCCCGATTCAATCTTTGCGACCGATGCAGCCTATACTTGTGTCGCAGGTCTGAACGAAATCCAGGAAGTCCTGTTCGATGTCGAGCCGGTCGGCGGTGCCTTCACCCTGATCTTTGATGGCCAGGCCACCACGGCCATCAACTGGAACGCAAGCGCCGCAGCAATCAAGGCCGCGCTCGAAGCGTTGTCCAACCTGTCTTCGGTGAACGTCATCGGCGATTTCTACGCCGGCTTCGTCATCACCTTCACCTCGGGCGATGGCCAGCAGCCGCAGCCGCTCATCGTGCTGGGATCGAACACCCTTAGCTCGGATGGTATCGCGGTGGGTGATGTCGATGTCACGATCCAGAGGGTACAGGCCGGCGAGGAACCAGGCGTTGATGGGAGCATGACCGCGACCACGACCGGACCTATACCGGCGCCGGCCGGGACGCTTGTCGTGCGCGAGGATACCGTTAGCGGATGGACCGGCGTTACCAACCCGCTCGATGCGGTGGAAGGCTTGAACGAGGAAACTGATGCGGAATTCAAAGCCCGCCGCGTGGCACAGATTGCGCGTGGTGCTCTCTGTACTCCGGACGCCATCCGCGCTCGTATGCTCGAAGTTCCAAACGTGCTTTCCTGCGTGGTCTATTTCAACAACGAGGATACGACGGTGGACGGCATCCCGCCGAAGTCTGTCCGCGTGGTGCTCCTGGGCGGTGAGTCGCAGGCCATCGCTGTGCAGCTCTTTGCATCGGTGGCCGCAGGCATCAAGACGATTGGCGGGGAGAGTGCGACCATCACCGATGACTCGGGCTTCCCGCAGACTCTGCGCTGGGATGAAGCCGAGGAAGTCGAAATCTGGGTCGAACTCGACCTCGAAACGAACGACGATTTCCCTATGAATGGCGAGGACGAACTGAAAGCCTCCATCGTGGCATTCGGCGACACGCTGGGGCTCGGCGACGATGTCATCGTCTACCCTTACTTCATGTGTACCCTGGACGTGGTGAAGGGCATCACCTCCGCGACCATCCGTATCGGCAAGACAAGCAACCCATCGACGGATGCAAACATCGCCATCGATCCGGATCAGATAGCGCGCTTCGATACCAGCCGCATCGAAATCAATATCCTGTCGTGAGGTGAGTCATGGCTGATTCTTTTCTGAACAAAATAACCACGCACGTCGCCGACGCCAAGGCCCGTCTGAGTGGGCAGTACAAGGAAAAGCCTCTTATCGAGGGGACCATCGGCATCATTGCGAAGCAGGTTCAGGACCTGGAAAACCTTTTCTTTGACATCATCGATGCTGAGGTGTTGTCGAGCGCTGAAGGTGCTTTCCTGGACAACCTTGGCGAGCTGGTGGTGCAGCCGCGCGAAGGACTCGGCGATGCATTCTACCGCATCGTCATCGCAGTCAAGATTGTGAAGAACTTCAGCAAGGGCGAGCCGGCTTCGATCATCAGGGCCGCCCGTCTGATATTCAGCACCAGCTCTGTGCATTACATGAACCTCGGCGGCGGCAACGTGGGCCTGCATGTGACGGGCGGAACCACTCCACCCGTGCCATCCAGTTTCATCTACGAGTCGTTGACTGAGGTCGCGGCGGCTGGTGTGAAAATCGTATTCATCACCGTGTCACCGCCCGACACAGACGACTCCGATATGTTTGCCTACGATGGGTCAGGTCCTGGCAAGGGCTTTGGAAGCCTCACGGACCCCAACGCTGGCGGGAAACTCGCGGGACTGTTGTAACCTCTTCACAGGGAAAGGATAGAAGACCATGGGCATTCAGGTACCAGAAGCGCGACCATCCGCGTTCAGCAATTGGGGTGATAACAACCTCGACCCCTCCAACGACATCGTGCAGCCGCCCAGCCCGCAGCAGCAAGCCGGCTGGGCTGAAAACCAGCGCCCGCCTGCTCCCTGGTGGAACTGGCTGGAGTGGATCACCAACCGCTGGATCAAAAACCTGGACGTGCGCTCGCCACGCATCCCTATGATGAAGTGGTTTGTCGGCGGTCAGTCAGGCGCTCACTTCGCTGACCTGCCTTCCGCGCTCGCTTCGGGATCGGTGCTCAACGGCGATTGGATCTACTTCAGTCCCTCGAACTCCAACGCGTTCCTGGCTGCGTCGATCACGATCGGCAAGTCGGTGAAAATTTTCTGCGAGCCTGGCACCCGCTTCTACAAAACCAACCCTGCGGCAACACGCGCACTTATCATAACCGCAGCTGACTGCGAAATCTTTGGCGCCGAGTTCTCGTCTGGCTGGTCTGACCCAGGCGATGCAGCCATTGAAATCACTGCCCGCCGCTGCCGCGTGATCAAATGCAACTTCGATAGCAGCATCACCCAATTCATCAAAGACGACGGCGTGCCCGCTGGAGATGCGCCTGTCCTGTCCCAGAATCTTGTGGAGGTTTGAACCATGGGAACACTCGTTGAACGGATCCGCGCGCAGATATTGGAAATCGGTCGGGGTGCTGATGAAACCCTGTCCATGCTTCTCAAAGGAAATGGTGCCAACCCTCCCGGCCTCCGCCGCAATGCAGGCTCCGAAGAACTCTTTGCGCGCACGCTCGGGCGCTCGTCGTTCTGGCGATTGTCCGAAGCCAACGCGACTCTGGCGGGAAACATCACGCTCACCGAGGCGGACCATAATAAAGTATTCATGGTCGACACCAGCAGCGCGCGACAGATCACACTGCCGGCCGCCCAGGCTGGGCTTGTCTTTACGGTGAAGGACGCAACTGGCTCGGCGCAGACCAACAACATCACGATCGTGCGCGCGGGCTCGGAAAGCATCGAAGGTGTCGCTGCCAACTACGTGATCGCGGTGAACCGATCCTGTCAGCGCTTCTGGTGCGATGGAACCAACTGGCATGTGGTCGCCATCAAAGGCACGCAGGCCACGACCTCGGCACAGCAAACCCAGTCCCTGTGGACGTGGGATGCGGGTATTCAGGACGTCGATAGCATTTCAGTCACGGGTGGCACGAACGACCTGACCTGGACGAAGGCATTCAGCGCCACGGCCACCTGGGCCGCTCGCATCCCTGCTGCTCAGGTCGGCAACCGCTTCTGGGAATTGCAGTGGATGTTCAGTCAGGGCATCAGCTTGCAGGTCACGGATGGCGGCGGCAACATCTGGGTCATCGTCCCACGCAACAACACGAGCTACGAGACCTATGTGCTTTGCGGCGGCACCGTTGGCGTCTCGAACTATACGTTCAAACTGCAGGGCCTGAGCGGCGTCGGCAACGTCTACGATGTCTACCGGAACGGGGTTTCCCAGTCGAACTTCTCGGCATTCGTGACGAACTCCAGCATCAACTCGAACACCTGTCAGGCCGTTCTGTATGGCACGCGCTCTGATGCATTCAGCATGATCAACAATGTCAGCCTTCTCCCCGCGCTTCCAAAGAAGCGTTGGGTGCGGTTTCTATCGGGTGACCTGTTCATCGCGCAGCAGACGAACACTGATGTTTTCGCCACACAGATCCGCATGACCAAGGGGAAAATGTACCGGATATCGGTGCATGCAAACATCTCCGTGGCAAGCACCGGCTTCCAGATGAACTTCTACAACGACTCGTCGGCCACGACTTCGGCGGTCCGGCTCAACCAATTCTGGAAGACGATGACGAGCGGGGTGCAGCAGGCGATGGACCACGTCGTCGATTTCCAGGCCAAGGACACCCTCAATCTTTCGATGCGTCTTGCGCCGAGCGCCAGCATCGATAACTCGCTGTTCACCACCAGCAGCGACCTGACCTATATGGCTTCCGAAGGTCGGTTCTGGCCGCGTCTGATCATCGAGGAGCTATGAGAATTCTGCTGAACATCGCGCTCGGAATCCTCAACGTAGTGCTGATGCTTTTTCTTTTGGTGATATACCTCGCTCCCGTATTTGCCTTGCTGATTGGTCTGATCATCGGCGTGCTGTGGATACTGAGCGAGGTCTGGAAGGGATGAGTATGCTGGTTGACTGGCCCTATGTCCGCCGTGTCTTGAACCCAAGCGAGATACCGACCACCGACCCCTGGCTGGTGGCGATCTTTCGCGTCGAGTCCAGCTTTGATCCGAATGCCGTCAGGTATGAGGCCGATTACAAGTACGTGTGGAACGTTGCCGAGAACGCCAAGGCTCTCGGTATCACCAAGAGAACAGAGGAGCAGTTTCAGAAAACCAGCTGGGGGCTCGGACAGATCATGGGCGGAACCGCGCGGTGGCTCGGTTACAAGGGTCCGCTGACCGGGCTTCTCGATGTTGAAACGAATGTGCATTTCGCCGGACTCTACTGGGAGCATCTGCTGACGAAATACAACGGCAACCGGAATCAGGCTCTCGCGGCCTACAACGCTGGCAACGTGAAAGGCTGCACGGACACAGCCTGCAGCAATATTGATTACGTGCGTAAGGTCATGGCCGAGGCTCAGAACATGAGCAAGACCGAATGGAACTTTTTCACAGGAGCTATCTAACATGGCACTGATACCTGTCGGCGGTCAGAATCAAGGACCTCCTGGACCCACTGGCCCACAAGGGCCTGCTGGTCCTACTGGTCCCCAAGGTCCCAAAGGCGACAAAGGCGATACCGGGAACACCGGTGCGCAAGGTCCGAAGGGTGACAAAGGCGATCAGGGCGACCCAGGGCCTGCAGGTGCCGATGGTGCTCCTGGAGCCGATGGCGCTGATGGAGCCGAGGGACCGGAAGGGCCAGAAGGTCCCCAGGGGCCGCAAGGTGACCCTGGGCAGGATGCGATGGGACCAGCTGGTGGAACGACCCGGCAGGTGCTCGCGAAGAAAACCAACGCCAACGGCGACTGGGATTGGTACGACAACGATTATATGTTCGGATCCGGCCCGCTGCGATTCAAACCCGGCGCTGGCAGCTTCTACAACAAGGCCATGTACATAGATGACGGTCGATATTCCACGCCGCCAGCGGAGGGGAATATTGATTTCATGCTGTCAAACCCAGGAGCCAGCAGCAACCCGATATCGGGCACTGGAACCTATCTGTCCTTTCTGATGGGTGGATACAACAACAAAATCAACTCCGATGCTGGTTATGCGGGAGTGCTCGGGGGTTTTTCCAACGAAGTGAAAGGCGGACAGGGAAACCTGATCATAGGCGGCGACAGCTGCACCATGAACGCTACGGGTTACACCGGGAACCTTTTCCTTATGTGCTCGAATCAGCAGCCCGCCACCCTCGGAAACGGAAACACATTCATTCGTGCGCAGACCTGCGAACCCGATGGTTACGGCGGAGTCATGTGGCTACGTGGGCAGCGTGGCAAGGCGGACGAGTCCAACGTGATTCTCATGTCGAGCTTTGCGAACCTTTCGGGCTTGTTCAACTCGTTCCCATTCAACAACTATTACAAATGGTCCCATCCGCGCGTGTCCATGTACATCGGGCGGCATGTGAACTTCACGGGTGACGGAACCACCGCCAGCGAGCAGAACACCATCTGGTTCCAGACAACGAAAGACGGAGCGCAGAGCAACGCTTTCGGCGTTCGCGCAGGCACGGACATGAGCATCAAGGTCCGCATGCTCTATCCGAATGCGCAGCCAGTCGCCGGCGATCGGATGCGCGTGGCCAGTGTCAACTTCACTGGTGGCGTGTACGAAACGCAAATGGTCTGGCACGGATCCCAGGTCACGACAGCTTCCAGCGGGGCATCCAAGACTCTGGACTTCCTCGCAGGACGCACGCAGAAAATCACCCTCACCGCTGACTGTACGCTCACATTCAGCAACGGCGTCGCCGGCGAACGCTACGACCTCGTCATCGTGCAGGACAGCACGCCTCGCGCGATCACATGGCCGGCAGCTGTGAAGTGGCCAGGCGGCTCCATTCCAACGCTATCAGCTGGCTCCGGCGCCATCGATGTCGTGAGTCTTCTCTACGATGGGACCAACTATTACGGATCGATTCGACAAGCCTTCGCATAAGGAGTAAGGCATGGAAGCAAAGCTAGCGAAAACGGTTGTCTATTATGACATCAACCTGAAACCCTGGGCTGGAATCATTTCCGGGGTCAACCAGGATGGGACCGCAGTCGTCTGCGTTTTCCCTGATGGTACTCCGCTGTCCGGAGGTCTGATCTACAACAACGTTTCGGCGGCTGGGGAAGAGCCAGCAGCGAATACCTGGGCGCCAGCAGAGGCTTGATATTCACAGGAAAGGGGTAAGACCGTGAGCATTTATGTTCCCTCTGGGCAAACGTTGCCCCTCTGGCTTCGGATCGATCAGCCCGACGAAGAAGCAACTTACACGGTCACCGCGCGCGTCACGCGCCGGTATCCGTATCAGCTGCTGCACGACGCTCTGGTGCTGACTGCAATCGTCGGGGCCTTGGGCGAGTTTGAAAACACTTCGGTGACGATGGGTGACGAGTTGATCCTTGATGTCATCTACACCGTTTTCAACGGGGAAACTTTCGTCGGCAGCGCGCAGGAGGTGTTCACCTCCAAAGGCGCTTCGGGCGAGGGCGGCGGGGCGCCGGTGGGCGAACTCGTCGGATTGATTCAATCCACCAACGACATCGTGGGCATCGTTCACGCCTGCCAATGAAAGGGGGAGCATGGAACAGCTTATCAGAATCATCAAGGGAACCGACCGCGAAATAAACGTGGTGCTGAAGAACGCGGGGGACCAATCCCCCTTTGACCTTACGGATGCCACGGTCAAGGCGATCTTTCCCGGCAGCGACGGGCTCGTCACGATCGAAATGGGCGAGGGCGGTGGCGTCACTGTTCGCGGCGATGCCGCGCGCGGGGAAATCACCATCACCCTCAGCGATACGGCAACCAGCGAGCTACAGGAAGGCTCGCGCCTCACCTGGGAAATCGAAGTCGAGCGTGAAGAGAAAACGTTCGTCACGCAATTCGTCGAGGGCCTGGACGTGGTGAAACGGCTGTCAGCCGGCTAAACTAGAAAGGAACTCCTGCGCTCATGCGGGGGTTTTTTCCGCTTCTCGCCACCGCCAGCTACCCGCTGCGGTGGTTTTTATTTTTCATGGGAGGGTCGCTGTGTTCAAGGTCGTGGAGATGAAGTTGATACCAGGAAAGAAGCTGCAGGACATCACGGAGTCGGTTGCGGATGTCGTGCAGAAGCTGAAGTTTACCAGGGGGCTGTGCAACATCTACTCGAAACATACGACCCTGGGCCTGCGGATCTACGAGGTCGAGCCGCTGCTGCTGGTTGATACGATGGCAGCACTCGAGCGCTTCGCCCCGCAGACGGGGACCTATGCTCATGACAACCTTGATTGCCGGGACGTGCCTCCAGACGAGCCGGTAAACGGGCATAGCCACATAAAGAGCCTTCTGGTAAATACTAGTGAAACCATCCCAGTCCTGAACAACGAATTGCAACTCGGTCGCTGGCAGCGCGTGCTGGCTTTCGAGCTGGACAATCCAAGGGACCGGGTTCTTATGATCAGCTGTATGGGAGAGTTCGCCACATGACAAAGCAGGTCGCGTTTTTTGTAAACAACCACGGCTACATGAGTCACTTCCTCGGTATCATCGATCGCCTGAACATCAAGCCTATGCTGTTTTCCACGGTGAAGGAAACATGCATCCTCGCGCAGAACATCCTCGGCATCGATGCTATTGAGTGTCTTCGCGACGAACACATGTGGCAGGAATGCCGATCGCGAGGGATTGAAAACGTCATCAGCTGCTATCAGAAGTTGACCGGCGATCCCTCGGGACTCAATACCATACAGATCTTTCACGGCGTATCTTTCAAGGGGCCGGACCTTGCGAACTGGAAGCCCGATCGATGGCAACACATCATGATTCAGGGTCAGCATTTCTGGGATCCGTATCGGGCGACCTTCCCGAAGTTCGAGGAGCGGATGCAGAAGACGACGTTCACGCGTGCCTGCTTCTACGAGGAAGTGCCCGAGTGGGATAAGAGCAAACCCGTGCTCTACATGCCTTCGCATCGGGACTCCGGTCTGCTTGCTCTTCGCGAGAACGTCCGCCTGCTCTGCAATTCGGGTCTTGACGTGATGGTCAAGCTGCACCCGATCAACATGCTGAATGAGTGGTTCATGGAAGGCGTCCGGCAGATGTTCCGCCATACGGATCGAGCGCAGCTGATCACCACAGACGACGTGCGGTACTTCCGTTACGACGAACTCATGAAGCAAAGCAGCTGCCTCGTCTCCGACTTCTCTTCGGTGGTGTGTGAGTACACGTTGCTGGACCGCCCCATCGTCATCCTGCGCGGAGGGCCTGACAAGGGCATGGCGCCGCGATCGATGCGCGATCACAGACACCTTGAGCAACATCTGTTCCAGGTCCCGACCACCAGGCACATGGACGCCGCGGTGCATGAAGCCATCCTTGACTTCAAGCCCGGGCAATACCCGGAACTGTTTTTCAAAGATGCCAAGCCGATCGCCGAAGCGATCAGCGAGGTGCTGGTGTGAGAACAACAGCCCTGGTTCTGGCAGCTGGAAAGGGAACCCGCTTCGGCTCGGACAAGATGGCTGTAACCATTGGGGGGTCAAGGCCCTGGGAAATCGTCGCCGCGCGGCTGAGCCCCCTGGTTAAAAATGTGATCGTCGTCGGCCAGGACATCCCTGGCGGCGACACGCGCCGCGCTTCCGTTCTCTGCGGGCTCGCGCACGTCAAGACCGATCGTGTTATCATTGCCGAAGGAGCGAGGTTTCTCGTCTCAGCCTCTGAGTATGAAAACGCGATTAGGGCCGAAGGTCGCGCTGTGGCTTTCGGCTCACCTGCCGTCAACACTTCCGTGCTCAAACTCGATGACACCTATGCGCCGGTACCGCGAGCGCAGGCGATTGAAGTTCACACGCCCCAGGTCTTTGATACCGCATTCCTGCGCTGGGCTTTGAACCGCCATGGGCATCTGTCCGATGGCGACGAGTGGACACTCATCGCAACCCTCAACCAGTGGCATTGCTCGCTGCTTCCCGGCAGCTGGCGCACGGCCATGAAACTCACCAACCCACACGACTTGGAAGTCATGGAGGCTCTGCAGGATGCACAGAATTATCGTCACTGGCGCCGGAAGCGATATAGCGCAAGCGCTGATCACCCGGCTCTCGGGGCAGAAATTTCAATCGATCGTGAAAGTCGTCGCGCTGTCGAGTAAGGACCTGGACGTGACGAGCCAGTCGGCGATGTCGCGTATCAGCCTGCAGCGGCCGGACATGCTGGTGTTCTGCGCGGGTGCGATTACGCCCGAGCCGATCATCGGCGGCAGCGTCTCCGCATGGCATCGACAGATAAACGTGAACCTTCTGGGAGCCTACAACGTGGCCCAGGCAGCGCTCGCGGGCAATCCGAAATGTCGGCTGGTCTTCATCGGGTCGAATGCCGCGCGCAAGCCGAGGGCGACCTGGAGCGCGTATTGCGCTTCCAAGGCCGGTCTCAACATGATGGTGCAATGCATGGTAGAGGAAGGCATCGACGCGTGGTGCCTGAATATCGGCCGCACGGATACGAAAATGCGGAGAGCTCTATTCCCAGAGGAGGACCCTGGCGAGCTTATGACGCCTGACCTGGTTGCGAAGGAGGTTCTGGGTATAATGCTAAATCGACGCGTGGATCGGATAGCCTGGCTTTCACGAGGTCCAGGCTGACCAGGTTGCTCGGGTGGTTCTTTCCTGACCAGAACGAGGGCCCACCGAAGTGGACGACGGCCTGGTAATAGAGCCAGGCGAACGTCACCCGCAGCTTCTTCACGATCAGCCAGCTGTCGGCGTTCTCAATCAGTCGCAGCATGTTGTTCAGGAATACCCGGTCAGCTTGCTCTTTATAGGCAAGGTCCGCATCGATCGGAACTGAGTACATGAAGTCGTGTATGCAACAGGCGGGGGTGATGTCGAGGCCAAGCAGGGCATCAGGGATTAGATCCCGATGCCACCCTCGGCGTCCGCAATCGCAACTCTCAGCCGCCACGTACCCAACCGGAGCCCAAAGTTCCAACACGGACACCCTCCATAGTTAAATCGTCATCGAAGTTTTGTCAGTCTCGAAAAGTCGAGACGGGAAAGCTGTCGTGCCAACAGGTGAGCGAAGAAAAGCTGGGCGCATAGGTTGATCCAACGTATGCGGGTCCTGATGTCGGCCTCGCCGGTACCGGTCATGCGGTCCATGCCAGAGGCTTGCAGTGCGGCCGTCGCGGCCTTTATTTCCTTGTCGATGTCGTCGATGTCCTTGGAAATGGCGATGCGGACCTTGTTCTTTTCGACCGGGGTTTCATCGAGCAGGGTCTGCTTGTTTTTGAAACGCTGCTCCAGGCGCTGGATTTCGGGGCTCTGGGCGACGATTGATTTGGTGGCCGACGCATCCATGGTCTGGGCAATATGGAAGACCAGGACGCCGATTATCGCCCATCGTGCGAGGTTGAGCCAGCGGGAGGTGGATCGGGCCAGCGCGAGAGCGGTCAACGTGACTTCCAGCATTGCTGCGAGAACGAACCCCTCGTTGCCGCTGCCGTAGAGCGACCGCTGCGCATGGACCTGATAACCAGTGATGAATACCAGCATTATGGCACATAATGCCGGGAAAATAAAGGGGCGCCAAAACTCGAAGGTGTCAGGCTCCGGCGATCGCCGGCTGGCCATATCGATGACGTTCGATTGCATAAGAGGCTCCAATGCTGCGCGGGTCGCCTCGACATCTGTCGAATTATTGACGCGCTTGTGTTTGTTTCGTCGAGCGCGGAATCTGTTCCACTCCTCGCCACCTTGACTCTCCAATTCATCGACCATCGTCCGTTCCATTTCCGTTAGCGTCATAGTACCGTACTCCGATTTAACTGAGTGGTTACAGGATGTTTCGACAAAATGGAATAGCTGAACCGATGGTTTCGGGCAATCGGAACCCGCGCGGAACCTCACCGGAACCGACCGATACCAACTGAAACCTAGCGGAACCATTAATATTTTGGATGCCACCCTGATCGGAGGTGTATCTGACCTGTTTGGGCTAGATACCATGGCATATTGCATGACACGCATTTCATTTCGGCACCCGGCCTGATGCCCGGTCCGTGCAAATACTCAGCCTTGATGACCGAGTTCGGATAGAGGTTTTTGATGAACGTCGCGATGGGACGCCGGCAATATCGATTGGGACAGATGATCTGTGCGCCGATTTCGATAAAGGGCTTGTCGGCCTGGTCATGGCCATGCTTGCGCTTGAGGGCCTGTTTGGAGGCGAGCGGGAACAGCCGGTTTATGTGCTCGACGAGTTCGCCCATGCTCCGGAACTGAGTCTTGCCCGCGCTGCTGGGACCGATGATTTTCATCGGAAGCACTCCAGGGCAAGGCAGCACGCCGAGGCGATCGATGCATACATGGTCGGCTCTGTCGCATTCATGGCGAAGGCTGTCACCATCGCGCCGTAGATGGCAAAGCGCCCAAGGCGTTCCGCGATCCGCGAGCGTAGCTTGCGCTTGCGATCGAAGCTTGACGATTGGACTCGGGTAAACATCGAAAGATAAAGCGTCTCGGACATGGCTGAAACTCCTTCCAGGTGTGGGGTCAGCGCGCATAGGTGCGCGTCGATAGAACTCCATTATAGCTGTGACTGATTCTGTCGTTATACCCCTACCAGTGGACGAGCGGCAACAACTCCTTGGCCAGTTTGATCATGGCTATGGCGGCTTGAGCGAGGCCCTGTGCCGTGAGCGCGAGCGCACAGGTGATGACAAGGGTCCGCTTGAGGCGGCCTGGCGGCAATCTATTCAGCATGATTCTCCCCTGGGTTCTGCATGATTTTAGCATGGAGTATGGACAGGGTCCTGGCACGAGTGATAAGCAGGTGAGGTATTAACAGGGTGGAAGAGTCAGAGGTTGCGGGTATAGCGTCCCCGCAGCCTCTCAGCATTTTGGGGCTGTTTTTGTTCCACGTGGAACGTTTTGAGGCCCGCTGCGGACGAAAAAAAACCCGCCGGTGGGGGCGGGTTCTCGAATCTTCGTAGATGAATTACATAGCTGTATCGTTCACCACCAGAACCCCGCCGCTCTCTCTCAGAGGCGAGGCATCGGAATGATTGCTTATAACAGCAGCAGCCACCTCAGCGCAAGCTGCGCGTGGGGTTTTTCTGTAATCAGTAATCGTCAGTCGGTTTTGATTCAGTGATCTTGCAATGCTTGCAGCTCGGGTCATACCAAGCCATGGGGTCGCCATCGCCGAAGGTGGTCGGGCGGATGTTGTGCGGTGGCCGCTCGCCGCTGCCGGCTCCGGAACCAGACCCGCCGCTGCGTTCTGCCTGGCTTTGCAGCCTTGCCTTGGTCTCTCCTCCATTCGTCACCGCATCGAAGCACTGCTGATCACCCAGTTGGCACTGGGACTTCACGAAGTCTATCTGCTTCTGAATATCCAACTTCATGGTTGTGATCTTAGCGACGCACACCCCGGACCACAGACTGCATGCGGCACTGAATAGCGTCTTGAACTTATCGGGAAGCTTCGATGCCATGCTCGTGCAATAGACGGCACCCGTCGAACACGCGGCTGCTATGTATTCGAGTTGAGCCTTCTCAGCCTCGCGGCGCGCGATAAACTTTGACTCTGGGTGCCTGTTCTCGGCATCGATCACCGCGGTGTCATAGTCCCGCTGGATTTCCTCGCCGACGTTGCGATCGATCGTTCCAAGGTAGGCGCCGGTATCCTTCCGATAGATCCGGAAACCCCAGTCGAACCATGGGCTGGCAGCCTGCCGGCTGACGCTCTCGCATCGAATGTAGGTATCTGGCGCGCGGCAGACCTCGCGCGCATAGTCGATAAGGAAGTGGGATCCGTTGCCGGTCCATGGCCAGACGCGCTTGGGCAGCGGATAGTTGACCACCGGAAAAGGCGGCTCGATAAGCGGGTAACCCGCGCGTGGCATGTCGTTCGGATAAGGCGGGGGTGCTGGCGGCAGGGTGACCACCGGGGGAGCTATTTCGATCGGCGTGTCGTCGATCGGGGGAACCTCCTGGTCCTCGCCAAAGATCGGGCCAGCTGCTGCTGGCGTTGCGAGTGTCAGAGCAAGCATGAATGCATTGAGGGTGTGTTTCATTTCGTTTTCCCTTTCATCATTGCCTCGCGTGCGTCCAGGTACTCCTGGACTCCAGCGCGTTCGTTCGCAGGTCCCCATACGTATTTCACATAGAGGAACCAGCCAGTGATGGTGAGCATCATCACAGCAATGGAACCGATGGCGAACTTTTCCATCCAGCGGTTTTCAAAGGGTCTATCGAATATCGTTGGCTGCAAGCGCAGCTCGTGGCGAGTGAGTCGCCCGGAAAGGAAACAGACGAGAGGGAACAGCGGCTCAGAGGCCCAGTCCCAGTGAAGCCAAAGGCCCGCAAGGCTCAAGAGGCCAAGCGCGTACCAAAGCAAATGCGCGTACTTCTTCATTGTGAAACTCCGTATTGAAGGTTTGGATACAAGCTTAAACCACTTCCATGTGCTAAAATCCCCGAGAGAGGGGGACCTTGGTCATGCTGCAATTCATCATTCATCTGTTTCTGCATATCGTCGAAGCCCTGTCGGGGCCTGCCGTGGATGACTTCCACTAGACCGCGACCAGCTCCATGATTTCGCGCGCCTGATCTTTGAGCGCAGGCTTGATTCGATAGCCGCGCGTGGTGCCTTTCATGATCGCGGTGCGCTCATAGTCGCCCAGGATATCGGTAAACAGTCGGCTGATCTTGTAGACCATGTTCACGAAGTCGGCTGTGAACATGACCTGCAACGGGTTGCTGCGAGGATACTGGCTGCTCTGGAGTCGCTTGAGTAGACGGAAGTCTTCTTCGCAGAATTCAAACAGAACGATAAGCGTGTCACCGTTCGGCGAACGCTCGGCCTCGCCGTCGCACATTCTGATGCCTGTCACCATGCGCGCGTCCTCGTTGAGGTTTACCGCGTGCCACTCCCGAGCCATATTCCACTCCCTTCATTTCTTCTCGGCGTCGAACTTTATCACCCCTTCAAGCAGCACCTGCATGTCGTGAATTGCGCCGACCAGGGTATTGAACTCCTGGGACGTGATCAGGCCATCCGCATGGGCGAGCAGAGACTGCTTGAGCTGTTGCATGTCCACCATAATCTTACGGGCGCCGATGATGGAGCCCGTGAAAAAAATCTTGCACGACGAGCAGTAGGATTGCGCGACATCGTTCGGGTTGTGACTCGTCGCGCGGCAGCGGGGACACTGAAAGGATGGCTCCGCTATTGCGGTCGCGGTCTTTCCCGGCAGCCGCAGCTCGTTGAACTTCACCTTGCAGTCGGCACATATCGGGCGCTCCTCCGTTTCGTCGGTGATCGAAGCCTTACCCATGAATGCGCCGCAGGTGCTGCAGCGTACGTGCTTGACTGTTCCCATGATCGACTCGCTTTTTTGAGAGGTAAAACGACCACCCCTTTTATCTGATGCGCGTCCTTTAATCAACCTGAAAGACATGCGGCGACAGGGTTACGCGAAACGATCCATGGAATGAATCGGGAATGATCACCGCAGACGATCATCTACTTAAAGTCGTGTATGACCGTCTGGATGCGAACCACAGGGCAGGAGATTTTTTTCGGTGAGAAGGTGCTGGGTGGGACATTGGGCTTGATTTTTTCGTCCCACCCATGCAAGAGAAACATGAAAATTTTCGTCCGGGCTCCTGAGTCATCGACCTCTCAAAGCTTTGAACTCAAGCGCTCCGTGGGTATTTTTGCGTCCAGCGGCTGCGAGCCTCTGAGCGTTTGTGCGTTCTATCCGAGTCCTGAATCAGAGTCAAGCATTGATTGGGACAGGGTTTCAAGTCAGCGACCACATTGGAATGTTTTCCAGGTGTTCAGAGAACGCATCACCCCCACGAAGCATGTCCGGCCGATATTTTCCGGTGCGGAGGCGGCTGCGACGATACGGGAAGTCAGGGGGATCTTGCTTGCTCACAACCCCCACAGGCAGAGCGACGGGTTGGGAACCCCGTAACAGTCCCAGGGTCCAGACGCAGGACCCGCAGCGAGTCCGAGAGCGAGGCCAGCACGAATGGAAGACGAGCGAACTGCAGTACACCCGGCTCGTAGGTGCTCCCCTCTCAGGTTCGGAACGTCGAACAGAGGACCAGAGTAAAGGAAGGACAGACCCCGCAAGGGTTTCCCATGACCAGCAATGCCCGCTGACTAGCCATCAGTGGAGCTGTTGCGACTCGAACTTTGCAGTTACTGAGTCATCACCTGCATGATGCACAACGCTGAGGGACAATGCCCGCAGCAGGTCAAGGGTCTACTTCGCCGATGTTCGCAGCATATTCCTATCCACATGGGATAGTGACAATGACCAGAGCATGGTCATCGTTTCCGAAGGGGCCTTAGAGCCGATGCAGGAAAGATGGGGGAGTTCTGTCTTGAGAACGCCGGAAAGGTTTTCGTTGAATGACAAGGGGGACATGAGGTATAAGGGTCCGTCCAATCGAAATTTTTATACGCAGGGAGCCGCCCAACAATGAGCACGATCGACCCGAAAGGTATTCGCCTTTTCATTGGCGATCAGGAAGTCACGGGCTTTGACGATGCCGAGTTTTCTATCGTGCATCGCACCTCACCTGTTGAAGTCATTCGCCCCTCTGATATTCCCATCAATTGCAGGTGCTCGGTGATCAGCGTATCGGATGAGTTCTGCAACCAGCTGGAGTTCTTTGGGCCGACGCAAATGGAATCTTTGAACCAACTCGTGAGGTATCTATGGTGGAACAAGCAGAACCAACATCATTTGTCACGGTAGCATGGGCGACTGGATATAACGCTGTGCTGAAAGCCAGGGAACTCATCGAAGCATGGGAAGCCGGCTCGCCATCGGGGTTTGAGTCTCAGCTGGCTGAAATGGAGGCCGCTGCATCGCATGCTCGATTGCATGCGAATGACTTCAAGAATGTTCTTGTCAGAGGCGAAGCGGCGGTGACGGCTGAGCATTGTCGAAAAGTGAATGCGGGAGAAACCCCTATAATATAAGGATGAAACTATGGCTCTAAGTTTGCCGGTGCTCAAGGTTCAGCTACATGGTGGGTTTGTCGATGGTCACTACAAGGAAGCAGATAGAGAGTGGGTGCGCGAAAACGTATTCCATGACTTGCGCTACTTCCACCGCTATCTGGTCGATCGACAGAAGCAGCTCACCGACAAGGGTCTGGCGGAAGAAAACCCGATCCCAGTCAACACGGACGTGTTCGTCAACTTCTTCCCCAATTGGAAGGAGCGCATCATCAATCCAAAGCTATCGGTCGTCAACATCATCAACGATCCGTCGCTTGAGCCGCCACCGGCGCCGGAAGGGGAAGGTGATGAAGCTCCCGAGTGACATGGTGTTGAAGGAAAAATATGCCTTTGAATGCTACTCATGCGGGTTCGGTTTGTGGGCAAAGCCTTCCATCTTTATGGAGATGGGGATGAACATGGGCGGCGGCAGCTGCCCACGGTGCAGCAAACCTTTCCAGCTACAAATCAATGAAACCAACGATGGCATGAACTGCTTTGCAATGCCGGAAGGACCAACCACGCATGCAGTTTAACTATGCTCTATACGCAGCGGTCGTCGCGAGCGGCGCTCTGCTTCTGGTTGGCTATCTGCATTACCGCTTGGAAAAACTCGAGCGCAGGATAAACCGCTGGCCATGGTTCCCCGAAAAGGAAAAGGAAGACGGCACGTTGCCGCTGCCGCTCGATAAACAGCCACCATCGACCCGCATCACTACCGTGGATGATCCACGATGAAAGGAGTCCCAAAAATGCACCCAAGTAACAAGCTGACGGAAGACAACCTTGACGACGTGTTCAGCTACCACAACGATCCGAACCGCATCCCGCATTATGAGGCGGTGCGCGCCGCCGCGAAGGAGTTCGCGCGGGTCGTGTTGAAGAACACGCCTGATTGTGCCGACAAGTCGGCCGCGCTTCGGCATATCCGCACCGCGGTCATGGACGCGAACGCCGCCATTGCGCTGGCGCCCGAGTATCCGTGGTCAGGTCTGGAGGTTCAGGCGTGAAACTGATTCCTCCGCCGGCATCGATGAGGCTGGGGACAGGCCCAGTGGATGGCGCAGAAGACCAGGATTGCGACGAGAGTTGCCCGACGTGCGGAGCAGACCTGACGGTCACTCCCGCGCAAAAGGGCATCTGTCACGGCGGGCTGTTCGCGACAGAGCTATTCGTCGACCTCTACTGGTGCGATGAATGCGAAGAGGCATTCATCGATGAAGCAGATGCGCTCGATACTGTTGCGAACGCCAGAAGGAAGAACAAAGTCGCAAGACAGGTTGCCGAATGAGACCCTTCGCGCGCTATGAGGTTGGCAAGCTCTACGGTCTACGCTCCATGCAATCCGAAGTCGATGTGTTCATGAATAGAGTCCAGCATTTTCAACATCACGACGAAGAAGACTTGATGAGTGATGACGTGGACCAGAAAATGGGTATCGACAACATTCGGATGTTTGGCGATGACGGGAGAGTCCTCGTATTCAAGCGCACACTGCTTGTCGTGGCAGCCTGGGAGCTGACTGGGTTTGAAAGTCCACCAAAGCCCCCGCCCGCGCAACCGATCGACGAGAGCGATGACTGAACTGCGCATAACCATTTTCAGGGACCGTTCGGTTCCGTTCGAGGTCCCCGAGGGCGGATGCTGGGCAATCCTGGTATCCGCTACGACCTTGCGTGAATCAACGCACTGGCTGGCGGCTGGCCGTTGGAGCGCCTGGGAATGGAGGGACTACGAAACTGGAAACTATCGCCATCGATGCGAACGACCACGAGAGGAAAAGATGCCGACTGCTGACGAGCTGGAAGCGTGCGCGACGTGCGGCGCGAAATACTACCGCCATGAATTGAAGGGCCGCAGGGTCTTCACCATGTGCCCGAAATGCAAGCGGGAGACCTGCCCGAACTGCAGGACAAAGGAACCTCAGCATTGGGTGAAGGACTATCACACGTCCTGTCTTCCAGCGGACTATCAGAGGAAACCAAAGGGGAGTGAATCATGAAAGTTTACGTTGACGTGACCGAGGGTGATGAGTGGTACATAGGCCCATCCGCGCGCCAGGTCGTAGCGTGGTTGAAGAACGACGAGGGCATCGACCTGGAAGTCACTGACCTCCGCGAGATGACGGACGAGGAAATGCAGGAGTACAAATACATTGACGATGATGAAGTGGAAACCACCTTCGCGCAGCGGCGGGCAGCGATGCTTGCCGACGAGAGCATGACCTACCCGAATTTTTTCGCGTCGAGGGGACCATGAGAAATTTTGCTTTGGGCGCTGGCGTTTGGTGCCTTGGCGTTATGTTGATCATAGGCGGAGCAGACGTAATTGCGCGCATTCGTTTCCGGATGTTGATGGGTAGGCCATACACGGGAAGGTTTCGTTTCCCGTGGCTAGGCTGGGTCATCGCTGCCACTGCCTGCTTTATCGCGGCGGCTCTGTATGAGTGACAGGAGACAGCTCGTGCAGCTGTGCTTACAGACCTTCGTTATGCGGGAACTGATCACGATCGATAGCGCCATGAAATCAATTTCAATATCGAAGTGGGTGAACCTGTTCCCTACAGACCTTATGCAGGAGGTCTTTGACATCGCCGGCCGGTTGCTGACGAAGGAGTTCAGAGGCAAACCACTGACCAGAACAACGCTGGATGAATTCATATCGCGCTTGCAGGATGAGTGCATCCTCTACAACATCGAGTGAGAAACCTATGGAACTTCACGGAAAGATTATTCCCCGGAAAGATGGCGTGCGCGTGGATTGTCTGGGGCCTTCGGCATGCGCAGTCTGCGCTGGCGAGCTGGACGACATCCTGAAAGAAAAGCCTAAATACTGGCAGGAACATACCACCGGCTTGCAGTGGCTCGGGAAGTTCATCGCCGGTTTTGAGTTCGAGCTGTATGTGATTGTCGATTCATATCCAGGCCCTCGACTCATTGCGCGATTCGGGGAAGGCTACAACGTCATGACCTGCAGCGCTTACCTGAGCGACATAGCTCCCGCACTCAAAGAGGCCGCTCGTCGAGCAAAAGAGTTCGGCGTATGGGGGGTGTGATGACTTTGCATCTTTGCAGGAAGTGCGGAACCAAACCGATCCACGATACAAAAATAGATGTCCCCACCAGCACCATCAAGCACAGCATCCGCTGCCCCAAGTGTGGCCAGCGTTCCGTGGAGCATCACGTTTCATTATCCCAAACGCATCTCGGGGCAGAGCACATTGGATCGCTCTGGAACCAGCAGCAGCTTACAGGTGAGGTGCAGTTATGATTCTGCAGCTGTTCGTTGATACGTTCGGACGCTTCGCTCTGCCGGTGCTCATCGCATTCGTCGGCGGGGCGGTGTATCTCATGATGCGCGTGGTGTCCTGGTGGATGCTCCGACGCAAGCAGACGTTTATCCGCCCAGCGGCGGGCCTCGCGCTCGATCGCCTGGGTACCATGTATGGATTGTTCAGAATGTACGGAGAGACCGATGAAGACTTCAGAGCCCGCATTCTCGCCAAAGTCCAAGCCTTCCACCGAGGCGAACCCCTCAGCCCCACGCTTCCTACTGCTCGACAACCTGGCCAGGAATGGCCAGCGAGACAAAGCCAGGGTCCTGATGACCGCGCGTAGCAGTCGCGAGGCCTATCGGGAAGGGATGAAGGTCAACCCCAAGCTGGGTGCCATCTGGTTCGATACCCACCGGAACGAGCTGCGCTGGAACATGCCGCCCGTGCTGCCGTCCGAGGGGGTGTCATGAGCCAGGGGAACATGCCTATGACCGATGCCGGTTTCAGAGTCCTTGTCGGGCTTCTCATTTTCCTGGCAAGTATCGTCGCGGCCGTGTGGTTCACGTCCTCGTCCGCTCCGCTGCGGGCCAGTATGGAAATGGAGCCAGCTGAGTGTGTTGAAATGTGCATCAAGGCCATCCAGCGGGACCGCGTCTTTCCGAACTTCGCCGATATAGTGAAGGAGTGCGATGCAAGGTTTGGTCAGGGGTGCAAGCTGCAGCCATAAGCGGCGATGCCCGCAACCGGCTGGGACTCAATGCATCCAAGTATTAACTGGACCATTCCAGCGAACACGAACGATTGCAGCCGGGAGCGGGACACCTGCGCGTAAGCAGAGCGTATGTCGACTCCGGGCAGCTTCGCATTCGCTCCGCCTAGGACCCCGGCTACACGCTCGCAAACTCTAGCACAGCATGTCGTCCAGGGGGAAGCGGATATGCATGTAGCAAGGTTGGTAAATGCATAAAAGGGTCGAAATATATGCAGCGCGGTTGGTATAAAACGGATCTATGTTTTTAGGCGAGGGGGTCCTGTCGGACCCCTTTTTAAATTTAAAAACCTTGTCTGCAAGCGGGCTCTGCGTCCTATGCAGAATCAGTGCATAGTGCGGACAGGGAACCTCAGCAGGTCCGCGGGCTGGTGCCGGTCGACCGAAAAGACGATGTCCCTGGTCTCCTCGTTCACGTGGCAGCCGATCTTGTAGTTGGCTTTGAACTCATCATGCAGGTCATCTGGCAGTGTCCGGAAGAACGCCAGCGACATGAGGTCGGCGACCTGCTCGATGCTGTTGATTTCATTTTCTGCCCAGACTTCATCGATCGCCTGCTTGAGTGCGGTTTCAAACTTCTGCTGCAGGTGAGCCATCGCCAGACGTTCCATTCGCGACTGGCTCCGCTCGCGCTTCTCGCGCTTGCGTCTTGATGCTCTTCCCATGATCATCCCTCCGCAGCACAGAGTTCTTCGGGGGCCGGCTTTGGCGTCGGTGCCTTCCACACCCCGAAGTGTTCGTTGATGAACAGAGCGAGCAGTTGCGCCCGCTCCTGATGCAGAATGATTGGACCCTCTTCGCGGGAGTAGTGCGAATGCACTGCGTAGGAACGGTTTCGCGGATCCGTTCTTCCGTAGATACGGTTTTCAAGTCGCAGCTCGCCGTCTTCGGAGATGAAAGCCATCGTCGCGCGCCAGTATCCTTCTTCATCGCAATAGGGCTCAACAGCCCACATGTATGGAGGCTCCGGCTCTGCATCCTTCCAGTTTTCCACCTGAGACCTGAAGACCTCGGCAGACGTCATGCCTTCCTGGATGATGCTCTGGACTTCATCGGAAATATAGGACTTGAGGTCAGCGCCTGACACATCCTCGCCGTTGAACAGTCCGGGGAACCTCTTGTACAGGCCGTTGATGGTGATGGTGTCGGTTGGCATGTTGGCGAATTTACTCACAGCTTGCCCTTTCCATAATCTACGAATTGATGCACGTCTGGCTTGTGGTGACGTCTTGCTTGCTTCTCTTCCTTGTTCTTCCGCTCGCTGGCGACCTTCGCCTCAAGGTCTTCCGCTGCCTTCATCGCCTGTCGCAGCACGGCTTTGGTGAATCGCAGAGCGTATTCGGCTTCGTCCCGATTGAAGACCTCGATGCCTTCCTCGATGACGCGCGGAGCTTGTGCATCCGGTTTGTCCTGCACATGCTTCATCATCGCGCCGTTGATCAGGAGCACGTCTATTAGGGTCTTTGAAATCTCTCTTGTGTAAATCGGCTTATGCTGGCTCGCTTTGGATGCGACGCACTGGAGGGCGCGGTTCACGTCGTTGTCGTGGTCCTGCTCGATATGCGCAAAGAGCCGATCATCTTTCATTCCGCAGGCCGCCGCTCCCATCATGTAGGACGATAGGGTCAGGGCTTCCATGGCTGAGCAGCTTGCGCGCTCCATCGTGTTGGGATCCGTGTCACCGGCCAAGGTTCTCAGTGCTTCCATGAGGGCCTCTGTCTCGGTCATGCCCTTCATGCCGTTGCCGCCAATGATTTGCATTTCAAAGTCCTGGAAGGACTCGGCCGCGTCCATCAGCTGCTTGAGCGGTGGCTTGCTGAATGCCTTGACCGCGACTTCATCACGTCGGCGAACCTTCTCATCCACTGTCGGCTTTGTTATGAGTCGGCTCATTTCATCCTCGACCATCCTGGACATTTCGATGATTTCGCTGCTACCGATATACTCGCCAGCGAATCGCTGGAAGAGCTTGGGCTGCACGTTCATCATGAACACCGGGACGAAATCCTTGGGGAGCATTTTCGGGTAGGCTGTGAAGTCAAGAGCATCGCTTTCAATTTTGATGCATGTCCGAATCAGCGTACGAGAGAGCATTATGGTTCCGAATCTTTGGAACGACTCAGCTGGCGTCATGGCTTTCCAATCCTTTGGGTTGCAGGGTTTCAAACATATCAAGCGCGTCCTTTACGGTCATGCGCTTCTGAACAACTTCGCCGATATAGGTTCGCATCTGGTTGCAGATGTCTCTGCATTCATGCTCGCCGCCGAGGGTGCGCGTGCGGGTCCATATTCCCCCGAAGTCCAGCGATAGCCTGCGGCTTATGAAGTGCGGGTGTGAGCCCATTGTGATCTTGCAAACCTGTGGCCAGTGATAAATCATCGACCAACGCCATGCGACTCTACTCATGATTCAAACCTCCCCATGCTATTTGATTTGCGCGGAAGACCGGCGCCATGGAATAGCTTTCGGACACCGCTTCTACGTCACCTTCCAATCTGACTTTATAGCGGCGGCCACGATCATCGGTGATGGTCTTGGCTGTTCGGCTCTGCACGCGCAGATGGAACACTGTTAGGGAATGGGCCGCTGAGCGACCAGTGTAGGTTTTGCCAACCTGAAAAGCGATCATGATTCACCCTGAGAGAGAGGGAAATCGGGCCACGGGCACAATACCCGTGGCCGCGAACTTTCGATAGCGGGCAGTTGCCCGGTTTCAGCTGAGAATATCCAGGACGGCGTAGAGGCGCTCGGCTTCCAGGTGCTCGATTTCTTCAAGCTTGACGCCAAGCAGTCGCTCGAACTCCGCCCGCTTCATGCCTTTGGCGTGCATATCCCTGATGCGGGTCTGCGCGCTGGTGACGAGTCCCAGGCGTTCGGCCTCGGCCTTGTCTTCCTTGTCCTTGCGGAGGCTTTCCTGCACCAGGGTTTCCCCCTGGGCGTTCTTCTCCACCGGCATTTCATGGGTGTGATCCAGCGTGATATTACGCGGGTCGTCCTGCTCGCGCGAGACTTTGATGATAGCCTGGTCGATTTCATACGCGCGGGCGAGCCGAAGCGAGGGGGCCAGCTCGGTCCCTCGCGGTGCCCGCTTGCAGACATCCTTCATGGCCGTCTTGATGCCCATGGCGTTGAAGTCGGAGACCCATGGACCCTCGCCCCGTTTGAAGGACTTGGAGCGCTCCTGCGCGTGCGCAAGCACCTCAGCATGGGAAAGGATTTTGTAGTCCCCGCCGCCGTGGATGGTCTGGAACTCGCCATAGTAGAACGCCGGCGTCGCCGTCGGATCGAAGTTCAGCTTCTTGTGACGGAAGACATACTGGGAGCCCTTTTCATACTCGAAGAGGTCCCCCTGCCGAACCATGTCCCCGGCGATCCGTCTATAGAGTCCTGTGCGGTCCATCAGCGCGATGAACCCCATGTACCCTATCTGAAAGGTGGCCTCGCCAGCATAGGGAATGACCCAGGCTTCGTTGAGCGCTCCGTATCCGATCCGCAGGCCCAGCTGCGCTGCGGTGAATATCGAGCCCATGAGCGAGTCGACGTTACAGGTCAAAAGCTTCTGGTTCTTCCGGAGCATATTCATAATCGAAAAGCGCATCATGTCCGTGCTCTGTAGATGGCTCGGCATGCAGTATCGAATCTGTTCCGACAAGGTCGATAGCACCTGCATCACTTCCTGTTCCCGCTGGACCAGGTAAGAGGTTTGGGGTTGCTGGGATTGCTGTTGCCGGTCCTTCGTCTGATTTGTTTCCGCTCTTGTTAGAATTTTTCCCACGTTTCTTTCTCTCCACCTTGACGATGTCAAACTTCGGGTGCGTGCGCTGGCTGATCTTGGCTATCTCCAAAGCCTTGGCCCGTAGCTCTTCGTCGTCGCCTTCCAGCGCTTCGGTGATCTTTGTTTTGCTCCATTCGTATTTCACCTTGACCCATTCGCCGTATATCACGCGATGTCGTGGGAGACATTCCGCGTTGATGTCGCAGAACTCGGACTTGGTGAGCTGGATCACGTAATCGTTGCCCTGAACCTTTTCCAGCTGATGGGACTCCATCACCCAGCGCACATGGCTTTCAAAGCCTTCCAGCTGGGACTTGGCTGATTTCTTTGCGGCGGTGTATTGGGCGACGAGTTGATCGAAGTAGAGGAGCTGCGCGGAAAGCTGATCGTGGATGAACTTGTAGGAATCTACCTTGATTTTTCCGGCTTCGACGAGGGGGTCCTGTTTGGTCCAGTCGATTTGTTTGAGGCTTGAGGCGGTGCTTTGCATCATGCGGAGGATTGAATGCAAGGGCGTCTCGGACGCGAGTTCCAGGGAACTCATTGGCTGGGTCTCCTTTCCTTATCTGGTGTGATGAATAGGGGCGAAGTTCCCCTTGATTGGGACGGATCATATCAATATATAGAATGGAATGGAACCCGGAAATGCATGAGGGGGAAGGGTTTGGAGGAAAATCATGATCACCTTTTCGCATCGGGTTTGATCGATACAGGTGATCATGCTAGGCGCTATTCCTCGTCTCGTATGATCAATCTTAGCATGTTCGGCTCCAGGCCGAAAGTCCTCTGGAGCAGAGCGTTCAGGGTGGACAGGTGTGGCTGGGCCATCGCGCGAAAAGCCCTGACTTTGAATTCCTTATCAACGCAATAGATAAGCCGAACCTGTTGGCCTGCGATATCGAGGAGCACCGTCTGCTTCTTCAGCGTGGCCATGGGGGACCTCACGGGCAAGGGTTAGAGAGGGGAGCGGCGCGGTTAAGTGGAGGCTTACCGCCGCTCCCCTCATTAGGAGTCGTCCCAGTCTCAGACACGCTGAACCGGGAAGCCGTGATGTTCGAGCCAGGAGAGCGCGCGATGGGTGTTGTATTCCCAATCGACTTTGAAGTCGGCGGCCTCGAACGCCTTGCGATAGATCGCACGCGGCGAGAACTTCTGGCCGTCGATGACAACGACCCAGGCTTTCGGCGTGAACTCTTCGTTCTT
>JACCDR010355709.1_pt1 | contig 45356 bp, 42 predicted proteins | sample 7446431 | NCBI WGS metagenome assembly JACCDR01 (sample SAMN15323443, study PRJNA562643) | freshwater metagenome | isolation source: river surface water | place: USA:Blue River Watershed | collected 2017-08-17 | reverse complement strand
CGTTACGGCCTTCTATAGAAACTACGTAGATTTCACGTAGTTTATTAGTAGGAGAGTCCTTCCAATTCCGGATTGTATCTAGAACCTTACGCCCTTCAAGCCCATAACCCTTTAGCAAATCCTGAGCCTTATATAACTCTTGGCCTTCCACGGAGTGGGTGTTGACAGTAACTGTCTTGTCTTTAAAGTTAAATGTAATCATGTTGTTCTCCTTTAGTGTGTTTCAGCCCAAGATGAGCCAACCTTATATTCGCCAGCAGTAGGGCAACGAAGCTTAAGCTTCTCTCCTGCAAGGGTGATGCCATCAGCGTAAGCTTGGCCTAATGGGCTGTAGCGTCTTTGTATAACTAGCTCAGTCTCGGAAGACTGTATAATAGTTGGGGCGGAATAGACCTTGTAGCCATCGGTGTGAACTCTCTTCTCCTCAGACTTCCAATCTGCCTTATCTATAGTGTAGCTTATTTCATCGATATTGCAGCTAAGTTCCTCGATCTGTGCTTCATCGTGCTGATGTGCCATCATCGGGAAGTCCTTTATGTCCTTAATCAAGCCACGTTCAACTGCTAAATCTTCAGCAAGCACATGTCCCCACTTCATTGTAATAGAGCCTGCCATTTGCAAGACAACATTCAGTGCAGTGTATGCCTTATACTTGCCGCCGGATTTCCTTAAGCGACCTCTACGCCCGTCCAACCCAACCAAGAACCCCCGTAAGGAACCTACATGTTGAACGCCACTGATGAGTTTCTCCAAGTCAGGCATATTGCGCAAGATACTGGCAATAATAGTGGCTGCCTTCTCTTCAGATACACCTAGAAATCGGGCTATTGTCTTTGCAAATGCGCCATATAACCACATATAGATGAAGGTCTTAGCCCCATCCCGTGTGTCAATTTCAGCTTTCTCCTGATGATAAGAATGGATATCACCATTCAATACTATTTCCGTATATTCAGGTGAACCCATGTAATGAGCCAGCATTCGAAGCTCAAGACCTGAACCATCACAACCTACAATCTGTGTATTAGGTGCACAACAGAATATCTTTCTCATCTCTTTGCCATAGATACCACGGCTAGGGATGTTAACCACATTCTTATGTCGACACCTGAATGTATTTGTCCCGATGGTTACAGCTATAGCGGGGATTCTCCAATGACCTGAGTCCGGAATCATCCCGTATTTCTCATAGTATTGCATCCCAGTGAGGCCTGTGTCTTGGCATACGGCTTTAGCAAACAACCCCTTACACTGAGGGACACCTCCCTTCATAGGCCATTCACCCTTAGATTTGAAGTGTTGCAAATCCTTCATGTTCGCGAGAGTGCCTAGTCTGTGAGCTACTACATAGTATCTGCCAATCAAGATAGCCCACTCTGGAACAGTCTTGTGAGACTGTGAGTAAGCCAGAGCTTCTTTGTCAGCATCCCCACTTCCTGAAGGAACAAACCCGTGCTCATAAGCTGAACGAATCTGCCACTTGCGTATCGATGCCTCATTAATTTTACCAGACCAAGGGTAAGGCATCTCTCCCATAGCTAAGGCAGCCTCTTTATCCTTCTCCTTACCTGTGATTAATCTTTGATACTCTTCCATATGGGCTAACTCTGCATCACTGAAATCAACACCTAACCAGCCATGAGAGTATAAAGTTTCCTTGATTAACTCACGTGAGCCTATGCCAACCTTAGTGAATGTTACAGGTGTAAAGGCGCCAGCAACGAGAGCCTTAGCCCAATCATGCCCGTAGTCTTCTTTAAAGCCTACCATCTCAGGGTAAACCTTCTGAACTCCTGAGCTTATAGGGTTCAAACCTTTCTTAGGTGCGATTGTCAACTTCCACACTGTTGCAGAAGAGCTTGAGCGACCAACATCTAAGAGTTCCTTTAAGTCCTGTGGGCTTAGGTTTTCCTCTAGGAATTTGAGCTGCGTGTTAGAGTACTTAGCCTTCACAGTCCCTAACTTATAGGGCAAGTGGGGCTGAAGGTCTTTCTCAATCCCTTTAAGTTCCTCGTCCCATTTCATAACACACTCACCGAGGAACCCCATATCTAAAGGGAACCCACGTAAGGCCATGCGTGCAGCAGAGAAGGCGAACCTATGTTCTACCCAATAAGCATCCTCAATTGTCATGCCATTACGTGCAGATGGGGTTTGTATTTGTTCAAACCACTCAACCATTAAGTAGTCATACCAGTCAACGCCAATCTTAACGTCTACGGATACCCTGTCTAGCATGTGAGCAGTTAGGGTAGTCCAGTCCTCATTCTCAACCTTATGCATGCCAATACGAATACCATGGGCAGCTATGGAGTGAGCGCCTACATTGCCTAAGCCTTGGGCATATGCATTCTGAGGTGGACGCCTTTCAGGGTTCAAGAGGCTTGACATGTTAAATGTATCCATCACCTTGAACGGATGATTAGGGTCATCAGTTCTGCCAAAGTAATCGAAACCCTCCATTAACTCAGGGAACATTTTCTCTAGAACATGCCAGTCAAACCCAGAACCATTCTGGATAATACAGCACTTAGCTGACAGCAAAGCCTTTACACCATCTTCAATAGTCCCTGAGGCTAACTTCTCAGACTCACCCAAGTGAACCTTAGGTTCTGTTCGGTCTGGGTAAGCATCAAAGAAGTAGTGGCCTTTAGCTGAATCCCTCTCATAGATGTAGATAACGTGAATGTCCTTAGAGTCTTGCAAGACTGGAACAAACCCACGAGTCTCAATATCGAAGCAAACTATTTTGTCTTTAAACATATTACCTCCTAGTGAATATATTGAAGCCCTCTGAAACCAAAGGGCTTTGTATATTAACTAATGCCTTCTTATCTAGCCATGTGCCTTTATTGGTGCCTCCTTTTACCGATATGGGAAAATCCCATATCGAAGATTCTGTACATTTCCAATCTGCAAGTGTATCAGAAACCTTACGGCCCTCAAGCCCATAACCCTTTAGCAAATCCTGAGCCTTATATAACTCTTGGCCTTCCACGGAGTGGGTGTTGACAGTAACTGTCTTGTCTTAAAAGTTGAATGTAAGCATATTGTAATCCTTATACTAAAGTTCGCGCGCAAAGAGTGCACGCGGCCAAGTTTTCCGTACCACTAGAAGTCGAACCCTGTAAGGTCTCCAGACTTCTTCTTATCCTTAGACTCTTTCTTATCTACAATCTCCCGTTCAGGTGCAGTCCTCCAAATCCTACTCTCATTGCAGGATTCTAAGTGGGCTTCCATACCTGTATTCATGCCGGTATCTCTATCCTTCAAACATTCAATGATTGTGTGTCGTCGAACTGTTGGGTCAGTGGCAAAGCAGTTTCTTCGTAATGATATGGCGTAGTTTGCCCAGTTAATAATACCTGACGAACCTTTAAAATCATGCTCATATACACGGCCACCATAATTAAATGGAGTTCTGACATCTTCATTCACCCTCTTAACATGAGCTAATAAGAATATTGCAACAGGGTTCTCGTCTTTATAAGAACCCAACCTCTTAACTGCTGCATCTATAGCGTCTACTTTAGATGCGCCCTTTAGTTCAAAGGCAGTCAAGTTATCTACTGCAATGTATTGAATCCCCATAGCAACGAAGTCATCAATGCACTTCATAATACTATCAACAGCTTTATCCTTAAGGTCAGCGACATGCAGTAACCCTAGCTTCTGTAGTTTATCAACAGCCTCTTGAGCCTCAGCTTTCGAGTAACTAATTCGGTAGTCATCAGACTCGGTATCCGGTGGCAAATCAAATCGACGGCCATCCGAGAAGTATGAGGCATAGCTTCTGTAAGTTTTCTTAACAGGTTCCTCTAAGTAAATCACACCTACCTTTTGCTTATGCCTCATCATTAAATCAAACATAACTTGCTTCGTGAACTCGGTCTTACCTACACCGCTCCCCGCACCGACAAGATACATAGAGTTTAGGCGTATCTTGAACGTCATCTTATCTAATTGAGGGTTGAACCAAGACAGCCCGCCCTCAGGGTCTTCTAATAACTCCTCATAAAAATCGTCAATAGTTGTTACTGATGTATCACCAAAACTTTCAACAGGATGGAACCAAGCATTGATGAACTCGGACTCTTGCCCGTTCATCAGACAATCGTTGGCATCCTTACAACCGGAAGGGTATACTAGGAACTTTGACTTACCTCGGAACAGCCTTGAAGCTGCTAGATTTGCTGCACGCCCAACGGCATCGTTATCCAATCCCCATACAATTTCCTCAAAGGCATCGATAGCAGCTTTGTTATCTATTAAATTCTGTAAACAATCTTCCCCGTTAGGTGGGTACCACACATGGAATGGGTAGCGCCCTTCAGGGTCGTTATCCTGTAACATCTGATAGGCTGATAGCCAATCAAGCTCACCGCCCACAACTAATAACTTCTTCTTACGTCCACCTACCTTGGCAGTTACAGCCATGCCACCCATAGCAGGTGGCTCATACTGAATCCCTAAAGAGTGGAACCCAAAATCTTTATCGAAGGCACGACACTTGGCGTACATCCACTTAAGGCCTCGAGTGTGTTGAGGGTAGTAATGTCTGCATACTTTACCATCAGCATCTAGACCTACATGAACATCTAACTTACGGCAGATATCCCCACGAATACCACGGGCAACTAGGTTCCTTACAGGCAGTGCATCAAAGTAAGCTTTATCTAATTCAACTTGAGCCATCAGAGCTTCACGTTCTGCCTCAGTGCCTACTTCAAATTGGTGTTTCTTCTTCATGTTAGATAGAACAATAGCCCTTAGGTTAGGGTTATCTAATTTACCTAGCTTCTCTAGTTCACGGAATGCAGTTGGGAGATATCTAGTTGATTCACTTACTTCACTAGTCTTCAAAGACTGGATGTAATCCTCCAGCCCTTTTACAAAATAGATTTCACCTGTCTTGTGGTAATCTTTCTTACCACAGTAACGGCCACCGTCTTCAAATACTAACAGGTGGTTGCCGGTCTTATCATGGCCTGCCTCTTGACAGGCAGGGCAGGCTTCACTAGAAACTATAGCCATCATTTTCTCCTACAAATTCAACATAAGGGGCATAAGCGGTCTTTGCAAACTCGTATACTTGTCGTGCCAGTTCATCTAAATCACTATCGTTTAACAAGACACAATCAGATTCACGTTGGACATCTATTTGCATCGTGGGTTCTGCTGCCATGAATGGGCGGATTACACCTAATACATAATCAAACAAACCTCGTGAGGCTTCGAACTCAACCTTAGACCTCATGCCCACATAGATTGCTGAACCAGATGCGAACACTTCAACAGCTAGGCGGCTTGGGTCGTCCTTTGTGAACTCTCGTATTGCATCAAAGAGGATTTCACGCATACCTTTTTGGTATCTGAAATCCATGATAGCCCGCCAACGTGGAAGGCCAGATGTAACAAAGAACTCTTTGAACTGGTAGTACAACTCGTTATCTGTTAAGCGTAGGCGCTCAACAATCTGCTCTTCAAGTAACTGAATAGCTACCTCACTACTGCTTGCATAGGAAGATTCGGTTAGTTTGAGTAAGAAGTCGGCCACTGTATCTTTACCATGCCGTGCGTGACCTAGTACTAACACTGTCGGGTAATGTGTATCGGCTAAGCACACAACCTCAACATCATCTAGTTCAATCAGTCGGTCACCATCCCATGTACCCTTAATAACCCAGCGATAACCTAAAGCTTTGAAGTGTCGAGAGGTTACAAGGCCTTCAGCATGAAGGGTTTCAATTAATCCACGAGCTAATTTAAATACATTGTAGTTATACATTATTCTTCCTCAGTTTTAGGGTAAGGGTAAGTTCCAGCTTTAACACGTTCACCAATAATCTCATGCATATCACAGCCCATAATCCAATGGACTAGTTTAGCCATGCGGTGTCTGATGGGAATCTTAGGCTCATACTTTAGCGAATCTTGTAGCCATCTCGACCAATCAAGCTTAGTAACTCCAAGCACTCCATAATGATATGAGTCATCAAGGTAATAATAATGGCGCTTAATCTGAGTGGATATTTCATGGGGCAATAGGAACTCTACGTAATCTCGTGATGGTTCACGGCCACCACAGCAATGTTCATCAAAGTAGACAGCCTCATCTATTGCACTGTCTAATATTACCTGAAGGGCGGCTCGATAGTTCTCAGGTGTTATACTCTTAAGCTCTTTCATACATCCATCCCAAGAGTAGTTGCAATGTACTTAATAAATTTAGGTGTAGCCTTCTCACGTAATACATCTGAAGCCTCTTCCCCTAGGACACGGGCAACCATGTGCATGTGCAATGTATCTAGAGGTAAAGACTCTTCTTTCAAAGAGTTCCAGTCTTCAGGCGTAACCCATAGTGGGGCGTTAGTCATACGTAAAACATCCAAGTGATAGCGGTTATAGATAACCCAGCGATGGTTATCTACTAATTCATAAACTAGTTCTTGTGCTCGGTCTTGGATACGCTCGAGGTGTACATCAGAGAAGTTAGTTACTTCTTCGACTGCTAATGTGATTGCTTCAACTACGATAGACTCTAACTCTTCGTTATAATCAAACTTGTTCATGATGTATCCTTAATTAAATTGTGATAGTTGTAGGTTGTCGTACTCAAATAAGTCACTGAGGTAGAGTAACATATCTTCAGAGATTAAATTCTTTACGTAATATCTTAGGGATTGGTCAGGATTTTGAATAGGTAACTCTGCGTTTAGTGTCCCTGCCTGTAAGCAATATTGCTTTACTCTGAACCGGATTGCCCCGATGCACTCAGGGCTTTTTAACTCCTCGCTACAGTCTTCGAAGACTGTTTGCACGTAATGTTCTGCGTTAGCTAGTACGGTATATTCTGTGACAGCATTACCTTTAAATTTTAAATCCTGCACAGTGTGTGCGATAAGCAGTCTTGTGAGACTGTTGATTAAGTTAGGGTAACCGCTAGTCAAACTTAGGCATGTCATGGAGTTTAACCTTATAAGCTAGGGGTTGAGGGATAAACACAACTTGTCCGTGGCCTTCTTGATTCGGGGCGTGACAGATACAACGGTAGTTAAAGCTTCCTTCAGGTATATCTAACACAATAAAGATTTTACCTTTACAATACCGGCGCTTAAGGGTGGCCTTAATCCCCTTTGAATCTACGTAATCGGGTAGCTTAGCTACAGCTTTAGCCAATGCCAGTGATGATACTTTTAGTAGTTCATAATCTTTAATCATGTTAACCCTTACTTATTACGGTTGATTAGGTATTCAATAAAGAACAGCAACGGAACAGATATTCCGGCGTAGGTCAGTAAAACTAAAGTCATTTCAAAAGGAGTCATTTGCAATAATCTCCCAACTCTCATCAATTGCACGTTCAACATCACGGCGCATAGTTTGATACGCCAGTTCTTGCATAGCCTTGAAGACACCACCCGATGCCAAGGATGTAGGGATGGCATCATGAGCCAAGCTATCATCCTCAGTACAGATTAGTACATCGAGGTTGCCTTGTCGGTTGGTGTAGTAATAGTTATTCAAAATCAAAGTGTCAGCAGTCGCTAGTAGGTCATCTGTGACAGTGAACAACTCATCGCACTCAGAATCTAAGATGGCTCGGATTGCAATTGTGTTGATTGTTTTTTGGTAATTCATATTAAACCCCTGTGAACTGTACGTGGTAACGAGATAGCGCATGGAACGTTGGGCAATGTAGCGGTGAACTGTGATCAATTTTGCCGCTATGGTTTATAGCAAACGCCTCTGCTTTATCTTGCAACCAGAGTTCAATCAAAAAGGCGTGAGGGTGTGGCGTAGTTTTTGGTTCGTCAACAATCCCTACACAATATGTTACAGATTGCCCAATTGCTGGGATGGCTAGAACCTCAGTAGGTTCAGTTGAACCGATTATGCCTCGCTTCTCACAGATAGCGAATAAGATTACGTGGCCTTTTTCTAACAGTTGTTTAGCAGCTAGGCGGTGGGCTTCACGGTAGCTAGTTGTATGCATGTAGTTAGTGTGTGTCATATGTAAGTCCTTGTTTTAATTAAAGTTAGTGTATCTATAGTGTAACTTATTACCTGTTAACAGTCTTGCAAGACTGCTAGGGCATATGCTTTCAAGTTCCGATGGCCTTCCACCTTATATAAGGCTTCAACACAAAATGCATAAGGGTAACCTAATGCACATAGTTCAGCTTCAACCTCAGGGTAATCGGTTAGTAGATTACGCATAAGGTCAGCACGGATTGATTCTGTTAGTTGCATGTTGTCACCTCGTAAATTGTTGTATCTATAGTGTAACTTATTAGACAAACAGTCTCGCAAGACTGTCGAGAAGTGTCGGTGAATAAAATGATTATCTTATTCTATAGCGTCATTTATTAGTTAAACAGTCTCGCAAGACTGTTGATGGCAGAATAAAAGTCTAAGCAGTTAAGTTTAAACAATATCTTATTCTATAGCGTCCCTTATTAAATAGAAACGCGCGCATGTATGTATATATAGGCGGTTTTACGTGCATAGAGAGTGTAGGAGGTGAGGTTTTTCGCAGCAATCAAGATGGGATGAGCAGTCTTGCAAGACTGTTGAGACAAAAAAAAAGCCCCAATTAAGGGGCTTCTTGTTAGGTGTGGTTATTAACCAAATGCATATCTTGCTTTCTTAACGTCTACTAGTTCTAGGTCACCGAATTCAGGGGTTGGGTTGTTCTTCTCGTCTAAATACACATTCGCTATTTGTTTTTGTGATTCCTTTACAGCATCAAACAAGCAGTAGTTATCATACATTTCTATCAGCGTTGTTGTAAGCGTTCTTCTTAGCTTAGGTACATCACATGGGTGAGTTGCAAAAGAATCGTGGATAACAATCAAGTGAGTGTCTTGAGTAATGAACGCGTCGCATACCTTGATTAGGTGTGAAGCATCCATTAAGTGAATGCCGTTAGGGGCTGCACTCGTTGCCATTGAGTAAGGGTTTATTTCTGATGTCTCCTTTTGAAGTTGAACAGATACCTCACCTAGTAGTTGGGTTTTAACTCGAACCCCTTTCATTTTATAGATTGCTTGTCGCATTACAAAGCCGGTAGGAGCTACAATGTGGAATGCTTTATTTTCATTAGCACATAGGCGGGCTGCTCGTTTCATGTAGTTCATCCCTCGTTTAGTTGCATTCTGCACATAGCCTACAGCCTCCCATAAAACAGCGCATCCGATTTTTGCTGCATAATCTACGTTCTCGAAACCATGTGGGTTTTGATATGGACGGCCTTCAGCTTTAGCAATTCTTGCCTCCTTTTCCTCTAGTCCTAACAGATAGTCCTTAGTAGTTTTACGGCAGCTTTGAATCGTTGCAGAATAAACAAAGGTCATGGTAGGTAGTTTAGCTAGGTTCCGGTTACAATGGTTCAACCATAAAGTTAAACATTCAATTTCTTTCGTTGTTTCTTCGTCAGCTTCAACAGTCTTCAAAGACTGTAGCTTGTTTAATATACACTCCTTGAACTTGATTGCTGATGTATTGTAGATGTCGTTAGGTGTTTCTCGCTTTGTCAGGTTAACACTAGCCGCGGTTTCTTTGTCACGTAAAGCCATCGAATAATGTTGAGTACCTGAACAAGAACCGTCTTGTGAGACTGCCAGACGTGTTTCAAAATCAGCCAGTGGCAGGCCTGCTTCAACGTGGTTAGCCATATCAGCGAAATCAAAACACCATGCCAAGAATCCCCACGGCTTATCAGCTTTCAACCATCCAGTGTTATTGTAAGGGTCATCAGCAATCATTAGAAATTGCTCAACTAGTTCGGGTTGTAGCATGAATCGTACACGGTCTTTGAATTTCATCTTATCAAGTGCAACGCCGTTAACCTTAGGGTTATAAACTCCAGCCCCTTGGACAACATGCCAGAATGCACCGACTCTCCCTAGTTTCTTAGCTTTAGCAAATTGCAGTAAAGCTTTTGTTCTATCATCGCCTTGTGTGGTGATGTAGGTTGAACAGACATTTACGCGTTGACGATAATCTAAACTGTATACGAAATACAATTCTTCAAATTCTGCATACTTACGGCCTTGCTTGATTAGGTTGTTTATCTTAAGCAATTCGGCGGTGCGTTTCTTATTACGAGTGTGAACCTCTGCTGCCTCTTTTTTCCAGTCTTTGAAGTCTGTTTGTTGTTGTTCGTCTAGTACAGCTAGGAGTTCTTTACCTTTCAATTCGCTGAATTCTTCAGGCACGGGACAAGTGCGCGGTTCGTACTTTTCGCAGCAAGGGATCCCCAGCTCAAGCTTATGTTTCATGGCAAATTCTAACACTTGAAGCACTGAGGTGTTGATTCTCATAGGTACAGTTTGCAGCTTATTGATTGCATCGTAGGTCTCAGGGCATTGCTCGTAGGTGTTAAATGTCTGATGCTTAGGTGAGGTTTTAATTAGTGTCACGGTGTTAGCGACAGCCTCGACATGGTAGCCGCCGGTAAATGGAGACGTCCACGGCATTGGAGGGATTACACAAGGTGAGTATTCAACGGCTGTAGATGCAATCTCGTTGACATGTTGAGTTAAGAACTCATCGATAGATTCACTAGGTTCAAGTTCAATGCAGGTCTTATTCTGCCTAGTCGTAACGGTTTTATTAAACAGCGGCTCACCTTGAAAGGATAGTGAACATACTGCATCTAACATGAACGAGCCTAGTTTAACTAGGAATTCTACAGGGTATTCTGAGTTCAGTAGTTCAGCCCTTGCCGCTTCCTTCTCGATATCGACAGTCTCTAAAGACTGTTGGAATGCTAGTGCGCCTTTGATTGCATGGTTAAAGACACCTTGTGCATGACTATAAGAACGTGAACCACGTTGTGCTAGTCCTTTCTGAATCTTGTCAACATAGGCAGGTGCCATCACTGCTAGGTTAGAGTAATTGTATTCATCTACAAGGCGCTGTCCTGCTTTATGTTGAAGGGTTGCCAGTGGAGTTTTATCAGCGTTAACCAAATCGATCACAGATGTTAGGGCAACATAAGCAACCTTTTCTACACCGACCTTAGTAACGAACTCTAGATGCTGTGTTGTCTTTGTTCTCTTAGTCGCTGCGTAGTGGGTTACATGGGCTGCGATGATTTCGATTAGTTGAGGTAATGCGCCTTTAGTCAGGCTCTTATTGTATGTTGAAGTTGATGCCTTGCCCGCTTTCATTGCTCTTTCTTCATTTCTGAAGAACTTCTCACATCCGATTGTTTTCATTTGAAGTTCTAGCTCTACCTGAGTTTCATATAGTGATTTCATTTTCATTACCCTTTGTTGTTGTAACAATCTTGCAAGACTGTTGAGGCTGGTTATTTAGTGGTAGTCCTAGTAGTCTAGGAGACTGTTGTTAACTGTTATCTAATATACTGCATTAGGTGGAGCTTGTCAAGTCAAGGGTGCCCGCCGGTTAGGGCGGGCTGGTTCTTACATCAGGTTTAAAGCCTTCTCTGAAAGTTCTTTAGTTGTCAGGGTTACTTTGTCCAGTGTGAAGGTTGTAACCTTGCCCTCAGTGGTCACAGTGAAGCCAGCCACCTCAGCCGCTGAGATTCGGTTTTTGTTGATGTTGAGTGGGTTCTCTAGGTTCATTTGCTCCCACTCTCCAGCGAATACTTCAACCGCCTTCTCTAGGGTTACCTTAGGTGCTTTAGGTGCTTTAGGTGCTTTAGCTGGCTTGTCAGCCTTCACAGGTGCAGCCTTCTTAGCTTTAGCTGGCTTCTTAGCTGCCGCCAGTAGCTTGTTGTACTCAACCTCGATAGCTTTAAGGCGGGCAACCTCAGCCTCTAGGGCTGCAATCTTAGTATCTTTGTCTTTAGCGGCTTTAGTGGCTTCTTTACACTTAGCCTTCAGGTCAGTAGTTTCAGCCTTGAAACGTTCAGCCTCAGCTTTCATAGTCTCTTTAATCTTATCCATCTTAGCTGCTTCAACCTTCTTAACTTCAGTCACAGCGGCCTCAACCTTGGCATCTACTTTAGGCTTCACAGTCTCACCGGCTAGAGTGGTTTGGATGTCTGCTACCATTTGTTTAGTAATCTTCTTGTTAGAGCCTTCAGCCTTAAGCTTAGCAATCATAGCGTTGATTAGTTTACGTGATGCAGGTGAGCCGTTGATATAATCTAGGGTAGTTGATAGCCCCATAAATTCTAAAGCTGCAACCGCCTCAGGGTCTCTCGACACTTGAACATAACGTGCAGCTTGACGCTCATTCAGTCCAGCGTATTCTAAACACCATGCCTTAAACCCACCCTCAATACCTTTAGTGAGGTCATGTACTTCAGCAAGAATGTTACATACTCGTACAGTAGAACGAACTAAACCACTAAATGCTTCCTTGTATTCTGCACCCAGCTTTACAAGGGCTTCGTTTGAAGGTGTAGCAGTTGCATTTGCTTTAGCCAGTGCTTTGATTGCTTGAGATTTGATTAATGTAGTCATGATGTATATTCCTTAATATTAGATAAAATTGGGGCTAAAATTTGGGTAACTGGTTGCCCCTCGCTAACCAGTGATTGAACTATACCCCCAATCGATTTCACCTGTCAACACTTTCATGTAAAAAAGTTTAAAAAAGTTTTAGAAACAATGATGAACCCAGTGATATCAAGGGTTCACGCCCTTCAACAGCCTTACAAGACATTTAAGCCCCTTGCATCTAACACAACTCAGAGACAATGTCAACCCCTACCCAATCCAACTCAACCCCCTAGGAAGATTAAGAGCTGGGAGGCCTAACAGTCTTACAAGACTATTAGCAAACACTAATGAACAGTCTTACAAGACTATTAGCAAACACTAATGAACAGTCTCGCAAGACTGTTAGCAAACCCTAATATACCTGAGGCACTGAGAGGCCTACCGGATACCCTATAACCTAGAGGCACTGAGAGGCCCACCGAGGTTATCAAGGCCTAATAGCATATAAGACACTGAGAGGCCTACCGACATACCATAAGGCAGCCAGAGCTAAATGACAAAGCGGGGCACCCTAGCCAGACTGTGAGGCTGTGAGGCTGTGAGCCAAAACGGCAGATGAAAACGACAGTGAGGCCAGTGAGGCAGATGAGCAGATGAGGCAGATGAAAACGACAGATGAGCAAGGCACCCTAGCCACCCCTGCGACCTCATCACCTCACCGCCCTGAGGCCTCCTGAATGCCCTGAATGCCCCTTGAATCTGAGGGCTGACCGAGGCCTAATCACACCTTCCAGCCCCTTCAACCCACCTCACCTCACCTAATCAGCCCCGAATCCCCTTGATTTCTGGTATTTCTGAGGCCTTTTAGCCCCTATTTAGCCCCTGAGACCTCACCGGAACCCCTGTAGCCCCTAGGGGGGAAAAAAGGCTACCCCTGTGCGGGGAATAGCCCCGTACAAAAATCTCAGTTTCTAAGGTTTTAGGGTAGCCCCTAAGATTAACGCAGACAATGATGGCATATCAACGCCCTTAAGCTCAACCTGAGTCTCTGTAGAGGCCTCTGAGATGTTCATAGAGGCCTTAGCGTCCATAGATGCTGATGTGATTTTAGATGAACCAAGGGGAGTCTGAGACTCCACGTTGGTGATTGAGCAACCAAACACAGTTAAGGTCAAGATGCTTAGTGTTAAAATAAGTTTGTTCACGATATGTCCTTAGCCTCAAGTTAGGCAATAGTGTAAGAAGCGTGCAAAGAGGTATAATAAGACTCCAATGAAGATGCCTAGGGCTGCTACACCTGAGCTTGATGGGGATTTGTTATAAAGAGCTGCCTCTTCCTTGATATTCATAAGAAAGTCTCCACTAATACAATGCATAAACAGAAGCCCCAGAAGGGTGTAGTTGTGATAAGGAGCATTTTAAAGTCATTCATTACTTAACTGCCTCAATTGTGATATTACCTGATTTAATGTGAATAATGTGTGTTCCTGATGTCTCTAAGTTAACTGTCTCTACTTCCCCGTCTTTGATGTAAGTTACATGGGCTGTTGAGCAGCCCATAAGCCCCAGAATTACTACGACGGAGAGTAGCTTCATCATACTGGAGTGTAGATAGTGTTGCCTTCAGGGGTTCGCCAAGGGGATGTTGGAGTCCCACCTGTGGCTACATAGAGTTTACCTTGGATAATTAAGGACATCCCTCGTTGTTTACCTGAGCCAGCTTTGTTATAAAGAGAACCTGTCTGCCGAATATCAAAGTTGGATGTTTTATAGATAAAGGGTGAGCTAACACTCAAGGCATTCTTAGCGACTCGGGGCTTATCTCCGATGATAGCTGAAGGTGTTTGAGAGCCAATACTCCCCGTGGGTGTGATGGAATTCGTTGTGAGACCGGAACCTCTCCAAGGCGAAGTGGGGTTACTGGTTTCCTTAATGTACATACGGCCTGTATCCTTAGCAATTACAATTGCCCCTTGTAACCCTCCCCACATCCTCTGATTAGCCCAATGTGAGGCTGCCAATAAGTCGCTTTCCTTATTAATAAAAGGGAAAGGGTTACAGGGCACCCATGGTTGCGGGATAGTTCTATAGCCATCCCCAGTTACTCGTTGAGGCAATGGAGTGCCCGATGGGGTAGTCTTCACCAACGTATTGACGCATACCCACGGGGAGGTTGGTGCGCAACCTAAGGAAATGAACAGTTCAGCATCTTCATTGATAAACATAGCCCCTTGGCATTTGCCATTACGAGCTTGGTTCACATAAGAGTTGACGTCAGCAAACAGTGCAACTGCGTTAGGTAATAAAGGAGCGATAAGCTCCAATCGGTTAGGTTCTTGCTTGATTGAAGGGGCATTATCCCCTGTCATTAGGTTGTATTCTAGTGTAAAGCTCATACGGTTACCTTCTTAGTTCGTTTACGGGTCTTATATACAGCTACAGGAGCTGCTGGAGTGATGTTTGCTGTAGCTGTCAGTGCCATCCATTCGGCCTCTTTCTCTGCCCCTTTTGCCATAAATAGCTGGTCTTCAGAGATACATAAGCTCCCTTTCTTCTTACCTGACACTAAATAGTTGTTAATGTCGCTGTTGATATCTGATAAGCCTGTAACTACAGGGATACAGTAAGCAGCCTTAACCTCGGACTTCAAGATAGGTCTGCGTGAATCCCCTGTGATTGGGGATTGTGTGATATGTGATAACTCACCTTCAGGGTGAATGACAGTTGCCCCACTAATCCATGGTGCATCAGGCTCACAGCCAGTTGCGATAAATACATTCATGGAAGGCTCACCAATAACCACTGAGCCTAAAAGTTTGTGCCCAGATACAGTATTCGCATTGCTATTGATATCTGCTAAATCGGCTTCAGCCACTAAGGGGAAGTCTTGGTTACAGGCTGTGACATTCTTAATCACACGACGATAATCTCCAATCTTACCTGTAGTCTTAGGTAAAGTGCCTGATGGGGTCGTAGGTGAGCCTTTGAGATACCAAGGTGAGGTGACACTCTTGCCACCTGCAATATATAACCCAGCTTCAGTTAGCACAAAAGCTCCTTTGATTTTGCCAGACTGAACGTTACTGTTAATAGGGTCAGCAGCAGTTGCAAAGGTAGGGGTTGCTACTAGGAAAGATGGTAATTGTACAGTGTTGTTTAGTGGTCGAACGTGGTCACCGATAGCTCCGGTTGTCTTTGGGGTATAGCCGTATTGCTTGTCCATTTGTTACTCCTTTAAAATTAGTCTATCTATAGCGTCATTTATTAGGTGTCAAAAACCTGTGTAATTAATATACAAACCTAAAGAATACATAGGTTTGCATTAGGAAAGTCTTGAATAAGCCCACTTTACTTGCGGCGTTTTCTCACTCTTGAGGCTAATCCTCCCTTGTTTTTAGGTACATTAGGTAGAGGGACTCTGCTCCTTTTAACCCATGCATTCATGAAACTCTTTGATTCTTTCTCCTTCTGCTTAATTAACCGAGACTCAGTATCGAACCCAATACGTTCAATGAAGTGTCTAACCGCTCCGGCAAGGGCATCGAGTCTGTCATCGTGACGTAGACACTTCTTATCTCGGGTTATCATACTCATTTGGAATAGAAGTGAGTACGTCTTCTGCTTCTCTACAGGGTATCTTTGGATTGTTTTATAGTCCTGCTCAAGCACTGACGGGGCTATTACCAACTGATGCCTAGCCATTACAGGTTCAAGTACGTCAATAATCCTTAGCTCTTTTTGGCCAGACTCCCACACTTCCTCTATTAAACAAGGGTAATTTTTCTGAAATAGAGGCTCTAACATGGCCTTATGTGCACCATTGCCGTAGTTCTTTTCTATACACACGGTTTTTACTCTATGTCGTTTAGCAGCCTCCACTAGTTTAAGTAAGTCTTCCTCAAGATAACCACCCTTAACAGGTATAATCTCTGAGATATATAGGTAAGAGTGTAATCGCTTGACAATAACGCCAACGGTCTCATCTCCGTCACCCAGGCCACCACCTGCTGGGTCTATGTACATAAAGCTTTCCACTGTTGGCGCGTAATCATACTCCCGTTTAACAGCCCAATATAGACGGTCAGTAGGCTTTGCCCCACGGATATGGTTACCTTTGAATAGGTTATTTGGGTCTTGAGACCAAACAGGCAGGCATGGAGCTAAGTCACCTGTGAAGTCTGCAACTATAAGGTTGGATGGTTTTAATGGGTACCTTTCTGCATCAGATAATGCTGTGGATAGCATGAACTGTAGCTTGAATTTAGCAGTACCCATAGACTCTTCTTTCTCTATAAGTGTGGTGTCATCTAGCATTTCAGGGCAAGTTGGGGCACCTTGGGCACCTCCAAGCCCATAGCCTGTCTTCAAGCTAGGGTCTTTCTCCATATCAGCAACTAACATTGGAGCTAGGTTACCTGAGTATTCTGCTAGCTCCTCATCTGTTGAAGGGTAGCGTCCTGTCCATATACGTAAGCCATAACCCCTTGAAGGTAGGTTGTTATAGATGGATTCAGAGGTCTGAGGGGTCCCTAAATACACTATATCACCATTAGAACAAATAGACTCAAACTCTTTAGATAAGTCCTCTAGCAACTCACGTCCCATTACAGTACGTGAGTTCTTGCTGGATTCGAGATCATCTGCAATTATAAGGTCAGCACGAGTACCTTGGGAGTTAGAATCAACCCCTAAGCATTTAACAGAAGGCGACTTATCTGCCCCCTTTAAAACCCAATGGACGTCATAACCCTCTATCGACTCTCGATCCCCTTGAGAGCGGTCTGCTTGCAAACACTCTAAGAAGTCTATGCCTGTTATGATTTGCACAACCCAAGAGGCTATTTCTTTTGCCATCTTACCGCCCGCAGAGAAAATAACAATTCGGAGAGATGGGTTATGGATTAAGCGAAATACACTATATATAGCTGTAAGTGTAGTTTTTGCCTGCCTTGTATTCGACAGCGCTCGCTAGACGCTGCCCGTTCTCTTATGAACTGCTGCATATTACTATGCAGAGTAGACTATATCTTCACACGTATAGTGTGTCACATGTTTCCACTCGCTTGAGTGTACTCCCTTGCGGGATAGTCGTTGCATTAGAAATTATATTGGCTTGAGATATGCTTCCATGTAGCCCTTCTGCGAATATTCAAGTATGTATTCCTTGTCATATTCGTTTTATGCTTTATGGTTTGCCAAGACTCTTTTGCCTCTAAGTACTCACAAATTCTATGTACATCCTCTTCACTAACATTACATCGACCGTGCTCTACCCCAACAGCAGCAACCCATAGGCCTGTATCCCTAGCGTGAGTCATGTCCCCTCTATGGGTAACCCATTCAAGGTTATCCACATTGTTGTTAGATTTACACCCATCAATATGGTTGACATACGGCTTACTTGCCTCATTAGGGATAAAGGCAAACGCAACTAATCTATGGATAGGAATGTATTTCTGCTGTATACACACTAAGTGGTAGCCATTCTTAATACGCCCTTGCATCACGTGACCTGTAGTCTCGTTGACAACTACGCCGTTAGTGTCTACTGAATAGATGTGACCAGTTTTGTTAGTTAAGTTAATCTGTGCTTTCTTGTACATTAGTACTCTCCGTCTAGGATAGTTAATTTCTAATCAGGATTGCCCATATAGGGTGTTCCCTGTTCTTATGTGATTACGCAGCCAAGTCACTAACCGCGTTGCGCCATGATGGCTCGGTACTTTGTGCCACCGAATAGCCACCTCAAGATATCTGCCTGAACTCTGTTAAGTGTAGGTTTACCCCGAATCAAGGTATGAACCACATAGTTAGAGAACTCTAATAAGCCCCCCTCTGTATAAGGGAAAGCCTCCTGAATGGCACGTAGTTCAGACCATTTTGCTATCTGGTCCTCTTCAGACATGTACCTCTTTGCCACATTAATCTCCTACAACAAGTTTAAAACCAACAGAATTCTTGATTTCTGCTAACCGCTTACTTAAGTCTGAACCTTCATCTTCTGAGTCAGGGATAGAGTAAACTTTATTATCTGTTAAGAATTTCTGGACTGCCATTAGAATCTTAGAGTCCACGATAAAGGCGGGGTCTTCCCCGCTCTCTAGTTTCTGAATCATAGCGTCCAGAGTCATACCGTAAATCTTATAAACCTTGGCATGTAATTTACCAATCTCACGTTCACTTGCAGTTGTTACTTTTCTAGTCATAAGTCCTCACTTTAATACAACATAAGGGGTTTCCCCTCGATGTGCTTTCATATAGTATTTTGCCCCTGTAACCTTATCCGTAACTAGGACAATACAACTAATCTCTGCTGCTTGCATTGACGCAGGCAGATTCTCATTGATAGTATTCTTATGTGCCTCTGTAAGCCAGAGTAAGCTCTCTGTAGCCCCTGCAATAGGCCTGCCGTTCAACCTCCATTGGAAGTTCATATCGACACCTGTGTACTCTGGAGGGATGATTACCTGCAATGACTTACCTACAGCAACTGTACCAGATAATGTAGGGTTAGGTAAGATTTGGTCAAACTTAACAGGTACAGATATGTTGAAATCAACAACCTGCGTATGGATGTCACCTAATGTTGAGACAGTTGTACCTAAGCTATTAACATAGCCAGTTGGTGTATTTTGGAATATATTACGAGTCAATTCGCCTGACCAAGGCCTATTGATACGGTGTGACCGTGTACAATCTGTGACAATGTTGTATGCCAGATACCAGTCAGGTCGCTCAAAGTATCCAGATGGAGTATCTGCTGTGCCACCATCATCACCGTAAGAGCTTATGCCAATGCCATTACGCCCTCTGTTAATCTCGTTGTCATACATATCCATATCCATAGAAGTTGAGTCGTCTCCTGTGCCGATACAGTTAGAATAGTCTTGGTCTGGGTGGCCGTCAGGTAAACCAGTATCCTCCACAACATTGTTACGTGCAGTACAGTTGTCACCTGAGATTGCAAACCCAAAGTACTTACCTTGGAAGTATGAGTTCTCTACTAGCATACGCTTAACACCCTCAACAGCAAATGCACCTTTAAGTGAGGTTCCTGTTAAGTTCTGGTAACAGCTCACATGATGTACCCATATATCCCAACTCTTACGGGACTCTTGGCCTTCGTGAGAGAATTGGATATTATCTGCACCCTTACCTGCTGGAACACCGAATCGCCCATAACCTATCTCAGTGTAGTCATTTACACCAACATACATCTGCTCACCGGTGTTGTGGTTTATGACCTTGATGCCCTTAGAAGGTAGACAAGTGTGACCATACACAGCATCCCCATGACAACCTTCAGCCTCACAGTACATAACCTTACAGCCAAATGTCCAACCTAAGTGTATACCAGAGGAGTTAGGGTGGTCTATGTTATGCCCTAGCATACATCGCAGCCAAACTACATCGTGTGCATACGGTAGATACCCACTTCGCCACTCCCCACGTAAATCTAAATCCTTAATAACTGCTGCACAAATCTTATAGCGAGTATCATCCACTGCTGGAGTCATGCAATGAGTGTGAGCGCTTTGCAGGATGGGGCGAGGTTTAGAAGGGTCACCATAGGCGCCAATCACGCAGCCTTGTCTAAACACTTTGAACCCCAATGCCTGCTGGATATGGCAGCCACGTTCAAACAGATAAGTCTTATTCTCACTGTTCATGTGAGAAGATATATCTGAGGTAGGGTTATGGGGGTCTGAACCTAAGCTACTAAAGGCTCCAAAGTTAGAGAAGAATATTGTATTACGGTCTGCATTGTTAATAACCTTAACCACATACTGGCGAGTTAAGACTAACCCACCTGAGTCGCATGTCACTGTGATAACCTTATTACCTGCTGACGGTGGGGCAGCTTTTAACTGCATAGTCCCATCTTGAGTTATCTCTACGAAATTTGCAGGGTCACTGAGCGTCCAGATAGGGTTCTCAAAAACCCCATCCTTAGGTGGAACTTTCCCTAATACATAGCCAATAGGGGTATTTAAGGTTACTACTAAGCTCTCCATGAAGCCATCATACCCGTTAATACCTGCAAGGTCATTGTATGAAGCTGGCATAGAAACCCTAGTATCTTGAACCAAAGCAGAGAACGTATTGATGTTATCATCCTCATACCTCAAGGTTTTGTCATAAGCACGCATAAGGAAGTCATAACGTTGGCCATTCTTTAAATCCTTCACCAAGACATACTTACGCCCATCTAACTCCACTACCTCAGTGTTAGAGCTTGGAGGGGCTTTGAAGTTATCAACATATACGTTATATGCGATATCTCCTGAGCCACCTGTGGCTTCATCAAAAGCTATATAGGCTGAACCTGTCTTAACAAAGGAGCGAGATATAGCTAGGCCTGCAAAGTAAGGGTGCTTAAATGTTCGCAGTGATGGCGTAGTGTATGTCACTGTTTGAGGGTTTAAGTACTCAACCCCATCAATTACAGCTTTAACTCCAAAGGTGTATGTAGTAAAAGGTCTGTAGTTATAAATGAACAAGGTAACTAACCCTGCCACTGAATTATCCACGGTAGAGAGTAAAGTTTCTCTAGTATCATCCTTGTTTATTGCAAAATACTGCACGTTACATGAGCCACCTTGAGGTGTCGAGAAGGTTAACTTCACAGCCCCTTGTGCCTGACTATAATCTGCTGTTAGTGGGGTATTGAAATCTACAGTGCCGCCACCGCTACCTGTGCCGCCTGAAGGGATAAAGTGTTGTAAGTAAATATCAGCCATATTGATTCCTTATTCGTAACGTTCAAAGATATTAACATAAATAGAAGGAGGTGTGATGTTGATAGGGGTAGGTGTTGCACTGCCCCACTTACTTGTCAAAGTAGTGTTATCATTACCAAACCCACCTGTCCCGCCTAAGCCATTATACTGCTGTGAAGAAGATGCACGCCCAAAAGGGAACATATTAGTTGAAGCATAAGAGGTTCTTGCCCCTGAGTCATGCTGATGCTCTGGGATATTGCTAGATGTTAATGAAACCCTACTTGAGCCAAAGGTACCTCCAGCTACACCATTAGAGCCAACAATAGCTCGGTCTGTCCCAAACAATCTCCACTTACCAAACCCAAAGATTGTTGCTGGGTTAGTTTTGTCTGTGGATAAGTAAAGGTATCCGACAGGCATCATAAGCTTTAGAGTCTCTAGTGGGTCAGGGTCAATCTTAGCCCCAACACCTCCAGATGTAATCACAAAATTACTATTACCCTCATACATCAGTTCACACCAAGCCCAATTAGTGTTGATGATTAAGTCAGAATCACGCCCCATAATACGTTGCCCATTACGTAGAATCTTAATGGGGTTAACAGAGGAACGACCTTGTCCATCTCGAATCAGGTATGTCGCCCCAATAGGACTATCTAAGGGTAATACTCGAGACCGAGCAGTTGTTAAGGTATCCACTATCCAATGTGTATTGGGCTGCATTGGTGTATTCGGGTCAGAAGGGTCAGGGTCTAGACTGCCTTGTTTCTTACGATAAAATGTGGTGTCAATCTCCTTCAGCACTTTATCAACATCTCTGTTGGCTAGGTTATAACTAGAACCTTCAGGGTTGAAGACTACAGCATTAGCGTGAATCTTAACTAATGTTGGAGCCTCTTCCTCTCCCTCACCGCCGCCTTCCTCAGGTGCTGAATTGTCCCCAACAAGCGTCCCAGTATAGTCTGCATTAGAGCACGGGATAACGCGTGTTGTGATATTGTTGAAAGACCAAAGTAAAGATGAGTTAGGGTCTCGGTATGTAACTTTATAAACAGTGGCCTGACAACCTTCATCAGATAAGCCACCGCCCATAAGTCTATCAAATGATATCTTAGCTGTATTTAAAGCCAACCAATCTGTAGTCTTGTCTCCATAGTGTAATCGGATTTCACATACACCACCTTTTAACGTTGTCTCAAATGTAAGTGTAGTCTTTACGTTAAGAGGCAAGGCCAGCTCCGTAATATCTACAGTAAACTTCTGCGTCGGTGTAACGATATGAAAGTTCTTTAGAGAGGCACTTAGTAAGACCTTGATGCCACCATCACTTGTGAATAAGGTACGGTCTTGCAATGTCTGATGAGCCTTTAACTGTACCTCGAAGTAATGAGCTACTGTATCCCTATCTGGGGAGCTAATAGCTTTAGGGATATGGACATAAGTGTCACCTCCATAGATAGTCACACCTTCAGAGGCCTCAGGGATCCCATACAAGTCAACTAATCGCACAGCATCATTAGGGTCTTTAGGTGCCCCAAGGTTCTGGATCTTGAACCCTTTCATATCCAAGTTAGACAAAGTCTCTAGGGCTGCATCTGTCTTTCCACCTTCAGCCAACTCTTGTGCGATATATAATTGCCAAAGGAAAGAGTTGTTCACAGACTTCTCACCAAACCTGTTGCCACGTGTGAAGTCTGAATAAGTTCGATTAACAGGAGTCTGCCGTCGGATATAGAACGTAGTGAACTCTGGCGGTGTATAGTTTAATACAACCTCATTAGTGGTTGTATCTACAGTAAAGGGGATTACCTCCCCTCGCTCATAAACAACCACACTAATATGTGAGGCATCAAAGTACTTGAAAGGGATAGTATAACGAGATGTTACACCGTCACTTACTATTTTTGCATAAGATAGTGCCATGTTAGTTGTCCTTATTATAAGTATTTGCTGCTATAAATTGACTTAAACCCAGTGTACCGGCAAACGGTAGAAGTTTGTGGAGTGCTTGACCTGCATCACTCCAGCCATCACCTGTGATCCCAGCCTTGATGCCTTGACCTAAATCATAAGCATCACTGAGGGGACTAAAGGCTGCTGGCGAATAAGAGGAGCCACCTTGGAATGCGTTGGCCTTAGATGCAATAGCTGAATCAGGCAAAGCCCCAATAGTAGCCAAGGCATCTATACCCAGACCAAAGGAAGAGGTTTGCCCCATAGTTGACAAAAGGTTGAACCCTAAAGCAGTCCCTGTTAACCTCTCATTTACTACCTCATCAAAGTCCTTAGAGGGGTCAGATGCTGCTGTCAGCCCTGCACGTGCTAAGTTTAATGCGTAAGCCATACCAGCAGACAGGCCTAATATCTTTGCTGCCACAGCCCTATCGCCCCTAGCGTCATGAATGAGCTGCTTAGACAAGGATGCATAAGGGAATGTCATAAACTGAGAAAGAGTACTACCTAGCCACTTGTGCATATGTAAGGGTAACTCACCTACTTGCATCCTTTGCATATCTCGGTACACTAGCCGCATAACGCCAACCCTTAGCTCCTCTAAAAGCTCAGGAGCCTCACTCTTCATAACATCTACATTCAGCAGCTTCTTGCCTTCAAATGTCGCGGGGTTAGCATCCATAAACTTCTTAAGCTTTGCTAAGGTGTCCCGTCCTTCCCCAAGCCAACCAGCATCACGTGCAGACTGCTCAGATATCCTACCCTCCTTAAGCTTCCTGACAACAGCTCGTGTGGAAATCTTTTCACCAACGCCCTGTGTCGTACGGAATAGACTTGTGATGCCTGAGATACGTCGACCACCTGCCAGCGCTTGGTCTAAGATTTGACCTGCCTTTTGAGACATTGTAGATGAATCTGTCATAAGTTCACTGAACACATCAGTATCCATCCGAGTGGACTCAAATGCCCAATCTTCACCTGCAAAGCTATATACCTCGTCTACCTCCTCTAAATCCTTACGCTTTAGTTTCCTGACAGAAGCCCTGTTGAGGTATTTAACTGAAGCTAAACAATCACCTAGCCCTTGTGTTGCAACAACCCTAGCTAACTCACCTACGTTAGTAAGCCCCATAGCTTGTAGCTTCAAAATAGAAGTCAGAGACTTCATGCGTGATAAATTCTTAGCCAATCTCTCTGAGCCTTGGTTAATGGACTTGCCGTAGATTAGCCGAACACCTGCATACATCATATCCATTTCAGAATCGATATTTGCACTGTGACCTGCACGTTGCCCAACATCCTTAGCTGTTTGTAAAAGCTTAGTAGCTGCTGAATAGGAGCCAACCCCTAAAGTCTTCTGCATAGCCAAATCACCTGCTGCCTCTCTGACAAACGACTCCATAACTGCTTCAGTGTCATTATGAATCAGGTCATAGTAGGATAAGTCGTCAACCTTTGCACTTAACGAAGGGTCGAAAGAGTGCAAGGCTCGGTCTGTTATTGTGGCATCCTCTATTGCACCTATCTTACTATTTAAGATAGCCTCAATTGCATCATCATCTACCTTAGCTTTCTTAAGCTCGACTCGAAGGTACTCTAAGTCCTCTGTCTTTATTGAGCGAACATCCATACCTAAACTAGCTTTAGATGAGTAAAGTTGGTTTAGTCTGGTTTCTGCCAACTTCCTTGCTACCTTGAGTGGCAACTTATGCCCACCTGTGTGATAGCCTTGTGCGATAACCTCTGCAACAGTTACACGCCCATGAGTCCTCACAGCTCTCATAACTTGCCCTGTATGGAGAATCTTAGGAAAGTAATTAGGTGTAGGGTCAATATTCTCGAAGCCACGAACTCCTGCAAGCTTCATTTGACGGACAGTCTCTGCAAACTGCATCCTCATTGAGTCTGCTGCATCCTGAACAGCCTTACTAGCCTTTGCGTAAGTCTTATGGTCAACAATAGAAAACACAACTTCTCTATCAAATTTAGCCTTAATCTTGTTATCGAAATGCCCCTTGATTACATTTATGTTATTAGCTGCTAAGTATTTCTGGAAAGAATCATTACGTGTAAAAGACCCTCCACCAACAGTTCTGAGGTGTCTCCCCATCATAGCTGCATACATTGAACCTGAGTACTTAGAGACCTCTCCAGTCCTAGTTGCCCCTTGTGGGTTCTCGAATAACTTGTATGCCATACCTGAGACTACGGAGTTCTTAGATGAGGTCAGAGAGGTGTAGAGGGAGTTAGCAAGTCTACTAAACGAAGAGTCTCCCCATACATTCACATTATCCATCTTGAGGTCTTCCGTCTCATCCAGTATTTTGTTGAGCTTGTCTATTTGGTGTTGCTCAATGCCATGCTCAAAATCGTAATAATACTTGTTCTGAGCTGCACCTGCACTCTTAAGAGGCGCAGACTCAACAGGCTCCTCTTTGGTTTTAGGCGGTCTGCCTCTCTTCTTCTTAACAGGCTCCTCTGCAACCTTAGGTGGCTCAGGTACAACCTCCTCTTTCTTAGGTCTACCTTTCTTCTTCTTAGGAGCCTCCGCAACCTCAACAACAGGCTCAGGCACTTCAGCTTCAGCCTTAGTTTGTGCCTTAGGTGGGCGCCCTCTTTTCTTCTTAACAGCCTCTATTACTTCTGCCACAGGTGGAGATACTTCAGGCTCTACTTTAGCCTCTTTCTTTGGCCGACCTCTACCTCTCTTAACTGGGGCTTCAGGGGCTTTGACCTCAGGGGCTTTGCCCTCAGGGGCTGCTTCTGCCTCCTTAATTAGTGTGTCTGCAACCTTCTTAGGTCTACCTCTTTTCTTCTTAACTACTTCAACAACTGCTTCTGGGATATCTACTTTAGCTGCCACCTCTTCTATAGGAGCCTTAGGAGCCTCTACTTTAACTTCCTCAACCTTTGGCTTCTCAGTTTTAACCTCATCAACCTTAGGGGCTTCTACGGTAGGTTCACCTTTCTTAGGCCTCCCTTTCTTCTTAGGTGGCAACATCGGATACTTGCCGTCAGGGAATGCGTGTTCTGCTTTAAGAACAGGATGCAACCCATCAAAGTAGCCAAACCTAAACCGGCTCTCATAAGCCGCTCTAGCCTCTTTGACACTAGCCTCTAATTCCGTAATCTCCTTTAGGGCAGCCTTCATTGCAGGAGTCTGCTTGACTTTCTTGCCCTCTTCTGCCGGCTTAGACTTAGCGACCATATCGGCAAACTCTTTCTTCTTGGCCGCTATCTTCTTGTCTAATTCGGTGATTCCGTCGCTCTTGCCTTTGTGGGCATCAACTTCTGCCCTCTTCTTTGCACGATACGCCTCAATACCTTTGATAACTGCTTCAATATCTGTGCCCTTTGGCAGCCCTTTCTCTAGCTGCCCCATAGGTGACTTACGGTACTTAGCTCGCTCTTCAGCTTTCTTACGTTTTGCCTGTAACTCTACATCTGCGTCTTCAGCCTTTTTCTTAGCTGCCGCTTCTGCATAGAACTTATCTAACTCATCCTTTAGACTGCTGACAGAAGATGCCTCGGCATCCTCCATGGCCTTGGCTACTGTTGCATCTGCTTCTTCTTTAAAAGATATTTCACCTTCCTTACCTTTTCGCCCCCACTGAGTGAGGGCACCACCTGCTGCTCCTAGGCCACCACCTGCAACGGTTTGTAACAGCACATCTGCAAATGTGACATGGGGGTTGTGTTCTGCCTCAAAGACTGCAGAAACCCCGCCGGTGGCTGCACCTGCTGCTGCACCTCTAATAGCCCTAGCAGTTCTAGCCATGTGTGCGACTTTACCAGCACCGCCTGTCACCATTCCAGCCCCCAAACTCACAGGGTCTAACATACTCATCGCCATAGTTGCAGCAAAGCCTGTAACCCCGTAGGCAGACACAACTTCTGCATCCTTTCTTAGGGAGGCTACCCTCTCTTTTCTAAAAGTGTAATCGTGAGTACTCGAAGCCTCTTCAATATAAGAAGCTTCATCTGCTGTATAAAACTTTGCATGATTCCTTTTTATATCATCTGTTAGGTTGAAAGGCTCAAGCTTCCCAAGCTTATGTGCCCCCACTAATGCACCTACCTCATCTGTGAGCGTACCTGTTCTCCATGCAGATACCGCAAACTCAGTTAAGGAGGGGGAAGGTGTGTTCTCTATCTGTTCATCACGTAAGTCTGCATCACTAAACGATGTGGGGTTTAACGGTCTAATCATTATTCATCCTCTTCATCAAGTGCTTTCTCGCTATCATAGAAGGCCTTAAGCCCCTCTTTGTGCTTCAAATATACCTCATAGACTGTACGGTTCTCCTTAACTTCTCGCTCTTCCATTAAGGGCTTACCTCCGTACAGCCAGATAAGAGCGCCATCCGGCCTCACAGCTTGAACCTGTTTCTTAACTAGCTTATAGAAAATATTAGGGTTAGCTTGAGCTTCTGCTGGGTACAACTCAACAGCATCTGCATCTCGCGCCTCTTCGTCATAAACCTTCTGTAGGAATTTAACACCTTTAGTTTCTCCCATGAAGTGCAGGAAGTAAGAGTCTAAACCTACATCAGTAGAGAACGACTTAATCCTAGACCTATATCTGAAGAATGCATTAACACCCATAGTAATATTAGCAACAGGATCCATTACGTTCGCATCTTCATCGACACCCACTCTAGCCCCATTATCTTTCTTCTCACCTTTCCATGTTGAGTCGATAAACTGATAGACGCCTTTAGCAGAAGATGTAGATGGCTGGCCTTGGTTAGCCCCTAGTGAAGACTCCTTCCATGCTGCTGCTAGTAGTGCATATTCATCAATACCGCGAATCTTAGCTGCACGCTTGATCAAGTCTCGGTAATCATCTTGGGTCAGGGCTGCACCTGTATCTGCATGATACTTCAAGTAATGATAAGCTTCTTTATTCTTAATTGCCGCTGGCTCTTTAACTTCATAAGCTAACGCTCTATTTGGGTCAACCTCTTGCAATGCGGCCTTGTAATCACCTGCTGCATGTATTTCAGATGCAACACCTACTGACACCTGTGGTGGTTGAAGTTCTTCTGTGCCGTCTTTAACTGCCTTAAGCCGTGCTGCAAACGTACCCACCTCTGCTTCTGGCTCTATTTCTTCTGCGGCCTCACTACTTACCTCGTACTCCTCTACAGGGACTTCAGTATCAGCCGTAACCTCTTTTGGTTCATAAGATTCAATGTCAGAGCCATCAACATCATACAAGCCTTCAGGCAAGGCATCGGGTAACGACTCGTCAACAACTGCTCCCAGTGCAGTCTGTGAACCTGTTTGCGTAGCCTGCTGCCCTTCTCCTTCGATAGTGAAAGTTTCTGAACTGCCTTCGCTAATGCCTTCATCCTCCACATATTGAGGGTATACTTCCCCATCATCAAAGGTCTCTTGAATTGCACTTGTAAACTCTTGATTAATTTGTTCAACACTTGGTTCCTCTTCTTCATAAGTAAGTTCACCTCCACTCTCCATTCTCTGATCTTCGTCTCCGAAGCTTACAAAGTACTCCCTAATACCATCAAAGATGGACGGAGAAGGCTCCTCTTCCACTACGTCAACCTCAGGCTCGACAGCAGCTTCTTCCTCTGCCGCTAGAGGTTCCACGGCAACCTCTTCCTCGACCTGCTGTACTTCCTCAGGGACACCCTCAGCTTGGTTATCGGGGAAGCTCATTGCGTCTTTAATGCGAGATATACCATAGGTAATAGAATCTTTAATCTTTGTTGTAAGAGGCTTATCTGTACTAGGTTTAGCTTCCTTTGGTGCACCTGCAACCTTCTTCTCGACAAACGCTGCAACAGATCCTAAAATATTACCTAACTGCTCTAAGCCCTTTTTACTCATAATTTAGCACTCAGTATCTGACTGTGGACTGGGGTAAATAAAGCGTTCCTTTTTACTTTCTTGCTGTTTGGCGTATACCTGTCCCCTATTTCTTCTAAAGAGTAAGATGCGCCAGTAATAGGTAGTCCGCCTTTACCACGTAGTGTCACCATACCTGTGTAGGTGTTTACGTCATAATAGATGTCATCTTCCTCCATACCTAGGTTTTCCATGCGACGCCTTGCAACGTCTCCCATATTCTCCTTGAATTGCTCAAGTGCATTCTCTACTTGAGTGAGGTCATAGACACCCATAGCCTCTGTAACTGCACTGAGGTTAGCAGTAATTACTTGCCCGTTGTTTAGCTGAAAAGTGTTCTCCTTAAGAGCCTGTTGCACATCCTCGTCACTCATGCCATTATACTTAAGTGTCCCTACATAGTCTGCCACATAGTCCTCTTGGCCTTCAGGTATTCTGTGGCTAAAGAAGTTTCCAAAGTGACTTCTGTATAACCGTTTAACACTCTTCAATGTCTCTTCTGTCATGGGTGGAGGTGGGCTTTTAGCTAAAGTCATCGACTGTAAAAGAGCGATATCTTCAGGAACCCCGTGCTGGATTAGATTAGAAAATGAATTTAGCATCCTTGCATCTTTGCCACTGACATACATCTCTACTTGTGACTTAGGGATGGCCATAAATGTATCCAGCTTCATCTTAGTCTCAGGGCTTATCTTTGCATTGCCATCTACATCCCTATATATAGCAGTCTCGGGGTCTAGGGTTGCCACCATTTTAAACCCATCCTTCCAAGGTTCATATACTAGCCCTGACTTGGCGAAATGACTTGAGGCCTCCTTTACTGACGAGGAGTAAACAGCCCCTAGAGAAGCTGCACTTAAGTCTTCAGGAGAAGTTACGGAAGACCTGTGCATCTCCTGCTTAAGAAGCCTCATATAAATCTCGTTTACTGTCTTGTTCATAACAGCTTCTCTATCAGCAGGCCTCAATTTCTTAAGCGGGGTTGCCCCTGACATTACATTAGCTAATCTTTCACGCTCCTTACGCTCTTGCTCGAGTTTACGCTCCACACGTGAGAACATAGACCTAGAGGCCTCGACACTCATAAAGCTGCCGTTGTTGGTTAAGTTCTCCTCCTCTATCATCTTAACGGCTTGCTCTTGAGTCATAGTGCCTTCAAACAAACCTTGCTCTATCTCTAAGTGTTGCTGTGCAATACGGCCTGCATTTACCTTATACTGCTCAACCTCTTCACGCTCAATAGCCATACGTAAATTAGGGTGAACTTCAGAAAGCCTACGTCCTCTAGAATCTATCGCCTGAGAGACCTTAGTCATCAAGTCGAGGTCATTAGAGTTGATAGCGGCTTCTACTGTGGCAGAGATAACCTTATCTTCCCCTAGCTTGAGTGCGTTAGGTAAAGAGTCCATAACTTGTTGGATTGACTTAAAGTCAGCCCCACTCATTGTGCTCATCAACCCCTTGATGTCCTCAATGCGACTCTCTTCTTCCCGTTTGAGCCTTGCAACCTCTCGAACTTTAGTTAGCTCATCAATCCCCTTGATATCTTCTTGTTCAGACTGAGCAAGTAAAGCTGCCTTACCTTCATCGTCAAGGTTTGGGAAAGCTGTGTTGATAGACTCCATAACCTCAGAGCTGCTATCTACTAAGTGCTGACTCCACTCATCATCACTCCAGTCTTGCTTAGCTACAGCCTTGAGCCTCTCAAAACGCTGCCTATGAACTAGTGCAACCTTGAGTTCTGCTGCTGCCGTGTAACCTGCACGTGTCGAGTCTTCCGAGGGTAACTGGCCTCGAGAAACACGAGCTTGCTGCTTAATCTTATCGGCTGCAATAGTCTTACGTAAGGATGATGAATATGTATCTACTGCCCCTTGTGCTACAGGGAGAACTTTTTGTATTGACTCAAGGAGGTTACCTCCCTGAGATTGCATAGGTTCCGGTTGATGGATCGTATTGGGTTGTACAAGTTTTCTATACGCCACTAGTAGTCCTCACTGTAGTTGGGGTAGCTAGCTTACGCTTAGCCACCGTTGCTGCCTGCGCCCTCAAATCCATAACACCTGAGGCCATACCATACGCCTGTAGGCCAACTTGCACACCGTCGACAAGGGCTTTCCCGATACTAGGCTCTTCAATGGTTCGAAGGCTTGAGTGCGTACTCTGCCTCATGGATTCTGCTTGGTCGTTCAATTGACGCTGTGCATCTTCCCTTGCCATGTCAATGCCTGTCATAGTCTGTTTATTCTTTCGCTCAAGGTCGAGGAAGGATAAGTTTAAACTCCCACCTGCAATGCCTAAGGCAGATGTTGCAGCTTCTGCTGAACCCTTAGCCTGTAAGTTCTGAACCTGAGCTGAAATGGAGTCTTGCACTGAGTTGTAATGTAACGCAGCTTCTGCTTCTGCTATCTTGCCGTAGTTAGCCACAAGAGCTTTTACTTGTAATGCGTTGTACTCCTCCATCTGTTTCTGTGTCTTCTCTTGGTCTTTGTAGCTGGCATACGAACCTAAAAGCCCTGCTGTTACGCCTATAGCCATTGATATCATCGCATAGTCCTCTTTCTTGGGGAGTAACTCCCTGTATACTCAATCTCCCTTAGTTTAAACGGGATGTGAGATTCAGTAGTAAGCCTCCATGTATATTTGTCAAACTTTGTTCTAATCGGAATCTTAAATACACCTGCGACACCTTTAGCAAAACCTACGATATTAGAAGGCGCCCCGATAACCCTAGGGTATAAGTAAGTCTCTATGACCTGTTCAGATGCTGTTGTTAAGTAACTCTTACAGTCACCTGCTGACTCATAGTTGACATAAAGGCAGCCAATTTGCATCCTATTAAGCCCTGTACTAGCTGTGCCGTCATCAGATTTAGGGTAAGGTAAAGAAGGTGCGTACTCAATAGCCATAGGGTAACCTAAGATAATCCGCATCTCATCTAAATCTGAGTAGTCTTCATCCCTGAACATGTGGTTGTCAGTATCTAGGTCTACCTCAACACCTACATACTCTTGGTGACATCCTGAAACTAAGATGCACTTATGGTTTTGGAAATGAAGCAGTGGAGACACTTGGTCACTAAGAGATATCACATTCCAATCGCCATCACTACGCCTCACAGCCTTAGCTTGCCATTGATAGTCCATGGCAGCATTGAACGTCAACCCTAACTCGGAGTCTGGCATATCCCCTTCGATGTACCCAATCTTCTTAGTTACACTGCCACCCATAAGGGAATCATCTGAGTTTGTAAAGACTATGTATAGCCTAGTCTCAAGGAATTGCATGTACTCTATATCTATAGTGTCATGTATTCGCCACCTACCCCATGCAGATTGCACCTTCTCATTGCCTTGCCATAGCCAATTGTAAACATATAGAACTGGGTCGTCCTTAAGTTGGATTACAAGTTGGTTGAGGCTGGATGAGGATGTAATCCTCTTGACCTTGTTAAGCATTAGCTGATTCACATGCTCTGTGACAGGCCTAGCCCGTTTAGTGTCGACCACAGAGTCTGTGAAGTATTCCCTGATACCTGTAAACGATCCGTAGTTATAAGGGAACATAACCGATTCCCCACAAGAGATAGCCTTTCCGCCCTCCTGCATATCAAAGTTAGTTGTTGTCCTCACAGGCACAAGGTTGTTTGGTGTCACAACGGATTCACCTGAGATGATGTGTTGCCCTCTATCTGAGAACAAAACCAAATCCCCATCAAACCCAACTGACGCTCTGAAGTTGGATACATAACCTGTATCAGAGGCTAACTCAACTGGGTCTGTGTCAATTATTGTTTGGGTAGTCTCCCTGAAGAAATTAAAGTAATCACCTGAGCATGACATACTTATGCAATCAGGTGAGGTGAAGTATAATCTGTTTTGAAATAAGCCTGCTGAACTAATGTATTGGCCAACAAAAGCTGAATAAGGGTTAGACTTATCATTACCTATCAGGCGGTCAACCCACTTAGGGCGCTTGAGTTGGAACTCAGTATTAGATATACGAGTTATGATTACAGGAAGCGTTGAAGTGTCATAGGCGTAAGCGATATCTGGGGCTAATGTTTCCTTCCACCTGACATCAGATTCGTTATCTGTCTTTACAGCCTTGAGCCAATATGCATCAACATCTGATTGCCCTTTGCTTCTAATCTCAACAACATAGCCTTCAGGTGCATAAGGTGGTAACTTAGATGGGTCAGTTGTGTGCCCTTTAAGTGCAATCAAATCCCCACCATCAGCACCGTCTTCAGTACGTATAGTAAACGAGGATGTGCCCTCTATGATTAGTACAGAACCCACTCTTGTAAGTGTAAACCCTGATGGCTTAGTCCACAAAACCTCTAAGCCTGAAGCGACTGCTACAGTGTCCACCTGCCTTGAGTGTGTTGGCTGGGATCCGTCGGGCATAATAGCCTGCATTACTAGTGAATCATTAATGTAGACTGAGTAAGCTCTTCCATATGTTGCAAACTGACAGTACACCAAAGCGATGTTAGGATTCTTTGGGGTCTTATCCCCGCTAGATAGCACCTTAACATCTTTGTTAACGATAACTGTAGTGTCAGCTATTGTCACAGCTTCAAACTTCTCAGGGCTAGTTGAGCCTCTCCTCAGGTAAGTGAATGGGTCACCGTTCTCTGTGCTTACACTTACATCAAAAGCACCTGTAGCCGTCGAGGTTGCACTGAACGTTGTAGCCCCTTCAGCTTTTAAGGTGAGGATAGTTAGCCCATCTGAGTCCTCATAAGAGTGGTAGAATAAATCATCAGGGTTGTTGCCATAGCCTGTAACTAGGGTGTCAGTCCAAATAAGCCCCGCCCTAGACCTAAGGCCTGCAACTACATCTGGCACAAGGTTAACTGAATCAGTGCATTGGCCTTCTAATCGTTGCCGTAATGGTTGTTGGGAGATACCTTGAATCGGTCTTCCAAGACTCCCTGTTACGCTGGCCATATCACTCCTTACCTAAGAATCGGAACTTAACTCTATTAGCTGCGAAATAATTAACCTTGACTAACTTGTCATCTGCAATCTTGAACTTAAGGAATGCTGCTTCTTCGTCTCGCATAAGCGCTTGAAGCTTGAGGCTGTCTGCATCTACGTCTTGAAGGAACTCTCTTCGTGCCAAAGCTAACACATAAGCCTTAGCTGTGGGTGGTAAATCCTCATACTCTAATGCTTCTAGTGCCTTCAAGGTAATCTTCCCTCCAACAGCAATGGGTCGCAAATCATACGTGTAGTCTGAGAGATTGTACACACGAGCTTTTCGTACCTGCAAATCAGGTTGAAGTCTATCTGACTTCATAACTGCAATAATGTTTGATGGGATATCTAGGATTCCTGTATCCTGAGGCACAGTGAAGATACGCTTTCGCTGTGTGTTAAAATGGTACCACCCTGAGTTTAAATACCGCACAGCCTTATCTAAGACTGCCTCGGCATCTGAGACATCAACATCACCTGAGTGAAGTGTATCAATATGGCTCTCTCCAATAGTCCTCAAGATTGCCCGAACAGCGTCAAGTCTTTCGTCGTTTTCGTACATATTTTAACCTCTTGCTAAAAAAGCCTCCCAATTAAGGGAGGCAACTATATTACTCAACCAAAGCTGTACGCTGCATAAGCGCCTTACCAGTAGCCTTAGTAATAACTTGGGCTTGTGTCGGATTGGCACCGTTGCTATACACGACACCTACTTGGTCATATCGGTCACCAATTGCACCTTCAGATAGCCAAGTATCAATGAACCAAGTCTTACGCGGCTTATCAAAGAACAAGTCACCTTGCAAGCCGATTGTACGGCCACAAAGTAAAGCGTCACGACCAAACACTAAGGCTCGTGCAGTCTGTGTAGTTGCAGTTACATCATAGCGATAGTTGTTCTGCTCATTAGATAATAAGTGTCGACTCGTAGAGGTGTTCAAGGCAGCAGGGCGCAACATTGCCGTGAACTCCTGAGAGCCATAGACAGGTAGGCCATAAGTCTTCCAGACACCTGATAAGCTTGTCATAGACGATGACACTGACTGAGACACACTGTCAGCCTTAATGATACCGTAGTCGGATAATGTTGAGAAGATATGTACAGGTACTACAATCTTCAGACCTGCGATAGGGCACTTCTGAGCAATAAGGCCATCAATCATCCAGTCAATTGACGCAGCCAGAATATAAGGGTCACTCAGTTGAGAATCCTTTACAGCAACCTTAACCGCTGAACCGTGCTCAGGGAGTCGACGTGTGCCACCTGTAACATCGATACCATCATAAGTTCCGCCAGTCATAGCTGTCGAAATAAGCTGCTGAAGAACCATCTGGTCTTCTACAGTCTTAAGTTTACGTGCATGTTCCATTGCAATATGGCCTTTGCCATCGATGTCAAGTTGCACATCGTGAAGCATTGCCACTGTATTACGAGCCATGATAACTGTATCAACAACTAAGGCGTTCTTATCTGCTGTTGAGCTTGTTGCTGGTAACTCTTGCCCTGCCACCAAAGCTTGCACCGATGTGCCGCCAAGATACTTGTTAGATACCATATTAGTGCCAACAACCGACTGTACGTCGAAGTGGCTTAAAAGGTTCTCACCTTCACCATAAGCCTTATGGACGGTGCCAATGAAGCGCTCAATAAGTAGCGAAGGTACTTCGCCTGAGTTAGATACAGCATAGTTAGTTAAAGCGTTAGAAGTACTTGCAGTCATGAGTTTCCCTTATTATCGTTTAGTTGAGTTTAGTGTAGCGGTTCGAGCGTTATCCCACATCTGTGGGTTCTTCTGGTATTCCCCTGATGCAACGGCTGCAATGTATTGCTCTCGTGTACAAGAGGTCATTGCAGCTGCACTGGTTGCCCCGTTGCCTGTTTGGATGAGGTTGAGTGAAGGGCTTGATGCTTTATCCATCTTGCCCCGTAAAACGCTCACAGCCATCTGCTGAAGCTGCAAGTTACCTGAAGCCATTGCAAGGTTAAATGCTGCAACCTCTTCGTCTGTAACGTCTTGGCTTGTGCTTACAAAGTCCTGTAAGGCATCCCAACCACCTGCCATATCTTGTAAAATCTGGGACTCTCGCGTGCTCTTCTCTTGCTGGATACGAGAGTTGAGCATTACCTCACTCTTAATACCTGCCAGCAAAGAGTCAACAATGAAAGCCCCATGCTTATCTTTTAGTGATTTGATTTTATCCTGAGGAAGATTATCACTCAAAGCCCCTTTAATGAATTCATCAGGTGTTAGGCCTGCTGACTCAAGGATACTCACACCCTCAGGCGGTACAGGGAAATCTAACTTGACACCTTCATGCTCGATTGCGCACACAACCCCTTGGGGTTCACCTGAGGCTGCTGGCTCACTGGCCTGAGTGTCTTCTACCTCAGATGAATCAGCAACAGGGATAGGCTCTTCCTGCGTGATATCTACTGTTGCAGAGTATACGGGGTTTTCTGTTGTGTCTACGGTTTCAGTTGTCTCAGTTGTCATCTACCCTCCAAATGCTGACTGAATCATGTTAGGTGCTGCCTTAGAGGCTTCTGCTGCTAACATGTCTTCTTGTTGTGCTGCTTGTTGCTGTTGTTGAATTTTAGCCTGCTCTGCATCATTTCTGATGAAGTCTATGTCAAGCCCTAAAGTGTTAGCAACTCTTGCCGCTAACTTGTAGGCATCAGTTCTTGCCTGTAAATCTTGCGTCCAGTTATTAGTCATACCAATTGTCTCTGTAAAGACTCTTAGCTTGTCTAAATCTGAAGCCCGACCTAAGGCATCAATACCTGTTAAGATGGAAGGAGATACGGTTCCAGAAGGTAATTTGAACCCTTCACGTTCTAGGCTTAGATAAGCGTATGGCCGTTGCAGTGTTTCGGCTAGCAAGGAGTAAACCCCACCAAGTGACTCGTTAAGCTCTTGTGCATCTAAGCGAAGTTCATAAGCGGTTACACGCTCACCTTCCCTCCTGTTACCAGCCTGCAATAGAAATGCATGGCCTACTTTTCTTTCATACTCTTTTACTAATTCAGCAATAGGAGTCAGGTCTACGTAGCGTGCAAGCTGTAAAGGGACGATATCGCCCTCACGCCCTGCAATGCAAGCACCTGACTCAGAATCAGCAACCTCTTGGATGTCAAGGTCGCTAGATGGATTAACTAGGAACTTAACGTCGCATGATAATACTGCACCTCGTACAACAGCTTCAGAGAGGTCTGAAATTGTCTTGAAGTCTAATATGTAATTCTCTACTAACCCTCGACCATAAGCCTCTCCATACGTTGATGACCACCGTAGAGGGATCCACGGGAATTTAGTTTCTGCTATCTCTTCTGCTGCTTTTACAATTACATCTTCAACGGTCTGAATGACCTTGAATCCTTTTTCTGTTCTTATAGCATAAGTGAATAACTCAACACGCTCATCTAAGGTATGCTTCAAGCCCTTACGGCGTCTCTCATTTACTACTAAATCCCGAACACCTGATGGGAGTCCAATGATTGATGTGACAGTTAACGTACAAAGCTCAATAACAAGCCCTGTGCAATCTCTAGCAACAACGTAATGGGTTAGTGGGATAAAACTTAAACCAGCGCCTGTGGGGTCTTCAAAGAGCAAACCGTTACCACAAATGAGAAGATGCTGAAGGCACTCTACCATGGGCACTTTACTCTTTGAGTAGCTGGAGGATGAATGAACCTTACGAACAAATACACCTAAGGAACTGAATATATCCTGAAGCTCCTCAGGGTTATCTGTGACACCTCTAATCTCCTCTTTAGCGTCTTCTGAGAACTCGAGGCTAAAGAAAGGCATATGCGCTGGGAATAGCTGATTTACTATCTTGTTAGAAAGGGACTCAACACACCTAGCCCCATGTGAGTTAAAACCGAATATATTACTAACACCTGCCTTCTCATTGTCGTTCAGGACTTTAGGCAAAGTGAGTGATGCAAATTCTTTACCTCTAGAAAGGAAGCCTGAACGCTCAGATGATAGCGAGTGGTAACGTGAGCTGATAGGGCATTTGCCACCAACCCCAGAATCTATAGTCTTCAGGATGTTCTCAATCAACGGTACGGCCTCTTAGTTGGAAGGTAAGCTAGTTGGGTCAATTGTAAAGCCTGAGGCCTCTAAGACCTTCTCAAGAACCATTAGCGCCTGTTCTAAATCAAACCCTGTGGATGCATTACCTACTGCAAAGAAGATAATGATGAATAGTAAGATGTTGTATAGCTTCATACCTTAAGCCCCGCTGATGGCGTGAATGATGTTGTGGAGTTACCTGAAGGGCGCATAAGTGCCTTCTTGCCCTTAGGTTTAGTTGAGTTCTTATCTGAGCCACCTAGCTCAAGGTCTTCAGCCTCTACTGCTAACTTACGCTCAGGCTTAATTGCTGGAGGCGGTGGTGGTGGTGGTGCACTAGGTCGTCCCATATTAGTCCTATTGTTCGTTGTTAGAGTAAAGCAGCTCTTCGTAGATTTCACGGTTAGCTGGGTCAAGTTTAATAGTTGACTCTAAGTCTAGAATTGTCTCGTCGTCATAGGGGATACAGCCTGTGAGCATATTTAGTGTTAGCAAGAGTGCATCAGACTCAGATAAGCCAAATAGGGACTCTTCATCTTCATCTTCAGACTCAGAGGTGTAAGGTAACAGTTCAACAGGGCGATATGTGTAATAGTCATCTAGAAACGGAATGTTATCTAAGACGTCCTCATGTGGTACGGCTAGTGCGTTGGCGATTCGGGTAGAGTGAATTAATCGAGTCATAATATATCCTGTTAGTTAGTTTACTTCAGCTAAATGCTCATAGCAGTAGATTACTTCTTGTAAGCGATCAAAGATGCGTTGATGCTTAGGTGCACCTTCTAAGAACATGTCAAGGTCAAAAGTATCTTCAGGTGGCCAACGGCCTGTTAGGTGGCAATAAAGAGTCACAGCAGCGTCATGGGCTGTTAAGACATATTCAGATGTGTTGAATTCACCTCGAGCAACGAGATATGGGCTAGTAACTTGTTTTGGTTTATCACGTAATAAATCTCCTATACGTTCTACTAAGCTGGATACGATGTGGTGGTTAATATTTAAGATTGCTGCTAGGTCAGTTGTTCCGATTAGATAATGCATGCGAGTCTCCGTTATTATTATTTACGATAATTATATTAATTAATAAAACTTAAACTTGAGTTCGAATAATTAATAGAACTTGAAGTTATTATTATTTACTTGGTTGAACTAAGTTAGGAATATATATATTTCTGTAGGCCTTAGGGCTTATATATTTGCTCTTGCTCTTGCTCTTCTAAGGAGTATTACTTTAGTAATACGACTCTTAGCTCATAAGCTTATAAAGTCTTATAGTCTCTATGCTCTTAAGCTCTTAGGCTCTTGATCTTATTGACTAGATGGCTCAAGTTTTCGTCGAGTTTATACCCGATTTGGTATGTTAAAACCTCGAAAATATATATTTTTTGGGTAAGTTAAACTCGGGAAAATATATAAATTTTGTGATTTTAAAATCGTGAAAATATATAAATTTTGAGGTTTTAAATTGCTCAAAAATATATATTTCTTTAACTTTAAAATCACAAAACTAATATATTTTCCTAAGCTTAAACTACCCAACTAATATATATTTTCGCTATTTTAAGATAACAAATAGGATATAAACTAGAAGAAAACTTGAGTCATTTAGGCAAGAAGAATATGAATAGTGTCTTTAACCTTAATCCGAGTCCATCATTCTGGTCATACGGGGATAAGCGATAAAGGGCGATGAAATTAGTGTATCTATAGCGTCATTTATTAGACCTAAAATCAAGGTGTTATTTTGTACAAGAATCCGTATAAACCCAGACATAGCAAGGGTTTATATTAAAACAGTGTATAGGAATATAGTAAAAGCACCGCATATATTGCGATCAGGTAATAGGTGTAAAAACTTTGCTTATGAAAATTAGTCTATCTATAGCGTACTTTATTACCTGTCGGTGGACTAGACAATTGAGTACTAAAAGCTGTATAAACCCAGTCATAGCAAGGGTCTATTTCAGAAAAGTAGTAGAAAGTGCCGCATATGTTGCGGCACCATTATTAAACGCTCACGTATAGAGAGTGTGATACCGTAGGTTTTCGTACCTACAAGGCTTTGTTAAATACATGGCCTATGGCCTCAAACCCTAACTTGTCATATAGTGATTGAGCAGATGTGCCATTAGAGTCATAAGTATTGGTTGTAAGGAACTTAACCCCAATACTTTTAAGGTCACTCATAGCAGCCTCTATGAGCTTCCTAGCGAGGCCTTGACCTCTAGCCATGGGTAACATAAACAAACCTAGATCATAGCTCCCTAAGCTCTTTGTATGAATGAATTCAGACACTCCTACCCAGAACACTCCAGCAACCTGTAGCTCCTCATCAAGTATCATATAAACCCTACTATGGGAATTAGTAACAGCTTCTTCAATCTTCTCTCTAGCCCAACTTGCATCAAAGTCTTGCTGGCCATAGGGTAATGCAGATAATGCATAAGTATGCATGACATTTTCAACCCTAAACGCAAACAGTGATTCTTCAGACTTTTGTACTTGTTGAGCCTTACCATTTTCAACAATAAGATACATTACACATTCTCCTTATCAATCCGAATCTCACGGGCTTTTGGTAGACGTAGGCCGCCATTAGAGCTTATACAAAGCGCTGTGACCTTTACAATCTTACCAACTAAGGCTGACCTATTGCTCCATGCTTCATCACGCTCTACGTCAGTCCAGCAAACATCTACAGGAATCTGCACTAACTCTCCATGCTTATGGGAGTAAAGTCTCCACTCAACTATTAGCTTACCAAGAGTACCTGCACGCTTACCTTCACCCTCTTCTGTCCCAACAATCTTAAGGTCATAAGAGCATTCCTTCACCATCTTAAACTTATGAGAGGTTCGTTTACCTGCCTCCCAGATGGCGTTAGGGTTAGCAACCACAATACCTTCAAAGTCATTGTGCCGTGACATGTGGCTAAAGGCATCATAGGCTTCCTGTAAGTCACAATAAGCAACGTCGTAGCAGTGTGGCGGTAATGTGAATGTGTATCCCATACGAGGTACAATCATCTTAAGGTTATGTAGGCGCCCCATGTATGGTGTGAAGTCTATGCCATTAAAGAACGCTGCATGGTGTACCAGATCAAAAGCTACAAGGTAAGAGGCCTGCATATCTGCCTCTTGTTCAGGTGTAAGAGGTGTAGTCCTGTTAGGGTTTAAGAGGCCACTCAATTGCTCAAGAGATAGCTTGTCATTGCATATTTCTGCTTGTATTACATAATCTTTCAGCTCATTAATATGAGGCTCTAGTAGCTCCTCTATCCAGCGTACATTAGAGAAGCGTTTACCTGTGCGTGATATAACCTGAATCTTATCTAACTCAACGTAGATTACAGCACTGACTCCATCCATCTTCTCCATGATTATTAAACCAAGCCCATCAGCCTGTAAGGTCTTCAGGTCTTTGTTGTTTAGTTTGCTGTGCTCTTTCAGTAGCGGGGTAATAGCGGCCATGTTGGCTCCTTAGTTAGTGGGTGTTGCAGGGTTAATGTATACTCAAGCGCCCTCGAAAGGACGCTTTGATTTACACTAAATATCGTAGAGCTGCTTTAGTGCAGCGTAGGCTTGCTTCTTACCTTCACGAGTTTCCATTAAAGGAATAACGAGGGGATGGTCTAGGGCTTTGTTGAAGTTAGTCATTTGTGCATCCAAAGCTAGCAGGGCTGCGCCTGCATTTTGAGCTACCAGCTTCTCAACTAGGTGAGCGTCTACCTTACCTTTTACATGGGTTGTATTGGATACACCGAGAGCTAGCTTAACTACGAACTTAGTAATGTTGCTACCATAATGGTTGTTCACCTCCTTGAAATCTACATGACAACGCATACAGAAGTCTTTCCACCGTCCAGCAACTTGGTCAGCAAAAGCTAGGTCAATAGACACAGTGCCTGCAATGTTGGATGCGTCCTGTGACCTACCCTCAATGAGTGCCTCAAATGCTTCGTATACGGCGTCCTCGTAGCTCGAATCGATGTAACCGGCGAGTTTCATCAAATTACGCTTAGTAATGTATGTACCCCCATTACGTCCGCTAATTAAAATACTTGAATTTTCAAGTAGTTTACTGTCGTGTACAGAAATCTTCCAGTTGGTTAGTGTGTTGGCTACCTTACGACCTTCAAACCCATATCCCCGTAACAAGTCCTGAGCCTTGTAAAGCATCTGGCCTTCAATAGCGTGAGTGTCAACGGTAACTGATTTGTCTTTAAAATTAAATGTAAGCATATTGTAATCCTTATACTAAGTATTCATTAATCAATCGTGCACAACTCATAAACTCCACATCCACACCCTCTATATGGTGATGCAAGATAGCTGTGCCTCGTGAGTGAGTGTTCCCTTGGGCACCTTTGTAGGCCTCATCATGCTCATAGAAAGCCCCTACACATATGCCAAACTGACAGTTACCTGCTGCCATCTGGCGTTCAGCGAACTGGAATTGCTGTTGATGGCCATGAACAAAGGAGAAGTTCACTTTGTTTAGTTTGTTATCCATAGAGCCGCCTACAGCTCGTCCCGACATAGGGTTAGCTAGGTAGTGGAAGTAATGAACATCACTGTGGCCAATATAAGGAACTAAGAACTGGTAGACCTCGAACCCTCGGAACTCTATCTCAGATGTTAGGTCAGGCAAGATACCATCAAGCTCAGGGTTATTGTTGATGTAGCTGATTAGCCGTTGCTCATGATTACCCATAGTGAACACAAGCTTAGGGTTATATGCCCCACGTCGCTTAGCTCGAGCTACACGCTGCTTGGCCATAGTGATAGAACATTCAAGAATATCTAGGGCAACTAGGCCTGTCTGGATATCGTTATAAAGCCGGCGGCCTTCCTTCTCACGTGCAGTTGCAAAGCGAGATAGGGATTCAAGGTCAAACCAATCACCGATGATTACAATCTCATCAGGTAGGTTCACCTCTATATATTTAGCTGTTGCTGAAATAACATCTAAGTTTGAGCCGCCACGGATTTGGGTATCGCCAATGATTAAAGTCTGCATTATTATCCTTAAATTAAACTACTTAGTTTTCTTTGCTAAAGCTAAACGCTTTGCCTTGGCCTTGGCGGCCTTTGCAGCAAGCTGCTGTGGTGTTCTGTGTGTCGGGTGAATAAATGGAGATGGGTTAGCTCGATGGTGTAGCCAGTAAGCAGATAGGTTTGTTAAGTATTCTGCTGACATGTACAGGGACTCACAGCGTCCCCAAGAGGTGACAGCCTTGAGGATAAGCCCTTCCGTAGTGTTACAGCCCATATGAAGCACTGAACGAACGAAGCCAGTCTCGTGGCAATGGTCGGCTGCAATGCGTTGTAAAGGTATACCTTTGAGGCTCCCCTTACACAAGGGGCAGATGTAGTCTTGCTTAACTAACATCTTCTTCTTCCAGTCTGCAATCTGTGTTGTACTTAATTTGGCTGACATGCACTCTCCAAAGTTTGATTAATCTTAGCTACAAGCTCATCCTTCAACGTAAACATTTGACCTTCATAGTTTTGAAGCCAAGCGAATCTACAACTTAACTCCATAGCCTCACGCCACTCATGGGCGTAATGCTTCGCGTAAAGGCCTGCAACAGCCTCTAACATCTCATCCATAGTGTTACAGTCTTGCAGCGCTTTAAAGGCAGCAGACGCCCCTTTACGTGGTATTCCAACATAGCCATCACTAGGGTCTCCCATGATAAGCTGTGCACAGAAGAACTTGAACCCGTTACCTTTTATCTTAGGTGATTTACGTTGCTTTGATTCATCGAGTGTTAACTCACCTTCCTTGGTAACCCACTTAAGACGTCCAGTCTTTAGGTCTAAGTGATAGCCCTCGATAATCATAAGGTCTTTATCAGGTGAACCTATCACGTAGGGAATGAATCGTGTACATTGAACCCGTGTTGGGTGTTCACCTATTTCGGCCTCTAAGGCGTCTATTTGACGTCGCATAAACATCGCCAATACATCATCAGCCTCACAGCCTTCAGACACTGTAGCGTTAGGGAGGGACGCTATCCAGTCTTTCAGTTCATGATAGAACGGTGGAGCCTCTCGGTCTTTTCGGTTAGCTTTATATGAACCTAGTCTGTGTCGGAAGTTACCTTTGCCTGTAAGGAATAGTCTAACATTCTTTGCATTGGCCTGTCGCATATGTGTCTGGATTATTTGGCACACTTTCTCTTTACGTTTATCTAGGAGATATCCATCGCCTTCAAGGTATCGCTGATATTCCTCAGGTGTTGATGAGAACCCTGCACGATACATCAAGAAGTCTGCATCAAGTAGCAGGGTGAATTCCCCTGAGTCGGGGAATGGGTTATTTAGATTGAACATATCATGGTAGCCAATATCAAAGTCTTTCATATTAATACTCCTGCTCTTCAGTTAATGCTGGGTTAGGTACTGCACGCTTAGCTGCTGGAGCTACATCGCCTTCTTTCTTCTTCTTACGGTCACCGAAAGTCTCATAGCCCACCTTAGTTCGTAAGGTTGTGATTACTTGCTCAGCCTTAGAGCCTGCATAGTTCTTAGCTGTCATCATCCCGTCAGTAATGTGGCGATAAGTGTTACATTCAAGCAAAGCTTTCTCAGTCATTTCGTGGAAAGGTACATGACCTACAGCACCTGTACCTTCGTGAAGTTGTTTAACTGCTGGCAGATACTTAGGCAGAATGGCAGTGAGGCCGCCTTGTTTAATGCCGACAACTTGGGCATATTTGCCATCATCAGAATGCTTGATTGTGATAACACCTGCACAACCAATAAGCTCATCGAGACTCTTAGCTTGTGTGCCATCAGCCTTCAAGAAGGTACGGACTAGTGTATTAAACTTAGAACCTTCTGCAGTTTGTAGTGGGCAAGTCATGTCGATAACAAGAGGTGTGACCTTATCATCTTCATAATCGCCTTCTTCCAACAGCTCAAAGATGACGCCGATAGTTGGGAAGAACCCCTTGCTTACTCCCATATAGCTAGACTCAACGGCACCGAGGCCAATGATTGAGCGGATGCGGGCTTCATGGCCACCAACAGCGGGTAGCTTACGTGAGCCAGCTTCAACGATAGCCATATCTGAACCAAGTGCATTAGAGAAATCAAAAGACATAGAGTATTCCTTATAAAATTGAGAGGGTTGTTTGTGTATCTATAGCGTAGTTTATTACTTAACGGCGTAGAAGTGCTTCAGCATCTGGTAAATCTGCTTCTTTGCTTCTCTGGAATCCTTCATGTGAGCTGTGAACGGGTTATCTAAATGAGCTGTTACCTGCTTCATCGTTGTATCTAAGGCTAGGATTGCAGCCCCGTGGTTCTGTGCAAT
>JACCDR012697778.1_pt1 | contig 45473 bp, 69 predicted proteins | sample 7446431 | NCBI WGS metagenome assembly JACCDR01 (sample SAMN15323443, study PRJNA562643) | freshwater metagenome | isolation source: river surface water | place: USA:Blue River Watershed | collected 2017-08-17 | reverse complement strand
AGTCCCATCCCTCCGCTTCTAGCCTTATGAGTGGATAAGGGCATCTCTTGTCTGCTATTTTTACTGCCCCAAACCAAGCCGCCGCAGCCTGGAATGAAAGAAGGAGCACCGCGCCCAAGATTATGAATAGTATATTCTTCATACGCAGGGTTGAATGGGGGGGCTAATCTTTGAGCATTCCCAGAATTTCCCGGAGAAATGGATAGTCTCGCTCTCGCTGTTCTATCTTGTTTGCCTGGTTCCGTAGTTGCTGGGCCGGAGAAACATACACGGCATCTGCTATATTTCTCGACCCATCAAGGGAATCGACCAAAAACCTTCTAAGTGCTTCCTTTTGTTCCTTGTTTAGTTCCATACGTGTTTTCTGTTATGTGTGGCTAATTCTCATCTATCGTGTAATCCGTAAGTTCCGCGTCTCGTAGCAATATTCCGTCTCCTATCTTGTCCTGCACTTCACTCTTCGCCTCCTCAAAGGACTCGGCCTCAATCTCAACCTGAGTCATATATTCCATCGTCACGGTGAATTTGAATGTTTCCATACCTCTCCTATTGGTTAGTCTGTATCTTTGGTTAGTAATGCGTTTACGGTTTCCCACGGAATAACATATTCTTTCGTCTCGTCCGCGCCTATCCAGCGGCCCTTTGGCTCTAACTTTTCCCAAAGCCGCTCCCTCTCTTCGGAGAGTAGGGATTCAATATATTCCTCTATGTGCTGGAAATTGGGCGTACTGTCCACGCTATTCGTGAAGTACCCAGCCTTACGCTTTTGCTCAAATCTCTCTTTCCAACTATCTGTAGTGTGTTCCATGGTCTAGGGGGTTAATGTTGGTAAGTTGCCGGGAGGCAGAACAATAGTTTTCCTGATTTTCCGCGACCTTCGGGATACCAGTATCGCAAGCAACGCTGGCTTTTAAACTTCTTGTTGTCGTTATCCCAGTCTGTGTGATTCTCATAGCTCCACGCGAGATACCTGCTTTTCTCAGAGAACTCCCCGTCCGTGATGAACACACCGACACTCACCCCCCAGAGGAAGTACAGAAACAATGCGATAGAAAGGAAGTACTTGCTCATACCTCAATCTTGTTTATCTCTTGGGTAATGGCGGTTTCTGCTTCTGTGCGCCGTTGAAGATGTTTATTGAGCGGCGCACGAGTAATCCCTTGCATGATTTTCCATCTAGATGCACATGAGGTGGAGCAGAACTTCCTTGTCGGTTTTGCTGGTCGGAAAGACTGCTTGCATAGTTCACACGTCTTTTGACTGATTTCAGGTGGCTCTTGGTCTGCGTACGCCCATTTGAAACCTTTGTATTGCTTTTGCCTACCAGCAGCGACAGAAGTTATAGATGTCCGAGAAGAGTATTGGTTGTTAGGGTCCATGTGTTCGGTAGCCTCTTCAATTGAGTCCCAAATACGGATAAGTACACCATTTTTATCCGACTGGACTATCCTTTGCCGTACAGGACGCGCTTCTTCTTTTATCGCTTTTTCGGTATCCCAACCCCTAGACAAACGAGAGTGTACAAGTTTCTCACGAATACCATAGCGTTCAGACCACCTTGTTATCGTGTTTCTTTCACCCTCCATTTCAAAGAAGTGAAGACCCCTTCGGTTATTTGATTGGACTAGGTAGGTAGCCCATCGGCAGTTCTCTTTTGAGTAGTTTCCGTCGTTATTTATTCTGTCTATCGAAGTGTTCTTTTCGCCATGTTTCGCTACATGCGCGATATAAGATTCGTACATGTCATCTCGAAAGTCTTCAAAAGAGTTCCACAGGACTTTTATTCCGCGCCCTCCGTATGCCGCATTAGCCTTGTTATTGCAACGGTTTACCATACCCGTATATGTTTTATAGAACCTGGTGCCGCTCATTCCATGTTTCATCATGATGTTTCTCCTGATTCTTTTCCGGCAATGTAGCCAAGCTCATACGCTTGAGTTGTGGCCTCGTCTAGGAAACCGTGCGCTTCTGCCTTGTCAAAGAGGGACGGCTCAAACTTCACGTCAAACCGCTCCCGCACATCTGCCTGCAATGTTTGAATAGGGGTCATAGGCTAGGAAGTCCTCACGAGAATAAGTATCCATGTAAGGAAGAAGAGGAAACAAATGGCGACTATATCTTCTTTGTTCATAGGTGAAGAGGTCATAGGCTAATGAGTTGGTTTTCGAGTAAGTAGGCGAGCATAAGACCACGTGCTTCTGCTTCCCAAAGTTTGTCTGCTTCTCCCGTCGTATCGCATACTCTCTCGCCGGTTTCTCCATTAACGAGTTTGGCAAGTGACTGTGTCCCATCCTCCTTCCATGCTGGCATCCATATCACTTGTAAGTAAGGAACCTTTCGGAAAAACTCCCCAAGCTCTGCTACGGTGAAGGCGGCGACCTTATCTCGCAAATGGTCATGGTCGTCCGTCCATATCTGGTCGGCAAGATAGTATTCGTCTTGTGGCGCGGGATTTTGACACCATGCGAAAATGCTCTCCTGCTTCACACCCAGCTCCTTCAACCGTTTCGCAAGAGAAAGGGATACTACTTGTTGTTCTAGATTCATAGGTGAGTGGGCTATTGGGTGGGTAGTTTCCAACCGTGTTTAGCTCCTTCTACTTTCATTTTCACGCAGTGCTGGCAATGCCAATCGAAGACCATAGTCCCGCCAGTATCAGTCGGGTGAGGAAGGCCACCAACAGTCTTCTTATCCATGATTCTGGGGGTTTAGTTTTTCCGTGCGAATCGTGCTGTGTTCGTAGAGGTCGAAGTGTATCTTTCCTTTTTCCTCTAGAAGTACGCGCTCTACGATGTATTTGCGCGGATTTTTATAAGATGCCTCGCGTTTGTTCATCTCGAAGCACTCCTCTTTCGCATGCGAAGCGCGGAAATGAAACCTCTGCGGCCACACCTTACGCTTTCCCCACGCTCCCGCTGGCTTCACACACCAATAGAATTGCTGGCTCATACGCTCTCTTCCTTATCTTCTAGTGCTGTGAGGGCTTCTGCGCGAGGAATCAAGCTCATACCCTGCGCCTCTGTGTAAGCAACCACCTCTATCTTCTCCCGAGCCTCAGCAAGGGTTGCTTGTCTGATTTTCGCCGCGAATGTGTCGAGGAAAGCATCAACACCGAGTTCTGCCTCGCCGTTTTCCAAAGCTTGATACGACCAGGTATTAGTCAGTGCGACAAAATCAGACTTCCCCTCCTCAACAACTTCCTTGAAGGTCTTCATGTTTAGAGGATTACTCCGAAACGCATGCAGTGCTTCGCGATTTCTTCGTGTGCTGCACCGCGTACTTTCATGCCTTCCTTGATTGAGAGGCAGTGGTAGAAGTCTTCGTCTATGTGTTCTAGTTCCGCCGTCTTTACTGATTCTGGCGCGAGCATAGGGTCTATCACATATCGTTCTACAAGCATTCCTCCTAAAAGGACCGTGAGTATTGCGAGCGCGAGGAGTGCGTATTGGGTTAGGTTTCTTTCTGCGCGCGGGGTGCGGGAGAGATACTTCTTCTCTTGTGCCGTGAAGCCGGGAGTGAAGTCTATCTCCTTTCCTTCATTACTTGGGAACTTTAGGTCTGTGGTCATGGTGTGATTGTTAGTTTCTACATCTGTATTTTCGCATACGAAAACCAGTTGGAAGTAGGTTATCAACAGGTTCCTGCTCCCTACTGCCAGGCTCACACCATGAGGCCTGGCAGTAGGAGGCACGAGCCTCCATACGCCTAGAATGGGATGTCTTCTGGTTTTACGTCTTGAGATACTTCAGTCTTCTCCTTAGCACGCATCTTCTCAACAAACTCCTCTGGTGAGAGCTTTTCCTTGAGTTGGGCAAGAATCTCCTCGGAGACTTCAGTCTCTTTCGGGGAAGGGACGACACTGTACTCCACTTCCTTCGTGCCTGCGTTCTTTGCCTTGATGTTAATGAGGCGAGGCATGGGAAACTCTGAGAATGCGTAGTCTTCGTCTTGCATGAGGTCTTTAATCGCGCGCACAACCGTATACGGAAGCGTTGCATTCTTAATTACCCCGTCCTGAAGTACCCAACCAACGCCCTTATGGGACACACCTTCTTCTCCATCCTCTGCTGGCACATAGCGAGAACCGTTCCATTTGAGTGCATACGGTGCAAGGTGCGAAAGAAGCTGTATCTTGTTATCTCCCTCCTGAATCTTGAAGTATCCGTTATCTCCTCCTGTATTTACAGAATCAACCCAGTCCATATTTGGCATAGTTACTTAGATTATTCCTACAAGCGCACAGATTACTATTCCCGCGAAGTACAGGACGAAAAGATTTCCTGCCATCTTGCTCGGGCGGTTGTACTGATTGCGTACTTTCATGTCGTCTATCTTTGGTTTAAGTATAATCTTTGCTACGTATTCGGGGTGCTCGGGGTTTATTGCGATGTTCATGGTTATTTCTTTACGAATTCAGTATTCTCACTTGATTCCCATTCGACTCCACAACGAGAACAGTTCCCATAGATAATAAGATTCTCCCAATGCTCGGTACGACTATGGTTAGCTACCATATATCTGCTGCGCTAGAGATGTGGTCATCGCGGTCCATAGCTGCTTCTTCTTCGCGTTCGTGAAGCTCCTTTGGCTCAAACTGCCGAGAATCTATTTCTGAAGGATGCGTAGTCATTTTTGCAATAACAAGCTGCTTCTGAAGCAGAATAGACTCGCGCTTGAATCCAAGGTCCCAGAGATTGTCGAGTAGCGCCTCTGCATCCGCAAGCTTCTTTTGCGAAATAAAGAGAGAGAAATCTACCTGTGCGTCTTCTAGGAAACGGGTGTTGTTTACGTGGCTCATGATGGTGTGATTAGGTTTACCTCTAAATATTAGCATGTACTGCTTGCGATTGCAAGCGTTTCGAGATACATTGTGGATAACATGCAAAGCTCAAAATACACAACAAACATAAGGATTTCTTTGGAAGCCTATAAGGAGTTGGTGCGCCGCAAAAAAAGCACTGGTCTCCCCATTACTATCCAAGTTGATAAGTGGCTAAAAATCTAGTATGCCGATACTTCCTGCATCAGAGCTAACAAAGGTTGAAGTATTGAAGACCGATACGATATTAGACCGTTTATCCGGTCTTGGGGGTCTTCCCAAAGGATACATCATTGAATTGTGGGGAGAGCAGAATACCGGGAAGAGTACGCTTGCTATTCAATCCGTTGCTGCGGCTCAAAAAGCCTCTCTACGGTGTCTTTGGGTGGACCTTGAGAGAACTTTCGTTCCGGCGCGTGCGAAGGCTCTAGGGGTAGATTTGGAGCTTCTGGACGTACTTAAATGTGCTTCCGGCGAAGAGTATATAGATACCTTGGAGGAAGTAGTGAAGGCGGGAACGTACGGGATGATTGTGATTGATTCTATCGGCGATTTGTCTTCACGCATTGAGATGGAGAAAACTGCCGAGCAAAAGTCTATCGGTCTGCAAGCATCGCTCATGACTCGGTTCGTGCGTATCATCGCGCCGTACATCGACCTGCATAAGACCATATTCATCGGCGTGAATCACGAGCGCATGGACCTGAACGGGAAGCTCTACACTATGGGCGGGAAGCGGTGGAGTGAAAAGAAAAAACTATCTATTCGTTTGCGCGAGAAATCAGGATTCTTCATTAAGCAGGGGGATAAGGTAGTCGGGAAAGTGATTCGCGCGATTGTTTCTAAGAATCATCTCGCCGGTACAGAGCGTCTTGAGATAGAGAGTAACTTAGTTTGGGAGGAAGGCTTTAGTTATGCACAAGATTTACTACAGGATGCGATAGATAGGGGGGTGTTCGAACGGAAGGGAAATACATTCTACTGGCCCGATGGGGAAAAGATAGGGATGATAGGTGCTTTGCGCGAGAAAATGAAAGAAAATAGTTTCGCAGAGAAAATTAAGAAAGCATTGTCATGAATAGGGAAAAATATTTAGAAGCAAGTAGGTGTTTGACTGAGAGTGCCGAAATAAGGAACTCAAGAAATAGGAGGCGCGCTTTGAAAATTGCTTTATTAAGATTAAATCCACATTGTTTTTGGTGTGGAGAAATTGTTAAAGATTACGGAGATACATCTTTTAAAGAGACTCCCAGAGATACTGCAACAATTGACCACTTGATTGAAAGGCCCAAACGAAAACACGGAGACATTGTAGATAAAGTCTTAGCGTGTATGTCTTGTAATTCTTCTCGTCCGAATATCTACCTGAATGAATAAGGAATCAAAGAAGCACTATCAGTGTGATGTTTGCGCGCGCAAGTATTCGTTCGTAAATTGCCCGGTAGTTTTACCGGATAAAGTGTGGCGATGCCTCGAATGTGCTCTATCCACACAAAAGGCTATGAAGATTTGATTAGTTTGGTGGTATACTTTCAGTACGTAGTGAAATTGCAATAACTACGTGCTGTGCTACCTTTACATTATCAAAGGCCATTGTAGCGGTAGAGGGAGGGGTTGAACCCCGCGGACGAGTAAAGGCGTACGTGCAATCCCTCTCCGGCTAGAGTGGCTTTTATCTTTATGTGCTATGAGTCAACCAAGTTATTATGCGGTTATCCCTGCGAATGTGCGCTACGCAGATATCCCAGCAAACGCAAAATTACTCTATGGAGAGCTTACTGCGCTTACCTCCAAAGAGGGATATTGCTGGGCTTCGAACTCTTATCTGGCGGACCTTTATAGGGTATCACCGGGAACTATAAGTGAATGGATACGTTGCCTAAAGGAGGGCGGTTTTATCTTCTACGAGATAGAAAGGATGAACCAAAGAAAGATATACCTATCGGAAAAACCTGAAGGGGGTATCGGAAAAATCGGTAGGGGGGTATCGGAAAAACCTGAACATAGTATTACAAGTAGTAATACAGAGAATATAGCAGTCGCTAACGCTCCTGCGCGATTCGAGGTAGTAGAGATACCTGACGAGCAAAAAGAAAAGAAGCTCTCGAAGGCTGCGTATCCCAATGCACGACAGGTATTCTCCTGGTTCCCGGAGTATGACGATGGATGGACGATTAATACTACCGAACGAAAGGCCGCGGAGCTTCTTTTTAAGAAAGGCAAAGAAGCTGCGAAGAAAGCGATAGCATACTGCGTGCGGCACATGGACGACGAAGGTTTCCCGATACCACGCCTCACTCCGTACCTCCTTATCACTAACTGGAAACGAATCCATGACTACTCCAGAAGAAACGGTTGAGATTCTCCCGATTCACGTAGCGGCGAGACTCGCGAACCAGGACACTTCGCAGAAGTATATATCCGGCCTCTCCGTAATAGACAAATCCATTGACGGCGGATTTAGGGCCGGAGACTTTACGATAGTCTCCGGTATCCCAGGGGACGGTAAGACGACCTTCTGCCGCGCGCTTACCGTGAATCTCGCGAAGAATGGGACGGCGACGCTCTGGTTCAGCTATGAGATGACCGTACGCGAACTTTGGGACGCATTCGAGAAAATGGGGGCAGATGCCGGACTTATCAGCTACGTACCGTTTGAGCTCGAGGATAACTACGATTGGATAATCCGCCGCATAGACCAAGCCCGGAAGGAGTTCAATGTGAAGGCCGTGTTCATAGATACTCTAGGAGACGTGGTACGTTCCGCGAAGCGACAGGAAGACCTCGGAAACTACGCCAACTACCTCGCCCAGCTCTGCAAGGACCTCCGACAGTATGCGGTGAAGCACGAGATTATGATTTTTGCGGTAGCACACGCCACGAAGAACACCCGCAGCAACACCAATGAGACAGATAATGCAGACATCGCTAATTCGAACGGTATTCCAGCCGCAGCTACTAACATATTCCATGTGTGGCGCGACAAAGAGGACGAGACGCTCTCGTATGTGAAGATAGGCAAGAGCCGCCGTGACGGAACGAAGAAGGGTTGGAAGTACCGGTTCCGTTTCTCTGCGAATACGCTCATGCCGGAAGCAGCAGATAATGGCGAGCGCTGGAAGCCACTATCGGACGAGTTCCCACGCTGATATGGAAGAGCTCATAAAGGAATACCACCGTCTCTACGCACTCACGAAGAAGCCTGAGTATCTCGAAATCGCAGCAAATCTTGGAGGGGTAGACAGCACGGATTACGAACCAATATGGCAAAGGAAAGTAAACGCGGGCTGCATTCGAGAGGGCATACCACTCCTTTACCCCAATGTGGATAAAGACTACCCATTACAAAATCTAGGATAGAATCCAACCATGAACAACGTCTCAATTCCCCTTATAGAAGAAACTATCAATATATTCCGCGGCCTTCGGGTAAATACGCTCGTGGCTATGCAGAAGCTCTATCAACTCCATGAATCGGGCGAATGGAAAGATAAGGAAGGTAATTGGGGCTCCTTCGTGGAAGAACATCTACAAATCTCCCAATCCTTCGCCTCAAAACTCCTAACAACGTACAAGCACTACGTAATCGAGGGTGGTATGGAGGAAAACCAGCTTTCAGGTGTGGACCATGAAAAGCTATACCTTGCTGCGAAGATAGAGGGAACTCCCGAAGAAAAGGTTGCAAAGGCTAAGACCCTATCGCGCGCAGAACTCCGCCAGGAGTACCAAGAGGACAAACCTCATGCCTTCGAGGCAAAGACTATTTGCAAGGTTTGTGGCGGAAGTTTAGAGAACCATGCGAAAGACGTACGTGAAGAGGAAGCGTAACACCCTCGCATTTGCCACTAAACGCCCGCGTACGGCTCGCAAGAAGCGAAGTAGTACCAAAGTACCGAAGAAGAAAATCTGGGGGCTTAAACGGGCAGATTCAGAGGTATCAAAGTTTGTCCGTGAGAGGGATGGGAGATGTATGTTTCCGGGGTGTGAGGTGCAGGACTTTGCCAAGTTACAGTGTAGCCACTATTTCGGGCGCGCCAGGAATGCTACGCGGTTCTTACCCGCGAACTTGGTTGCTCTTTGTCGAAAACATCATTACGGAGACAAGTTAATTGGCTGGGAGTACGCAAAGCAACGAGAGGAAATACATGGCCGGGAAGGGGAATACACCGTGTTTATGAAGCGTTTTCTCGGAGAAAAATGGTCCGAGCTTGAATTGCGAGCGCAGAAATCCATGAATCGCACGGAAGCAATAGCAGAACTCATGTCTTTCCTGGGGAAAGCCAGGGACATGGTATAGTCCCGGTGTGGGTAGTTGATTTCGGGTTCCCGGCGTTTCCCTGCTTAGAGTAGAGAGCGAACACCGGTTTCCGGGAATCTGACACCAGCTACTCACGGCATGGAGTATTGAGTGTTGGAAGCTGTGGCCTAACGGCTATGTGTAGGATAGGGAATGGCTTATCCGAAGATGCTTACCTTGCGCGCGCAGGACTAGCAGACCGGCTCCAACCCTCAGTGCTTCATGGAAAGGTCCTCGGAGTTTCCGAGGACCTTTGTTACTTCTTCGCATTAAAGGCTTGTACGATGTCGCGGAGCTTTGCTTTTATGTTCTTCCGGCTTTTCTTGGACATGTCTGTACAATCCCCGATATCGTTTCTCACATAATTCTGAGCAAAAGTCGTTTCCTATCCTCCTGTTTCTGTTGCCACAAGGACACGCGTATATGAATCTGCGCATGATGTACTCCTTCCAAGGAGAGTATTTCATGAAACCTTCAGCACGAACATGGCATATGAGTGTGTATATGCTTATTACAATACTTGTTGCCCTGATTATTATCGCCCTTTGTTATTGGGTCCTTACCACGCTTCCGCTTCCTCCGATGGTTAAGACCATAGGTACGGTTATTCTCGTAGTGTTTGTGTGTCTATGGCTTATAGACCTCGTTTCGCCAGGAACCTTTTCTTCACTGGACATTCATTGAAAACTTGTATAATAAACCTGTATATACAGAGATTTCAGTAGGAGCCGGGGTACGCCCCGGTTTTTGCGTTATTTCGGCGTTGCGCGTGTGAAGTAATAGGAGAATGCACCCATCGCGAGAAGCATGAACTGGTCTACCGGCAGTATCTTTAGGAGAAAGGCAACACATCCGGTAACGGTAAGGAGAATGAATACCAGTTTCGAGGCGGAGTTAAATATTCTCATAGGCTATTTCTTTCTAAGAAGGTCTGCGACAAGTTCCGCGCCGCGCGCGAGTATCTCTTTCCAGGAGCGTATGTCTTGTGCATAAAGCGTACTCATAATGTCCATAGGGTCTATGGGTACCCATTTCCCGCTTACATATTTCTCAACCTGGAAGTGCAGATGGTCCCCCGCAGAGTACCCCGTATTGTCCGCCCACCCGATAAGGTCCCCTGCGTTTACCTTGTCCCCTACTTTTGGCTGGTACCCGAGAAGATGTTCGTATATGTGGCGGTACTCCTGACCGTCTACAGTGCTCTGTACGCGTACATCCAAGCCAGATTTGGCATCGGTATCCACTTTGTATACAACGCCTTCTAGGGCGCAATATACGGGTTGTGAATGGGTAGCGTACAAATCAACCCCGAGATGTCCCTTAGCACCATAGAGTGATTTGAATCCTACGGGGGGCTTATTTCCATCACAAGTTATGACGCGGTTCTTTCCATCCGTAGATACGCACGCATCATTCTGGGCGAATGCTTGGTTGATACGTAGTGGCTTAACTGGCCTGAAAAGTATCCGTTCCATTAGACATATTTATTCCCTCGCTCTTTCTGCTTTGGCTTTGGACGGTCCTTTACATAAAACTTCTTTCCGGCCTTTGATTCGATGTACTTCTTGCCTTCAGAATCTTTCTTTGCGTACGACATGGTTATTTGAGGTTAGCTTCAAATGCTCTGTCTACCCATACTTGTACCCGTGCTTCTGATACTTCAGGTTCCCGCTGCTTCAGTGCCTCAAGCGTAAGCCAGCCAGCCCATAAGGCAAGCATGGGCACTGCTCCCATATAGGTCCATAGTACCTTCTCCATCCAGTTTACCCTACCATTAGTTCTTTTGGCTTGGTCTCTCGTCTCCATGGAAATGGATTTAACATCTCCAACCTCGCTCTCAATACTTGCGAGGGTTAGACGAAGTTCGGCATTTCCCATAGGTATATCTACGTCTCTATTCATAGACCAATAAAGGCAGAGAGTGCATCGTGACACGCATTTTCTGAATCCCCGAGATATACAAATGCAAGAATAAGTCCACACATAAAAAGCGCACCAGTGAGACCACTCGCGAGCACGATTAATCCTATATAAATCTCGCGCATGTCAACAATATACATGAATTATGCATGAAACAGAAAGGCCCCCGTAGGGACCAATCCGTTACCGATTACGGTTTAACCGCGGTGAGATGCACGTAGATTTGAGGCGTGCTGTTCAGGGACAGGAGACCAAGAACCGTAGTGATTCTGGAAGCCTGTACCGTTACCGAGGTATTACTTACAGAAGTAATACGCACATCTGTAGAAGCACTTGCCGTCGCATCTTCTGGCGTTACCGACACTACCGGGATGGTACTTGTGGCGAACGGAGCCGGGAAGTTCCATGTGTAGGAACCTGAAGCGTCTGTTTGTACCCGTACCCTCTGTACTCCCATTGGGGTACCCGTCGCAGATGTGGATGCAATGCGATTATCAACAAACTGGGTTAGATTGTTGATTTCGTTTGTTGCATGGGTGTGAGACAATGCAGCCTTTCCATCAAGAGCAGTTGAGAGACCCGTTATACTTGTGAGAGGAATATCGTCTACTACAAGCTGTCCTCCCTGCACTTTTACACCTCCATTAAGAGGACGGAGAATAGGTCCTCCCCCTCCAGGAGACATCATTACAACTCGGTCCACGTCGGGAGCATACAACCCAGGAGTCTGTACAGACTGAGGGTTTCCGAACATGTCATTTATGCTCCAATTCCAGTCGTACTGATACCCCGCCAATGCCGAAGTCGCACTTGTTAGGAATCCTACGAGCAGCAAAGCTGCAAGAAGGGTCTTTTTCATGTCAATGAGCGTTATTTCTAACGCCGCCCACGTGGGGGCATTTCTATGATACTACGTCCCGGTGCCGAGGAGGGTAAAGAGTTTTGGGGTGGTACTAGCACTTGCATCACCAAGCACTATTTGAGCTAATGCCCAACTACCGTTTAAAACGCCTCCTGCCATAGTAAGAGCAGATGTACAGTTTCCTACTGAAACCGGACCAGAATCAGCCTGAGCATTACCTGCAACACCTACAATATTCGTTCCGTTCGCTGGGTTACGATTGTTACCCATGTTTCCTCCATAAGTAACAGTTCGTGTACCTGTTGAATCTTCTCCGTATGAAGCAAATACCACTGCATTTGCAGTAAGCGTCGTTATGGTGCCGCTTGGACTATTACCAGTACCTGTGGTGAACTTGTGTGCCTCTGGCTCTACCTGAGCAACCCCATAGTATGAATACGCATTTATGTTCATTGCTCCTCCTCCCGTAACAACAACAGTATTTGAACCTGTTAAAGGAGCGATTCGATACCATGTATCAAAGTCCCCGGTAGGTCCATATGGTGAAGAGTCAAGCCTTGTGAGTGCTTGCCCACCGTAGGTGACTGCTGTAGCAGGACTGCCGCCAGTCTGGTTGATAGTCATTACTAAGATAATTCGGTTCGGTTGGTTTGCGACAGTAAATGCAAAACCACTTCCTTGATTAATTACCGAATTGTCAAAGACAACCGCCATAGTTACGGTGCCTTGTATCCAGTAACCGCAATATGTACGACTGAACTTGCTGCAGAAAGTTGAGCGGTTATAGCAACATTCGTTGCAACTGTTGTAAGTGGCATAGCAAAACTATGATTTGAGCCACCTCCTGAAGGTGCAATAGTTCTTCCGATTATAGAAGTATCTCCACCTGCGAATGTAACCAGTGTGGTTGCCGCACCGGTATTAGAGATGTTGAAATCAGTAAGATAGTTCTTAAGTCCAGGGCCAGGGGCAACCATAACCACAATAGACCCTACTGTACTTCCTGCTGAGGAAAGAGATGCGAGGGCAATGACACTTGCTTGGTCTGGTGCGAAAGGTTTTGTAACAATCCTTCCAGCAGAATCAACCGCATGGGGTGTGTAATCTAGGTTCGTTCCTACAAATGAAGCAACTGTATCGTTGCGCACGCCAAGGTGCATGACACCCCGGTCTCCCGTTGAGTGTGCCGCATCCTCAACATAGGTACCTACGATAGAAGGAGACTGCCATATCGTCATTACGGACTGGTTTGCGGTGCTTACGAGTGCTCCTACCGAGGAATTGCCACGAACACGGTCCCAGTTAGTGCCATTGAATACCATGCCGAACACCTGATTCTGTTCTAGGTCCGTTTCGTTGGTGTAGTTGTCTGCCGCGCGCTGAGACGTAGGTTTAACCATCTGTGGGTGATAGATGGTCTGAAGACGGAAAGCAGTTTGTGGCGTTCCGCCGTTTGTATACACAATGCGGAAGAAACGAGCCGCTGGCTGGACCTGGAATGTCCTACCGGTATTTGCAGCGATAGTATACGTATCTGTTATGTCCCAGTTGGTGCCGTTAGAAGATTGCTGGATTGAAAGACCGTCGGTACCTGAGTTTTGGTCTGCAAAGATACTAATGACGATAGAGCCGAAGTCTTTTACCTCTTCGGAAGTTCCCGTAAACGCTGCGCCGGCACCCAAGTTCGAAGTAGAGGAGTTTGCCGTAGAAATAATGCCTGGCATGGATATAAGAGACGCAACCTGTACGTTTCCTTGAATGGAGGCAGTTATTGCCCCGGAAATAGAAGTTATTTGCGTCCCCGATTGAACAACGGGAACCGTACCAATTATTGATGCTCCTACGGTTCCACTTACTGATGCTACCCATGCACCAGACTGGGTCACAGGTACAGTTCCTATGATGCTTGCGCCCACCGTACCCGATACAGATTGATTTGCCACACCAGCACTTTGTACTGAGCCCGTGATTATCCATGGGTTTGTTCCCTGAGTTGCCACAACTGAACCAGAAACGTTCTGGGTAGTAGGGAAGTTTGATACGGAAACAGGGGAGAGTCCTATGAGTGAAGCACCTACGGTACCAGATACACTCTGGTTTGCTGGAAAATTGAGCACTTGTACTGAGGAGTTTCCGGCGGAGAATGAACCTTGAATAGAACCAGTTATTACCCATGGAGTCGTTCCTTGGTTTGTGGTAACGGTACCGGACACAGACTGATTTGCAGGTGGGGTAAACGAAGCAGCGATTGAGCCCCCAATGATGACATTGGCTACCGAACCTTCGACGCGTACCGGCACGCTTCCAATAACGCTTGCGCCGGCAGTTCCTGAAATAGAACCATAGGTCCTCAACGCGCCACCAGTTACGGTAACGTTTGAAAGATTTACTGGACTCACTCCTATCAAGGAAGCAGCAACGGTACCCGTTACTGAAGCCTGAAGGTTTGCGGGATTTGATTGGAATGCTACAACCGAGCCTGAATCAGGAATATACGCCATGCTGGTCTAAGTTATCGCCCAGTTGGTGCCGTTGCTTATAATATCTACCGAAGTGTATTGAATCGGCATAATGACACTGGTATCCCCGTCAATAATTTGGCCGCCCGTCGTGTTTATGGTAACCGTACCAGAACCCACATTTTTAATAGTATATAGGTTTTCGTTTCCCGCGGCAGTAGGGAGGGTAACTGTAGTGTTGCCTGATACAAGGTATACATAGTCTATGTCCGTTGTAGAGCCTGCGGCAGTATTTGTAGAAATGTTATTTATTTCACGATTTATGCCGCTTCCACCCCCGCCACCCGTTGCCGAAATGGTTACGTCGAGGAATCCTGTAGCATCATTGTTTTGGTAGGTAATCGTTACGTTGCTTCCAGCTTTGAGATTGATGTCGTTATACCGATTGAGAGCCTGTTGATTGCCGCCAATAGCAATGTTGCGATTCATGTTGCCGTTCCCGTGGTTCCCTATACGGGAGTTCAAGCGTCTACGGAGTTCTTCAATGGCTTCATTTGCTTCTGTGGCGGCTGTTTTTGCTTCTGTAGCTGTAGATAGGGCTTCCACCGCTATCGGGGCTGTAGAGGCAATTTCTTGGTTTGTGCGGCCTATTTCTCCCCGCGAAGAGGATTCCAGGGCGAGCACTGATTCTCTAACCTCTAGAATAGAGGATTCTATGGTTTTCGCGCGCGAATCGTAGCTGTCGCGGTCAAGGTCTATATCGTCCTTGAGGGAAATAAGTTGCTCGTGCAGGGTATGGATACTTGCTTCCGATAGGGAAGAGGAACGAGTTTCTGCGGCGGAAATCTCCTGAGAAATAGCTGCTAGTTTCTCTGCGAAATCGCCGGAAACAGTATCAAAACGAGTGTTTGTTTCTTCTCCTGAACGGGTAAAAGATTCTTTGAGTTCATCCAACCGTGTATCTTTCTTAATTACATCAACTTCGCGTGCGAGACGCAGAATAGCCCGGGAAGATGCAGATTCCTTTGCCCGTTCCTGCGCAGAAGATGCATCATCATCCAGCATTTTCCCCACGAAATCGGGGAGCGGCAATTCGCGCTCCTTAATTATTGCATCAAGACGCTTACTCAGCGTCTGAATCCTTTGTAGTTTCTGTTTCCGATTCATCCTCGATTTCTGCCTTCAATTCGTCCAATTCGTCCCGTATTGCTTGAATCTCTGCATCTTGTGCCTCGTCTCGTTCGGGTGCCGGAGCCGCAGGCGGCGCAGTATCCTCAACAGGAGCTTCTACCGCCTCATCTTCTGCCGTATCCATCGTATCTTGCGGGAGCATAGATTCAGAGAGGGTAGTAATAAACCCAAGAGACGCAGCAACATCGTCGTCCGTCATATCCTCATCGCCGGCAGCAACCTCCAATTCAAGGTCATCCTCCATATGTGGATAAGTATATCACTGTCAATAGTGGCGTGCTATGATTATACAAGTAAGTTGCTTGACAAGTATGAAAGACTTATTGTACGAAGTCCTCTTATAGAGATTCTAGAACGACTTTTTGCGATTCTCTTAAGGTTCCCGAACAGGAGCAACTTCCCTGTAATTACCCAGAGATTTCATGGCCTGGACCTCCATCTCCTGCCCGGGAATCTTGAGGGAATGCTTATAAGTATATCTAAATCTCTTAGAGGACCACTTCCCCGAAATCGTAAAAACAGCGGTTGGGGAGTGGTTTAAAGAGACAAATCGCTCACTACTCCCCTACTTTCAATTCTCTTGGCCGCCCCCAAGGACGACCAGATACTATTAAGTATCTCCGTATCCACGCTTCGGCATACGTTCTACCGTATGTGTACGCTTATGAGCACGGGCCTCTGCCACGGACGTTAATTCGCCGGTGTAAGAGTTACGACCAATGAGGAAAGTCTTTGACATACCTCGAAGGCGTTATCTAGTAAATCGCACACCGACACGCAGAACTCCCCTCATGTGAGGCCCCGAACTACGTGCCGGTCATGCGACTCACCCCCGAGGGGCGGCCAAGAGAATTGAAAGAACGTACTCCTATTCTACAACCCCTCTATAAGCTTCTCTGTGGAAATTCAGTTTTCTTTTATCTTTCATTTATGAACAATTCATCTCATGTAAGTATCCTTGACAACGGGTGGCTGTAATCCCCTATTACTGCTATAGTTGCTCCGACACCCCCCATAGAGGACAAACTTGCAATTAGAGAACACCACCCGGTGTCTGGCTTTCCTGCAAGTTTGTCTCACGCCGGGTGGTGCTCCCTGATTAGATGACAAACTTGCACCATGAACAAAATACTCGCTTCCCTTCTTGTAGGGTTCTTTCTCGTACCTAGTGCGGCCTTTGCGCAGACTCGGCCTGATTCCGTTGATTTACAAATAGCAGACCTCATGCGTCAGGTTATTGCCCTTCAGGCGATACTTGCGTCTATGCAGGCTCCGAAGGTCTATGTAGACCCGGTAACCCAAGGTCTTCTTGATGCCTTTGAGGCAAATGCGCGTGATATAGAAAACTCCCGCCGCGCAAACGAGAGAATCATGAACAACTGGGCGAATAGTTCCCGAAGCCAGATAGATGAGTATGATGCCTGTGAAGACGCTATAGACGATGCCGAAGACGATATTCGTGCAGAAGTCGAGGCACGGGGCGGGTATGTATCAAATAGCCAGCTTCGCTCTATGGCCATGAACCGTACCGGTTGCTAGCATGCTCCGTATACTTTTGTTTCCATTTGTATTTGCCATAGGAGCGATGCAAATGGCACTCGATTTCCTGGATAGGTAACAATAAGACCCTCATACAAAGGGTCTTATTGTTACCTTGGCAGTACCATAAAGTTATTCCTGATAGAATCAATGTGCCGGAAACTGTTCGGATTTCCGGCATCAAGTCCTAGGTTCTTCATTCATACAGAAAATATGACTGAAATGAGTCTGTTCATGGTCTTTCTCATCATTCTTGCGGTGAAGAACTAAGGCCGGTGTAAAGAGACATGTACTAGCATGTCTCTTTACTTATCAGGAACAACTTTACACCACTCCCCTATTACTTTCAACAAAAACGGAGAATGTCTTCTCAAGAACGTCCTCGTGTATAATCCTGTACAACAAGGGCTGCTCAGTCGCTATAAGCAAACCCGGGCGATATGTACAGACTATATGGAAGTCATCACACTTCTTCTTGTCTTGTTAATCCTGAAAGAAGCCAGGTAACAAGGATACGCAAAGACACGTACCATCGTGTCTTTTGCTTTTACGAGGACGTTCTTGAGAAGACATTCTCGAAAATACCACTCCCCTACCGAAAACTACGAAACAGTGTCGTAGTAATATGACCTATATTCTAGGCTATATCTACCCTTCCCTACTGGGAACTTGACTTTGTACACGACTTATTGTGCGAACCTATTTTACTATCAAATCTCGGATATCCGAGAGGACCACCTGTGGATAGTATATACCAAGAAAGACAAACCATGGTAGTGTCAGGTCTTATGACTACAGCACTAGTTCTCGCGGGTATATTCCTGCTCTGGCTCATGTTCTATTCGGCAGGTAATCGCTGACCACCCTTCTTTATATTAATAATCTTCTTGAATTCGTTGGGTATCTGACCTGCCTCTAGCTCGGCCTTTATCTTTGCTTTCTGCGCATCTGAAGCCTCATCGATAAACTTAGCGATACGTAGCCGTACAGTAGGCGTCTCGAGCGTCTTCTTAACGAAGAGTGCGGCAAGGCCTACCAATGGGCCGCCGAATGACATACCTCCAAAGAGTGTGGCCATGTCTCCCATCTTAAGATTGGATGCTGTGAGCCCCTTTGGAGACCTCGTCTTCACTGCCTCTGAAAGGCTCTTTGCGGTAGAAACATTATTGTTAAGCTGCCGTATGTCGGCACCCGTAGTATTCTTTACCTCGTTTTCTATGAATGAGCGGATTTCGCTGCGCATGTTCGCAAGACCTTCCTTGACTACGGAGTCTCCGACATCACCAGTCACTTTATAGAGGTTGAAGTGTTCGTCCATGAGCTCCTTGACCCTCTGGACATCCGAGAGGCTTATCTGCTTCCGTCCGGCAAGATTGTTTACCTCTGCCCATACTTCCTCGAGTCCAGGTACATTCTCAATTTTGTTATTAATCTGCTTTAGCGCATCGATGTATCTTGGTATCTGATTAGGAGAATATACCTGATCTACCTTCCCTATCTCAGAACGTACCGCATCGTAGTTGCTCTTATAGAAGTTGTTTATGTTCTTCTCGGTCGCCTGCTTGCTTGCTCCTATGAGATTGTTCTCGGCGAGCCATGGACCAGGATTGTTTCCCGTGGAGCGGGAAATCTTGTCTATATCTCCTGGAGTCAGATCAAGTGCCTTCGTGACTTGGTGGCTTATAATACCTTCCGGAGTCGGTATTATGTCTTCCATCGCTCCGGCGACGTATTTTCCTGCCTTACCTGCCACTCGTGCAACACCCTTCCCTGCCGATTTTGTGGCACCAACTACCGCTCCTGGAACATTCTTGGCTGCGCTGGAACCTCCCTTGAGACCGAGAAGTGTTGAAGTATTTGCTATATCCTCAGGAAGCCTATCAGCAGACATATTTGGCACATAGCTCACTTCTCCCTTATTCCCTATTACCTGGTTTCCGGCTGCCCCCTCTATAAGAGGAACATGGCTCAATTTCTCGCCAGCGTACTCAATACCCTTTCCTACGTATTTGGTGATTGGAGCTAGAGGTGAAAAAACAGCACCGACAATACCAGCACCCTCGTTAAGTCCTGCCTCAAGAGATTCTATCGGGTTTCTTGCCTTCTCTGCCTGTACCATACCTTTCTTGAACTGATCCACTCCACCCTGAAATGCACCAGCAATATCGGAGCCTATAGTCTCCTTTTTCGGTTTCTCCTTAAACATCGCAACGCCTTGCGTTCCATACATCTTTTCGAACTCTTCCTTGGAAATAGTCTTCATACTAGTTGAGTTTAGTATAAGTTCCATCACTGTTTGTGGTCCACAGAGATCCATCTGGAAGTGACTGGACACCAACTTGATTAGGATCACCACCCTTCTTTATGAAATCTATCTTCCTGAAGTTATTGATGCTATCGAGTTCTTTCTTGAAGGATGCCTCACTTGTGTTATATCCTACGACATTTCCGTTTTTGTCTGTCTGTGCCCACGTTCCTATCTTCGTCGCTGACGCAGCAAGGAGTTTCATTTCGGAATCAGAGAGTGCTCCGAACGTAGCGCCATTTGCCTTGGCGCTCACAAGCTTATCTAGAGTAAGGTTCTGACGTAGCTGCTCTACACCACCAATGAAGTTAGCCTTTCCTCCTGTAAGTGCACTAAGAGGCGACCATCGAGCAATTGCATTCGGTCCAACAGCACCCTTTAGATAACCATCATTAAGGAGACTATCTATCTGCTGTACACCGCCAGCATCTGGTGTTCCTGCTCCCGAAAGTGCATCTATCTCCATCTGAGTTTTGTCAGAAGAAAGATTACTTGCGCGTATACTTGCCTGCTTAGCAGCAATATCAAGTGCTTCCATCTGTGCCTTTCGTGCCCTCTCAGTAGCTGCTTGACTTGCCAGTGACTGAAGACCACCGGGTGCAACTCCTAGAGTTTTTTCCAGGTTTGCAAGCTGTTTCGGATCGGACTTATATGAGTTGTATATACCATCAAAACCTACTTGAGTAGCCATCCAACGCGCCTGTTCTTTGATATTGTTAAGGGCTTGCTGCTTGAAATTAGCCAGATTAAACATGTTGTTTATCTGGGAATTGAGTCGTTCCTGAGCTATTTGTTTGTCCTGAGCATTGAGTGCGGAGAGGGTGTTGAGCTGGTTCGTAGCATCAGTCTTCATCTGCACAAGCTGATTATACCGCTTAAGTAAGCCCTTATTTCGCGCGAGGGCCATAGCCTGTACCTGAGATTCTGTACCAAATCCACCGGCGGTCTGAATCTCGTTACGAATATCGTCCTCTGTTCCATTGATTACCGTCTCTGCATCAATAAGTTCTTCATTGATTTCGTCGAGGCCAGACTGGCGATACAGGCTCTTATAGTCCTGCATGAGGGTACTAGTTTGTTTCTGCGGATTGAGAAGCTGTGTGATGTTCGAAAGCAAGCCGTTAACTGCCGGGTCATCGGATATATAGGCATCTACCGCGCTTGTATCTTCTGGTGCCGGTGGCGCATAGTTTGCCATCGCCGTGCGTGCGGCACCGGCATCTGTTGGTGCAGGAAGTCCTGATGCGGTTGCTGCGGCGAGTCCTTGCTGGTAGCGAGTTTGGGTTGGAGTTGGTGCTGCGGCAGGAGTTGCTACGGGGGATGGTATTGGTGCTCCTGCGCCACTCACTCCTGGAAGGGATACGCCCATTGCTGCGGCTTTTTGTTGGTTTGCTGTTACCTGTGCATCTACCCCTGCCTGGGTATCGAGTCCGGTTGGTTTCTCTGCGAAATTATCCATCGTTACCGGCTCCCCCGTACCATCTCCGTAATCAATAGTTGGGCCAGTTTGTGTTACTTTCCCGCCAGACTGACGTACAGGAGTACGAGTACCCTTTGGAGCGGGTTCGCTTGCAAGCTTCTTTGCTGCACCCTCTGCGGCAGCTTGACTCGTTACCTTGTGCCTAGTGCCATCTTTGGCGGTATATACAGATTTAGTAGCCATAGTTATGCGGGATTACCGGTTGCATCAACCCATGCGTATCCATTCCCTACCCATACTGGCTGGTTAAGGGTTGTATCAAAGTATCGCTGCCCAATGACGGAAGAGGTAGGACGATTCGCTGTAGGACCGTTCATGGTTACATATTTGCGTGGCACCACTTGAAGCGCGTCCGTAGGAGTATCAGTAAGCTTTCTATTCGTGAACGCAGACGTTTTAAGATAGGAGTCCACTATCTTCATTACTCGTTCGTCCACCTGTTTCTTAAGATTCTCGTCCATACTATTGGCCACCTATACTGTAATCTATTTCCACTTTTGAGAACACCATATTTACGGTCCCGAGATTCGTTATACGTACACCAATGCAATAAGTAGGTGCGCATTGAGGGGTGTACCACGCATAATCCTGTCCTATTTGTGCGTTATCCCCTACGGTGAATATCTTCGTTGCGCCAGGAATAGGAGTATTCCCTGAGCCGATAAGGTCTATTTGGAAAGAGTTGTTCGCCGCAAGGGGCTCCGTATAAATACGCACGTCCCCAATCTTTACCTTCTTGCTGAATATCTGGTTCTGGGTCTCATACACACCCTCTATGGCCGTTCCTGAGCCTGTAGGGACCGTTGTGAACTTGTAGAGCTTGTACTGGTCCAGGCCCGAACTATTGACCTCAAACGTTGAGAAATACACCTTTGCAGAACCTACCTGGCTATTTGTGTACCCGGAATTAGATGCTCCATAGAGAAGATTCGATACCACCTGGCAACTTGGTACCTGAATAGTGTTCAATTCCGCTGCAGGGTCCACATAGTAGACGCTAATAGTAAAACTATCCACATATGCAGTTACGCCGAATCCTACGATAGTGCGCTTTCGGTTAATCGTGAGTTCAATCCCGCGAATCGTAGAGTTTGCGGGAATACTAAACCCGTATCCCGTACCCTTAAGATAGTTTGTAACATCGTCCCCTACATTTATAGACAGTACTGCGCCGAAATTGGCACTATTTATATCTGCTGCAGTCCAGGATTCACCCCACAGGTCTGATGGCCCTCCATATACTTGTGTAGTATCCGTTGTAGGCCATTGCCCTGAGACAGCTTTATTAGTCGTTCCAACGGTTCCGTTGGAACGAACGATGCTTACACGGTTATCAGAGACGCTGCTAAGCGATGCATACGAAGCAGTAGCATAGGAGCCGTCATTTAAGGTAATGTTCCCAGGATTTACCCACGCCTGTGTACCTACAGAGGAGTCGTTTGCACCAACGGTAGGCAAATCTGGCCCTTCCTCACTGATTCCCGTGGCATCTTGGCGGAAGAACCGGAAAAGACCCGGCGGAATCTCCTCGTCATACTGTCCATATGCAAGAAGTGAGCCGCGGAGAGACCCTTCAAGCTGTTCTGGTGCCGAAAAACCGAGTAAATTACCTATAGAATAGAGAGCCTGGGGTGTTGGACAGTTGGAATTAGGCAAAGACACGATTTTTTGAGACCCGGCATAAATTGCTGCCCCGCCGAGGTCATATCCCATGAAATATGCGTTCTGTCCGAACGATAGGTTTGCGTTAATTGAGTACGAATTGAAAGGATTATACGCCGTATACCCCTCATCAGTACCGTTCCATTGTATGAAATAGGAATCTCCCGAAGAAAGCGAGGTTGTGTCCTGTGTAGAGACAGTTAAATCAGATTGCGGTACGCGTGAAACCACAATCTGCACATAATTTCCGTCTGAAGATACGTCTATATCTCGTGCTTGAGTGCCGACTGGAAATCCCGGTGTTAATCGAGCATAACTTGTAACCGTTGCTGTTGAATCTATTGCTGCAATGTTTGTGCCATTCGTCCAATACGTTATACCCGTGAAGTTTAGAGACATGCGTGGCACATTCTGAGTCCAAGACCCTACAACACCCACAAATGCCTCTCCTGTACCGTCAAAATTGATGCTAGAGACCCCTTTGTCATGTCCTATGTACACCTTCTCAGTTGCCCCGTAAAACTGGATTGAGGAGCCATATTTAAAGGTTGGGGACTCTATAGTGAGCGTGGTGAGAAGAACCGGATTGTCATAGTTTGGATTGTAGGTAGAGGGGTCATTTACCTGGATTTTATATACCCTTCCAGTACTCCCAACAGCATATACATAGGTTATGCCGCTCTCAAGGCGGGGACGCTGTGCAACAATGAGGTCTGTAATAACCGATGCATCGGGATTTATACGTATAGGACGCTCAAACCATGTGAGATTTCGCGGCGTAGTAAATGGGTCATTCCCAAAGGTTGTATTGTACTTTCCAAAACCAGAGTTTATGTCTCCCTCAAGATAGCGAGTGAGTCTTCCCTGGAAGTTATCTATAACGAGAGTCTGTACGGGTGCGGTTGCCATACTAATTCTCAATTATGATAATTGCGCCGTTCGCGCCTGGTCCTCCGAGACCTGTTGGTGTTGGACTGGAGCCACAACCACCACCACCTGAACCATATCCAAGACCTGGATTTCCATTCGTGTCTGATGCCGATATACCTTGTCCACCAGTTCCGAGAGGATTGCTACCACCGTCTCCTCCTCTCCCACCTCCTTGAGTTCCTGACTGCCCAGGCAGATAAAGAGATGCCATGGAGGCTGTAAGGACTGAACCAAAGCGAGTTATGCTTTGACTTGTTGCCGAGGTAGCACCGCTTCCAAGAACTATAGATGCCACAGTAGGAAGAGCAGAAGCAAGAATAATACTTTCCCCGTAGTTCCCCGAATTACCTCCTTGAGCTGCATACGGAGTGTTATCAGAATCAGTCTCATTCCCTCCTGCGCCTCCCCCATCAACCATTCGTATGGTTATGTATGATAGATTGCTTGGCTTTGTCCAAAGACCCACAAAAGAAGGTACTCCGGTAACAGACGGTCTTGAATACGTGCGCACAGTAGGAATTGCTCCCGTTCCCCATCTTACGCCTGTGGCCTGTGCAGGGTCTGCAACGAGCACTTGATTTGTTGCTCCTACAGCGAGTTTTGTTAGTACAGAAGAGGAAGAAGCAACAAGTATATCTCCCTTATTGTAGGAAGTCTGTCCGGTCCCTCCCTTTGCTGCGCTTTGTACGTGTCCCCCACCATCAGATTCCGGGGAACGAATATCATGCATTAGTGTGCCGGCAAGAGAAGATGTGGTGCCAACAAAGGTCTGAATCTGCTCTATTTCCGCATTTTCAGACTGATGCAAACCGGAATGGGATGGAGAATTAAGCCGGTCCGTAGGATTCGGGTCAATAAGTGTTGCAACAACGGAAGGATAGGTACTTGCCATATTATGTTCCTACGCCCACAAGAGCGCGTTTTGCCCTGTTTCCCGGAAGAGAAGCACTTCCCGAGGAATAGGTGATATCTATACCGACAGACGTGGCCATAGAGTTGTTAAAAGAGTAGAAGGATCTGGACTGGCCGTTATCTGTGGCAGATTCGTCTGTTACGAGAACCATTAGCGCGTTTCCGCTCGACCATCCGGGCCTATCTATAACTTCCTGTATGACAGTCGATACATCAGAGCTCACGTATGTCATATCGACTGTCCAGGGGGACAGGACCGAGTTAACGAAGGCCGATGTACGAACTAATGCCACATATTGGGCCATGCTGGTGGGAGCGACAGCGTTATCGACATCGTTCAAGAAGATACGGAAGCTGGGAAGCGCACTCGAATTCGTCGCCCGTGCGGTGAAAGTCAGGGTAGCATTTGTAATCGTGGCGCCTTGAGGAATCGATACGTTCTGATATCTAAGGAACGCATTATTATCATCGCCCGCTATAACCCCAACTTCTATAAATACGCTCGTCGTATCAAATCCTGGACCGGACATGTACCCGTCGTCCCCAGAGGCCACTATTTTTGAAGAAAATAGTGCCATACCTATGGAGCTTTGTACCCGCTCGCGGACACTACCGTAACGACACTCGGGCTTACATTCGCCGCGAAAAGTGCTGTAACGGAAGACTGTCGTAGGGGAACGGGGAAAGAGAGTGCGAAACCGCCCCCAGAAACTGCGGCATATCCTTCGTATAGAATCGGTCCTCCACCGCCATCAAGAAGACGTACAAATGTTCCATTCACCGAGCTTCCATTTGTTACCGTAACCTGGGTTATGTAATTGCGAAGCCCCACTCCTGGAGAAGAGAGTACCTGTACGCTTGAAGTCTGTAGGATAGAACTGGTAGAGCCAGAAATGAAGCTATCTGGCTGTGCGTAGGGCGTTATAGAACCCGTTATCGAGGTTATTACCGCATTTGCTACAGCTACCGTAGGACGCTGTACTCCCCCACCGATGTCCGTAGATTCGGCGGTCTGTACAGAACTATACGCGTCAAGGAAGGTGTAACTCATTGTGGTTTACTTACTTTAGTCCAAGGGTTCGTTACCGTATTCTCAGTATATGTAGGGGGCATGATGAGCCCAGTAGCTCTGCCCGCGCGAACCGTAACATCTCCCGTCGGCTTAGGGACCTGGAACCAGGTTGACACGTCAACTGAGTCGTAATACACGGAAGGTTCGTCGTACGTGAGGTTCGCTTGGTCATACTGCTGTTTTCCTTGTGGATTAACGTTCGTATAGTTTGCGCCCGTCGGTTTAGGTACATTCTGCCACATACTCAAAAGTTCCACCCGGTCCAGGTAATAGGGGTTGCCTGGGTTGGCTGTTGTGTTCCCCTCGAAAGCGTCTCAATCAGCTGCTTCATGTGCTTCTCGTATTCTGCATCAAACGCATCTCCACTCGCAAAATCAGTGAGGGAACGCTTGTAATTCGCGGCGATACGCCATGCAAGAGCACGGTAATCGAGCGTAACAGGGTACGAAAGCACATCGTTAACTGATGTGTATTCCGTAGGTTCCAGGAAATACATGATGCGTATCGCCTGGTTGAGGTTGTTTGAGGCTATTGGGGTTGGAAATATCTCGAAGAAGTCTCCCCTATCATCAAACTGGGGATTCCATACGTCTCCATTCTTCCTGAGCCAGCTAAAGGAATCCTGCCCGGCAAGATTTGATACATCTACCTGTTGTGCAGTCCTATATCCCTCTTGTTCCGTGCTTCCCAAATTAACCTCGATGGCTTTCAAGAAGAACATGTCCTCTGGGTAGAGGTACGTTCCTGTCTCTGCTGCGGCATCCCTATACGCTTCCTGCACTTGAGATGCATCTACGCCTGCGTCTATAAGCTTCCTATGGAAGTCTAGGAGTGCTTCGTTTGCAAAGATGATGCCATTCTCGTCCGTAAGGCCGTTTGAGTCGGTCTGGCTTTGCGCGCGCGCGTAGGAAAGTACTTGGGATAATGTAGCCATAGTGTGCTAGTGGGTAGGCCCCATGTAGAGGCCCACACCCAGAACGCTAGTTCGAAATCGCGGACTCAATCCTTGCGATACGAATGTATCCAGGAAGGTCTTCGAAACGAGTTGCACCGAGCGAAACCTTACCAGAAATACTGGTGTAGAGGTTAAGCGGATTGTTCGAGTCTGGCGTGTTGACAATCATCGCCGTTGGCTCCTGGAAGTAACCCCAGCCGAACGCATCTTCAGAAAGGATGGTTGTCGGGAATACCGGCACCGTCGAGTTGAAGTAGTTCTGGTAAGGATTATCCACGAAACGCACGCCATAGAAGTCGCCTACACGGCCCTCACGAAGGCCTGCAACATCGGTATAACGGCCCACATCAACAAACGAACCAGTGTTCGTGTTGTTCATGAGGTCTCCCGATACTTGCGGATGAATGATGCCCGCATAGTAACCGCCGGAGTAAGGCTTTGCACCTGCAGCGTTCGAGGAACGAAGGTACTTAGTAGCCTTAATAACATCCTGCTTGGTTGCAAGGTCTCCCGCACCGAGTGCAGTACGAGATGTCTTTCCGCCTGCATAGATAACACCGTTCGTACCGCCATTTACCACGGTCTGAAGGATAGTATCTACGAGACGAGCAAGTGCATTGCGTACCTGGCGTGTCGCATCGTCGATAACCTCAATCGCAGAGTTGCGTACGAGGAGATCAGATACGGCTACGAGGATACCGTACTGGGCAGGACCCGATACGTATGATGTAGCACCCCAGGTAATTGAAGTAGGGTTGGTACCCTCCGTAATCGCCGCAACACCCTCAGTTGAGGATACTGGGAAACCAGGAGGAGTAGCAGCCGCACCGCCAAGAATAGACGCACCAGCACCCCATACGGAGCCGCCGCCAGCGAACTGGGCGGGGCCTCCAAGGGTCTGCATGGAGGTATTAATCTTAACAGGAAGCTGGTTTGTCTGAGGGAAGAGGAGGCGGTCAAAGCCCTTCGGAACATTACGCTGCTTTCCGAGCTGCGCGTAGCGAAGTTCTGGCTCAAGAACTCGAATCTCGTCATTGATGTAGGCAGTGAGGAGTTCCGAGGTATTTGTTGAGGCACCACCCCAGCTCGTTCCACGTACGGTAGTTGGCATAGGTTGTTTGTCTCCCTCTAAGGATTAACGCTGTTCGAGAATCTGGCGGAGTTCTCCACGGCTATCCGCTTCGATGAGCGCTGCGCGCTTCTCTTCACGGCTCATATCCGAGTAAGGACGGCTATCACCAGTAACGGTAACAGGTGCCGAACCTCCCATAGTTCCTGCAGTAACTGGAGCGATATTCTGCTGCTGGGGGGTAAACTTACCCTCTGAAGCGAGAACGGCCACCGCTGCATCTTCTATGGAGTATCCCTTCTGTACCCGCTCTTCAATCTGAGACTTAAACTCAGTTGCGCCAGGGTACTTTGAGGACACATCGGAGAATGATTCAAGGAACTCTGCCTTCTTCTCTGCGGCAATACGAGCCTGTTCCGATGCTTCGGCTGCTGCCTTGGCTTCATCACGCTCTTTTGACGCGTCACGCACCTTAGAAGAGAGATTCTTAATTCGTTCTTCTGTCTTATTAATGTTCGGGTCCCCTTCTAAATCGAGGTCCAAATCAAGTTCTTCAGCCATAATTCCGGTTTGGATTACATCAGACGAGGCGGCGAGTCCTGCGAATGAGAAAATAGTGAGGTAATCATCAAGTACGGTTCACTACGTCGTATTGAGCTATGCGTTCTTACGGAAGCGACGAATGTGCTTCTCAGAACACTCTGAAGCATTACAGACCACAACCATCTGATTTTGGTTATCTGGGCTATCCATCACCTGAAGGATGGAGTAGCGGATAACTTCATCAGGATTTGTGGTGCTTGGACAATACGAGCACATAAGCTGCTTGCCACGATAATGCTCACAGAGCTTGTACTGCACCGTGCTGTCGTAATTAGGGTCAATTACACCGCAACGGTCACAGATGCCTGCGCGTACCGTTGGGTAGTGCGCAACCATCGGCTCTGCATTTGAGCCCTGTCGTTCTATTTGTTTCGTTATTGAAGACATATAGTTTCTCCCACAATCTACCCCGTGGGGCCGGGGGGGCTTAACTGCATTCTAATATGAGTTATTTCGAGTCGATACTGTTCAATGAGGGTCTGTAGGTCTGCATAGTTGCGCGCCCACTTCTTTTCTCCTTGAAGGCGGTAGATTTCCGGTAGATTCACTTCGGTCTTCTCAGACTCAACGCGAAGCCGGTTTTCTATGCTTTTCAATACGTCGTCAAATAGCTCGGATTTCAAGGTACTCCACTCGTTACTTTGCGATACTGCCGCGAGGGCTTCTATCACTCTTAGTAACTTCGCCTCACGTTCCCTCAATGGCTCCTGGTTTGGTTTCTCCTGCGAAAAATCCTCGTACAGGTCTATATTGAAGGAATTATTCATTAGGCGCTAGCGGACTGCTGGTTTGCGGATACAGTAACGCGGGCGAGCGCGTTAGCCGATACACCAGCGGAATACTGAAGGAATACGCGGTTCTGAATACCAAGTACTGGAAGACCAGAAACCTGGCGAGAACCGAGCGTCGATGCTGCTGCCGAGCCAACGGTTCCTCCAAGCACAGAGCCTGGATTAATCGTTGAAAGCACCTGTGGGTTTACACCGCCGCTAATAACGGGGATAGAGAGCCACTGTGCTGTTGTGGTATTTGCATTTGATACCACACTCGTGCGCGCAACATCGTAGTACGTAGTACCTCCATCATCTGAGGTCTGGAAGGTGGCACTCACACCGCCGCCCACGATTGATGCCGTAAGCTTTACAACTACGTTATCAACGTCCTGGGGAAGCTGGAATGGAAGTGCCACGCCACCTGCTACGGAGCCTGCACCGACGTTTCCTACGTCGTTGTAATCAAGCACTCCGGTTAGAGGGATTCGGATAGACATGTACTGTGTCTACTATGCTCTGATAATACGACCTACGCCCTTCTTGTAGATGATAATACCATGAACTACTGATTGTTGAATGCCTCAACGAGTTCGTTAACCTTCGCAACAAGTGCATTGAGGTCATCACGATAGAGATTCATATCGAGTCCTGCGATTTCTACCTTTTCTGCTTTAGCCATAGTTCTAGTATTCGGTTAGTAATACACTGCCAACGCCCAGACTTCTGGTAGCGATGGCAGGATAGAGCCCTTCTGAGAGATTGAGCCCTACAATGGATGGATTCTGGTTCGCGCTCCAGTTCTGAATACCCATAACGCTACGAGGGACCGCAAATAGTCTTGACTCATTCGGCGCGAGCGTAGCGTCATAGCTAGCTCCTCCCACTGAGGCGAACACGCTTGTTGCCTGGTTCGTTCCCCATTTAATAGCCGCACCTCCTCCTACTGCCGTAACGAGCACGGCAGTAGTGTTTGCGTTCAATGCCCATACAGAGGATGCTGCGCCCGTTTCTCGCACGTTTACCTGGATTGCAGGAAACGGCGGAGTTGAGGCCACCATTCCCGTGCCGTCACGGTCTACTGGCAGCCGTTGTGCGTAATTCTTTGCCATATTATTGATTCTTATTGCTACTGCTCATTGAAGTCTTTGCTTCATGTTTGAGTGGAGCTGCGGCCCCCATAGGAGAACTGCGCTGCGCTCCAACTTTATTCTGTGCGCCCGCGCCCGTTTGTTCAGATTGTACCATCGCCATCTCTTCTGCCTGCTGTTTTGCGAGCATGTCTTCGTGTTCTTGAATATGGAACCACGATGCCCAGGTCTTCGGCTGCAGCATACGATGGATATAGAGGTGCGTAATATGGTCATCAGTTTCAAGCACGGGGGGCATTTCTTCTGGCTTGAGGTCTGTGCGCTTAAGGATTTCGTTCTGTTCTTCAGCCTTAATCTCTTCAATGCTCTTCGGGAACATCACGTCAATAAGGCTTGGGTCTTCGAGCATAAGTGGGAAGAACACGTGCTTGTTGAAGTTCCTGAAACCATCAGGGTCCATGCTCTGCATGAGGTTTGGATAGAGCGTCATCATATCCCTACGCTTAACAAGGTTCTTGTACTCCGCCTCTTTTGCAGAGAAAACCAATACGCCCGGCGGGTAATCTGTTTGGAAGTCCTTGAGGTCAATAGTGCTCGTGGTGATGCCGTTTACACCCACAATATTTGCAAGTTTCTCCTCAAGTGCAGGTCCATGCTTCTGATAGCGGTGGAACCAATGGCTCCAAAACTCCTGTTCGCCGAATTGAAGCACCTTGGACTGTAGGCTCTGTGCCATATCATTCAACTGCTGGTCTATAGCAACCTCTGTAGCTGTTTCTCCCCCACCTGTTGCCGGTTCCATAGAAACACCTGTGCCAATAGGGTCATTTGCCTCCTGCTGCAGCGCAGACATGAAGTTAAGGAGGCCCGGTGGCATTGGGTCCTTGGTATTAAGCGGCGCAACGGCAAGTGTTGGGTCTCCTTCTACTGGAATGTGTTGATTAACCTGGCGCGAGAAGAACTGTGCTATATCCTTAATCTTATTTACGTCGTAGGTGTAGACAGGATTCGCACTATCCTTCGCGGCAATGAATGCAAGGTTCAAAAGCACTGATTTTGCGCGATGTTTGTCCTCTAGGAGGTCTGCAATAGAGAATGGGACCGATGCGTGTGGGATTCTAAAGCCTTCTTTCACGACAATAGGCCACTTTGAGGCTATGGTGCCGTCTTCATGCACCATATCATCGAGCTCAAGCTTCTCTTTCATGAGAATCATGGAGAAGTTCTTGTCGAGCCAGTAAATACACTTGTTTCCTTCCTCATCGTGGCCGAAATACTCAAGAATCTGGTAGATATCGTTGTCTGCGGGCTGTATGGAAGGCTCTACGGCACGTGTAGCAGCATCTCTGCGCTGCTTGTACTCCCACAAATAGGGGTCTACGCCGGTAGCAATGTCTTCAATACGGATATTTTCCTTGATTTTCCCCGCTTTCTTCATGCGCTCAAGGTCCCAGCGAGTCTTTGTTACCCATTTCCAGTAGTATCGCCACTCCTGTGGGTTCTCGAAGTACGGGTCATACCCCATAACGAGCGGGTTAATGACATGCGGAGTCATAACCTTACGCTTTTTGTCAAAGTTGAGGGTTTCCATGTACCCGCGCCCAAAGAATAGTGCATCCCAACACCAGTCGTAATCCAAACGTGCCTTGCCGGGCATATCTGCTGGACCCATTTCGATGTAATCGGACTGCGCGAGCGTATTAAAAGAGTTGAGTTGGTCCTGAGTTATCCCTTGAGTAGGGAGGAACTTAACCTGCATCTTGTCGTCATAGAGTGCAGATAGGGTGCGCGTGAAAAGCGTGAGAAGGAGCGTAGATGCTATGTTCTGGTCCCCGCGCTGAAGATTGTTCAGAAGGACAAGCTGATTAACCTGGCGACGCTTCCTCATTTCGAGGAAGTTAAAGCTCTCGATGTAATTTGTCTGGATGCTGTTAGGAGTGATTTCCATTCGCGATTTCTGAGAGAGTCGGGATTTTCACGTTATTCATGCCCCACGGAAGTCCTGCCACAACGATACGATAGTACTTCTTGTTCTTGGAAATCATCACTTTCGGCGCGACATCCTCATAAATCTTAAGATTGTCCTGGAAGAGCGAGCCTTCTATCTGTATGCGATGGGCATTGAACAACTCTTGTTTTGTAGGTATGTGTGCCTTGAATGATTCGGGATTCGCGGAGAAATCAAATGAACGTATGACGATTGCTTTCCCGGTCCCCTTATCATCCTCAAGATGCACATCCGAATGCACTTCCGCCCTTGTTGCTTCCCATTTTACTCTTTCCTCTGAAATCACGCCACCTTCATCAACAATTTCTCCTTGATGCGTTATGTGGTCTTCAATCTTTCGTTCTTTCGCGCCTTTTACGCGTCGGTCTTCCTTAGTTATCCTGGCCATCGTTGTATTGTTTTACCTTGGCTATTATCGGTTCCCCACCATTCGTCTGCCTGGTCCTTGAACTCGCCGCCCCAAGAACCGAAACGCTTATTATTCTTAATCATCGTATCAGTTATTGCTTGCGTGAGCACGGCAGCATCTACGCAGTTGGGGCTTGGAATGCCATCCTTGAATAGGTCTTCCTTTGGCTGGATGATTATCTTGCCATCTTTGTTCTTGTACTTAACCACTTCAAACTCATTCCATCCTTCATTTGCGATGAGTCTTCCTCCTGAGAGGAGCCATTTACGTTCCCGCCAATGAAGTTCTGCCTTAAGGTTTTGAAACATCTCGTCTTCTGCCTTCTCGCCAAAAGCGAGGCCACGAACCGCATAGCCAAGTTCTTTCGTGCGGTCAAATACGCCTTGTCCTACGCCTGTTTTGTCTATAACAATGAAATCTACCTGGAAATCACGCGCTTTATCCATGATAACGCCCACAAGGTCCATAGTATCCCTGAGTTTCTGATTGAATACTATCTGCTGGAGATTCGCAGACTTAATAACAATACAACTCTTATCCCCTCCTGCCGCGGGGTCTACGCCCATAACTATGTATCCTGAGTGGTCTCCTCCTTCTGCGCGCGACGCTTGGAGCTCTCGGTCATTAATAAGGCGTAAATAGCCCTTTTCGTCCATCTCCTCGTCAAACGCGTCCCAATTTCCCTCAAGATAGGCAAGTCTTTGGGTCTCAGGGAGCGATTCAAGGGCGGTGTAATACTCCTTTGGCAGGTGGGGATTGTCTGTAGGGAGTGCTGGTATGAATACGAACTCATATTGCTCTTTCTCCTCGCGCGGGAATAGACGCTTAACCCATAGGTTTTTTACCCATGCTTCTCCAAGTGGGTTACAGCCCGCAAAGAACTTTACATCAGGTATTCCCGGCCAACGATGCCGGGAACGGAGCATATCAAAGGTACTCTTGGGGTTTCTATTTACCTCATCAATAGCAATTACTGCGAACTCTACGGAGAGATACTTTGAAGGGTCATCAAGGTTACGGAATGCTATTACCCCTGAGCCATATTCCGGCGCAAGAGTAAACTCGTTACGCTGTTGATTATACGTGCCGAGCCAGTCTGGGAACTCAAATTTAATCTTGGATATTTGTCGGTCATTCAGTGAGGGATAGTCCTCGCAAAAGAGTCCTGCGCGCACGCCTTTAAGGCCATAGCGGCTGTAGTAGTCCATGAGCCAATAGACACAGGACCAACGAATCCATCGAGACTTTCCTGAACCTACTGAACCTCCGAAGAGTACGAACTTAAACTTCGTTGTGGCATACAGTGCTTCCATTTGTTTCGGGAAGAAGCCTGAAAGCTTGTCGAAGTCTATTACATCATCCTCTTCTTTATTCTCCTGGTCTTGCATTGAGGCGTACTATCTTTGCTTGTACTTCTCCCTTTATATCCATGTCCTGTTTCGCTTTTCCTTCCGCCATTTCCCATATCTTGTCTTTGTCTATGCCTTCAAGCCACTCATCTCGTTCTTCGTCAGTCATGCGCTCAAGATATTGTCGCGCATACTCTTTCATTGTTTTCCCTTTAGGACGGCCTAAAACATTACCACTTTGCCCCTTTTTCCACTGATAGGGTTTGAGATGTTCTACAGAACTGTTATTTGACTGATTAACAGGTTGCATTTCTTCTATTACACCATAGGCAGTGGAGCTTTACAAGATACTTTCTGCCGCAGGTTTCACAGAGTGCTACGGGTGGAGGATTGTACGGTCTTTCCATAAAACCAGCATCAAATATACTTGGACTTTTCTTTTCTCCTGGAATGAATGTGTGTTCTTCTTGCCCGCGCTTTTTACGCATCCATGCGCGTTTTGTTGCCCTTGAGCGTTCTCTATTCTGTTCTCGCCAGATTCTTTGTTTTTCTCGGTTATATGCCCGCTTTTTTATTACTTCTGCTGATTCTTGCATAAGTGCTCATATTTCTTTTTGTTTTCCTTTAAGTATTCAGGCCACTCTGTTTCGTCTTCCTGGAATGAGAACGCGCGCCCGAGAAAGTCTTTCCCGTTGTTTATATTGTACTCGAGATTATTCAGTACTTCCGGCGTTGCATAGCTTTCCTGTGTATAACTATCTTCGAGCTTTTTTCGCAGAGAAACTGGGCCACCCATAGACGTAAAGTGCCAGCCGCCGTATCCGTCAGTCTTTTGTGCGCTGGTGCGTACGTGGTTAAGGCATTTGTCCTTTATATCTCCCCATCGTGCCATTACAGGCCCCCAAAATGCCTCTGTAGAGCGATTGTTGAGGAAATAGGTATATACCTTGAGTTTGAGCTTTACAGGCCAAGGAGGGACCATTTTAACGATTTCAGGGTCTACTATTTCGTCCACATCCCCGAGTATTACTACATCCTCGTCCTTTAGATGCTTGAGAGCGTCCTTTATGCTCTCTTTTTGCATAAACTCTAACTTCCAGTGCTCTGCGCCTTGTGTATTGGGACTGGATTCCGCGAGTTCTCTATACTTTCCATAGTCTTTTTCACTAAAGAAGATGTGGTGCATTTTCGGATACTTAAATGCATTTGGATGCCACGGCATTGATATCCAGCGTTTCTTGCCAGAGAAGGTCTTATCGAATTCAAGAACAATAAACTCATCTACGTAATCCTTAAGGACATTGTAATGAATGTCCCATAGTTCTTCCTCGCCGTTATACGTACATATGTCTATTACCGCCATAGGAGATAGAGGCTACGTTCTACTAATTGTGCTTCTCCGGGCCGTGAAGCATACGGGAGAGTGCTTCTCATTTCCTCGTAAAAATCCACGGCGTACTTGTGTACTTTTTCGCGTGTGAGGATATAATTGCCGCCTGGTGCGAAGGGGATATATGCAGGGTTTGGGAGATGGAAGGCTTTTGCCCATTCTGCCCAAGAGCTAAAGTACCGTGCTGGGACGCTGTTAAGGAACCAACCGTCATTACGCTCGTAATACATGCCGTCCTGATAGAAACATACTGGTCCTCGTTCATCTGAGTATGTCTTGTGATTCTGGGTAAGAATTGGTGTAAATATTTGGTTATTTTTGATAGTATCGAACTCTTCCGGCGAAATATACTTAAATATATTGCTCTTACAGAGCATAAATACATCTGGTAAGTCATGGTAGTTATCTATTATGTAGCTTAGGCGGTCATAGTCTGCATCTCCTATATTCTCTCGCGCCACTTTGTTCGGGAGTTCTACATTTCCCGAGCGGTCATAAATAAAGTAATCGTCTCCCGCAAGTTCTGGTATCCAGGATATATCGTGGTCACCGTAGTGTGTGGCGACGATAAACATGCTAGAGGTAGTGGAACTTTGAATAGTAATTCTGGGTTAGACTCCAAGTTCCTGTGTTTCTGCGCGCCCAGAAGCGAGGAGCAATTATCTTCTTGGCGTGCTCATTCAGAAGCGCAGGAAGGATATAGAAGCTGCTGTTTGCGAGTATGAGGTATTTTGCATAACGTATCATCCTCCAATCAAGCCCTATTTCATGTGAAACAGGTATTTGAGGAGGGAATACTTTGCGCGCGAGTTCCGGGTCATCTGTTACCACAATGAACTTCATACGAGGATTTATACGCACCATTTCCTCTATGGCGGCATTCCAGTACTCGTCCGTAAGGAATAACTCAGGGAAGTGTTGAAACTCGCCACCGCGGAACCCTATAACACAGAGGTCATTCGGCATCCCAAGAGGCTCTACGGGAAGCCAGTCGTCCAGGTACCGGTCCATGTGAGCGAAATAGTGTAGGTCCTGGAACTCTCCATCTATAATGGTGTTGTCTTGTATGAAATTAAACTCTGGGTCATATCCACGAGTGTCTACCCCGTTTTCTACTTGTTTTTTCTCTGCGAAACGGGCCATGCTTGAGTACGGTATAACTTCGCCGCCAGGACCAATAGAGTACGTGCCGTCAAATGGCTTGCCCGTATCTATATTCATGAAACTAGCCCCCTTGAAGTGCTCGGGAGCTATCATGCCCCACTCGTAGCCTTTCTCTTCGGCGAGAGCGCGTGTAGCAATATAGCGATGCAATTGATTCCCGAGACCTGAGCCCTGATGAAAAATACCGAATATCGCCATATCAACCTATGGTGTGGAACGCAAACGTCTCAATTCCTTCGTTTTCTGGGATTTCGTGTTCTTTGGAGAAGTACTTAGCGACATCGATGGGAGCGAATCTAATCCCATGTCTCTGCAAAATCTCACGGTTGTGAACGCAGAGGAATCCGTCTTCGTTAGTGTTTCCATAGTAACTTTTCCATTCGAGACCTAATGCCGATGGTAATTCTAAAAGCTTCTTGCTGCGCAAAGAAACACTGTTCCCTACCCGAATGACCTCGCCGTTAGGGGTTCTATAAGAGTAAGAGTCGCTAGGAAGAGGCCAAGGAGCACCAATAAAGTCGTAGTCCAGGAAATCTTCTCGCCACGCTTCCGGCCTCTGTACATATCCATCAGCATGTATAAGAACACAATAGTCAGTATGAATGTAATTATGAAGGTCATATACAATAAACTTATTCCAGGCATCTATTGAGCCTAGGTGCGGTCTAAGAAGTACAACTGCCCCCCATTCTATACCTTCACAGCTCTTTTGAAGAGCCTCCCAGTGTGCAGGGATATCTATATCTGTTACCGCAACAAGTGTGATGTTAGGAAGTTTTAGCATCAAGTTCTTCTCGTGCCGCCCAAAGCCCATTACCGTACGTAGTAAATCCCCATTTAAGACAGAAACATAGCGTCTTATCATTTAACATTTTTTTCATCACTTCATCCGCTTTGGTATAAGCCTCTTCTATAGCTTTATTAAGCTGTTTTTTATCCATAGACCTGCCGTCTTCAAGGCCGATATTATGTCTCTCTATCTGAACGGTATCCATGCACCTATAACACCTTCCCGCAATTACTCCTGTTGGTTCAAAGTATGCGCTCATAGATAAAATTCCTTTACGGTATTAATAATATACTCCTGCTCCTCCTCCGTCAGAGCATCATGTACTGGTAGAGAGAGTATATCCATAAATACTTCATCGGTGCGCGGCAAATCTGCCGGGTATTTTTTCCAATACGTCATGTGGTGCAGTGGCTTGAAGTGCATGCCAGTGTGGATGCCATTTTCTCCGAGAAACTCATTAAGTTCGTCCCTTCTTGCCCATTTAGGAGTGTAGTACTGGACCGTGCGGGAATATACCGGCTCTTCAAACCACCATTTCCCCCGAAATGCCTCATTGTAGCGATCTTGGATTGCCTGCCGCTTCTCTAGGAGAGCATCAAGTCTTCGAAGCTGTCCAAGGCCAATAACAGCCTGGATATTGGTCATATAGGCTTTTATGCCATTCCCCTCTTTAATATCGTAGTCCCAAGCGTATTTCCCTCCCGCAGAGCGTTCAAATGTATTCTGTTCAATACCGAGCCAGGTTAGCTTACGAAGCTTCTTATACACCTCCTCATTGTTCGTAGTAATCATGCCGCCATCAAATATCGGCATGAACTTCACTGCCTGGAATGAGTACACTACGACATCTCCCTTTTGCTCGCCATGTTCGTGAATAGCGTGTGCTGCGTCCTCGATTATGAGAGGTTTCACGCCAAAGTGAGCACACTTTCTACGGATTCCATCTATATCTGCGAACCTTCCATGTGAATCTACAGCAACGATAACCTTTGTTTCATGTGAAATAGGGAGTGTTTCTGGGTCTATACAGAATGTTTCCGTGTCTATATCCGCAAAACGTACAGACATGCCATTCCATTCGCCAATATGAGCATCTGTAGTGAAGGTAAATGATGGAGTGATAAGTTCTCCATCTGTTATGCCATGTGCCTTAATTGCGAGGTCTAGGGCAGATGTTGCAGAGTTTGTGGCAACAGCATACTTCGCACCAACTTTCGCTGCGAAAGCCTTTTCAAACTCCTCTACTTTCGGTCCGAAAGAAGCCCAGCCAGAGTCAAGAACTTCAAGCAAATCCTGTTTGGTTTGTTCATCGTATGTGGGGCGGAGAAGTTTAATGGTTTTGGACATAGCGATATTCCTCATATTTATCCTCGTCTGAGAGTTTGTGGGTGGTTTGGTGTTTCCCAATTCCTATACCAATATCTATATTCTTCACAATATGGGGCAAACCATACCGTTTCTTGAGACGAGAATATAATTCTACATCAAGCATCCACGATAGATTTTCGTCGAAAAGGAGCGGTTTATCGTTCTTAAATGCAATTACGGAAGGAGAGCCGATAGTATTCTTGCCCTGCTTTATATCATCATTCCAAGAAGGTATATGCTCATTATCTACAGTCTCTCCATCGTCATGGATGCAGCCAGAAGCCATCCAGCCAGTTTCATGGTCTTCTCCCTGTTGATTATACCAATGTGCTATGTGCTGAAGCGCGAATGGGGAATACAGGTAATCATCCATGAATAGGATTTTCACTACCTTCCCGCGCGCTTGCTTAATAGCAGAGTTGGTATTCTCTGCCATCTTCCCTTCCTTGGTTATAATCACTTCAAAGTCCTGGAAAGTCTGTTTCGCAAGGGAAACCATAAGGCGGTCCAGGAAGAACTCCCTCTCAGGAATATCGTGAACGGGAACACAGACAGAAATAAGAGGACTATCCATGGATATAGTCTAATACATTATGGATAGGCCCCCAGTTGGGGGTATCGTTTGGAACGATAGATTCCTGGGGTTCCTTACCGCCACTTCGAGGAGAACCGTATGTTATCTGCTTGCCTGTAGCCTCTGCGAGTTGCTGTGTTGTTACACCTACGCCACTTCCCAGAGAATATCGCCCGACAAGCCAATTTTGGGCGTACAGGAGACCTTGTACGATGTCATCTACGTGTACATAATCTCGTACGATAGAGCCGTCGTGTACAATTACACTTTCTTCCGCATTCTTGAATATATCTACGACGCTATTCTGTTTCTGATTCCCTCCATAGATATTAGGGAAGATAAGGTCTACGTAGTTTCCATGAAACGCTTCGAGATACTTGCTTGCCGCGAACTTCATGAATCCATAAGGAGAAGCTACAGGCCAGTCTCCTGCACAAGAGGAGCCGTGAATTATCTTTGCCTCAGGATAGGCATGAACGAGACGCATGGTTGTCTCTAGATTTTCTGCATAGAGAAGTGGGTGCTCCCAAGACTCTTCGACAGATTTATGCGCGGCGAGGTGGTATACCACGTCAATATTCTCGGGCAGGTCTCGATATAAGAGATTGCCCGATTCTTTGCTATCAAAGGAAATTACAGTATGTCCCTCCTCTTTGAGTCTCTTTACGAGGCGGGAACCAACAAAACCAGCACCCCCGGTTACAAGTATTCTCTGGTGTACTTTCTCTATTTGCATAAGTCGTTATATATATCGTCGAGCGAGTACTTATAATCCCATTCTGGGTAATCTTCTCGGAAATTCGATACGTCATGCACGTCCCACTGCCGGTCTCCAAAGCGCGGCTCATCAAGGAGTTCGTATTTAAACTCCTTATTTAGTTTCTCCGATAATGCTTTCCCGGCAGAAAGAGGGGATATGGCCCTCTCATACCCCCCTCCAATATTGTATACACCTCCAGACCTTGGATTCTTGATGAAGTGATAGAAAGCATTTACGAGATCATACGCATGTATTTGGTCTCGTACCTGTTTTCCCTTATACCCAAATATCTTATAGGTAGCTCCTTCCTTGATACATTTAGTTAAGTAAGCGAGGAATCCGTGCTGTTCTGCACCCTCATGCCTTCGACCTGTTATACAGCCCATACGAAATACTCCTGTAGTAAGCCATCCTTGAGCGGCATATTCCTGCGTGTATACGTCCGATGCGAGCTTTGATACACCAAACGGACTGAAAGGCGATTCGAACACGGTCTTCTCGTCAAAGGGAGTTTCGTGCTTCCACATATTCTCTCCTTCCTTGAGATCTTCGCGGCGCATTCCCCAGCCATACACCTTATCTGTAGAACAGTGGACAAACACAGCGTCTGGCGAGTGCTTACGAGCGTTCTCAAGTAGATTCAGAGTCCCCGTAGCATTGATGTGAAAATCCTCTAATACATGTTCTTTCGAATAATCGTGGCTTGGTTGTGCGGCAGTGTGAATGATTGCATCGAATGGACCTTGGGTCTCAAAGAGCATTTCTACAGCCTCACTATCACGAATATCTATCGTGTTCTGACTTTCCTTGTCGGGAGTACCAAAGAATGCGGAGCGTTTATTGGCATCAATCCCCACCACTTCCCATCCCTTCCCGGTAAAGAAATCTACTGCTTCAGAACCGACAAGACCCGTAGAACCAGTAATCAAGATTTTACTCATAGTGCAATCCATTCTTCTGGTAAAGGAATCCCTGGCTTGTCGCTTGTGTACCACGCCTTTGGTGCGATGGTTTTGCCACCACCAACATATGCAGCCCACCAGGAAAAGGAACTGTTTGCAATGATATGTGCTTTGCAGCCAGCCATGGCATTGAAGTCCTCAATTTCATTTTCTCCGCGAAAGAACTCGAAGTTCGGTTCTGGGAACATGCGCTTACACATTTCCATATCGGCAGCATCATCGCTTCCTTCCTGTCGGTCTGAGCAGAACACAAGGAACTTCGTGTCCTTCGGAAATTCTGCTATAGCATTGTTGTAGTATTGAGTATCTGATAGGTTTACATAGAACGGGTTATTCACGTAGTCCCCGCGGCGCACGTGAATGGAGACCATGTCTATAGGTTGTACATTCTGTCCGTAGAGAACGCGAATCTCATCCTTGAACTCTTCGAAGTGAGCCAAGTCTTGAAGATATATATCCTCTGTTATTCCTTTGCGTGCCTGGGAATAGACATAGGCAAGCTGGAACAGCCTATTTCCGAAACCACCAAAGTTCTTCCGAAGGTCAATCATACAATCCATTCTGGGTGCTCTGCTTGCCACTCGATAGTGTTTTTTAGAGACTCTTCGAAAGATACTGGGGATTTCCACCCAAGCTTTGCAAGTTTTTTGCCATCAAGACCGTAATGTAAGTCGTGTCCCGGCCTTGTTGAATGGAAATCAACAAACTCGTAATCGAGTGGCTTATTCATTAAGCGTGCGATTATCTGTGCGAGTTCGAGATTATCCACCTGTTGGTCTCCTACAATATTGTAGCGGTCTGGCCGGTCTACCTCCCCGGCAGAATGTAGATATGGTGGAAGATTCTTTAGAATAAAGAGAACAGCGTCAGATGCGTTCCTAGAATGGATATAGTAGCGGGTACCTATCTCTTTTGAGTTTCCATGGATAGTTAGTTTCTCCCCGTTCATCACGCATCGCTGGATGATTACAGGATACTTTGAGGATTGCTGGAACTCCCCGAAGTTATTCATCGTATTGGTTATCACCACCGGTACGTTATAGGTACGCCAATACGATACCGCTATGGCCTCCTGTGCGGCCTTAGAGGCAGCATAGGGATTTGATGGAACTATGGCAGACCACTCGGGATGTCGCTGTTCTTTCCCAGAAGGTCCATATACTTCATCGGTAGAGAACTGTATAAATGCTTCAAGGCTTGATTCGCGCGCGAACTCAAGCAATGTAACCGTTGAATCTATGTTGTTCCTTACGAAGGGGACGGGGTCCTGAATAGAGGCTTCTACGTCCGAGAGCGAAGCCATGTTGATTACGTAGTCAATCTTTCCAATGCGGTTCTTCAATTTTTTCCCTATAGGACGTGTTAGGTCATGGGTTATAAGAGTAAAGCGGTCCCAGTACTCTTTATGTTCGCGGAGCATCTCAGTAATACGCTCGGCAAGACCCTTATTCCTGAAAGTAGCAATGCCAACAACCTCCCAATCAGTATTGTGGAGGATGTGTATGAGGGTGTGGATACCAATGGAACCACTAACACCAGAGAGTAGGACGCGTTTAGGCATAGAATCCTGGGTGATTTTTGCGGAGTTGCGCTTTAAGTTCTTCAGCATGTTGATTTGCTACGGTTAACATTGAGTGTGTTTTTGTCCGGTAATTCCATAGGAACTCGGGAATGGTTACAACTAACTTTCCGCGTTTTGTGATATCTATCCACAAATCGTAATCCTCCCAACCCCATACCATCTTCGGGTTGTATCCTCCTAACTCAAGAAGTACGTCCTTACGGATTGCAGCACAGTATCCAAGTCGGTTTCCTTCCTGGAAGTCTTCCACCTTAGGGCGCATTTGCAGGAGAACGCTTGAATCAGAAAGTCCGAATGTCTTAAAGGATGGGGCTACCACAGCAGCCTCTGGCACGTCTTTAATGACTTGCAGTACTCGTTCTACATAGTTTGGTTCAAGAAAATCATCGCTATCAAGCGGGACAATCCAATCTCCCGAGGCGTTCATGATGCCGGTATTGCGCGCCGCTGGTAGACCACGGTTGGTCTGATGAATAACTTTTACTCGGTCCTCGTAGTCCAGGAGAACCTGTTTGGTAAGGTCCATGGAACCGTCGTTTACCACGATAACTTCACAAGGAACTGTCTGTGCGAGCGCAGAGTCTATTGTCTGCGCGAGCGTATCTGCCTGTTGGTACGTCGGGATGATAATTGAGATATTCATAGTTACATGTTTTGCATCATGGCTGCTGCTGCGGCACCACCCTCTTTAGAGGTGGTAAACGGTTTAGTAAGAGTAATGATTCTCGGGGTGTAATCCCTTCCCCACACCCGCTTATAGTATTGCTCTATCATGGAGTCTGGGTACACGTAGGAAGGGTCTAATACGACTGCTGGCGGGTGGTCAAAGAGATACTTATTCCACACAGTCTCATCGTTCCATATAGGGATATATCCCTGGTTCATATCGAAATCAATCATCTTTACCATAGTTTCCATGGCCTCGATGAAATCCTGCGTCTTTCCTCCCTGTACGCCTCCGGCATAGTAGAGAGGCTGGAATCGTTGTGTATTTCCTTCCTGAATGAGTCGCCCAGGACGAGGTATATATGCCGCCGAATTAGGATTTGGCTCGTATGGTGGCCACAATTCCTTACGGATTGCGTACATAGGATGCTGTGCAGCAGTAAGCCCGTCTCCTAGAATCTCGTCCCCCACAACATTTACAATACGCATATCAAGGTCCACATAGAACACGTAATCAAACTTCTGTAGGTATTCTTTCTGTTGCAAGAAAAGGTGCCAGCGCATAAGGGTTGGATACGGCCACTGGACACTTTCGGTAGGGAATACTGTTACTCCATAGTCCACATCTTTTGCCTCGGGGTAACTTGGCATGTCGGACCACATCATTATCTCTACATCGTGTCCGGGAAGGAATAGATTCTTAGCACCTTCTATAACCGGCTGTGCATACTGCCAGTACGGTTGGTTTATACAAACAAATACAAGACCTACCTTGTATTTTGGTAGGTCTTGATTCTTTTCCTCAAGTACGTAATTAACATACCCGTTGAGGAGATTAAGCTGCTCTACATTATAGTTTCCGGCGAGTTGTTGATTAAGGTAGTTATGACCAATGCGTGGAAGATTTAGCTGCGAAAAATCCACTTCTCGCTTCTTTGGTTCAGTACCCATCTTGTCTCCATTAGAACTCTTTTCGCGGGGAAATGCCATACACATCCTGTGGATAACTATTCCTTATTCTTTAGGGTGGCGAGGTTCGATACTACTCGGTTCAAGGCATAGTGATATGCGACAGTTCCAGTCAGTTCTTGGGTGTCTACGGGTGTCTTTTCTCTCAACTCCTCAATTACCCCCTCTACTTCCTGTAGGGTGGAGTTTCTTGTTTCTCGTAATTCTTCTGCATCCTTTTCGTACCCGTCGTTATATCCGCGAATATAGGCAGCATCCTCAACCTCAATTATAAATTCACGAATATTATCCGGGTGCCAGAGTAGTTCTCCTTCGCGCAAAATAGGGTATTTCTTTGCTAGCTCTGAGGAAACAAGCCAAGGTTTGATTCGACCATCGAATCTCTCAATCCACTCTCTCTGTTCAGGGGATTGGTTCATGGTTAGGGTTTTATCCGCGCAAAAATCGCAGTTTCTTATACTGTTCTGGATAGAACTCTCTAGTAAAAGAGTCAGAAATAGCCTTCCAGTACTCGGCTTCTGACTTCGATGCTGCGGCACAATGCATAGGGATTTTGTATTCTCCGTGCTTCTCAAATATCAGTATGTCGTTCAGATCATCGACATTCCGGCGACTTTCTACCACTTTATCTATTATTTCCCATGTAAGGTTTCTCTGAGCCGTATCATCCGCACCCCAGCTAATACCTTCTGAATCTATCTTCTCAAGACGAGCGAGGTATATATTCCCAGACTGCATCTTAAATAGACGTACATCACCTTCGAGTTCGGAGTGCGCGAATACGCACGTCTGCCGGAAAAACTCCCTCTCGGGTTCTTTTTTGAAGAGCCGTTTGAATGTCTTGAGAATCTTCTCCATATGTCTATTGGTTGGTGGTAATTTATTCGCTTAATCTCCCAATCAAAAGGGCAGTTAGACACAAAAAAAACACACATAACCCACTCTTCCAATCTTCTAAAGAAACAATAAAAACGCCGGTAACTATTCCATGGATTGGTAAAAGTATCTTCTTCATACCTTGTTAGGTGGGATAGTTAATCATGCTGGCACTCTCGAACACCGAGTGTGTCTATCAGTTCTTGCTGAATAGATTCTCTCCCTCTCTTGTAGAGCTCTAGGAAGAAACGTAAATGTCCGCTGTTATAGGAACCTTCTTCGGCCACAGCGTTCAGGATCATTCGCACCTGTTTTTCGGTCTTTTCCATACTATCCATTGTGGTTAGATTCCTGAGTAATTGAGTGCTCGACATCGTAATGTGTGCCATTGATGTAGACCTGATAGGTGGTCGTATATTCGTTTCCCTCTGCATCGAAGGCAACCATTTCAGCCCATTCTCTCCCGCCTTCGAGCCTGTATATGCGCACTATATTCCGCACAAGCTCGATTTCTTTTATTATTTTCGGTTCCATATAGTTAGCAGCATCCCATATTGCAGTATCCATTAACGTCTACCGAATGGAACTCCTTTTTAAGGTGGTCCGAGACGTAATCCATGTCGACGCGTGCGCAATCAACACACCAACATTCAACTGGATGATCTTTGGT
>JACCDR010715813.1_pt1 | contig 45526 bp, 66 predicted proteins | sample 7446431 | NCBI WGS metagenome assembly JACCDR01 (sample SAMN15323443, study PRJNA562643) | freshwater metagenome | isolation source: river surface water | place: USA:Blue River Watershed | collected 2017-08-17 | reverse complement strand
GTGAAACTCGGCGCTGCCAAAGACCTCGGCCTGATCGGCGAAGACTACGCGGTGATCGAGATGGAAGGCGCCGTGCTGAAAGACACCACGAAGAACGGCACGACCGTGTCCCAGTACTTCAAGGCTCAGATCGTAACTTGATCTGGCCCTGCGCTCTAACCAATCCCCAGAAGGGCGCTTAACCGCGCCCTTTTTTGTATCAATCAACCATCGGTGACTTATGACAGACGACCTTCAGGTACTCGGCCCACAAGACAAAGCGGTGCAATTCAAAGGCGAGGAGATCCGCATCTCCCCCATCCGGATGGGCAAGCTGCAAGCCTTCACGGTAGCAGTCAAGCCAGTGGCCCAGGACCTGATCAACGCGCTGAGTGGTAGCGGCGACATCCTGAGCGTGATCGAGCAGCACGGCGACAAGCTGATCGAGGCTGTGCACATCGCCAGCGGTGTGCCACGTGAAACCCTGCAGGAATGCCTGCCGGACGAGTTCATCAACCTGGCGTCAGCAGTGATCGAGGTGAACGCTGATTTTTTCGCCCAGCGACTGCTTCCAGCAGTGCGGGGAGCGGTCGAGGGTCTGAACAAGACGGTGAAGGCTGGGCAGCAGTCATTCAAGGGCTGATCAGCAACGGGCACACGCTCGAGGCGATTAGAGGGTACACCATTGCTCAGGTCCGCACCTTCACGAAGGCGATCCAGCGGCGGGAGAAAGCGCTCTACCTGCAGCAGATCACGGCGGCGCGCATGGCGCAGTACAACGACAAGGGCTTTAAAGCGGCATTGAAACGGCTAAAAGACGATGGCGAATAATCCAGAACTAAAGGTCCGAATTAGCGCGGAGCTGAACCAGATCCGCCAGTCGCTTTCTGTCCTGCAGAACGACCTCGCACAGGTCGGGGCAAAAGGCCAGAAGGCTGGCAACGATGCGAACGCCGGCCTGAACAAGATGGCAGGCAGCATCAACGGCGCCGTGACCGCCATCAAGGGCCTGGTGGCTGCCTACGCGACACTGGCCACCGGGAAGCAGTTCGTCCAGCTGGCTGACCAGGCCAAGCTCCTCGAGGCCCGCCTGAAGCTGGTCACGAACTCAGCCGACGAACTGGTGCGCGCGCAGGAGGCCCTGTTCCAGCTTGCCCAGCGATCACGGGCCCCGATCAAGGAAACCGTCGAGCTCTACGCGCGGTTCGCCCAGTCCACGAAAGAACTCGGCGTCAACCAGGACACCCTGCTGTCCGTGGTCGAATCGGTGAACCAGGCCGTCCAGCTTTCTGGCGCCTCCACCGAATCCGCGAACGCTGCCCTGATCCAGTTGGGCCAGGGTCTGGCATCCGGCACCCTCCGGGGTGAGGAGCTGAACAGCGTCCTGGAGCAAACCCCGCGGCTCGCACAGGCGATCGCGAAGGGGATGGGGGTGTCAGTAGGGGAGCTACGGAAACTCGGCCAGGAGGGCAAAATCACGGCCGACCAGGTGATCAACTCCCTGCTGGACCAGAAGGACGTCCTGCAGAGCGAATTCGCCCAGCTTCCGGTCACTGCCGGGCAGGCCTTCACGCAGCTGGGCAACAGCGTGGCCGTGGCCGTGGGCGAGATCGACAAGGTCGTGGGCGCATCCGGTGGCCTTGCCTCCCTGTTGCAGGACATCGCCGCGTTCCTGGATAGCGGCCAGCTGCAGGAAGCCTTCATCGGCACCTTCGCCACCTGGTCAAGCGCGATCGGTTCGATCATCAAGGACATCGACAACCTGATCGGGGTGATCGACGACCTGTTCGGCGGCCTCAATGACGAGGGCGAGGCCTCGGTGAACTTCATCACCGGCGCCTTCCGGAACATGCCGGCGAACATCAAAGCCTTCCTGCAGCTGATCGTTGTCGAGGCTGCCTACATCTTCGACCGCACCCTGATCGAGGCCCAGAAGTTCCGGGACAAGGCGAAGGCCATCTTCACCGATGACACCTTCGACCAGGTCGAGCAGCGCTACCAGCAAGAGGTGGCAGCGGTTCAGCAGGCCCGTGAAGACACCATCGCCGCGATCATGCAGGAGCGGGATCTTCATGTGGACACCGGCAACGCCGCGGTGGAACGCTACCGGAAGGAACGCGAGGCGGCGAAGGCCACATTCGAGAAGCCCATCGGCGGCGGCGTCAAGCCGATCGCTCCGATCATTGACACCTCGGCGGCGGACAAGGAACGCGAAAAGGCCCTGAAGAAGGAGGAGCAGGAGCGCCAGCAGTTGCTGGAAAGCAATGCGAAGAACTTCGAGCAGGCCCAGATCCGCCTGGCAGAGATCGAGGGCCGACACCTCGACGCACGGCTGCAGGAGATCGATGCGAAGTACAAGACCCAGCTCGATGACATGATCAAGGCCGGCGACGTCAAAGGCCAGGAGCTGATCAAGAAGCTGATCGACGAGGAGAAGGCCCAGGCTCAATTCGACGAGCTGAAGCGCAAGTTCGACCAGAACCTTGCCGACCTCGCTGCAAAGGAAGAATCGCTGGCCAACCGCGTGAAGATCGGCGACATCTCACAGGTCGAGGCCGACAGGCAGCTGGGTGAAGCACGGGATCAGGCCCAGACGGTAGGCGCTGGCATCCTCCAGGATCTGCAAGGCGCTGCCGGTTCGGATCCAGAGAAGCAGGCGCAAGTCGAAGCCATGACCGAGAAGCTGAACGCCCAGAAGGCGGCGGCCACCGGTCTGGTGCAGGCCCAGAACGAGCTGGGACAGTCCCTGCAGAACCTTGTCCAGGGCTTCGCTGCATTCGCCGCGAACGCTGCGATCGACGGCCTCAGCCAGGCCATGTTCGACATCGTCAAGGGCACAAAGTCAGCCGGGGATGCGATCAGGGACTTTGTGCGGGGCATGGCCGACGCGATGCTCCAGATGGTGACTCGCATCATGGCGACCATGATCGTGCTGCAGGGCATCTCTGCCATCACCGGCGTGCCTGTCGCGGCGCTGGCCCAGTTCGCTGGCATGACCGGCCAGGTGAAGCACAGCGGCGGGATCGTGGGCCAGGGCGGGACAATCCGCAGCGGCCTGAACCCCCTCATGTTCGCGGCTGCGCCTCGGTATCACTCCGGCGGCGTGGCTGGCCTGAAGCCTGGCGAAGTGCCGGCGGTTCTCCAGAAAGGCGAGGAAGTCCTGACCCGTGACGACCCGCGCCACCAGGCGAACGGCGGCGGACAGCAAGGCGGTGGCAGCACGCGCGTGATCAATGTGGTGGACCCGAACATGGTCGCGGACTACATGAGCAGCGCAGCAGGTGAGAAGGTACTGGTGAACGTAATCCAGCGGAATGCTGGCTCAATCAAGCAGGTGATTAGCTAATGGCAAGCGAATACAAGACAGGCACGGTGACGGGCCACGAGAACCTCCTCGAGGAGTTCCGGCGCTGGATCACAGGATACGGCACGGCAGCGGCCGCTGTTGCTGGCGCGAACACTGGCAACGGCACGGTGAGCAGCATCGACACGACCGTGGACACGGTGTCGGAGACGTGGACGCTCACCTGTACCGCTGGCGGCCCGACTGGCACGTTCTCGGTGACGGGATCGGTATCCGGCGCGCAGGCCGCAGCGACTGTGGGCACGCCCTACTCGAACGACTACATCAGCTTCCTGATCAACGACGGGGCGGTCGACTTCATCATCGGCGACAGCTTCACCATCGCGGCAACCATCGGCGACATGGCTGGCGCAGGCTACGCCTGGGAACAGCTCAAGCTCGACACCAGCACCACCGACGAGACGCACCTCTACCTGAAGGGCCTGGGCAACGGCGGCACCGACGAGATCTTCGTCAACCTGCGGACGTACAAGAACGCGGGCACCGGCTACTACAACCTCGAGCTGCGAGGGGCCACCGGGTTCCTCGACGCGAGCGCGCGCACGGCACAGCCAGGCGTCAGCGATCTGGTGGATCTGTGCCTGTGGTCCGGCTCCATCAAGTATTGGTTTATCGCCAACGGCCGGCGGTTCATCATCATCGCCAAGGTCAGCACCGTGTACGAATCGGCCTATGCCGGCTTCATCCTGCCGGCAGGGCTTCCGACCGAGTACCCATACCCTCTGGCCATCGGTGGCTGCACGGCATACACAGCGAAGCTGTACAGCGCGTCCAGCGGCAACGACGGCTACAACCACTCCGCTTTTTTCAACCCCGGCCGACAATCTGCCGGCCTCGGCGCTCTTTACGTTCTCGACAAGTCCGGCGCGTGGCGGAACTTCTACAACTACTCCATCGGGAGCGCGGTGTGGGGCGGAAGCTATAACCGCGTCAACCCGTGGGGTGGCGGCCGCTCGCTGAACACGACGGAAGGCTCTCCGATCTATCCGAACCTCAACTCCGGCGCGATTGACGCCAGCAGCGGCTATTCGCTTTTCCCGGCCACGATCCTGAGCCGCGTAGCGTCACCAGCAACTAAGGACATTTTCGGAGACTTCGAGGGCGTCTACCACGTGTCCGGATACGGCAACGCGAGCGAGAACATTGTGCAGGTGGGCGGCGACGATTACCTCGTGATCCAGAACACCTACCGCACCGGCAACGCTGAATACGCGGCGTTCAAGTTGGCTTAAGAGGCAATAGATCATGGCATACAGCACAGGCACACCAGCATCCCTCACCGACCTGATGGATACCTTCTACGCCTTCGCGATCGCGAATGGTGGCTTCGTTGACGCCGGCAGTGGTTACAGCGCCAGCAGCTACGAATACTCGGCCCTGAGCCGTGGCGGGATCTACTGGGGCTTCAGCTACAAGGACGCGGTGGGCGGCGGCGACTGCCTGTTCAACACGTCAACGGCGTGGGCTGGTTCTGGACTGCTGACAGCGCAGACCGGCGCCTGCTCGAAGAACGCCCGCGCCTACTTCGGCCTGACTCCAATCCAGTATTGGATGTTCTCCGATGGCGACGCGACCCACATGGTCGTGGAAGTGACAGCCGGGAACTATGCCCACCTTTCCATCGGGGTGCTGGAGAAGTACGGCAGCTACACCGGCGGCGCGTTCGTGTCCGCGAACTACTGGAACAACGCAACCTGGAACAGTTCAAGCAACAGCCGCCACCTGGATGGATACACGGCCAGCAGCGCGAATGCCTACTACAACCACGTGCGCTGCACCTATGGCGGGAAAGACATCGCCGTGTTCGGATACAACAGCACGACATTCAACCAGGTGCGCAACATGTGGATGTCCGGCGGGTACTACAACAACAGCTCCAGCGATGCAGAACTGTGGCGCCACCAGCCAAGCAACCAGACCGGACGCAGCCAGCTGATACCCGTCGAACTGTTCCTGGCCTATGCCCAGACCGGCAGCGTGACGCCCACCGGGTGGATCCCCATCGGGCGGCTGAACAACTGCGCGCTGGTCGACATCACAAACCTGGACGCCGAGGAGCTCACGAACACCGACTGGGTCGTGTTCCCTATGAGCATGAAAAACCCCGCCAGCGTGACCCTTGCCAGCGGCGAGGTGGACACTGACACCATGGGCTGGGCCTACCAGAAGTAATCGATGACGACCTTTTCCGGCAACCTTGGCGCCAGTCTGGATTACGTCACCGAAACGAACCAGACCACGAACCTGCAGGATGACGATGGCCTGCAGGACTTCGCCGCCATCGATCCGCAGCAGGAGGTTCTGTCCGGATCGTTCACGGACAACACGCCGATCGCCGAGCTGACGCAAACATTCAGCGGCAACCTGGGCTGGTCTGGCGCAGGCACCGACACGTTCTACTACCGCTTCCACATCATCCCCAGCGAGATCGACGCCGGGAACGTGGTGTCGCCGCTGTCCTACACCGTGCAGGTCTGGAACGCCTGGCTGGATCCAAAGGACCTGGACGCAATAAACGAAACGAACACCACCGGCCTGACCATGACGCCTCCCGAGGCGGTGCCCTTCACCTTCCCGGGCCTCGAGCTGATGGACTTCACGCTCGACGTGAGCGAGGACGGTCCTGCGCTGGTCGAGGGCGTCTACTCCTTCGAGTTCTCCAGCGGCGAAAGCCTCGAGCTGACCGTAACCGGGCAGCGCGTATTCGCCTGGACGTTCAAGCCGAACTGGGCCAAAGGGGTGGAGGAGCGACTCGAATGGGCCACCGACGTGATGACGGCCTACGATGGCACCGAGCAGCGCATGGGCCTGCGGCAATACCCGCGGCGCGTGTTCAGCTACGAGTTCATGATCGACAACAACCGCGACCGCCGGAAGTTCGAGGCCCAGCTGTTCAACTGGGGCGCGCGGAACTGGATCTTCCCGATCTGGACCGAGGGGCAAAGCCTTGGCGCTGTTCTTCCGGCTGAAACCTCCACCCTCACGCTGACCCGCAAGTCTCCAGATTGGCAGGAGGGCGGGAACGCCATCATCATGACCGGGGCGTTCGAGTTCGAGGTGGTCCGCATCGATACCATCACTGGCCTGACCGTAACACTGAACACCGCTACAGAGCACGAGTGGCCAGCCCACGCGGTGCTGTATCCGGCCTTCACGGCGCTGCTCGAGGACAAGCAGGAGCTCACCCGGTTCACCGGCTCGACCGAGCTGGGGCGCTGCACCATGCGCCTGATCGGGAACGAAACGGTGGCGGCAGACAGCCCGACCACCTACCGCGGCCTGCCTGTTGTCGAGGACTTCCCGGACTGGTCGCGTGACGTGACAAACGACTACCTGCGCAAGCTCCAGGTGCTGGACTTCCGCATCGGAGCCTTCGAGTACGAAGACCAGGCCAGCATGCCGTTTCAGATCCACAGCCACAACTGGACGCTGGACGGCAAGGACGAGATCGACGCCTTCCGCGAGTTCCTGTACGCGCGCGCGGGCAAGCACAAGGCCGTATGGCTGCCCACCTTCACCCCGGACATCGAGCTGGCGGTGGCATACCAGAGCACCGACTCCTACATGGACGTGGAGCACGGCAAGATCGCGCAGCACCTGTGGGGCCACGTCAACCGCAAGGACATCATGATCGAGCTGGTGGATGGGACGGTGTTCTATCGCCGGATCACGGACGTGGACGTGATCGACGACGACACCGAGCGCCTGACCATCTCCTCGGCCCTGGGACAGAACGTCGCCGTCGACGAGATCCGCCGGATCAGCTGGATGAGCATCGCCCGGCTGGACAGCGACCAGGTCACCCTGTTGTGGCGGCATGACGACTGGGTAGAATGCTCGCAGAACTGGAGGACAGTGCGCGATGACATTTGAAACCTTTGAGACCTCGATCCAGGACGGCGCGCCCGTTGAGCTCTACGAGTTCCGGCGCGACTCGCTGCGCTGGCGGTACACCAGCGGCGCGGACTCGGTCACCATCGACGGCAACACCTACAGCCCTGTGCCGATCAACCGCTCGGCCATCGAGAACACCTCGGCGGCCGACAAGACATCGATCAAGATCGAGGTCGCGCGGGACAACCCGGTGGCCGACCTGTTCCGGATCACCCCGCCTTCTGACGTGGTGCTGCTCTACGTCTACCGCTACCACCGCACGGACAACGACAAGCGCACGCTGTGGATCGGCCGGGTCATGAACTGCGAATGGCGCGGCTCCCTGGCCACCCTGAGCTGCGAGCCTGTGACCGTATCCATGAACCGCATGGGCCTGCGCCGCATGTACCAGCGGTCCTGCCCCCACAAGCTCTACGGCGCGAAGTGCGGGCTGACCCGTGCCACCTACGAGGTGACCGGCGCGGTCGACTCGATCAGCGGGCTGGTGGTATCCGTGAGCGAAGCCGATGCCCTGGCTGACGGCTACTTCACCGGAGGCGGCCTCGAGTGGGTCAACGGCGACGGCGTGACCGAGCGCCGGCTGATTACCGACCACACTGCTGCGGCCCTGACGCTGTCCCTCGCGATCACCGACCTGGCTGTCGCTGACACCGTGACGATCTATCCCGGCTGCGCGAAGACCACAGCGGCCTGCCTGGACAAGTTCAACAACCTGAACAACTACGGCGGGTTCCCATACATCCCAACGAAGAACCCGTTCGACGGATCATTGAGCTACTGAGGACGAGACATGCCATTCATCGCTTACCTCGCCATCATGGTTGTGTCGGCCATGCTTGCCAGCGCGCTGGCGCCGAAGCCTCCAGAGCCTAAGCCTGGATCCTTGGCCGACCTGGACGTGCCGGTGGCTGACGAGAACAAGGCCCTGCCGGTGGTTTTTGGCACCGTCACCATCAAGGACCCGAACGTGGTCTGGTACGGCAACCTGCGCACCTCGAAGATCAAGAGCCGGAGCGGCAAGTGATGGTCTGGGTGACTTTTGAGGACATGCGGGCCGCAAAATTCTGCGCCAGGGGCACGCGGGGAATGTTCGAGCGGTACGGCATCGACATCGCCAAAGTGATCAGGGAGCGCGGAATCTCAGCCGAGGAACTGCGGCAAAAGACGGGCGACCATGCACAGGTCGCCAGAGTGATTGAAATAGCAGAGGGTCGCGAACGTGGGCAAGAGTAAGAGCATCGTAACCGGCTTCCGGTATTACCTGGGCATGCACTTCGGCGTGTGCTACGGGCCAGTGGATGCGGTGAAAGAGATCCGGGTAGGCGACAAGCTGGCATGGTCTGGCGAACAAACAGCAAGCGGCACGATCAGCATCGACCAGCCCAGCCTGTTCGGCGGCGACAAAAAAGAGGGCGGCATCAGCGGCAGCCTCGCGGTGTGCATGGGCGAAGCGGCGCAGACTCCGAACTCCTACCTGCAGAGCCAGCTCGGCAACGACATCCCGGCCTATCGCGGCGTCCTCGGTATGGTCTGGAACGGCATGGTGGCCGCGGTCAATCCCTACATCAAGCCGTGGGCCTTCCGCGTCCAGCGTATCACCGAGGGCTGGCACAACGACTCGACCTGGTACGAGGCGAAGGCCGTCATCGGAAGCCAGCTCGTTGCCTATGATGCCTACTGGGACTGGCAGCAGGTCGCGCTGTACGTTCCGCCCGATCCGGCGGCATTCACTGTTCCAGCTTCAGGATACACATCGCAGCAGGCGCCATTCGGGCACACCGGAGATTATGCAGTAAGCCCACTTCAGAACACCGAATGGGCGAAAGACACAGCCATGTGGATGAAGCGGACGATCGTCACGGATGGGCGCGACATCACGCTGCGGTTCAATGTGATCGAGAACGGTGCGCTCGTGTACTGGGATGGCGTCTACGTGGGCGGGTTCAATACAACGAACGTGCAGCTGGCCTACGGGCTCTCCGACCAGACGCTGACAATACCTGGAACGCTTGCGACTCCAGGATCACACGAGCTCGCGATCTACGCCATGGACGAATCGGCGAACTACGGGTCAAACGACAACACCTACATCGGATGCGTGGTCGAAGGCGACAACGACATGAACCCGGCCCACATCATCTACCAGTGCCTGACCGATCCGGACTGGGGCATGGGCTACCCGACCAGCGCCATCGATGACGCGAACTTCACCGAGGTGGCGGACACGCTGTACAGCGAGGGCTTCGGGCTTTCGTTCCTGTGGAACCAGCCAGACCAGATCAAGTCCTTCATCCGCATGGTGCTGGATCACATCGGCGGCGTACTGCGCGTGGATCGGCAGACTGGCCTCTACCAGATCAAGCTGGTGCGCGACGACTACGACATCGAAACCATCGACCAGGTTGACGTCAGCAACTCAACCCTGACCAGCTGGCAGCGAGCAGCATGGGCAGAGACCGTCAACGAGGTGACGGTGGTCTACAAGAGCGGCACGAAGGACCGCGTGGTCACCGTCCAGGACATGGTCAACGCGGACATTCAGGGCGCCATCATCAACAAGAAGCAGAACTACCCGGGAATCACCAGCGCCAGCCTCGCCATGCGGGTAGCAGAGCGCGATCTGCGGTCGATGAGCACCCCGCTGGCGAAGGCCCGCCTGCAGGTCAACCGCGAGGCCTGGAACTGGCTGCCTGGCGACGTTGTGCGGCTTGTGCATACCCCCATGGGCATCGATGCGGCCTACCGCGTCCTGGAGCTGAACCTGGGCACGCACCAGGACAACATGATCGAGGTGGACATGGCCGAGGACATCTTCGGCTTGGCTGACGCCTCCTGGAACGATCAGCAGGAGCTCGGCTGGAGCGACACCAGCTCGGTGCCAGCAGAATCCCCGGACGTGGTCATCACCGAGCTGCCCTATTACACCCTGGCCCGCTCCCTGTCGGCTGCGGATCTGGACTACCTCGAGGAAACGGACTGCAGGATCCAGGTCATCGCAGCCCAGCCATCGGGCGACTCAGGCAGCTACCGGCTGTGGACAGTGGCCGGCGCCGGCGACCTGGTAGACCGCGGAGACGTGGGCGAGTGGACCCAGTACGCCACCCTGAGCGGCAACCTGACAAAGGAGAACTCCAGCACCATCACGGCCGACAGCCTGGACAGCTTCATGCTGGACGGCGTGGAGACGGGCCAGTACCTCCTGATCGACGACGAGATCATGCGGCTCGACGCCTGGGACACCGACCTGGGCACGATCGACGTGCAACGCGGCTGCCTGGATACCGTCCCGGCCGCCCACACGGACGGCGCGAAGATCTGGTTCGCGGACGCAAACAGCACCACCGACGAGCAGGACTACATCCCCAGCGAGGTGGTCCATGTTAAGTGCCAGACTCAGGCCGGCGACGCGGACTACCTGGACATCGACGACACCCCGGAGGAAACCTACACGATCGACCAGCGCCACGCGCGCCCGTACCCGCCTGGCAAGTTCCAGATCAATACGAGCTACTGGCCGGCCAATTACACGGGCCGCACGATTGCCGTGACGTGGGCCCACCGGGATCGCACCCAGCAGACCGCAGAGATCACCCCGCAGACCGACGCCAGCATCGGGCCGGAAGCCGGGGTCACCTACAACTGCCGCCTGTACAACGGCGCGGATCAGCTCATGGAGGAGGAGACCGGCATCAGTGGCGCCAGCCACACGTTCAACGTGTCCGAGGCCCGCTACTTCCGCATGAAAAGCCTGGACGTCGCTGGCGGCGCGAACTTCAAGATCAGCGAGGCGCGCCTGTACAACAATGGCTCGGTGGTGGATTCCGGGGCCACGATCACATCCTCAAGCGCCCCGACATCGGGAAGCCTGGCAAACCTGCAAGACACGAACCTGAGCACCTACGCCCAGTGGACCGCAGCAACGGCAGAGGGGGCCGGGTTCTGGATCAAGTGGGACGCCGGCGTGGGGAACACGATGCACGTGTCCGAGATGCGCCTGGGCGGTGGCACTAGCAGCACGGAATACCTGAACGGATTCACCCTGCAGATGAGCCACGACAATGCCACATGGATCGACGTCAAGGCCGTGACGGGGCTTTCCTACCCAGGAAACAACACGCTGTCGAGCGACATCGACGTGCGCCCTGACGACCTCAAGGTGGAGCTGGAATCTGTCCGTGCCGGCCTTTTGAGCTGGCAGACGCACGTATGGGAAGGCAGCCTGTAACGGGTCGCAGGTCGACCATGCCGATGCCCGACGGTAAACTCGGGCCAATTTAGAGAGGGCACAACCATGAGCCAGATCCTGTACCACAGCGACCTAGTAAACGTCGACGACAACAATGTGCATTTTTTTGGGATTGTAAACGACGGGCTGACTCTTGATGCGAAAAACGGCGAACGCGTGGGAAGGGCTTCTACGCACCAGGTTTTTATTGCTCCACTTGCAGGAGCAACCGGCACTGTCATTGTTGCCGTGCATCCTCACGTGAATAGCGCATCCGATGTCGACGCATCGTACCTGTCACCAATCCTTGACAGCCTCGGCTCTCCGGTGTCGATCGACTTATCGGCTGGAGCGCAGCGTCTCGTTTTTGACGCTCACGCCAGCGCGGTGGCAGTTCAAGCATCAGGCATTAGCGGGTCGTTCAACCTGGTCTACAGCGGCTGGTAATTGCAGCTTCTCCACCGCTGACCTGATCAGCGCGTAGTTCACCGCCTCGGTGTCGCTCTTGAACCCGCGCTCCTCGCGCAGATACTCCAGGGCCAGAGCGGCCTTCGCATTCAGCACGAACGTGGCACGGCGCCCACCCTGGCGCGCGACGTGATCCTTCAGCCTCTGGGATCCTGACTTAGCCATGAGCCGCACCCCCGAACCGAATCAGCACGGTGCAATTCTTCGCCACCTCCAGGAGACCGTCCTCAAGCTCGACCAGCTCGGTGACCTGAACCCCGTCCATGCGCACAGCTTGGATGGTCACGATGTCCCGAACACGGCCAACCCTTGCGCGAAGGCGGGGCGGAATGTTGGCGCCAGCAGGCGGCCACCACCAGTTCTTGCACAAAACAAAGTCGCCTTGCTGAATGTTCATGCAACCACCACCGCCTTCTTCCCAGATCCGCCGCACTTGGCGCACTCGACATAGGTGCGAGCCCTGACGCTGTAGTCCTTGCCATAACCGCGGCACCAGACGCAGCTGTCCGATGGAACACAGCCCAGATCGGTCGGGGTGGCAAGCCTGCACTCCAGCACGCCGATGGGCGACTTCATCATGGTGTTCATCCGGGCAGTCAGGATGGCCTTCTCGCGGGTGCTCGCGCTCACGATCTTGTTGTCGAACTCCTGCTTCTTCCCCTGCCGCCTGACGAGGGTGATCTTCCACTTCTTCATGTGGACCAGCTTCCAGTATTCTTCGGGATTGAAATCGCTCATTGCTGCACCTCCGGCCAGTTCAGGCTGCTGAACGCCAGACACATTGCGTCAACCATGGACAAGCGGGAGACGTACTCCTCGCCCTGAAAAGTTGCGACCCATAGGCCGCCGGTTTTTTGGATCTTCATGTTCTTCTCCTGAGTATGGCCGGCACCGCGCCAACCGATGGAGCTATCGTCTCGCACCGTTATCGCTAACGGTATACGGACAAACCGAGGGCAAAACCTTGGGACAAATTTGGGACAACCGGGGGGAGCGGGATGCGATAGCATCCTGTTGCTGGCAGCAGCAGGACGCTCGCGAATCAGTGACTTAGCGGGTAAGTAACTGACGCGGAAGGGCAGGTTTTTGGACTCTTAATCCATTGGTCGAAGGTTCGAATCCTTCACGGCCTACCAAAAAATCAAGCCTTTAACACCTCTGGCATGCTTCCGGCATCCACCGATGGGACAATTCTGGGACAGCACGGAGGCAAGGCATGGCAACCATCACAAAGCGCGGAGCGGGGCAGTACCAGGTCAAGGTTCGCCGGCAGGGATACCCTGCTCAGTCGGAGACCTTCGGCACTAAGGCGGCGGCTGAAAAATGGGCCCGTGAGATCGAAAACCAGCTCGACAAGGGCATCGTCATCGACATGCGCGAGGCGGGCCGCACGACCCTGAAAAGCGCCCTCGAGCGCTACCGGACAGAGATCACCTCCCAGAAGCAAAGCAACCAGCCGGAGAAGTCCAGGATCAACACCTGGCTGGAATCGCCGCTGGCCGGCAGGACGCTCCTGTCGATCCGAGGCAGCGACCTGGCCGACTACCGGGATGCCCGATCGCTGGGGATCACGATCGCCGAGCTCCACCAGGCGCGGGAAGACGACCTCGAGCTGGACCAGATCAAGCCCAGCCGGCGCAAGGTCGGCGGGAACAGCATCCGGCTCGAGCTGGCTGTGATCAGCCACCTGTACACGATCTGCCGAACCGAGTGGAAGATGGAGGGCCTTCCGAACCCCGTGCTGGACATCCGGAAGCCGAAGCTGCCTGGCGCCCGCAAGAGACGCCTCCAGGAGGGCGAGGAGAAGCTCCTGCTCGACAATGCCACCCCACCCCTGCGGCAGGCCATAATCCTCGCCATAGAGACCGCTATGCGGCGCGGGGAGCTGTGTAGCCTTGACCGGAAGCAGGTCCACAAGGGCAAGAAGATCGCCCACCTGGACAAGACGAAGAACGGCGACGAGCGGGATGTGCCGCTGTCACCCAGGGCCATGGAAGTTATCGATTCACTTCCAGCCCAGATCGGCGGCTCCCTGCTGGGAATCACACCGGACTGGCTGTCCCATGCGTTCGAGGATCTGACCGGTGCGCTCAAGATCAAGGACCTTCACTTCCACGATCTGCGCCGTGAAGCGATCAGCAGGCTGTTCGAGAAGGGACTGGGGATCGAGGAGGTGCGAACGATCAGCGGGCACAAGACCCTGCAGATGCTGACCGTCTATTCGAAGCTGCGCGGCGAGGACCTGGTCAAGAAGCTGGCGTGATCACTTCACCGGATGCCGCTCAATGCAGCGGACGTCGAAGCGGTAACCATTGACCTCCAGCACCTTGCCGGTGGCGCAGTAGCTGAACACGGCCTGCGCACTGGCGACCTTGCTGGTGGCGCCCTTCTCATAGCCAAGGTGGAAGATCACCAGGCCGAGGAAGAACTGGATCACCACGAAGCCAGTGATCAGCAGGATGATGTCCCGGAGACGGTACTCAGTCACTGCACACCCCCGAACAGATCCAGCGTCTCGCCGATCTCGAGGTGCTCGATGCCCTCCTCGTGCGCCCACCGCTGCCGGCGGGCTTCCATGCGCTGGATAGCCTCGCTGACATCGCGATAGAACACCCAGTGGCCAGGCGCGAACTGCACATACAGGTGCGCGCGCGAGGGAGGCGGTACTGATAGGACGTTCGTCATGTCCGCACCTCCGGCTTCTTCACCATGCACCGGCCCCACACCAGGCCGCTACGAGTTGCCTTGTCGGTAATGTTCTGGACATGGACCTCGATGGTGCGCTTGGATACGTTCAGCTCCTTGCTGATCGATTGGCTCGTGCGGCCTGCACAGCGCATCTCGTAGATCTCGCGCTCGCGTCGTGTGAGTGATTCCAGGAACTCGTTCATGCAGCCACCTCGCTGAAGAATTGCTCGTGGCGGAAGTTTGCGCGAACGATGGCCTCGGCGACATCCGGACAAACCGAATTGCCGATCATGCGGACCTGGGCGGTCTTGCCGAGCGGCTTGCCGTTCACCACCGGGTTCAGGATGTAGCTGGCTGGGAAGCCCTGGCCCATGGCCAGCTCGTGGGGCTGGAGCATCCGCAGGCCGATGTCGACGATCTCGTAAGGCTCGCCTCTGACCATCACCAGTCCGACACGATCCTTTGTGGTGATTGTGCTCATTGGCTCGTACAGACCGGCCACATTGCTGCCGGTGCTGTAATACTTTATCAGGAAGGCTCGGACCTCGCCCAGGTGAGTGCCCATGGCGGTGACCGTGTGCATCGGCTCGTCTGCCTTGTGGCCGACGTTGGTGCCGCGCAGCTTCACCAGGTGCGAAGTGACCAGCGAGTGGTGATCCTGTGTGGTGACAGTTCCCAGCGCCTGATCCGCCTTGATACCGACCACGCCACCGTAGTGCTTGGCCAGGAATGCGGTCACCAGAGCGTGCCGGTTCTCGCAGGTGATCGTGGTCAGTGGCGCATCGCCTGACCACACAGGGCCAGTGCCGGATGACTGGTGATCGATGCCGATCACGAACGGCTTCGGGTTGTTCACCACGAACCGCATGATGCCGGCGGCAACACGGCGACAGGTGGCATCAGCCAGAGGCTTCTTACGCTCGAAGATCGAGGGACAGGGAATCGACCAGTCGATGCACTCCGCGGCGGTTCGGTAAGGCAGGCGACCTGGTCCATGGGTAGGCTCAGGCCACGCGATCGGCAGGCCATCACGGCGGGCAATCAGGAACAGGCGCTTGCGGATAGTCGGGGCGCCGTAGTCGCAGGCCTTGAGCTCTCGCCAGTCGACCTTGTAGCCGAGCCGCTCGAGCTGGCCGACGAACGCCAGGAACGTCTGCCCCTTGCGCTCTGGGCATGGCTTGCCGTCGGGGAGCAGCGGGCCCCAGTCCTCGAACTCCTCGACGTTCTCGAGCATGATCACGCGCGGGCGCACGCGCTTCGCCCACCGGATCGCCACCCAGGCTAGGCCTCTGCGCTTCGCGCTGCGGGGCTTTCCGCCCTTCGCCTTGCTGTGATGGGTGCAGTCCGGGGAGAACCACGCCAGGCCTACCGGCAGGTTCCTGGTGACCTCCAGCGGATTGACCGAGAACACGCTCTCGCACAGGTGCTTCGTGTGCGGATGGTTCGCCAGGTGCATGGCGATCGCTTCCGGATCGTGGTTGATCGCGATGTCAACAGGACGGCCGATGCCGCGCTCGATTCCAGTTGATGCGCCACCACCGCCGGCGAAGTTGTCGATCACGAGCTCGTGGCCCAGATCGAGAAAAGATTGCCCTGGTATCCGCCTCACGCATTTCCACCCTTGGCGCGTTGTTCGAGCCACAGATCCACATCGCGACGGCGCCAGGCCAGCTTCTGCCCCATGTAGAACGGGGTCGGCAAGGTGCGCTCCTCGGTTTTAGTTTTCAGGCGGTCACGGAAAGCGGCAGCTCGCACTGCCGATTCCGTCATGCCCAGCTTCGCGGCCAGCTCTGCGACGTAGAGCACGTCGCTGACGTTCTGGCCAAAGTCGAGTTTGAGTCTGGTCATTGCGTTACCTCAGAAAGGGATGTCGTCGTCGAAGTTGTCTGGCTCGGGCTGCTGTGGCAGTGTGCCGTTGGCGTTGTAGCTTCTTTCGCCGCTTTGCTGCTGCTGATCTCCCTGCGGCCTGCTGTCCAGGAACTGGATCTGCTCGAGGTGGATCTCGGTGGTGTACCGCTCGATCCCGTTGTTCGTGTCAGTCCACTTGCGGGTCTTGAAGCGGCCGGAGATGAACACGCGGGAGCCCTTCTTCAGGTAGTCGCGCACCAGCTCGCCCTTCTTCCCGAAGGCAACGACGGGCACCCATTCGGCACCCTCCTTGTCCTTCGACTTCCAGCCGACAGCTAGCCTGAAGTTCGCCACACACTCGCCTGACGGCATCGCCCTGATTTCCGGGTCGGCGCCGAGCCGCCCGATGAAGTTGCAAGAGTTGAGATCGTTACTCATCGCGCATACCCCAGCTTCAGGTTCTGGTGTGTGCAATCGCCAGTGCTGACGTAGTTGCCGAAGCCGTTGTACTTGACCTGGCACTTCTCCACGCTCAGGCCGCCATTGCCATCGCTGGAGATGTTGGTCACGTACGGGCCGGCGCTCGAGCAGCCAGTGACGGCTGCGAGCAGGATGATGGTGATCAGTTTTTTCATGTTGTACCCTCCTCGGGTGTTGGTTGGTTAATGGCTAGCACTCGCAGCTGGAATTCAGTTCCAACCACTCGACATGGGCTTGCACGATCTGCTTGTCGGTCAGGTTGCGTCCGTACTTTGTCCGGGCAAACGATGCGAATCGCTTTGCTCCGGCTGGCGTGAGGTTCTGGCAGATAAACGACTTGTGAACGCTGGCCGTCTTGCGCTCTGCGCGAAGCGCCTTGGTCTTGTCGCTGTCGTGTTTTTCTGCATTCTTTGTGTAGCCAATGCTGATGTGAAAATCGCCAATGTCGGTGCTGATGGAATGGCTGTACCGCGTCTTGGTGAATTTGCCGATCAATACCGTGGGCAATTTCAGCTTTTTGACTGCGGCCTTCATGTCGTCGCCTATTGACTGCTCGATTCGTTTATCCAACGATTCGATGCGGGAACCGAGTTCGGTACGAAGCTTCTGGCCGTGATTAAGGTGGTACTGCTCTGGTGTCATTGCTGTTGCTTTCATGCATCATCGCCTCCTGGGCGTGTTGGTTGGTTAGAGGTTGACAGGCGCATCCATTGGATCGCCGACGATGCAGCTGTTCAGCAGCGCCAGCTTTTTCTCCGCTTTAATGCGTAGCAGCTTTGACTCGGCCGCCAGGCGCATCTCGGCGGCGCGAAGAATGTCGTACTTCATCTCGTCGATGATCTGGTAGACATACAGCCGCGATTCAGAACTGGAATCACCAAGCTCGGAATTCCAGCCGGTCTCGCCGATAAGTGTTGATAGCCGCCTCTCGTCTTTCCTGCACGCAGCCAGGACGCGTTCGCACCGGTTTTTTCTGTCCGCCACGCTGGCGATGCTGTCTGCATCACTCTGGAGACTTTTCAGTCGCTCAAGCAAGCTCATACTTTGGCCCTCGCGCTGACGACCTGCTCGGCGTACACGCGGATGCCTGGCACCTTGAACTCAGCGCGCAGGGCCTTCGCGCGTTTGTTGGCTTCCTTCTGGTTGAACTCGAGCAGCTCGATCGACGCCTGGCCGGCGGCCACGGCTTGCACCAGGGCCATCAGGTCCGTGCATTCGCACTTCCAGTTGTCAGTGGTGCTGATGCCTGCCAGCTTGGGCGGAGCGGCCACAACGGCCGGCGCCATGTGCTGGATGACCTCGGCGGTCTGGGCTGCTGCCTGGGCTTCCTGTTCGGCTGCAACGGCGGCCAGGTGGTCACCAGCGGCTTCGGCTTCGCGGGCCTTAGCTGCGGCTTCCTCAGCGATGCGGCGCTGCTCCTCTGCTGCCTTGCGGGCGGCTTCTTCCTGGGCGCGGCGCTCTGCTTCAATGCGGGCGCGCTCTTTTTCCGTCCAGGTGCCGATCGCCAGCTTCAACTGCGACTCAGCCTTCTGCAGCGTCTCAGTGGGCCCGCGGAACAGGTCCATGATACGGGCCTTCGCTTCGTCGAGCGGCTTCGTCATGGACTTGCGGAGCTCGTCCAGCTTTTTGATCCGGCCCTTGATCTCGCCCAGATCCTGGGCGGCGGACTCTGCCATCTCCGGGCTGTCGATCTCGTAGGACTGCGCGAGCGCGAGCATCGCGGCGGCCTGCTGACCTTCAGAACCGGCAACGGCCTGGGCTTCGTGTTCAATGGTGACGGGTGCGTTCATGGTTTGAATCCTCTAGTGTTTGTTGTTGGTTACTTCAGAAGGAGCTTTGCAGCGTCATCTTTCAAAAGGCCGTTTTCATTCATCTTCAAAACGATCTGCGATGCGAAAGCCAAGTCATACCGCGATCTGATTTCTTTGGCGCAACTCTCTGCCGTTTTTTTCAAGTATTCCATTGGACTATTCCATTGGTTGCTACCCAAAAACACGTTCTTCAAATGTTCCTCGATCGCGATCTCTTTGCCATTGATGGTTAGCTTGCTGGAGGCGGCGACTTCTGAAATCTTTTGCTTGATGAAAAAGTCGGTATGGTTCGTTATTTCCTGAGAAACAGCGCTCGTTATCTTGGTTTTTACATCCTCGCGAATTTGATTCATGATTTGAGTGACGACCTCATGCTTTATGTGTGAAACCAAAGCGTCTTTAATCGTGCCGTCTTCTATCCAAAAATCTTCGACTTCGATAGTAAATTTCATGGTTGTACCTCGTAGGTTTTGTTGTGGGTTTCAGCCCACTGGTGGATTTTCAAAAGGGAAAGGAAGACAGCGAAGTCGCCGGCTTCTGTGAATGGGACAAGGCGGTACTTGTCCGGGGTGAGGCGAAGGGCAAAGCGGCGCGTGGCCACCTCCTGTTTCTTTTCGCGGCGCTCGTTGAACGCCCGCAGGTACGCGGCGAGCTGCAACGCCACAACGGGGGACAGTGCTGCGGTGGTTTTGACATCGATCACGCCGAGCATGTTGTGCATGTACCCGGCAAGATCCAGCGTGCCCGCATAGCCCAGATCGCTGTGGACTCGAGCCTCGGCAGCGATCGCGCGGAACCCCGTCTCTGCTTCGAACCGCAGGAACTGGTCGAAGTATTCGGCGACCGGGGACACCAGCGTGGAGTAATCGAGACCGCCCAGAACGTGAAGCTCGACGGCCTTGTGCACCGCCTGCCCCAGCTCTGACTTGTACTCGAGAACGTCCTGCTGCACGTACCGCAGATCGCCGTAGAACGGCTTCAGGATCGAGGTCACTCCGGGCAGCTTTCGGCCGCCCAGGGTGTACTCGTGCTTGACCTCGTCGAACTGGATCACGCCGACACCTTCGCGTTCTCTTTGAGCCACTTCGAGGCGTTCTGCACCGCGCTGGCGGGCAGCTCCTCCAGCTTGGTCAAGAAGAACTGCTTGCACAGATCAGCCTCGGTCAAGCCGGCGGCCGTGATGCGGGCGCGGAGAACCTTCAGCTGGTTATCGCTGGCGGGAGTGCCAACTGCGGGAGCCTGATCACCTTCCGGCACCGTGGTGGCTTCGCCTTCGATGATGGTCGGCTGGGCCTTCTCGGGTTCTGGTGCTGCTGCTGGCTTCGCCTGCGGCATGACGATCGATGGCTTCGCTGGGGTGATGTCCTTTTCCGGTTCAATGTCCTGCACTTCTTCGGCCAGGTTCAAGCCCTTCAATGCGTCGGGAAAGGAGTCGCGCATCGTGAAACCGCGCGCGCGCATCTGGAGCATGCGATCTTCGTATTGCGTCCACGGGCCCTGCTTGTTATGCAGCCCAGCTTTTTTTGCGTCGGCAATCGAGAATGAGCGGGTGGTGGGTGACCGGCCTTTGCGCTTGATCATGCAAATCGCTTTTTTGGCGTCGCCGGTTCCTTCGATCCTTTCTTCGATGTCCTCGAAGTCCGGGTGGGCCATTAGTAGCGCCAGCGCCGCATCACCGTAGATCGACGGGCGACCGTTGATCACCGCGATGTTCTGCATGGACTGCATGGGTTTGAGGCCGACTTCCTGGCCCCACTGGATCGCCACAAAGACGTTCTGTGGCTTGTCGCGGTAGTCCTTCGGAACCAGCTCGGACTTGGCGATTATTGCTGCGATTTTTTCTGCCTCGGCCAACGAGGTCGGCACAAGGCTGAATGCCTTGGTATCTGCCAAGGCGATGGGTTTGTCTGACATAGCAGTGTTCTCCTGACTGAACCGGCGACCGTGCCGGCATGGAGAACACTACTACTATCGGTTGCAGCTTACAACAGCAAACTGCAACAGATTATAGGATTTGCGACAAATACCTAGAGGGGGATTGCAGACTACAGGTGGAGGAAGACTGACTTGGCGAGGACTCCTAGGGCGAGGCCTGTGGCGAAGGCAAACAGGCAGCGGAGATACCCCTTGATCCTCTGTTGGCGCTTGATGAGCTCGATGGCTCGAGCACGTAAGATCACGTCGTCGACTGGAAAACCCATGATTCGAATTATTTTTTTCCGATTGCCTTGATTAAGGCGGTTAGTGTGGGAACCGATGGCCCGTTACCCCTGACGGCCTCGGCGTACAACTGCGCGACGATCCTTGCGGCCTCCTCCGGGTTCAGGGATACACCGGCAGATTGTTGCGCTTCGGTGACGGCTAGCATGCACCGTTCCAGCGCGGGAAGATTTACGTCACCGGAACCCTCTGATTTGTCATAGACAAGCGAGGATGGCGTCATGCCCAGCCATTGTGCGATCTGATTAACCACGTCTGGACGAGGGTTTGCGGTTCCCTCCACGTAGCGCCTGGCCATCTCGTAAGACACCCCCACGGCCTTCGCCAGGGCCGATACATCCACCCCTGACCGGCTTCTCGAGCTGATCAATCCCTTCGCCCGCATAGCGGCCACAAGCCGCTCCGCGAAGTCCTGCGCCGCTTTTGAGTTCTGTGCCATAGGGGCTTTCCGAGAGAGATAATACTACTATCGGTTCAAGTTGTGTGCTATTTTGTTCGCACAAGAAATAGGAGACCACGATGCATGAACGAAACAGCCACAACAAACAATAACCTGCAATGGCGCTTGATCGAAGCCTGCGGAGGCCCAAGCGCGGCGGCAAGAGCGGTAGGGGTCACGGCGGCGGCACCGAGGCAGTGGATCGACCGAAAGAAGATCCCGGCTCACCACGTCATTGACCTGTGCAAGCTCAGCAAGGGCGCATTCCAACCCCACCAGATCAGGCCGGACGTGTTCGGCCCTGAAGTGAGGGTCTGATCATGCACTGGTACAAAAAGAACATCGGCGACTACTCGAAAAAAGCCGGGCGCCTTTCGATGCTGCAGCACGGTGCGTACACGCTTCTGATCGACTCGTGCTACGACCGCGAACGATTCCCCACTCGCGAAGAAGCGATCGACTGGGCCTGGGCATCCTCGAAGGAGGAGATCGAGGCGGTCGAGTTCGTTCTGAAGAAGTTTTTCAGCCTGCAGGATGGGGTCTACGTCCAGAACCGCATACAGGAGGAGCTGGCCGAGTACCACGTCAAGGCGGAGAAAAACAGACGAATCGCCGAGGAAAGGGAGGCGAAGCGTAAAGAAAAAGGCACGACTCGTACACGACACGTTGACGAAGCGCCACCTAACCAAGAACCAGTAACCAGTAACCAAGAACCAGTAACCAAGAACCAACTTGTTATTGCCGCCGCCAAGGCGCCGGCCAAAGCAATCAAGGGAACTCGATTACCGAAGGACTGGGTACTTCCAAAGGCGTGGGGTATGTGGGCGCTGGAGAAGGGCCTGCCACGCGAGAAGGTAATCACCGAGGCCGAGAGGTTCCGCAACTACTGGGTGGCCAAGTCCGGGAAGGATGCCAGCAAGGTCGACTGGGAAGCCACCTGGCGCAACTGGATCCTGAAGGCAGTCGAGGATCAGGCCTCCGAGAAGAAGACCTTCGCCGAGAAGACCCAGGACTTCAAGGACAAACAAGCTGAGAAGTTCTACGCCGGCGGCATCTCGGACATGACCGAAGACCAGCTTCGTGAAGCGAGGCTGCTCCCATGAACCAGCAGGCATACACCCCAGCCCTGTTCGGGGACTCGCAAAAGGTCCAGCTCTTTTTCCAGCTCCTGCGGGCCTCATACGGCGCGGACGTAATCGACCGCAAGTGGCCAACGGACAAGGACAAGCTGCTGGTCGGAACCCTGAAGCGTGAGGCCATCGAGCGCCTCACCATCGCAGAGATTAGATCGGCCATCGACAACGCCGCGGCCCAGAAGGCCAAGGGCATCGAGGAGTTCATGTTCCTGGACGTCGACCTGATCATCTCAGGTGCCAAGCGCTACGCCAATGGATCGCACCGCCTGCTGCTCCCTGAACCACCGGAAACCGAGGAGCAGAAAGCGGCCCGCAAGGAACGCGGCAAGGCCCACATCAACAACCTGAAAAGCATCCTGGGAGGTGCCACGTGAAACAAGCCGAACGCGATACAGAAAACGAATTATGGAGATGCCTGGGTGAATGGCCCTATTCGGTCAGCGACCACGGCAGGGTTCTATCACACCGAACAAACAGGATTCTGAAGCCTTACGTGATGCCAAACGGGTATCACCAGGTAAAGATCAATGGACAGAAGTGCTATGTCCACGTTCTGGTTGCGACTTTTGTCATAGGCGGGAAGCCGAGCCCAGCTCATGAGGTCGCGCACAACGACGGCAACAAGGGAAACAACCGAGCCAGCAACCTCAGATGGGCAACTCGAAGCGATAACCACATGGACAAAGTAGCTCACGGAACAATGCTGCGCGGGGAGAAGCACAGCATGGCGAAACTAACGGAAGAAAAAGTCCTTGAGATCAGGAGGCGCGTTTCGGCAGGCGAGAGGCAAAAGGATCTGGCCGCTGAGACTGGCATGTCGAAGATGGCAATCTCCAGGGCCGTTCGCGGCGAGAACTGGGGGCACGTCCATGAATAAGTTCCTTTTCTGGATAACCGCAAACCTCCCGTGCCGAATGATCAATGACGGGGATTCTGTTTACCTCGAGCGGTACTACCTGTTCACCCTGCTGGGCTGGCGGTTCTACATCCACAGGTTCGTCGGCTCAGATCCAGATCGCGGCCTGCACGATCACCCCTGGCAGCGCGCCTTCTCGATCATCCTGGCCGGCTGGTACTGGGAGGAGACGCGGCGCAAGTTCGGCAAGGGCCAGCTCCGGAAAGTGCGCTGGTACAACTCACTGACCGGCGACACCTTCCACCGGGTCGTGCTGCCGTACACGGTGGAGCCACACGAGTGGTACGCCACACAAAAGCACTGCTGGACCCTGTTCTTCCACACAGCCGATGACGTCAAGGAGTGGGGATTCCTGCGCCAGATGGGCGACCCATACGACGCGCAGATCTTCACGCCATACACCTACGCCCGCGAAGGCAAGAAGGCTGAGTGGTGGAAGACATCGAAGACCAGAAAGCAGGTCGAGGCTATCCAGCGAATCCATAACAACTTCAAAGGGGGGAAACCATGAAACACACCAGCCACAACATGAGAACGTCAAGCATTGAGGCCTATCGCGAACGGGTGGAAACCGGCAAGCACCAGCTCGACCGGGATCGGGTCAGCGAATACGTCCTGCGGGCACCTGGCAAGGTCACCCGTCGCATGATCGCCCGCGACCTCGAGATGGAGACCAGCACCGTCGCCTCGATCGTCAACGACCTGCGGGACAAGTCGAAAGTGCTCTACGAGTTCCAGGGGAAAGCCCCCTGCCCAGTTACGGGCCGGAACGTCCACTGGCTGACTCACACCAGCCGGATCAGGCCCCAGGGCGACCTGTTCGGAGGTGTGCAATGACCTCCACAGCATTCGGGTTCTTCATGCTGGGCCTGTCCCTGGGCGCCTGTGTTGGTCTGGTCACCTTCGCGCTGCTCTACACGGCCAAGCGCAGCGACGAGGATCAGGAGCCATGATGGACTTCGACAAGCGGGGAAGGGGTAGCAGCCTGACCCACCGGGGCGTCCACAAGCACACGATGATCGGCCAGAAGATCCAGCGCGAGCTGGACAGGTCGGCATCCCAGGCTTCCGGCCTTCGGCTCAATACGACATTCGCCTGCCCGGTCTGCGGGAACCATCGCACCTCGAAGGCCCACCGGGCCCGGCAGAAGGCCTGCGGCGAAGAGATGCGTCGGAGGTCGCGGGAATCATGAGGCAGAAGCGATGCCGGAACCCTGAGTGCCTGAAGCCATTCCACCCGGAGAAGCCGATGCAGGTGGTCTGCTCTCCCGGGTGTGCGCACCCATACGTCCGGCACCGGGAGGCCCAGAAGTTCAAGGCCGAGACCAGAAAGCGCCGGCGCGAGATGAACCAGAACGACCGGAAGTGGTGGATCAAACAGGCGAAGACCATCTGCCACAAGTTCATCCGCATGCGTGACGCGCACCTGGCCTGCATCAGCTGCGGCACAAAGCGCACCGCGCAATGGGACGCCGGGCACTATCGGCCAGCAGGTAACAACTCGGCCCTGCGGTTCCACGAGCTCAACATCCACAAGCAATGCTGCCAGTGCAACGACGGACACAAGAAAAGCGGCAACCTGACCGAGTACCGGATCGGCCTGATCAAGAAGATCGGCCAACCGGCAGTGGACTGGCTCGAGGGCCCGCAACCCCTGAAGAAGTGGACCATCGAGGAGCTGCGCGAGGTGGTCGAGTATTACAAGCGCAAGATCAAAGACTTGAAAAATGCCAGCGGCATAGTGTAGGGTGAGCACCCATGGCAAAGAACCGCAACCTGGACCAGATCGCGAAGCTCATCGGCTTGCAGAACGCGATCGTACTGACCCGACGCTATGGCGGCCGCGGCGTATCGATCCCGACCCGCGAAAAGCTCCACGAAACCCACCCCCTCGTGCTCACCATCGGACTGGCGCCAGCCTATGCACTGGCCGACGAGTTCGGCGGTGAACGCCTCCACCTCCCCCCAGAAGCGAACGCCCTGCTGCAGGTCCGGAACACCGAGATCGTGCGGCGGTTCGTCGAGCGCGGGGAGAGCATCCGCTCTATCGCCATCGAGTTCGGCCTCGACCGCGCCATGATCCAGAAGATCATCGACGCCGCGGGCCACAAGGACCTGCGGATTAGTCGCAGTGTGACCTACACATAAGTAGCTATTTTTGATGTTATTGGCTTAGATTCAGATAGCCGTGATCGAACTCCCAATGATGATTTGGGCAAAGACCGATAAGATTGTCTGGGTGGTTTATTTCTGTAAGCATTGCTTCATCCGGGAACGCAGATACAGCCTTGATGTGGGCAATTTGAACATGGACAGAGTAGCCACAAATTGCACATTTGTTCTCCCTGCCTGAGCAATCATAAGCCGCTTTGGCATGGGCCCTTATTCCACTCCTTGCAGACTGCCAGTTCTTTGCGTTGGCAAAAATCTGGCCTTTTGTCTGCTGGCCGCGCAAAGGACCGCAGATTGTTATTGGAAGGCATCCATCACAGAACTTCCTGGTGTACCCCCTGGTATTCCTTCCCCTCATGTATACAAATTCTGACTTGCACATGGAGCATGTGATCGATTCCTGTTTTTTGGCGTCCTTCTGTGGCCACCGCTTCTTGTTGTGGTAGGTGGCAGAGCACGATGAATTGCAGAATTTCTTACGCCTTGCCATTTGGATTTTTCTTCCGGGCTCAGGATGAATAACGCTGTCGCAGTGCAGGCATTTGTTTGGGTTCTTGTAATAGGCGTCCTCTGCGGCCTTCCTAAAAATTGGCGCCGCCGCCTTTCCGCCAGCTGATCCCCTCATAAAACACCTCGTGCAGTATGCTTGTCGCATAATTATAGCCAATCACCCACCAATAAGCTACCCCGCTATTGGTCGCAGATTTACATACCCGCAAAACTGAGGGATAACGCCATCGCGGTGTGGCGCAGCCTGGTTAGCGCGGCTGACTCATAATCAGCAGGTCGGGGGTTCGAATCCCTTCCACCGCATCCAAAAAGGCGACCTGAAGCGCCAGTTCTTCAGGTGGTAGCGGGGCTGCAGTGAACAACATCATGACCAAGATCGGAGGAAGGCGTTTCATCATGACCATGGGGTGCGGAATTATCTGCACGTTCCTGGTCTACGTGGACGCAATCAGCGACACGGTCTTCCGGGACATCATCATCGCCACGGTCGCCGTATACATCGCCGGAAACACCTGGCAGAAAACCAAAGCGGGGCAGCCTGATGCCTAGCTTCCTGATCAAGCCGCTTGCCATTCTTGGGATCATTGCCGCGATCTTCGCCGCCGGCTGGTGGAAGGGTAACCAGTCAGCCACAGCGGACTTCGAGGCGCTGGTGAACGCGCAGAAGGCTCAGATTGCCCAGCTCGAGATCGACGCGCAAAAGGAAACGATCCGCGTGGTCACAAAGTACATCGACCGCGTGCAAACCGTCTATGTCCAGGGCGAAACAATCATCAAAGAGGTGCCAATCTATGTGCCGAGTGATACTCCTGACCTGCCTGCTGGTTTCCGGGTGCTGCATGACGCCGCCGCCAGCGGTGAACTACCCGACCCCTCCCGAATTGCTGATGCGGCCCCCGTCCCAGCTCAAGACGCTGCCCGCACCGTCATCGGTAACTACACCACCTGCCGCGCCACTGCCGAGCAACTGATCGCCCTGCAGGACTGGATCAGCGGGGTGAGCAAATGAACTCCCGCAAGCTTGAAGACCTCCACCCCATCGTTCGCGCGAAGGCCGAGCGGTTCATCGAGGCCTGCCGCAAGGCCGGGGTCGATGTCCTGATCACCAGCACTTACCGCTCCAAGGAATCACAGGACGATCTGTTCGCCCAGGGCCGCACTCGCCCAGGGAAGAAGGTTACGAACGCGCGCGGCGGCTTCAGCTTCCACAACTGGCGGGTGGCCTTCGACTTCGTTCCGCTCGAGAACGGCAAGCCGGTGTGGGATGACATCCCCACCATCACCAGCATCGGCGAGATCGGCGAAGGCTGTGGCCTCGAATGGGCTGGTCGCTGGGTCACCTTCAAGGAGTTGCTGCACTTCCAGTACACGGGCGGCCTCACCATCAACGACTTCCAGAACGGCAAGACACTGGAGGCCGTGACATGACACCAGAACACGAGCTCCGCCTTCGACTGCTGGAACAAGACCGCGAGGACATGCGCGACGCCATCGAATCGATCAAGGGATCCCTGCAGGCGCTTGTGCGTCTCGAGGAACGCCACGCGGAAACCCGCGAAGCACTGGGCCGCGCTTTCAAGGAAAGCAAGGACATCCACGACCGAGTATCTGCAATCGAGAAGGTCATCCCTGGCCTGGTTGAGATGCGAGGCTGGCTGGTCAAGGCGAACCTGGGCATCCTCGGGCTGATCGGGCTGGCGATCATCGGCCTGGTGGTCATCGCCCCGCATTGATTCCAGACCTGCGACCCGTTATGCTGGCCCGAACATAGCGCCAGCACGTCAACGGCATGCAGCTGAAATCAAGGCCAACCCCACCCCCTGAAGTATTCGAAGACATAGCCTTCGGCAGGTTCGTCCCAGATTATGGGCTGGTCAGCTGGATGCTTGACCAGTTCATCACACCCACCGGACACCTACACAACCCAGACCACCAGCACCTTCAGGATGCCCGAATCGGGGCCGTGTGGACCTCATGCCCGAACACCAGGAACGGCAAGGTGGTCCTCGGCCAGGCAGAGATCCCAGCCTTCAGGAACGGAGCCTGGCAGAACGGAAGGCAAGAGCAGCAGATGCGCGACTGGTTCGGCTGCATGCCCGACTTCGTCATCACGCTCGACGCCATGTTCTGCGCCTCTGCCAGCGACGCGGAGTTCTGCGCCCTGGTTGAGCATGAGCTATACCACTGCGGCCAGAAGACAGACGCCTTCGGCATGCCCAAGTTCCACCGAGAGACCGGCAGGCCTTTGTTCGGCATCAAGGGCCACGACGTCGAGGAGTTCGTCGGGGTGGTCAGACGCTACGGCGTAGGCAGCCCAGATGGCAAGCTGGCAGAGATGGTGATGGCCATAGCTGACGGCCCAGAGGTGGCAAAGATCAACATCAGCAGGGCGTGCGGGACGTGCATGCTCAAGATCGCGTGAACTGACAGGTCCTGACCCATGGCGAAAAAGAACAAAATCACCGACGAGGCGAAGGTCTTCATCATCCAGAGGCTCGCCTGCTTCGATTCGCCGTCGACTGTTGCGGAGGCCGTCAAGAAGGAACTGGGGGTCGAGATCACGAAGCAGGGGGTCGAGGCCTATGACCCGACAAAGATCGCCGGCCGCAACCTGGCGAGCAAGTGGAAGGCCCTGTTCGATGACGCCCGCGAGGCCTTCATCAACGACACCAGCAGCATCGCCATCAGCCACAAAACCGTGCGCCTTCACATGCTCCAGCGCATGGCGCTGAAGGCAGACGAGAAGGGGAACATGGCCCTGGCAGCCCAGCTGCTGGAGCAGGCCGCGAAGGAGATGGGCGAGGCATACACGAACAGGCAACGGCACGAGCACACCGGCAAGGACGGCAAACCCATCGAGGTGGCTCCAGCTCGATCACTTCCGGAGACCGAACTCGATGCGCGCATCCGCGAACTCGAAGCCAAGCTCAGGAAGAAGTGACAAGGAGCTGCTGCTCGAGCTCTACGAGGAGAAGCTAAGGCGCAGGGCCCGAGATGACCTGAACGCCTACTGTCGGCACATCGAGATCCCTGGCGCGCCGATCAACGACGACGAGGAGTGCGAGGAGTTCTATCCGGACACCGTCACGCCGTCGGCTCACCACCAGCTGCTCAACAACGCCCTGATGAGGGTCGAGCTGGGGAACGTTCGACGCCTGATGGTGTTCATGCCGCCAGGATCTGCCAAGTCGACATACGCCACCGTGGTGTTCCCCTCCTGGTTCATGGGCAGGAAGCGGGGCCGGAATGTGATCTGCGCCAGCTACAACACGGACCTGGCCAGGAAGTTCTCTCGCAAGACTCGCCAGATCGTGCGCAGCAGCCGTTACCAGGACATCTTCGACACCAGCCTGGTGGCCGATAACAGATCGGTGGAGGACTGGGCACTGCTCAACAGCTCGACCTACATGTGCGCCGGCATCATGGCCGGAATCACCGGAAACCGAGCAGACGGCATGGTGATCGACGACCCGATCAAGGGCAGGCAGGATGCCGACAGCCAGACAATACGGGAGACGATCTGGCAGGAGTACCTGGCCAGCGTTCGGACACGGGTCAAGCCCGGCGGCTTCATCGTAATCATTCAGACCAGGTGGCACGAGGATGACCTTTCCGGGCGCATCCTCCCCCAGGACTGGAACGGACAGAGCGGGAAGGTTATCGCGCGCGATGGCGAGGAGTGGGAGGTCATCTGCCTGCAGGCCGAGTGCGAGGTGGATGACGATCCGCTGGGGCGCAAGCGCGGGGAGTGGCTGTGGACGGAATGGTTCACGCCTGAGCACTGGGCGCAGGAGAAGATCACACAGGGAAGCCGGAACTGGGACGCTCTATACCAGCAGAAGCCGAAACCATCCGAGGGCGGCATGTTCAAGCGGCCGTGGGTGAAGCGGTACAAGGCGCGGCCTTTCGAGGGCCAGATCATCCAGTCTGTCGACAGCGGCAACAAGCCAGGGCAGCTGAACGACCCGAGTGTCGTGGGCACGTGGCTGGTCACTCGCCTGGGCTGGTACCTGCTCGACGTCTGGCGTGACCGGGTCGACTTCCCGACCCTGAAGCACACGGTCAAAAACCTGGCGAACGACTGGAAGCCTGGAGGGATCATCATCGAGGACAAGGCCAGCGGCACACAGCTGATCCAGGAGCTCAGGGCCACCACGCGCCTGCCGGTGATCGCCTTCGACCCAACCCCGCACGGCGACAAGGTGATGCGGGCCAACGACGTCAGCCCGCTGGTCGAATCCGGGCTGGTGTTCCTTCCAGAGGAGGCGACCTGGCTGATCGACTTCGAGCGGGAGTTCTTCTCTTTCCCGCTGTCCACAACGAAGGACCAGGTGGACATGCTTTCCCAGTTCCTGAAGTGGGCCCACAAGCACACCGTCATGCTGGAGGTGATCGGCTCCGGGAACAAAGTGGCCGGCCTGGGCGGATTCGACACCGAAAGTAGTCAGTCGCAGATTGACGAGGACACAGGATTCGGTAGGGTGAGGTCGCACACAGACACCAGCGGATTCTGACCTTATGGCCGACCTAATCAAAAACCCGACCCAGACAGAACTGGCCCCCATCACGGAATCCCCGAACGCCAACGTCGACGGGTATCTGAAGCTACTCACGAACCCCGACACCGTACTGAGCAAGAAGGGCGGCGGGAACTACACGATCTACCGCGAGACCCTGCGCGATGATCAGGTGAAGTCAACATTCCAGCAACGTCGCCTGGCTGTCGTGGCCTCCCCCTGGGAAGTCGACCCCGGCCTCGAGAACAACCGGGCCGCGAAGAAAGCCGCGGACGCCCTGCGCGAGAACCTGAAGGCCATCCCCTTCGACACCATCACCGACCAGATGCTGTTCGGCCTGTACTACGGGCACGCAGTAGCCGAGGTCATGTGGCAGATCGATGGATCCATGGTCAGCATCGCAGACATCAAGGTGCGGGATCGCGCGCGCTTCCGCTACGGCATCGAGGGCGGCCTGTTCCTGCAGCGCAAGGACTACCAGTTCGATCCAATGCCAGAGCGCAAGTTCTGGACCTTCAGCACCGGCGAAGACAACAGCGACAACCCCTACGGCCTGGGCCTCGCGCATTACCTGTACTGGCCGGTGTACTTCAAGCGCTCCGACATCAAGTTCTGGCTGATCTTCCTGGAGAAGTTCGGCATGCCCACGATCAAGGGCACGCTGTCAAAGGGCGACATCGACAACCAGGCCACGCGCAACAAGCTGCTGGCTGCCCTGAACTCAGTGGCAACCGACCAGGCCATCATCGTGCCGGAAGGCGCGGCGGTAGAGCTGATCGAGGCCGCCCGCTCAGGCACTGCCGACTACGATGGCATGAAGAAAGCCATGGACGCGGCGATCGCGAAGATCGTGCTGTCCCAGACCATGACCACCGACAACGGATCGAGCCGCTCGCAGGCCGAGGTTCACAGCGGCGTGAAGGAAGAAGTGGTCAAGGCCGACGCGGATCTGATCTGCGAATCCTTCAACCGCACCGTGGTGAAGTGGTGGACCGAGTACAACTTCCCGGGTGCTGTTGCCCCGCGCGTATGGCGCCGCACCGAACCCGAGGAAGACCTGAACAAGCGCGCAGAACGCGACAGCAAGATCATCAGCCTGGGCTATGAGCCCACCGAGGAGTACATCCTCGAGACCTACGGCGAGGGCTGGGTGAAGAAGCAGGTGCAGGAGATGGTGACCGACGGCCTGACAAACCCGGACGGCTCCCCCATGAACCCCGCGCAGGATCCCAGCACCGGCGCCAAGGACTTCGCCGAGGCCCTGGGCCTTGCTGTGATCAAGTCCGGCAACCGCGCCGATCACACCGCCATCGTGGAGGCCGCTCGCCAGTTCGCCGCTCAATACGAGACCGTGATGGGCGACCGCGTGGATCAGCTCCTGTCCTTCGCTGATCAGTCCGGCGACTACGAGACCTTCCGCAAGCACCTGGCCGAGATGATGGCCGAGCAACCCAGCGACAAGACCGTCGAGAAGGTGCGCCGGGCTAACTTTGTATCGCGCCTCGTGGGCGCACTGAGGGCACAACGATGACACCGGGCGAAGTGACACTGAGTTCCTACTCATACGGCGACACCTGGAACGGCATCGCGCAGATCACCGTGGCCGTCGGAGGCAGCCCGCCCGCCGCAAACCTCGCCAGCGTGGAGATGGAGTTCCGACCCAGGAGCGTGCCATCCAAACAGGCGAAGCTGCTCACCTCACCGGATGACATCACCATCGTGAGCGCTGCGAACTGGGAGATCAGCATCCCGGCTCAAGATCTGGAATTGAACGCCGGCAAATACGACTGGTACCTGACCACCGTCGACGCTGATGGCGTCCGCAAGACCTACATCAAGGGCACGATCGAAGTGCTGAGGTCGTGAGCAATGACCGACGTCACAGTCAACATCACCGAGCAGGTCGAGGAAGTCACCGTCACCGTCTCCGAATCGCAGGACAGCATCGCTGTCAATGTCACCGAGACTTCTGACCCCGTAGCGGTCACGCTTTCGATCGGCCCACAGGGAACGCAGGGCGCTGCTGGTAGTCAGGGCGCCAGCGGTTCGCAAGGCGCACAAGGCGCTGCAGGTTCTCAAGGTCCGCAAGGCCATCAAGGCGCACAAGGCGATCCGAACGGGCCACAGGGCCCACAAGGTGCAGCGGGCGCAGCTGGAGCGCAAGGTCCACAAGGTTCTGCCGGAGCCGCCGGCGCTCAGGGAGCACAAGGCGCTGATGGTGCAGCCGGGCCCCAGGGTGATGTCGGCGCTGATGGCGCGGACGGACCTCAAGGACAACAGGGATCCGCAGGTGCTCAAGGCGCAGCAGGAGCCCAAGGCAGTCAAGGCGCAACCGGTTCAACTGGACCACAAGGCTCAACAGGAGCTCAGGGCGCTACTGGATCACAAGGCCCCCAGGGCGACGTAGGGGAAACCGGGCCACAAGGCAGCACTGGCGCACAGGGATCGACCGGAGCGCAGGGCGCAACCGGCAGCCAAGGGCCGCAAGGCTATCAAGGCAACCAGGGAACACAGGGTACTCAAGGCACAGCGGGAACCGCCGGCAGTGTATGGCGTGACGGTGACGGTGCGCCGAGCAACGGCCTGGGCGTGAATGGCGATTACTACCTCGACAACCTGTCCGGCAACGTTTACGAGAAGTCTGGCGGCAGCTATGCCGTTGTCACCACCATCATGGGGCCGATGGGCTTTCAGGGGGATGACGGCGCTCAAGGCCCACAAGGCACACAAGGCGTGCAAGGATCTACCGGCTCACAGGGGCCGCAGGGTTTCCAGGGGAACCAAGGAAACCAAGGCAATCAAGGAAACCAAGGCGCGACGGGCGCAGACAGCACTGTGCCCGGCCCTCAAGGTGATGATGGTGCCCAAGGTCCGCAGGGCGTGACTGGAGACACCGGAGCCCAAGGACCGCAAGGATTCCAAGGGAATCAGGGCAACCAAGGGAACCAGGGAAACCAGGGCAACCAAGGGACGCAAGGTGTGCAGGGCGCGACCGGTTCAGCTGGTTCTGGTAACCAGACGCTGTTCTCCGTGCAGGGCTCCCAGGTGAACGCTTCAGCCCAAACCGTGACCGACGTTTTTACCGCGATCAGTGTTGGAACAGGCACGCAGTGGGAGTACGAGGCCGTGATCGGGCTGCAACCAGCTGCCGGAACACAGGGCTGTCAGGTAGGCATTCAGTGCTCTGTCGCAGGGGCAACCGTAGAGGGAGTTGTAATGGGGCCGCAAACAACCACCGCCAGCAAGTCCTACAGACAAAGTGCTCAAGGCAACGGAACGCTGCCGATTCAAAACGTCGCTGGCGTTCAGACGGTTGTTCTGAAGGGATTAATCACGGCACCTGGATCAGGCTCGCCTGCCATCGGTGTCCAGATCAAGGGTGTGCAGGCTTCGCAGGCATGGAACGCGAAAGCGAACTGCTACCTGAAACTCACAAAAACGAGCTAACCATGTATGCGCATTACCCTGTTCACACCGACGCACGACTCCCGCTGGCTTCCTGAGCTGTACGCTTCGATCAAGGACCAGCCGTTCTTCGAGTGGGTCATCGTTTACAACAACGGCGCCGAGGTTCTCGACTTCAACGACGACCGCGTCAAGCACATCGTCCTGCCGTTCGCGCCCGAGTGGGTGGGCCCGCTGAAGGCTTACGCCTGCGCGCACTGCACTGGCGACATCCTGCTGGAGATGGATCACGACGACCTGCTGCTTCCGGGTGCCATCGAGGAGGTGCAGAAGGCCTTTGCCGATCCAGAGGTCGGCTTCGTGTACTCCAACGCGCTGTTTGTGGATGGCGAAGGAAAGCGCACCCCCAGGTTCGACCTTTCTCACGGCTGGCAATACCGCGAGCACGACTACAACGGCCAGACGGTGGACGAGCTCGTCAGCTTCGAGCCTTCCCCGGCCGCCTGCTCCCGTATCTGGTATGCACCGAACCACCTGCGGGCATTCCGCCGCAGCGTGTACGAGCAGATCGGCGGCTACAACGCAGGCATGCGGGTGCTGGACGATCAAGACCTGATCAGCCGTATGTACTGCGCCACGAAGTTCCACCTGATCGACAAGCCGCTCTACGTGTACCGCATCCACGGGCAGAACTCGTGGATGAAGCACAGCCAGGAGATCCAGAACAACGTCTACCGCCTGCACGATCAATACTTCGAGGAGATGGCCGTCAAGTGGGCAAAGGACAACGGCCTGCGGCGTATTGAACTAGGGGGCCGGATGGCGGCTGCTGATGGGTTCGAAACAGTAGACCTCCGCGATGCCGACATCACCGCAGACCTCAACGATCGCTGGCCTTTCGAGGACGGCAGCGTGGGCGTGATCAGAGCCATGGACGTGTTCGAGCACCTGAAGAACCCGATCCACACCATGCAGGAGCTCTACCGGGTACTGGCGCGGGGTGGCTACGCGATCATCCAGGTGCCGTCAACCGATGGCCGCGGCGCATTCCAAGACCCGACCCACGTCAGCTTCTGGAACGAGAACAGCTTCCTGTACTACACCGAGCGCGAGTTCAACAAGTACATCGACTGCCCGGTGCGGTTCCAGGCCGTCAGGCTTTACACCACCGAGAAGGATGCCAGGCAGGTGTGCTGGGCCATTGCCCACCTCATGAAGCTGGGCGACCACCGCGTGCCCGGGAAGGTAACGATCTGATGCGCGCGGACATCCTCGACTACTTCGACCTGATCACCGCAACCGGCTTCGACGTGCCGGCGCAGGAGGCCATCGACCGGTTCAAGGCCAAGGGCCTGAAGACATCGTTCAGCTACGCGGACGTGACCGCAGAGGAAAACCAGGCCGCCTTCACCATCGCCAAGATGATGGACGTGGACCTGGTGGCCGATGTGAAGGCATCCCTGGACGCCGCAATCGAGGCTGGCACGTCGTTCCGCGACTGGGCCGACCAGATCATCCCAATGCTGCAAGGCAAGGGCTGGTGGGGCAGGCAGGCGGTAAAAGACCCGCTCACCGGCCAGACAATCATCGCCGCACTGGGAAGTCCGCACAGGCTCCAGACCATCTTCCGCACGAACATGGCCAGCGCCTACGCGAACGGCCACTGGGACCAGATAGAGGCCCAGGCAGAGGACGCCCCCTATCTGCTCTATGACGCGATCGACGACTATCGCACGCGCCCGGAGCACGCGGCGTGGGATAACACCGTCCTGCCAATCACGAACAGGTGGTGGCGAACCCACACCCCGCCCTGCGGCTTCAACTGCCGCTGCTCGGTAATCCAGCTGGACGAGAACGACCTCGAGGCCTTCGGGCTGGAGGTAGACAAGCGCGCCCCGCCCACGAAGTACGAGGACTGGCAGAACCCGCGCACTGGCAAGACCGAGAAGGTGGTGGCGGGTATCGATCCTGGCTTCGGGGAGGCTCAGGCGAAGCGGCTGGACAGGCTGAAGAAGCTGCTGGGCGAGAAGATCGCTGCGCTTCCTCCCGAAATGGAGAAGGCGGCCAAGTCGGAACCGAAGCCACGCCCCACAAAGGAACCGGAAAAGCCGCAGCCAAAATACAAGACCTTCAAGCCGCTGAAAAACGTGAAGGAGGCTGAACAGTGGATTCTGAAGAACATAGCGGTGACCACAGGACTTCCGAAAAGCACAAAGATCAGCGGGCTGAATGAGATCGCCAGGGCAACGCTCGAGGTGAACGAGCGATTCGATCTGCCGCCGGTTCGCTACATAGGCGACAAGAACAACGACGTAAACCGGTACAGGATAGGCGCAAGGGCCACAGCCGCATACGCGCCCAACACCGACGCCTTCCTGCTGACTGCCAGAGGCACAGACGACGCCGCGATGAAGACCAGGTTCTCTGGTGCGTCTGGTGGCTACAACCAGAAGGTGCTGCTAGACATACTTGGAAGCCCAAGATTCTCACCGAGCGCAGTTTCACCTGTTAAGCAATTGGTAGAAACCGAATTGAAGGATGGCATAAAGTGGTCCATAGTCGAAGACTCAAGGTCTCTGACCATGCACGAGATGGGTCACAGGCTGCATCAGTTCAACCGGCAAAAGCTGGACGAACTCGGATCGCAGGCGCTGTCTGAAGGATGGCCAGCACTCATGAGCAGGTACGGCATGACGAACAGGAGCGAGTACATCGCAGAGGCCTTCGCCCTGTACATGAAAGGCGATGAGAAGCAGTTCTGGCGGATTTTCCCGCCGATGCTTGATTGGTTCCGCAAAATTGATAAGTCAGGAGAGTTATGACACCGCTCGACAAGGCCCAGGCATTACTGGGAACGATTCCGCTCCCGGACGACGCAGAGGAGCAGCTTGAAAAGCTGGCCGATGAGGCCGGCCCAGAGTTCGAGGCTGAATTCGACATGCTGTCGGAGGCTCTTTTCGTAGCAAGGCAGTCTGGCAGCTAGACTTGCCAACGTCATAGCGCCTCGGTTATGGTTGCCGGGCTGTACCCATCCATCCATCCAAGGAAACTTCTATGGGGTGAACAATGGCAACCAACGAGAATTTTGTTTTTATAGGCGACTCGGTCATCTCAAGCGTCTACGGCGACGGGGTGTGCGACGCCAGGAAGCACTTCACGCACCAGATCACTGAGGCGAAGCCAGTGAACACGACCTTCTTCGGTTCGGCCGGACAGCGGCTGACGACGTTCCCCTACCCCTACCAGTACAAGACCCTGACCCAGTCATACAAGGCGCTGGAGTTCATGCACGGCCCGTTCAGCACCATCAGGCTGGTGTGCGTGATGATAGGCCACAACGACTGGGTCGGCGGTGCGAGGATTGAAATTTTCCGCGAGAAGTATTTCCAGATGATGGAGTTCTTCCAAGAGATTGGCATCGAGCACATCTACGCGGTCAGCATGATCACCTCCGAACAGGCGGACGAGGAGACGGCCAACGTCGCCGGGCATTACCTGCAGGACTACAGGGACACCATCCAGTCAGTGGCCGAGGAGCTCGGGGTAGAATTCATAGACGGCACCACCCTCCTGATCGAGGGCGAGGGTGATCCTGGCTTCAGGTATGGCGGCGTTCACCTGAACGCTGACGGTCACGTTCGGTTTGCCGAGGAGCTGCTGGCGCGCTTCGAATCAGATGGTGTTGTGTTCGACAGCTACTCATAGCCGCACCATTAATCGAAATAGGCGCATTTACCTCGCCGCATCGGGTGCAGGTCTGGCCAATCGGCAGGAGCTGTTCACCGCATCCGCTGCACCAGGCGTACTTAATCAAGAAAATTCGCAACCGTAGCGATCGCGCCCACCGTTGCAATGACTGAGCAAACAATCACCTGCCAATGCTCTGTTGATCCAATAGCGGCAATCCCAAAGAACAGGAAGACCGTCCAGAAGGCCAGAAGCCAAAGCTTGTCAGCTTGCCATGGTGTCATACCTACCCCCTCTGCCATGAACGCATGGCCGTCCAGACATCCATGTATGCATCGTGGCGCCGGCGATCCTTCACCGATGCCTTGAAGTTCGTGTAGTTGATGTCGAGGATCTGCTCGACGATCGCTTCGGCAAAGGCCTGCCGATCCACATCACAGCGGAACGGGTAGTCGCCATCCGGCGTCTTTGTGATGTGCGCCCTGGGGAACATCAGCTTCAGGTCGTCACGCTTGCGCGCGCGCACGTGCAGGAGGGTCGGATCGTCCTTGTTCTGGACAACCGACAGGAAAGAATCGCTCATGAATACCCACATGTCACACCCCCTTGCACAGTGATTCCCAGTCTTCCGCCGGCGTCTCGCAGAAGTCGCGCAGCTTGGGCGGCTCGCCACCCCAGCACCGGTTCCACTCCTGGCTTGCGGCAACCTCACCGACTTCTTCGCCCATGCGGTTAATCCCGCGCCGGGCCAGCTCGAAGTGAGCCATCTCGTTGAGGTCGATGCCGCCACGAGCAGCCCGCACCAGCTCCTCGGCTGGCCATTGTTTGAGTAGTTCTTCTGCGGTCATAGATCACCTCGCCGGCTGACAGAAGAACGGCCGCGCGTAGAAGTGACCGGGATACCCGATGTGCAACTTGCGATCGTTGTGTAGTTCGATGAACCGCTTCTGCTGTTCGTCGGACAGGTGCTGGAAGTAGAACTTCGCATTCCCCGCCTCCCTTGTGACCCAGTGCGTGCAGTCATCAGGGCCGGTGCACTTGCTGTCGCTCGGGCAATCACGGTAGGACTGCTGGAACGGCGCCCCACCATTGTTTTTGAGATAAACCTTGTACGACTTGTCGGTGGGACCTAGTTCGACATCGCCAGCCTCAAGCCGCGCCATGAGCACATCGGGATCAACACTGCCGCAATAGGAGCAGGTGCCGTCACTTCGGATGGTGTCAGGGCCCGGGAACATGCGATCTGCCATCGGGTTCTCGGCACGGCGTGGGCAATTGATCTTTTTCTGTTCTGTCATACATTACCTCGTTTACTGAATTCGTTGGCCCGTCTCGTGGGCTAGCCGGTGTGGTCACCATTGACACTCGCACGGACCAGAAAGGGGTTCTAAGATCACCACCCAAACCAAGCCGGCGGCCACGTCAAACTGGAGTTAAGCCGCTGTGTTATGTCAGCGTATAGGAGGCCCCAGAGGCCCACACTGCCGGTGTTATTGGCGCCACCTCCGGCTGGGCTACGATTCATTTCGTTTTCCGCTTGGCCTTGGCCGCCTTCTTCGCGGGCTTCGGCTTCACAGTTTGGGTGGTACGGGTTCGCTTGTGTTTTCGCCACCAGATAATGTCGCCGTCACTCCCTGATAAGGCCCATCCATACGCAAAATGGCCCCCAAGCGATCCAGACGCATCGAAAGGAATTCCTGCTTTGGTGTGCAAATTGATCTTGCAGTTGCGGTACACAACATCGACAACGGTGCCCTCCTTGACCGGCATTCCCCCGGTGTTTTCAACCCAGCCATCCGCGGCACACAGCGCAGCAAGTTGCGCTTTGAAGGAATCCCGCTCCTTGATGGCTGCCTTGAGCTTGTAAAAATGCTCGTCGCTTGCGGCTCGCGCGGCGTCTCGCTGATCGCGCAGCTCTTTCGACCTCGGAGTATCCCTGCCACCAATCAGCCAAAGGCCGAGGCGAATGGTGATGGCGTCCACCACGTTTTTAATCGTCGCCTTTAGACCGGTAATTTCATCCCAGTGAAGGCCCGTGAATGCCAAAAGAAGAATCGCCGTGACACCAAAGCTAATGGCATTCGGATGTAAGACACAATTGCTCGCTGCCATTAAAAAAATGGCACACCACGCCACGCAGTAAAGAATCTTCAGCAACTTAATGTTCATGCATTTCCGCCTCCTGGGCGTGTTGGTTGATTGTGTGGTGCCCCGTTCACTTAGCCGACAGGTCAGGCTGAACTTCGGGCGTGAATTTGGCAGCATCAGCCAAAGGATTACCGTGCCACCGCGCTGTCTTGCCCTTTTGCACCACACACGCCAACCTTAACAGCGAGGAAGATGCCGGCGGAATAGGGAATGTCCGAAAGGTCGCAGATTGAAACGGCCCCCCAGCCTGTCCATCATCGGCCAGGTCTACATGGAGCCACTATGCAACCTTTCGAGATTTTCAAGCCCGGAAAGCAGACCGCCAGCAACGGCGTGAGCCTCGAGTTCACCGAGGACATGCTGAAAGCGGCCGCGGCCGCATACGATCCGGCACTCCACGAGGCCCCCATCGTCGTGGGCCACCCAAAGGACAACCACCCGGCCTATGGCTGGATCAAGTCCCTGTCCTATGCCGACGGCAACCTGATCGCATCGCCTGACCAGCTGGATCCCGAGTTCAGCGAGATGGTGGACGCGGGCCGCTTCAAGAAGCGCAGCGCGTCGTTCTACCTGCCCGATTCCCCCAGCAACCCCAAGCCCGGCACGCTGTATCTGCGCCACGTTGGATTCCTGGGCGCCCAACCTCCTGCCGTCAAGGGCCTGAAGGACGTCTCCTTCAGCGAGGAGGAGGGCATCGTCGAGTTCGCCAACAGCTCCCCCTGGATCTGGTCGCGCCTGGCCGAAGCCTTCCGCGGTTTGCGCGAGTACATCATCGAGGAGAAAGGCATCGACGCCGCGAACAAGATCATCAGCCCGTACACCATCGACGACCTGAACGCCCAGGCCGAGATGAAGCGCAACGCGCCTGAGCCCGTAGTCACCCCCACCCCATCCTTCAGCGAGGAAAACACCATGACCCCCGAACAACAGAAGCAATTCGACGACCTGAAAGCCGAGAACGAGCGGCTGAAGCAGGCAGCAGACAAGCAGGCCGACTTCGCCGAGAAGGAGAAGTCAATCGCAGAACGCGAGAAGGCACTGGCCCGCAAAGAGATCGAGGGCAAGGTCGACGCCCTGATCGCCGAAGGAAAAGTTCTGCCGGCCAACAAGTCGCAGCTTGTGGACTTCATGAGCAGCCTGCAGGATGCCGACACAGTAGTTGAGTTCGGCGAAGGTGAGCAGGCCCAGAAGTTCAGCCAGCGCGCCTACTTCGAGAACTTCCTGGCCTCCCAGCCCAAAGTGGTGGAGTTCAAGGAGAAGTCGAAGCCCGAAGACGGCGTGAAGCCCGAAGACATGAGCATCGAGGAAGTCTCCAAGAAAGCCGTGGAGTTCCAGGAAGCGGAAGCGAAAGCAGGCCGCACAATTTCAGCAACCGAAGCCGTCGCAGCAGTTCGCGCCGGTAAAACCAAGTAACAGAGAGGACCGCAACCATGCGTAACGAAGGCCTGACTAAAACCTTTTTCGCCGATGGCGCCATCGCCAAATTCCGCGCCGTGAAGTTCGGCAGCGACGACGACCATGTGGCCCAAGCCACTGCCCGCAACAGCCTGCTGATGGGCGTGAACGCCTCCCTGGCGGCTGACACCGCGGAAGACCAGATCGACGTGGTTGTCGAGGGCATCGCTACCGTGGAATACGGCGGTTCCGTGACCCGCGGCAACAAGCTGACCGCAGACGCGAACGGCAAAGCCATCGCTGCCACCGAGCGCAGTTATCAGGTGACGATCGCCGGCGGCGCAGCTGGTGCCCACACCGTGACGGGCATCCTGACCACTGACACCCTGATCAGTGTTCAGCGCCTGGATCTTGACGCTACCGCCGCAAACATCGACCTGGACGACCTGACCAGCGAGTTCAGCATCACCGCGGCCAACACGATCGACAACACCGGCGGCTCAGCAACCACTGGCGACAAGTTGCTTGTGACCTATCAACGCTTCGACAGCATCCTTGGCATCGCAATGATCTCCGGCGTGTCCGGCGACCATGGCGCCGTGCTGTTGAAGTAACCCGAACCCTGACCTGTAGAGGAACGCAGACATGAGCAACAACGCACCCTTCCCCATCCAGCCGGAACTGACCAGCATCGCCCTGGCGTACAAGAACCCCGCGTACATCGCGGACTCGATTCTCCCGCGCGCTCCTGTCAGCAAGCAGGAGTTCAAGTACACCTCCTACACGAAAGCCGAAGGCTTCACGATCCCCAACACCCAGACGGGTCGCAAGGGTCGCGTGAACGAGGTGGAAATGAGCGCCACCGAAACCGACTCCAGCACGAAAGACTACGCGCTGGAAGTTGGCATCCCGCAGGCTGACATCCAGAACGCCGACCCCGGCATGAACCTGGTGGGCCGCAACGTTGAGTTCATCACGAACCTGGTGGCGCTCGACCGCGAGAAGCGCGTGGCCGACTACGTGTTCGGCGCCAGCAACTACGGCGCCGGCAACAAGGAAACCCTGGCCGGCAACGACCAGTGGACCGACTACACGAACTCCACCCCGATCACGGACATCATGGACGCGCTGGACGCCTGCTTCATGCGCCCCAACAAGGTCGTGTTCGGCAGCGCAACCTGGAAAGCCCTGCGCCAGCATCCGGACATCATCAAAGCCACCCAGAAAAACAGCGGCGACACCGGCATCGCTTCCCGCGAAGCCTTTGCTTCCCTGTTCGAGCTCGAAGAAGTTCTGGTCGGCCAGCAGTGGTACAACAGCGCCAAGCCCGGCCAGACTGCCTCCTACGGCCGTCTCTGGACTGACAGCGCCCTGTTCTTCTACCAGGACCGCACTGCCATGCCGAACATGGGCCTGACCTTCGGCCTGACTGCCCAGTGGGGCGGCCGCGAGGCCAGCCAGTGGGAAGACCGCAACATCGGTATGCGCGGTGGCCAGCGCGTGCGCGTAGGCGAATCACTGAAAGAGCTGATCATCGCCAGCGACTGCGCCTACCTGTTCAGCGACTGCTGCGCTTAATCGGTAACTGACTCCTGACGGGCACGGACGCCCACTCTAACCACAGGTCTTTTTTTATGCTTTGCAACGTCAAGAGCACAATCAAGTACAACGGCAAGCGCTACCGCGAAGGCCAGGTGGATCTTGACGAGAAGACCGCTGCCATCCTGATCGCTCGCGGCGACGTCGAGCTGGTCCAGGCTGAACTCCCTGTCGAGGCTCCGGCCGCAATCGTCACCGATGGCGAAGGCGCGGCCGAGTACGTGACCGTAGAGACCGAGATCCAGCAAGATGCACCCGTGGCTGAAACTCCGAAAGGAAAAAAGAAAGGCGGAAAGGCCAAGGAGTAACCCGTGGCCTACTGCTCACAATCTGATCTCGAGGCTCGGTTCGGCGTTCAAGAAGTTGCTGACCTACTCGATCTTAATAACGATAGTTCTGCTGATAGTGGCCGCCTTGCATCTGCGCAATCCGACGCCGACGCACTCATCGACGGATACATAAGCGGGCGCTACGACACGCCGCTGTCCACCGTTCCGAACGTCATCGTGAACATCGCCTGCAACCTGGTGCGGTTCACGCTGTCCGCGAACAACGTGCCCGAGGAAGTGCAGAAGCGCTACGACGAGAGCATCCGCATCCTGAAGGACATCGCGGCCGGCAAGTTCAACCTGCCCGTGGACGAGGTCAGCTCCAGCGAATCCACCGGCGGGATCGTCTACAACACGAACCGCACGCGCCTGTTCGAATCGAACGACGACACCGACACCTTCGACGGGTACTGATCATGGCCACCATGAAGATCGAGGTCATCGATCAGCAAGTCCGCAAAAAGCTGGCAGACCTTCAGGCCGCATCCGGAAACGTCACCCCTGCCATGCAGGTGGTCGGCCGCAAGGTCAAGACCCGGGTGCAGCTCGGCTTCAAATTGTCGCGTGATCCATGGGGAAGCCCTTGGGCGCCGCTCAACAAGAACCTGACACGCACGGGAAAGCCTTTGGTTAATCGGGGTATGGGCGGCCTCATGGGCTCGATCACCTACCAGATCGGTGCGCAAGGGTCTGACCAGCACGTCGACATCGGCACGAACCTGAACAGCAACGGGATCCAGTACCCGGCGGTTCACCAGTTCGGCGCGGTGATCAATCCGAAGAATTCCAAGTACCTGCGGTGGATGGGGCCGAACGGCCCGATCTTCGCGAAGAAGGTCACCATCCCAGCCCGCCCGTTCCTGCCGCTTGATCCAGGTGGCGTGGACATGCCGGCGGAATGGACCAAGGACATCCTGGTGGCGCTCTACAACCACTTCGACAAGGCGGCCAAGGCATGAGCACCTTCATCGACGTGGAAGAAGCCATCATCACTAGGCTGGAGACCAAGCTGGCGACCCTCGACACGGTTCCCAAGGTCTACGCGGCCAAGGATCTGGAGAGCGTAAAAGACAAGTCGCAGATTGCCGCGGCCGTGTTCGTGGCCTATAACGGCATCACAAACGTGGAGCAGCTCAACAGCGCGCCCCACGTCGTGACCATCACGATCGAGTTCGTCATCTGGACGGTCACGAAAAGCGTCAGCCGAGCAGGCAGCCAACAGGGTACGCGAGAGAAAGCGGACCCGATCCTCGAGGGGATCATCCAGGCACTGACGGGCTGGCGACCGGCATCTGGTCTGCCGCAGATGCAACTGGCCGAGACAGTCGGCCCGGCATACGGCGACGGTTTTGGGTACTTTCCGCTGACCTTCACCATGAAGCGGCAAGTGCGCGGAGACATCAACTAACACGAGGGCAAGACAATGACGGCAGCAGATTATTCATACGTAGGCGTGGGCAAGGTTCACTTGCGCGTGAAAGACAGCGCGGCCCCCCTTCTCCACGTGGGCAACTGTTCAGCCCTGAACTTTGCCATCGAGGAAGAAACCAAGGAGCTGAAGGACTTTACCCAGTCCGGCGGCGGTACCTACAACGAAGTGCGCCGCGTGTCGAAAGTGAACTGCGCGATGAGCGTGCACGATCTCTCTGCCGAGAACCTGGCGAAGGCCATTTTCGGCGACGCCAACGCGATCGCAGCTGGCACCGTGACCGATGAGAACGTCGGCGCTGTATACGCTGGCGGCATGCACGTGACCGATTACCCCATCGACACTGCCGTGGCTCCTGTTGTTGAGCACGCCGAGAACGGCGCCTCTGCTCGCGCGAACTCCCAAGCATACGTGGCAGGCGACTACTACCTGCCCGCAGTGGACAACGGCTACGTGTACAAGTGCACCGTGGGCGCGACATTCGCTGACGGCACCGCGACCTTCCGCAACGTGGGCAAAAAGCTGCTCGTTGTAACGACTGACTACGAAGTCAGCGCCGGCGGCATCACCCTGACCGACGCTCCCGCCATCTACGACGGCGAAGAAATGCTGGTCAGCTACACGAAAGACGCTGGCAACGCTGTGGAAGCGCTGCTGAACTCTGCCCAGGAGTACGAGCTGTTCTTCGACGGCTTGAACGAAGCCCGCTCCGGCAAGTCTGTGACCATCCACGCCTACCGCGTGAAACTCGGCGCTGCCAAAGACCTCGGCCTGATCGGCGAAGACTACGCGGTGATCGAGATGGAAGGCGCCGTGCTGAAAGACACCACGAAGAACGGCACGACCGTGTCCCAGTACTTCAAGGCTC
>JACCDR011707377.1_pt1 | contig 45603 bp, 56 predicted proteins | sample 7446431 | NCBI WGS metagenome assembly JACCDR01 (sample SAMN15323443, study PRJNA562643) | freshwater metagenome | isolation source: river surface water | place: USA:Blue River Watershed | collected 2017-08-17 | reverse complement strand
TTTGAAGAATCGTCGATTCGTCCGAACGCGCTGCAGATCAATCCGGTTCGCATCACTAACCTGACGCAAATCTTCCGCAACACCTGGGCAATTTCCGGCTCTGCTCAAGCTACGCAAGTTATTGCTGGCGAAAGCACTGTCGCTGAAAACCGTATGGATTGTGCAGCATTCCATGCGGCTGACATTGAAAAGGCTCTGTTCTTCGGTCAAAAGTCGCAAGGTACTCGCAACGGCCAACCGTTCCGCACGATGGATGGTTTGCTGAACATTGTTGGTAACTTGACCTACTATCCTCCGAGCTACGCTGCTCCGAACGTTAGTGTTGCTGGTGCAACTACTAACTTTACCCAACTGGAAGGTTTCCTGGATCCGACGTTTAACCAACAAACGGATCCGAAAGTTGGTAACGAGCGTGTGTTGTTTGTTGGCGGCGAAGCACGAAAGGTGATCAATAACATTGGTCGTCTGAATGCTACCTACTACATCCAAAACGGTCAAAACCAGTTTGGTCTGCAGTTTGGTCAGTTCAACATTGCTCGCGGCAGTTTTCGTATGGTGGAACATCCGCTGTTTAACTCCAATCCTGATTGGGCTCGTTACGCAGTTGCGGTGGATCTGTCGACTTTCCGTGTTGCTTACCTCGGCGGTCGCAAGACTAAAAAGGAAGATTTCAACATGAGTGGTCAAGTTGTTGATAACGGTATCGACGCTGTTGGTGGTACTCTGACTTCGGAACTGACTGCAATTGTTAAGAATCCTCCGGCAAATGCCTGGATCCAAAACCTGACTGCTGCTGCTGTCGGCTGATCCTCCTGAGGGACTAGTTTCTGGTAGGGTTTGCTAGCCACTAAATCTTACCGCCCAACCTCCTTCAGGAACCAATATGTCTAACCAAACTCTTCCCAATCTTTTCAAGTCTCGGATGCCTAACTGGGTGTTCATTTTCCCGAACGGTAAGCGCGCTGTCTTTTCTAAGGGTATGTACATGACTACAGACCCGAAAGAGATTGCACACCTGAATCTGGAAATTGAACTCGGCCACCCTGCAATGTATGTGGATCCAAACGAAGTGACTGTTTCTCTGGATCGCATTGATCCTGTGGCAGCACTTAAAGGCCGACTGCGGCAAGAACTTCTTGCTGAAATTGCAGCAGAAATGGCGGCGGCTACGAATCCTGCAAATGATATGGGTAATTCCGAGCAAGGTAAACTTAAGCCCGCATCTACTAGCGACATTGTTGCTGTAACTGCTGGTGGAGATGCTGCGGCGCGACTCGCTAATCTTCGGGCTACTGTTCAGAAAGTCACGGAACGTACGGAACCCGTCAAGCAAACTGGCCCGGTTCCGCTGCAAATTCCGGCTGCTGAAACTTCTACGGATAACGCTTAATCATGACTTTGCTCGAACTGCAAACCGAAGTTGCTTTGCTGACTAATCGTCCTGACCTGACAGCAAACATTCTGTCGGCAGTTCGAGCAGCTACGCTCAAGCTTCACCAGCTAGACTATTTCTACAAAGATCTGTTTGAGACTGGAATCACTTTTCCGACTGATGATTATTTGCAGCAGCTAGAGTATCGTACTCTATTGCCGCGTTGGCGTGCACTAAAATACATTCGCAAGACTGATGTAAACAGTTTTGACGACGGGGATTTTTTGGAAGTCATTCCTATCCCGGAATTCGTTGAAGACCAGTACAAAGCTAACGTAAACGACGTGTGCTATGTGGCTGGCGATGTAATTCAGATTCGTTCTTCGACTAAACTGCAGTACATTATTCTTGGTTGCTACCTTCAACCAGACATCACTGTAGCAAGTTACAAATCTTGGATTGCAGATGACCATCCGTATGCAATTGTGTATGAAGCATCTGCTCTAATCTTTAAGCAAGTTGGTGACACAGATCAATTTGCTGCCTTTACCCAATTGGCTAGAGAAGAACAACAACTGATCAGGATTTCCAACATCGAACCTGTGGGGAGATAAATGGGAACTTCTGTCTGGAAAAGGCTTAATTTTCTAACGGCTGCAGTTAGTAGCAAGCCTTCAATTTGGGCAGTTCCTTCTGGAACTCCACCGCCGCCGCCACCTCCCCCACCTCCACCTCCGCCACCACCGGGGGTTTTAGTTTATAACGCAGCAGTAACTTACAACGGCTCTCAATTCTACGATGCCGTGCTGCGGGATAACCTTATTGGTGTGGTGGACAGTGACAATCGTACCGAGAATATTGAAGCTATAAGGAGTGCTCGTCGTGGCTAATCTTGTTCCTACTCCGACCTGGTCGGATGTTTTTCAACTCGAAACTACTACACAAGTTCTTGGTGGGCCAGGTGGAGTTTCCAATCGGCAAGCCCAGGAGTTGTTGAATCGTACTGAATTCTTGGATGGATCTACTGGGTCTAGCCGGATTGGATTTGTGCGGTCAGAAGCTGGCGCACTTGCTAGAAAAGTACAAGACAAACTCCGCGATTCCCCGAGTGTTAAAGACTTTGGGGCTATTGGAGATAATTCTACGCCAGACCAAGCAGCTTTTGTTGCAGCAGCTAACGCAGCTTCGCATGTAATTGTTCCTGCAGGTATCTACAAATTTACTGCAAACACTACAGTTAACTGCGCTCTCACTATGTATACTGGAGCAATTCTAGCTCCGGATGCGGGAGTCACGATTACTCTTGTTAGCCCATTTAGCGCAGATCGTAGCCAGCACATTCAAGGAGCTGGCACTGTTGTTTTTGCGGCAGGCTCGGTAGACAACGTAGCCGCTGAATGGTTTGGACTTTCCAGAACTGGCACTGAAGTTAACAATACTGCAGCACTTCAGAAAGCTTGGATTGCTGGATTTGGTACTTATGTCACCGTTGGTCGTGGCGCTTTTCCTTTGGGCGACACCGAAGTTAAAGCTTACGCACTTTCTAACACGTCTCAACTTCCAAACGGACTTGTGGGCGCTGGCGTAGACGGTAATGCGGGCACAGCATCTCCTAATGTTGGAACCACTTTTGTTGGTAACTCAGCCCGCATTCACTTTCTAAACGATGCCGTTGGTAATAGTGACGCTAAATTCCAATTCCGCGGATTCCACATTGTTGGGCCTAATGACAATGTGGCCGGAGTTGGTGGCATCAAGATTACTAAGATGTCAAATTTTGTTCTTGAGGACACTCAAGTTACAGGATCCCGCGGCCACGGGTACGAACTGATCAAATGCTATGGTGCCGTAGTTCAGAAAAACACGGCGCTTTCTAACCGTCAATATGGTTTCCTGTGCAACCAGCAGTTTAATCAAGCCTGTCTGCGGGACAATAAGTCCATCGGGAATGGCAAAGACTACACTGGTATCTACGCTAACATTGCATTCAGTGGCGGGCCCGGGCTGGAAAGTCTTGCACCTGTAATTGAAAATAACGACGTTAGTTACGCAGGCGCAAATGCTGTTTTGTATCGGTTGACTAATCCGTCCCCTGGTCCCAATAGTATTGGTATTAGTTCTGTTGTAGTTTCTGGTTTTCCAACTGGAATTTGCACTGTAACTACTGCTGCCGCCCATGGCCGGACTTCTGGAGATTACATCAGCTTGTATGGTGTAACTTCTAACATTGCATTAAACACCGATTTTACCCCCCAGATTACCGTAACTGGCACTAACACTTTTACTTTCCCCACAAGCGCACCTAACGGATCCTATACAGATTCGACTATTGTTATTGGTCCGGCAGCTTACGGAGCAACTTACAATGATATGCGCGGGGCTAAGATTACTCATTACGGAGAAGATTGCATTGGAGTTTCTCTGTATGTAGGCGCAAATGCTATTGCATGCAGAATTTCTGGCGGCTATAACCAGGGGTTTAACACCGCCGGTGGTGGTAATGGTGTGATTGTTATTGACAATCCAACTAATGTTAGCGTGGCCGGAATGAGTTTGTCCGGAGCTAACAGTCGCATGCGCGTAGTTACTAGCGAACGCAAGCATGGTGTAAACATTGATAGTAGTGTTACCGCAGAAAACGGTGCCACAATTATTTATTCTGCCATTCGCATGGTTGATGGAGAATACTATGCCAGTGCTCCGCCGGCTGCTGGAACTTGGGCACAAGGTGATTGGGTTCATAATCTTAACGCGGCACCTGGACAACCTCAGTTTTGGTATTGTTCTGCAGCCCCACTAACGTTTGTTGCAATTGACGGTGCAGCAGGCGGCGGCGCAAGTTTGCCACCACTAGTTGCTGGACAATTCCTTACTAATAACGGAACAGTTACTTCGTGGGCAGCTCTTCCTACAAATACTATTCCTTCATTTGCAACTGAATCAGGTAAAGTTCTTAGCAACAACGGATCTATTCTGCAGTGGGTTGCGGCGGGTGCTGGAGGTTTGCCAACGCAAAGTGGTTCTACGGTAAACAAGTATCTTCGCAGTGATGGTACTAACGCATCTTGGCAGACTCCTACATTGCTGTCGGATCTTAGTGCCAACATGGGTGCGATTACTGCAGGTAGTATTGCAACCTCTGGTAATATTGCTGCGGGCAACCTGAGTGCTACCGGGACTACAACTACTTCAAACCTTACAGTTACTGCAGGCATTTCTACTGTAACTATTAACTGCACTGGTAACGCAACAGTTTCTGGCACTCTCAGCGGTGTTGGAGCAAACTTCTCTGGAACTGTTGCTGCGGCAGGTGGCCATAGTGGCGGACCTCACAGCGGAACTACGGGTAACTTTACTGGTGGTTTTGTTATTGGCGGAGGTTTGACAGTTAGTGGCGGCGGTATGAGTGTTAGCGGGTCTAGCACAATTGCAGCATTCTCTGGGACTTCGCTTACTGTTCCTGCTCCAGGTGCTGGAACTGGATTGCGGTGTACAACCGCAGGTGGTGGGTCTACTGCACTAACTATTGATGGAAGTTCGGGGGGAACTGCACTGTATGTGATCGGATCTATGCGCTTGGATCTGGCATTTGGTGGCGGCTCTTCTCTGGCTAGTACAGCTTTCTTGGCAGCTAAGCCAGGCAATCCAACTGACGGTCTTTGGATGGCAGTAACTGTCAATGGTATCGCCGGACACATTCCGTTCTGGCCGCAGGCTTAATCATGGCAAAAGTCTACTATCGCGGTAATCTTTCTTCCGCCATATTTCCAATGACAGTGTCGGCGGCCGGCAGAGCTGTAATTATGCCTGGCCCCGACAACAATTTTGATCGTCGCGTAGATCCTGCAGGCGAGCAAAAAGATGCAGGCATTCCTCAAGCAATCTATCTTGAGAATGTTATGCCCACTGTCAGTGGATACCAATCGGTTGGCTACTTGCAACCTAAACTTGCGCCGGCGATTCCTAGTGGGCAAAGTATTGTAGATGTTATCGAGCTAGATGTAAAAATCGGCGCCGTGTTTCTCAAGGTGCCAGTGTTTTCTCTATCCGATAATATTACTTATCTCTCCGGGGATACGGCACAAGGTCTTGTAACTATTGTAGGCGCTAATCCTGGTGGACAGCTTCGTACTTTTGCCAGCACGGCAGTTGTAAATGATACTGCCTATATGTATATTGCAGGAAAATTGTACACTGTAACTGGTACTACCCCAAATAATATTACACTGACGGACATCACAGCTACAGTCACGCCATCAGGATTCTTTACTACATTCAACATCGGAGCAATTGCAGGGTCGAATAACTATTTGGTCGGCGCTAATGCTACCACTGTTTTTTATTCCTCCCTGACGACTCCCACAGATTTTGTAACTTCACTAATCAGCGGCGCTGGATCTATCAAACCAAATGATCTTAAGGGCCAGATTCTTAGGCTGTCTGAAACCCAGAATGGATTCTATATTCTTGCTAGCGAAAGCACTATTCTAGCTAAATACACTGGGAATAACCGATACCCTTGGAAGTTTATCCCGGTTAAAAATCTGTCCGGCGCGCCCTCGCGTGAAGGAGCTTTCTACGGAAATGTGCAGTCTAAGGGTGAGTACGTACTAGATACTAACAACCAAGTTAAGTTTATCAATGGAGAAACCGCGGAAGATATTGGCCCGGAAGTTAGCGAGTTTCTTGCCAATGGAACGATTCAACAGTTCTTTATTTCTTCTCTCAACTCGTTCACCAATGGTAGATCTGTAACTCGATTTGCTAGAATTCATGTGTTGTCTGACCGATACATCATGGTGTCGATGGACAATCCTAATTCGGATACTAGCTACAATGGTGTGATTGTTTATGACATTGCGCTGAAGCGGTACGGTAAGCTGGCTATTAATCACAAGTACATCTACGACGCTACGGCAGTTCGAGCCAACGCTGGCGGCGGAAACATTCGTAAGACTGTAGGATTTCTAGACACTTCTAACCGAGTGTTTCTTTTGGAATTCGGCCCGTATGGAGCGGCCGCGGATTACACAGATTACAACATTCTTACCCAACAGTCTGTACTTGTCTTAGGTAAGTTTCAGTACGCACGATCCCGCTGGATTAAACTGCATGAGATTGTAATTGAAGGTGTACGATCCCTCAGCCTTTTTCCTTCTGCACAGAACTTTAATTGCGCATTACTCAGTTCTAGGGATGGCTATACGTTTGTAGGAAACCCGCCGGATCTGATTTCCAACTACACTGCACAGAATCTCATTACCTATCCAGCACATAGTACGGTGCAGAACTTTGCTTTGGCACTCAAAGGTTCGTTTGATCTGTCGACTATTCAACTGACCTTCAGTCCAGCAGGTGAGAGATGAGTAATACTAACTCTATCCACCCGTATTCAAAAGCACGCCTGGAAGATTTGCAGGAAGCTATTGGTATCACCCAGTTTCCTGGTGAGTTCACTTGGTTCCAGGTGATCGGCGGCCTAATCATCCAAGGAGGCTACGAATCATTTACATCGGCTAGTGTGCGAACGGTTAACTTTCCAGCGCCGTTTAGTATGCAGGTTCTTGGAGTGTTCATCTCCCCGGAATCTGCATCTAACGGCCCGCACGGGAACATGACACTTGTTCGTAACTTAAATAGCTTTCAAATTAATCACCACGGACCCAATGCCAACTATTTCTGGTGGGCTATTGGCGTATAACTATCTCCCCATGTGTTGTATCCGTGAAGGGATTATTATATGACTAATATGAACAACCCTCAGTCTAAAGGTTCGCAAGTGGCAGATCCGTCTACCAACCATGATGTGAATGCAACAGCCATGAAAATTGCAGCCGTTTGGGCTGGCACAATTTTTGGAATCAAGCTGTCGGACTTAGTTCTGATAGCCACACTAATCTATACAGTCCTGCAAATTGGACTTATGGTTTCTGATAGAATTGTTAAGCCCTGGCTAGCTGCTCGCAAGTCCAGGATTCTCGGCCTTGATGATCGCATTAACGCTCGTCAAACTGAACAGGATAAGTAATCATGCAACTAGGTCCTATTAAAATTGGCGGTGAAATTGGTTCCGGCTCTAATTCACAATCCGGCACCACTGAAATCTCAGGTACTACTACCAAGAAGCGAGTTCTCAGTCAGGAAGCCCAGGATAAAATCATCTACGATATTCTTTCTGCTGACCGCGGTTTGGCAGATCTAGTGTCGGGCGCTGGAATGGTTGGTGGATCTAGCAGCACTAGCACCGGTTTGATGGCGCAGGATTTTATTGCTAAAGCCGTTGGTGAGATTGCTCTGCTGACAGCAGAAGAAATTTCCACCACCGACTCCACGCAAGAAACTAATGCATCATCGAAGCAAAAGAGTTCTAAGGTAGGTACTGTTATCTGTACCGAACTGGCGCGACAAGGAAAGCTAGATGCAGCTCTCTATGCTGAGGGCCACGCACATTTTCAATCTCTACATCCTAACACTGTGCGCGGTTACCAGTGCTGGGCCAATAAAGTTGTGCCGCTGATGCAAAAATCTGAGTGGCTTTCTAAACTCTTGGCGCCGATTGCAACTGGCCGCTACTTGATGACTACGGGGCGAGTTAACTACACTTTCTGGGGTGTGGTGACTATTTACATTGGCCAGCCGGTTTGCTTTGTTATTGGCTCGCTTCTGCCGAAGGAGGCTTCTAATGGAAACAAATGCGCTGCTTGATTTGGTAGATCGCCAGCAAGCTCGGGCTAAAGATGCTTCGGACTTGTTGGTTGGTACTACAATTCAGACCCAGCAAAAAGCTGATGAAGTTCTTCAAGGCATGCAAAATGCTATTGGGACTCAGGCTAACAATCAAGCTATTGTTCTGCGGACTCAGCAACTGGCTACAATGGAAGCCCAGCGTAAGGCTTCTAAGGCGCTAGAAATTATTGGTGGCGAAGAGAGTCTGTTTAAGAAGATTGAAGATGTTAACGCAGCCGGTGAAAAACTCAAAGCCGATGTGGCTGAAATGGCGCGGCTGCGGAACACTAGCTTCTTTGGGGATGGCCCCCTGGAATGGATTAAAGCCCAGATTGAACTTCCATATTCTGAACAACGTGTGAAAGACACTGTTGTTATGACTCAGGCTGCACGCACCGCAGCTATGGATATTAACAACGCTATTCAGGAGACTGTTAAAACTACTAATGCTACCACTCGCACGGTAACGGATATCAGTATTAATGCAGCAACTGACGCACTGAAAGCTGAATACGATTTTAAGGCCGGCCAAGTTCAGTTGGATCGTCTGCGTAACTCTTTGATTGGCGTAGAAGCAATTGCCAAAGCAGAAGATGGTGCATTGCGTCGTGCGTATGATGCAGTTAATATGCAGCGGGCGGAACAGCAGTGGGAACTGACTCTTAAAAAGTTTGACGCAGATCGCGCAGATCAGGCTTGGTTGCAAGCAGAGCGTGCAAATGCTACGCGGACTCGTTTGGAACAGCAGCAGTTTGATGAAAGTTTGCAGTACAAAATTAACCTGGCCCGTAACTCCCGAGGCGAGCCGCCGCTGACTGGCACTGAATGGCGTTCGTTCAAAGAGTTTACTCCCAAGGAAGAGATTTACCAACTGATGAAACTTGGGGAGCGAGCTGCGGAAACTGGCATTCCATTCATTGCTAACTCGCCGGCTGGAACTGCTAAAGTATTTCTTCAGAATCCGACTATTAAGTTTGAAGACCTGCGCCAGCAATCTGCTAATCTGATCTTCCAAGCAATCAACGATCTGGGACAGATTCGCGGCAGTAAAGATCTGAAGACGCAAGCTAAGTATGCCGAGCTGTTGAAAGATAAGACCGGTCAACAAGCTGAAGCGTTTATCAATTCTCGCGTGCAGGAGTTGATTACTCAGTACACTGCTAACACTGACGCACCTACCAATCCATTTAACATTGGAGATATGAGTGCGTTCCTTGGTAACGGCGACCCGAAACTTGCAATCCCTGAGATGGCAAGTCTTGAGGTTAGCCAGAAAGTTTTGCTGCCTGCTGTAAAAGCTGGTGTCAAACTCGACTCGCCGGCCGTACTCACCAAGGTGGTGACAGATGCTATTAAGTCTAAGCAAATTACTTCTCAAGCAGCTATCTCTGGAATCACCAGTCTATACCTTCGTGCTAACGCTATGCACCGTAGTGCAATGGGATTGAAAGCACTTGGGATTGTTATGCCAGAAGGCTCGCAAGGTTATCGTGCAACTGTGGGCGGGCAAATTGTTGACATGACTGATGAAGTGCAAGTTGGTCGCGCACTTACCAATCAAATGTTCAATACTCCTGAAGCTCTGCGCCGCATTCAACTTGAAGGTGTGTTGCCTGGCCTGATTCGTTTGGGTCGAGAAGCTGCACCTAGCATTGATCGGTCTAACTTCCAGTTCGGTTCTGACATTACGAACACTCCGGAAAACTATCGCATCGGCGTAGATCGCGCTCGCGAGGATGTTATTAACCGCGGTAAGGAATAAACATGCGCCCACTTCCTAGAGTCACTACAAAAGATTTTTACGGTAAGTTTCGAGGCTTCGGCTTCAGTGACTGCCATGTAAATCCTGTAGTTCCCGCCGGTTTTGATAACGTGCGGGCTATTGGTCCTAACTGCATTAGATCTGCGGTAGTAGCCCAATGGAGTGACTCTGGGTTTGTAATTCCTGGGTATCAGTTTAAAAATCTAACTTACGTTCTACGCGAAGCTCAGGCACGTAGTATGTACGTGTTGGTTGTGCTTGTAGTTGCTGAACACTTGCATGAGAAGGTTTGGAATACAAGACTCGGCGTTAATTCTCTAGTGGGTTGTTGTTCAGATCTGGCAAAATTTTTCAAGGGCCGCACGGCTCTTTTGGGCATTCAAATACTTAACGAGCCAAAGCTGTTTGTTAAAGACAACCAAGAAACTTACTGGGGCAGTTATGTTCCAGGAGCCGTGGCTGCCATCACTTCCGTTGATACTAGAATAAACGTTGTCATCCAGACCTGGCCCGGCGGTTTGATTTCTAGTAAGCCAGAGTATGGAGATTTGTGGCGGCCGCAGAAAGCTGACTGTGTGATGTCAGGACATGCGTATTCTCCATTTGCGTACACTCACGCAGATATGATGCCGCATACAACTCCTGGCGAATCTTTTGATCCAATTGCGACACTAAATAAAACGCACGAAGAGTTTTTAGCAATCCGTGCAGAATCTGAGAAGTATGGAGTTCCAGTATTTATTACTGAAACTTCTACCCGACAGGATAGAAAAGGTGCAGAACTATGGGCTGCACACACACTGCAACTATGTGAAGGATTTGAGTTTTCCTGGATATGGCATTACTTTTACGGAGACTCTGCGTGGCATCCTAACGAGGCTACGTTGGAAGTCCTGAAAAAGTTTATGCTAAAAAACAGAGCTTAAGGAATAACAATGTCAAATCTCATTGACTCGCCGCTGCCATTCTACGCTAACGTAGCGGACAACCACAACATTGCTAACGGCCAGGTTTCCTGGACTTCTCCGCAGACCTGGGTAAACAAGCTCGGAAACGTGGGCAAGTTTATTTCTACTTCCGTGCTGTCTGGAACTAACAGTTTCTACAACACTGGCGTGACTGTCGGTCGCTGGGCCGGGCTTACTGACATTCAAGATCGTGATACTCAAACCTGGATTACTGGGCTGGATGATGATCTCGGCAGGTACTACAGTGAAAACAAAGAAGCTGTAGATCTGACTGGGTTTATTCTAGGCTCGCTGGCGCCAGGTTTGGGTGGCGTTAAATTGTTCAATGCAGGCCAAACAGTTCTCAAGACTGCACTTAAGACTGGCCAGATTGGTGGCATGACTGGTAAGTCTCTGGGGCTGCTTGTTCCTAGAACTGACGAGTATCTGGCGGCGGCGGCATCGCAGATTAATGCGTCTACTACCGCAGTGAAACTTATCAATGCCAACACTGTTCGTGCCATTGAAGGCGGGTTTCGTCAGAACCTGTTGGAATCTGCTGCATTTGAAATTGCTGCAATCTCGACTCAGTTCAAATCTCCTACGCTGGAGAACATGGACGCAGGAGATATTGCAAAGAACATTCTAGTGGGCGGCGTACTTGGTGGAGTAATCGGCGGCTCGTTTGCAACTGCTGGTTTGTTTGGTAAAATCAAGCAGGCTACGAAAGCAGAAGATATTGCGCGGCGGCCGTTTCTAGCTCGTCCTGCTTTGGCAGAACAAACGCCTAGTTCAGATCGTATTGTGCAACTTGCTTACGACTCGGACTTTGGTGGGGCTCAGCCAATTGTTCTGCGGAATGCAGATGGTACTCCGATTCCAACTCCGGATGCTACTCTGTTCCAAGATCGTTTGAACAAGAATGCAGTTGAGATTCGTGGAGAAGTTGTTAAGCTGGCGGGCGGGGATGTTAACTTGGGCAACCTTGTTGCAGACATCTCGGCACCAATCAAAACTGCTGAAGGTAGGTTCCCGGTAGGATTCTCTCAGGGCTACTTTGAAAACTTCTCCGGGGCTATTAGCGTATCTCGGATTACTAAGGAAACCGCGGCCGAGATTGCACAACGTAAGTCTCTGGAAGCGGCGGCTAAAACTGGTGAGGACATTCCTTATGACAAAGTACAAGCACGATACGTTGCCCTTCATGGGGAAAACGTCGGAGAAATTACCGCGACACGCCCTGCTCTACCTACTATCGCGGATCTGGCCGATGACAAAGCTGGTGTGCTTAAAGTTGTCAGAGACTATAAGTTCGGCAAAAAAGTAGACGAGGCTACCAACTGGTCTGCAATGAATCTTACAGCTCGCACTGGTATTCGCGAAGCTGAAGCTAGATACATCTGGGCTATGCGGCCCGATCGTGGTGGATTGTTGGAAGAGATTCCAGCAGGCTCGTTAATCAATCGTTATGACTTGCCACTTCTTGAGCGAGCTTACGAAGATGGTGTCACTAACATTCGGATTGTGACTGGCGAAGGTCCGAATCTGAATGTGCAAACCGTAACCAATAAACAGGAACTGTTTGAAATCATTAAGCAGTCTAAGCAGGAAGTTGCCGCTACTCTCGGCGAACGCTTTGCGCTGCTTAAAACTTCTACAATGGATCCAGAGCTTTCATCAGAAGCTGTGGCCAGAATTGTCAACGTGCGTACTTCTTATCTTGAGGGTACTTGGTCAGACAATATTATAGATGACCTGTTTGCTAACCAAGCAAATGCACGTACGCAACAACAAATCCGGGAGGCAAGAGGGTTGTCAAAAACAACTCCCGGCGCCGCTGATGATCCACTGTTTCTTCCTCGTCACGCAAAGATTGTTTATAAAGTAGACGCAGATGTGTCGGCCGTTACTCCGCACATTGTGAATGCTATTACAACTTACAAGGGTTTGCAACAAGTCTATGAAGAAGGAAACAAGCGCGTATTTGCTGCTGTCGGCCGTGAGTTTAGCCAACTATTTCCTGATATCAATGACCGCATGATGGAAACAGCTTTCCGGACTGGATCTGGAAATGGTCTGTTCTCGTTTGAAAATTCTAACTACGGCACGCTGGGTTCGACTATGGCTTTTGTTGGATCGCTCACGCGGTCTATGAAGCAAGAGTTCCGTAAGAATACTAGCGAAGCTTTGGAATCGGTGCTAGTTAAACTTGGCCAGAAGCCTGAGGCAGCTATTGAGTTTGAATCTCTGAACCAGAAAGTTACTCGCTCGCCGGCTCAGTTTGTTCTAGTCGACGTGGCAGATACTAGCATTCTAGTGGATAAGAAGCTTGCAAAACTGGATGACTTTACGGATCTGGAAGAGGGAGTTGATTTTTTTCGGATTCAGAACCCAGAAACCCTGGACGCTATTCGTGCGCATATTCGTGTAACTGGTGCGCGTACTGCTGACATGAAGCAGATTCGTGCTCAGCAAGGTTTGACAGACTACAAGGATCCTGAAATCTACCGGCCCATTCGTCCTAACTTGCAACAGTATCCGCACTTTGCATTTGTTGTGAATGACAAAGTGACTGGTGCTGGGCACATGACAATGATTCATGCGGCGTCGGAGAAAGAACTGGAGGCGCTTGCTAACAAGGTGCCGAGTCAATATCGAGTACTGTTTAAGAAAGAAGTTGAAGAATTTAAACAAGCGGCCGGCCAGTACGAATACTCGCGCACTCTAAATGAGAACTATCTGAACTCCGATCTGGCCAAGAATGGTGTGTTTTCTAATTTCTTTCCCAAGTCTGATCCTGGTAAGATTGTCGATGACATCTTGCAGCAGCACTTGAGGGAATCGGACACTTTGGTAACTGAAGCCGTGAGGTTACGTTATGAAGCGCCATTCTCGTACCTGGAAGATTTTGCAAGACAATATTCAAAAGCAGCAACTTCTCGTCTTGCGTCGAAAGCAGAGACAATTGAAAAATCTGCGGACAATCCGTTCTTTAACTATATTAAAACGGCGCTAGATATTTCCAAGGTCAATGAGAATCCGCTTGTGTATGGATTCAACAAGCTTCTTGATGAGGCAGTGTCGCGGCCAGTTGGAGCTATTCGTCAAGCATTTGCTCGCATTGAAAATCCGGGCCAGTTGGATGAAATCAACGGGATGCTAGATAAGTACGGGATGAAGCCAGCGTTCTATGATGCTGACCTCAATTCGCTAGTTAACCATTCCGCGCCGCGTGGAGAGCTGACTAAGTTTGTTCGTAAAGCAAACTCAATGCTGTCTACTATTGTTCTGGGACTGGATCCACTGAACGCACTTAACAATGCGATCGGTTCTAACATTCTGCGGGGCACGGAACTTACTCATCTGTACAAAGCAATCAAGTCTGGTAATAGTGAGATTGCCGGGGAGTTGAGTAAGCTTGCCAAGATTCGGCTGCCCGGTACAGATAGTGAAATCCTATCTCCAACCAAGCTGACTTCCCAAGCTATTGCAAACTTCTGGAAAGACCGCGCCGCAGATGGTTCGCCGGTTGGTCCGCTGTTTGCTAAATATAAAGCAATGGGGATTATCAAGGATCGCGCCGAGCAACTGAGAATGCTGGCAGATGACTTTACCTTGAAGGGAACAGAGACTGTTGCGGAACTAAATCAGCGTACCGATACAGCATTTGCCCGAGCTAAGAATCTTGTGGAAGACTTTGCTGACAAGGGCGAAGTTGCTACTGGGAACAAGTTTTCTGAAGAGTTTAACCGATTCATCTCTGCGAACGTGATGGATCAGTTGACTGATATTGCAGTTAAGCGCGGGTTGATGGATGAGCGTACTGCGCAAACATACATCAATACTTTTGTAAACCGAGTGGAAGGTAACATTGTCGCTTCCCAGCGTCCGTTAATCTTCCAGGGTCCGATTGGTCAGGCAGTTAGCTTGTTCCAATCTTATCAGTTCAACCTGCTGCAACAACTGTTTCGTTACGTGGCGGAAGGATCTAAAAAGGATCTGGCAGTTTTGGGAGGTCTGCAAACTACTCTCTACGGCATGCAATCACTTCCTGCGTTCCAATTTATCAATGTGCACCTCATCGGACAACTCTCAGGAAATACCGAACATCGTGACACCTACGATGCGGTATACGGGGCAGTCGGTAAAACTGCCGGAGACTTTATCTTATATGGACTTCCCTCTAATCTACTGTTCGGTTGGGGAGAAGGGGGCGGTACAAACATTTACTCGCGCGGGGACATTAATCCACGCCAGCTAACTATTCTTCCTACTACACTGCAAGAGATTCCTATCGTACAGGGTTGGGGAAAGTTCTTCGGTTCTATGTACGACACTGCTAAGAAGATTAGCGGCGGTGGAAATATGTGGGAAAGTATCTTGCAAGGAATTGAGCACAATGGAATTTCGCGGCCGCTAGCTGGTCTGGCTCAAACTTTGCAAGCTATTGGAAATGACGGTGTAGCTTATTCAACCTCCTCCAAAGGAAGTATCCTCTATCAAAATGATCTGATGAGTCTTGCTACACTGACAAGACTGGCAGGTGGCCGCCCGTTGAATGAAGCAATCGTAAATGATGCAATGTTCAGAGTTCGTAAATACGAGGCGGCTCGCAGAGAGGATATGCTGAGTTTGGGTGAGCGAGTTAAAACAAATCTGATTCAAGGTAACGAACCCGCTGAAGAAGATTTGGTTAGCTTCGCACAACGCTATGCAGAACTAGGAGGTAAACAAGCAAACTTTAACCGCTGGGTTATGGACTTGTACAAATCTTCTAACATTTCCCAGTCAGAGCAACTACAAAATTCTCTGACCAATCCGTTCTCCTATAAGGTGCAATATCTTATGGGTGGTGATGACGAGTAAACTACCTTAATAGAAAAGGTTACATCATGCCAAATTTTCGTTTCTCCAAATACGATTCAAGCCCTCAGAGTCTTGCAATTGATGATCCCAATAAGCCGTATCAAGATGTACTAGAAGGAAGTACTGCTGTACGAGTTGCAGCTCCTGCACTTGCATCTCAGTCTCGCGAAGTCGCACAAGCTGCTGCTAACGTTGCAATGGCTCAAGGTTCTGCACTGATTCTTGGTGCAGGTACTTGGGATTTTACTTCCGGCGGTATTGTTTTTGACACAGGTCCAGTGGAATCTGGGTCTAACTTCTACGGCGCCCGGGTTTACGGAGAAGGTATTGCTGCTACCAAAATCCTGGTGGGTGCTGGCCAGCGCGCATTTACTTTCACAGCTAACGGACGCAACTCTCAAAATGCTGGTGTATTTAATCTGGCAATTCTTGGTCCTGGCATTGGTAGCGGCGCAGTTGGTATTCAATTCGGCGGCATTAGTACCGGCAACTCGGATCTGAATACTCGCACTTCAGTTGAAAACGTGCAAATTGATAACGTCACTTCTTGCATTATTGCAGATGACGTGTCAATCTTTAACATCAGTGATCTGCGCCTGATTCGCTACAAGTACGGGTTTGAATGGGGCTACAACGTTGATGATGTGCGCATCAAAGATTTGTACGCGGGCCACGAACAAACTTTGCTGGCAGGAGCTGCTTGCGTAATCACTAACGGTTCAAACGTTATTACTGGCCTCGGTGCCTTTGTCACGGCAGGTTTGCAAGTTGGTTATGCAATTTCTGCTCCAGGCAGATTTCCTCCAGGTTGCTATGTTGGTGCAATTACCACTACTACCGTGACGGTGGTTAACTTTAATAACGTTCCAGTTAACGCAACTGCTAGTGGAACTCAAGTCTGGTTCCCTCTTGGTCGCTTGTTTAACTTTGGTACTCGCGTTGCACCAACTGCTGGGGCTTTGTATCCGTCTAAAGGTAGTCCGTTTGTTTCTCCGTTCTGGTCAACTAGTTTCCCTGCGCAAGCCGGTCGAGTTAACGCTACCAATCACGAGTATCAAGGTCTTGCAAATGACCAAGAACTTTTGATTGATATGGGCGGTGGCTCACATGCTTTGATTAGGACTAAACTTTACGCAGAGCGGTTTGCACGACTAGCTATTTACGGTGATCCGTTGTCAGATCAGCAACCGCTGTCGCAGACTTTTGAAAACTGCTACTTTGGTCAGAACCAAACGGTTAACGGTTCTCCAATTGTTATTGAAGCTAACGCACAGGAGTTCCAACTCACAGTTAAAGACTGCTTCTCAGACTCTGCACCAATCGCATATCCCTGGGTCATTTGCACTGGGTTTTTTGGCTCGGGTCGCTTGAACTGGGAAGAAAACAACTTGCAAGCTTCTTCTCCAGGGCAAGTTCAGTTTGGATCCGCAGATCAGAACTTTGCATCACAGCCTAAGATTTCCTACGGCGGTGCAATGTATCTAGGATCCAGCCGAAAGGGTGATGCAATTCAGACCTGGATCAACCAAACTTGGATGTACTATGGTCAAGATGTTTTGGAAGTTCCATTGGTTGGAGGCTCCAGGACAATTGATTTTCCTGTGTCGTACAATATTTTGAGTACTGGCAAACGACTGATTGTCCGAATCATTGCTCAGGGAGCTAACACAGTTACATTCGGAGCTGGATGGTTTAATGCTGCCGGAGGTGCCGCAGGTGTTGTTGCAGCAGGTACTACTGGACAAGTAATGCATTATGAATTCTTGTTCACTGGCAGCAAGTTCATCGCACAAAACAACCCTGTCTGGGTTACACCGTAACTAGGAGATTTCAATGGGCGAACCAGTTGTTATCCAACAGTCTGATGCTTGGGAACAGTATCCAACTAAAGTCCTGGATCAGACTGCACAACTGCACGAAATCACTGAGCGTGGTCGTGTAACTTTTACAGAAGTGTTTAGCCAAAAAGCTTCTGAGCGTTTGCGGAATCTGGGTGACACAGTTGCAAATGCTACAGAAGCGGCGGCAACTAAACTGGCTCAGAATAAGATGTCGGATCAAGAGCTTGCAGCAATGCTGATGCAAGGTTGGGATCCTAATCTAGCTGAGTTCATTGTTGAAGGAGCCTTGAAGCATCGAATGAAGTTGCTGAAAGAATTCTCCAACGTGCGCCCGGAATAACACAAAAGTTTCGGACACAAAAATGCCACCTCTAGGGGTGGCTTCTTTTTGCCTAACAGTTTTGTATCCTACACGCCGGGAATGTTAGGAAGAATCGGCGTGATTCGTGGGTCACTATGTACCGAAATCGTGCGCCGCTTTTTCAGTTCCTCAGTAAACTTACCGCACAGCTCGATGATATCATCCCGAGTGTAATCTCCAGCCAGAAGAATGTTGCAATAGGCGGCGATTTCTGCGATGTGGACATACACATCTTTGTCAGCTTGACCAGCTAGAATAGCTTGTAGTTGTGGGTGAAAGTCAATCTCTTCACGAAGAGCGTTGAGTTCATCTGGAAAATATTCTAGCGTAATGCCGCCAGCAGTTTTGACAGTTAATTCTTTAACTGATTGAGGTTTGGATGACATGAAGATTCCTAAGCTAGAGCGAAGCGGTGGAAATTGCTAGACCTTTGCAAATACAATGCTTGATTGATTGCATCATCTAGTGCATTGTGGGGAGTGCCGACAAATGGAAACTCAGTATCCAGCGGAAATAGTTTTTTAATCGTGCGCATATCACGAACATGGTTGTACTTCCAAGGAATGCGATGACCAAGTTGTTCCATAGCATTACGAAGAATTACAATATCAAAGTCAGTTCCTTTGCTCCACATAATTGGCGGGCCAGGCAACGAGTACAACCATTGGCCAAATTTTCCTAGAACTTCAGCCAGATATAGATTTCCAATAGGTAGAGGATTTCCACTTTGAACTTGTTTAACCCACCACTCTAGTGTATCAGGGCCAATAGTTCTATTGGGCTGCTCTAGTTTGCATGGGTAATAAAACAACTCTCGGTCTCTTGGTTCCTCGACTTCAATAGTGCATGCGCCAATACTTAGAATCACAGCAGTCGGTGTAGTGTCCAGAGTTTCAATATCAACCATCACGTGAACTGGCGCTAGCTCTTTCGTCTCTTGAGAACTCGTTGATTCTTTCTCGGGGGATGAGATTTCCGGTGTATTCATAGTGGTGTCCTTCGTTGGTAAATACTTTAATCCAGTTGCAAAGCCCAGCTTTTTTCTCTGTAGACGTCAGCCATCTTGGAGCGGGCGTGTTAGGAACATTTATTCCAAACTTATAGACTGCTGACCACTGACCTGAACCTCGGAATCTAATGTATCGATCAATGTAGATAAACCGATCTACTCCTGTATTCATTGTCAGCAGATAGGTCTGCGTACTTAGAGGGCTGAGTCCAGTTTCCTCGATTATCTTTTTTCTGGTGATGCCGGTAGATTTTGCGATGGCGGCCAGAAATGTTTTTATACCGGTTATGTAAACAGGCCGCTTTCTCTTTTCAATAGGCTTGTTCTTGGAGCCTAAAGGTCTGGGATGCAGATTGGCATTTCTGGCCGGGTTCATCTTACTCTCCAGCGGATTTATCTGCGCGGGCAATTGCTGCCTGATCAGAATACATAAGTCCTGCGTACCTAGTTTCCAGCTTCAATGCGTTACATTGCAGAACGTGGGCGCGATTGGTATCCATACGTTCGTACAGATTGTCAAGAGTCAGCCTCAAATGCATAAGCGCCAAGATAACCTTTTTAATTTCTCGGGGCTTGCCGTAGATGTATTCTTTCTTGATCACATCTACAAAGTCACCCGCAGCTTTGAACAGAAAACAAAGCAGTTCGTCCACGGATTTGAAATTGTAAGGCTCCTGAGCCGGCAAAATTGCATAGTCAACATCATTCAATGCGTAATGATTCTGGGCAGCTTGCATGTAGAATTCAACGTCGCCAAACTCTTCAATCAAATGCGTGCTGATTTCTTCTCCTTTGAAGAACCAGGCATCCAACGGTTCATGCAATTCAAAGACTTCACTGGCTACACCAATACCCAGATGCAAACCATTGAACTCTGGCGTACCCATCTTCATAAGCTTGCGAACAAAGTCATCATAACGAATAACTTCGCGGTGTGTATGATCTGGCACGCCAGGTGCAGTGGAAACGTTAACAAAAATAGGAGGATTCATTTGAACATTCTTCTTTCTTCGGCGGTGAGTAATCCATAATCGACCAGGCCATTAGACTCTAGTTCAACTACGGTGCGTTTTGGTAGATAACCTCTACCTTCGGGAGCGACTTGTATTTTGTCAGCAGCTACAAGTCCTTGGAGAACATTGCTTAGATCAGAAAACTTTTCTAGATCAGAGTGAACAGCTTTCCAGATTTCTTTAGCTGTGGTAATACCCTCTGCGCTGAGGATCACTTGCAAAACTTTGTGGGTTACGTCCGAATTTTTGGCTCTGCCGAATTCGCCTAGAGCTTTTGGCATTAGCTGTTCTGCATGAGAAAGCATGGTGTTTGCATACAGTACATCGGATTCTGCAACAACTGTGCGTCCGTAAGAAACCGCTACGATCATACATAGTTTGAATAGAATAGTGAGGCGCCGGTTGTAGAACGATTCAAAGCGTGGGTCTTGAATAGATTCAGGAGCGTGGTAGATACGATCAATCAGCTTGCGTGCATTTGGCGACATTGTTACTTGCGTCGGAATCATAGCTCGCATACTTTTCATATGTGACACTATGAGTTCCTTAAACTCGTCCGCCGGTTCTTCAGGGAATGTAATCTTCTCGCGAGTGCGTTCGCCGTAGATAAGCAGTGTGCGGGAAAAGAAACCTTGTCCGATTATTTCAGGAGGAAAAGTAACACTAAACTGAGTGGGTGTAGTGCCGCCAAGTATAGAAACAGTAGGATTGTAAACAACAACACTCTTTCCGTTCTTGATCTTGGACTCAAAAGCTCCTTCAAAATCCCACATCTCTCCAAGATCAGTAAGGAAATCCAGAATATTGTTCCCGAAAAAAGTATTAAATTCGCCGCTTGCAATAAATATTTCGTGACAGATACTAGAGTTGTGGTCAATTCCATCAGAACCTCCAAAAAGATTTGCATCTAACAACGCGTCAACTTCAGAATCAGAACCGCCGGGACCAGATTGTTCGGATAGATCAATAAAGAACTTCTCTTTGGTAGTTTTAGTTGGGGCAATTGTGCGGTAGCCGCCTGACCGTAGAATCATTTTGACTAGATTGATAGCCGTGTTTTTGCGGGTGCCTGCTCCGCCGAGAAGGATAACATACAGGTTGGGATAGATATTAAAGTGACCATGTTTGATGTGGTACGTTCTTCCCATGTAGGCAGACATTGCTGCCAAGATGCTCCAACGGTGGTAAATAGCCGGCGCCTCAGTCTCTCTAGTGTATTCTAGATACTGAGAAATAAAATCATCCGGCACAGATTTCTCCTTAGGTGGAGGGTTAGAGGTGAGAGCTATGTACGATTAGTCCAATCCAGTAGTATCCATCATCCATAGGACCTATAATTCCAGAGTCATCAATAGCTGGGTCCCAAACAATTTTATTCCCTTTAGCTACAACAGAGTGGTTACATTTATTTGCAGAAGTCCCAGATAGAATGTAATGAACTTCTGGAAGAGTGTAGCCTGCCGAAGTCAAGAGTTCTTCTAGACTACAATTGTATGGAAATTCTACATAGCTTAGATTTCTAGGCGCTAGATACTCACGCAAAATTTTTAAACTCTTAGTAGCATCTGGCTCATTCCAGTGATGTTCTACAAAATGAGGTACTGCATCAGGCTGTAGATCAAGAATACAAGCAATGCAAGTTCTCCAACAATCCCCAATAATACCTTCTTCAGGCTTATGTAGATTAAGTTGTTTGCGGTAAATCATATAAACTCCTGTTACTTATCCTTGTATTCTTGCGTGATTCTACCGTGAGTCAGCATGTCACCAAGTTCTTTCAGTTCTTTCGGAGCTTCATCCCAGCAGTTTAGGGCGCGGTTTACTAGTTGCGTGAAGTTAGCAAGTGAGTTTGGGGTAGTGACTGAGAGTTGAATCTCATCAATTTGGGAATCAGGATTGCGGTGTACGCGAACGTGGATCATGATTAAAGTCCTCTTTCTAGGCACATTGCAAATCTACGAACACCGTAGCTTGCAGGGATTTCAAACCACATATAAACAAACTTAGCACAGACAAGTTCTACATGGTCAACCTCAGAGTTTGCAGGAACTTTCTTTGGAATACTAAACTTAGCAGGTTCGTACACTAGATAAGTTCTGTTAGCAATTAAATGATCAATATGGTACAGTCTACGAGTTCCTTGCCAAGGGCCATCAATAAAATGTAATTCGACTTGCTTTGGATCACCCATGATTATTTCATCCGTGGTCAGGGATACGAACAATAGTGTTACGGCCTGAGACAATATCAATCTCAGGCAGCATAGGAACTTCAGGAAGGCAGATGATTGTTAGTGCACGCATTCCACGAAGAGCATCCAGAGTTTCAAGACTAATGCAAACTGGCTGACGACTGTGCGCACGAACATTAGCTCTTGCCCAATTGCGAGCAATAGCAATAGTAGGTCCAATGATTACAAGTGGCAGGTCCATCACTTAACTCCTTGAGCCGTCAGTCCGTCAAAGATTTCTTTCCGCATACGACATTCTTCAACAGCAGTTTCGGCTACATGATACGCAGGGTTTTGCATGTAATCTTTAAGCCACTTGGCTTCTTGCTCGTCGAGAAGGATGGAATAAATTTTGACTTCAGTGTGATCGAATTTCATTCTGTTTCACTCCAGTAGCGGGCACGTTTCAGTTGCCCAGTTTGTTTATCAATCTTTCCGAGTTTCAGAGCCGCCGGGACAGTAAAAGTTCTATACTTTCCTGAGACATCCCGGACTGTGACAGGGATCTCCATAATTTGCCGTACCTTTTCCGGAAGATCAGTTTTCCCGGCAGCATATGAGAAAAGTATTGAGTCGTGAATCTGCGCATGCAGTCTAAACGTCGTCGGGTTCGGGAGCGCAACTTCATAAAATACCCTCATGTATGCTTCGTTAAGCGTTCTTGCATTCAGACTTTGCGGCGGATGCGAGACGTAGCTATTGAGGTCAGACTTGTTTTTTGTGGGAGACCCAAAACAATAACGTGTCCAGTCTCCTCGACGCGCAATGACAGCCTCAATTGCGGCCTGAGATTGATTGGGTAACTTGCTAAGTTGATATGGTGTATGATGAAACGCCCGGGATACCAACATACGTGTCGTTTCAATCTCATAGACGACTGCTGCGTAATACGTGCCAGCCACAAAGGGGACTGACTTGCCTCGTAGTTTAGGGTAGGTTGCATGGAATCTGTCCAGTAGGAATTGAGCAATGTCAATTGGATCGTTGTAAGGAAGCTTGAGCAACTCTTTGGCTTTCCAAATGTTACCCAAACCCATCGTGGTTACAAGAACTCTAGGTCCCATGTTATAGTTCGCGCCGTGATTGACTCGCTTACTGATATCTCGGAGCGGCTTATTCTTAGTTTTTCTAGCGGCGTCATCATAGATAGATTCGTAAGACATTCCAAAGAAAGCGGAAGCATTAACGGAATGAAAATCTCTCTCTCCGGTGACGGCTGCAATGAGTTTCTCATCTCCTGCAATATGCGCCGTATCTCTGGATTCAGCCTGCTCCAGATCGCACTCTCCTCCATAGAACCCTTCGGCAAAGGATATTGTACCTTTGACTGATTCTCCACCAGGGATGTTCTGGATCTGGAGCCCACACCAAAAATGATGTTCTTTGCTTGCCAGCCGTCCGGAGTCGGTTCCGTGCGGATTAAGATTGTATAGGATTGTTCCTCTAAATTCTTTTGCACCGCCCTCTCCTGCGTGTATACCGGTTTCTTTCGCATCGCTAGCTATCCTTAGGTAGTTGGAGGTTTCCTTGCGAAGCCCGCGAACTTCCAGAACAAGGTCGATAATGTATCCAATAAGCGGGTGACGATAGGCGGCTTTGGCAAGATCTTTTTCGTTGGTAGATTCGATGTCGCCGCATCCCAGAATTCGTAGTAGTCGCTTAACTTGTACGGGGGATCCTGGGTTGAAATCAGGTGAGCCGAGCATTCTCCGAAGTTTACCCAACGCTGCTGCAATCTTCTCGTCCGCTTGTTTACGCGAAGCTTGGAGGCGTGATTCATCTCTCAATACTCCAGTCATTTCAGAAAGCAGGCAGGGGAACACCAGAGGAAACTCTAGTGTATAGTTGTGTTTGGCCCAGTCTGGTGCAGTAAGCATCCATTGAATCCATACATTAGCAGTGGCCCATGTGTCCATTGCATTGTAACGGTAGTATTCAAACAAGTCTGTTGTCTCGGCCAGGTCTTTCCAGTATACCACCTTGCGTAGAAAAAATGCGTTAAGGAAAGCAAGATCTTTGGGGAGTTCGGAATACCAAGAGTGAAAGCAGTTAATTGTATCCCAGAGCCAGTTTTGTAGCGGGGCATTGTAGCGTAGCAGATATGCGTTATCATACTTGCCGTTCTGTAGAATCTTCGGTGCCGCCAGATCATTGAACTTCCGCATCGTGTACACTGCCCACATATCAAACAGCGGCAGGACAATAGATTCGGAAGTAATCTCACCAGTGGTCTGGTTAATGAATATTGCAGTGTACCCAATACAACGAACCGCTAGGTTCAGTTTGAAAGTTTCGATGTCTACTGCAATAGCAAATGCAGTTTGGAAGCGTTCGTAAATTTCATCTGCATTGCTGGGAGTTAATACACACCACTTAAATTTAGTGGATTCCGCCCAGAGTTTCGGCGCCGCTACCTTGCTGATATATCGTTGGCAGAGGAATTTTCCATACGGCACTGAAAACAACTGTTGCAAGGGGGATACGAATACGATTTCCAATCCCTTGTGATCGAATAGACTACCAGCGTAGTTGTTAAGAGAAGGTTCAGCGACACTATTACCAAGATTATATAGTAGGCGCGAGAGTATGTTAGTGTTGGTGGAAACGACACGGGTGATATCCTTTTGCTTGCAATACATCTCCAGATGGGACAGAAGTTCCATCGGCTGTAGGTTGATGAAAGTAGTTAGGCCATTGAACATTCCCTTGAGATAAGGAAGGTATGGCTTATCGTCTGCGGTACCTAGAAAGAGTGCGTTTGTCATAGCCTTCGGCTGGGTGAAATAAAGATAGGACTGGAAGAGTTACCAACCAGTCCTAGGATTTATGTCACGTCAGAAGTTCTGTCGATCAGTTAAACACAAGCGCAGTCAGCGAAGTGTAAGTCTTGCCCTTCTTTTTATCTTCACGCAGGCCAGTAACGATCGTAACTTCCGAGCCGTTAGCTTGTGCCATCAGTTCACGGTTAGTATTCGGGCCGAACTTTTCAGCCGCAGCCTTCATGATTTCCTTGAACTGACCTTGGCCAAGCTCAACAGCTTGTTGCGAAGGATGCTTCAGGAAGAACAGAACAGAAGTTTCATCGCCAGGAGTAACTGGAGTGGCCGTAGGATCAGCTTGCTCAATGGTTTCCTTATGCTTGAAGCCAGCTTCAACAGCTTGGTTCTCGCCGATCTTCTTGATTTCCAGCTTCAGGATTGCAACGTGAGTGCCAGGAGTAAACGGCTTAAATGCTGGCATGTCCGCCAGATCATCCAGAGTACCGTCCAGCAGGCTGTCGATGTCCATGTTCAGATTGTCGTTGCTCATGATAGTGTCTTTCAGTAAATTAGATGTCAGAGGTGATGTCGTACGGAGTCAGCTTGAAATTAGCTAGCACCAGTTGATGTACTTTAGCGTACAGTTCTTCCAGGGTTCCATTGTTACTCAATACATAAGTACGTTCTCCTGTCAGTGAAAAGTTAAGAGCTTCTGAGGGATGGTTTTCAATGCCGACATTTCCAGTTGCGCCTTCACGAACTAGATGAATGTGGATGCCACCATTGTCAGTGACGAAATCTACTTCATTTTGGAATCGAACATCAGGAATAACTACCGTGTCGCCGTCAATGTAATCACCATCTAAGTCATGACGTTGCAGTCCAGAAAGTTTGCCGAACATTCTACGGACCCAGAAGTCATTATGATCGTTCGGCAGCAGCTTGTCAATAGTGTCGCGGAACATTTCTGTGCCGACGAACTGTGCAATCATGCGAGGAGAAACTCCCCAGTACGGGTTAATCAACTCCTTGCGTTCTGGATCATTGAAATCTCGGTGCGGAATACCGAATGCAAAAGCAGCAGCTTCCTTTAGCGGACCTGCAAATGCTTCGCTGTGGGTTTCAGTGAATGTAGAATACAGGTATGTGCAAACAGAATCTTTACCAGAGCGAGCCGAGCCAGAGATTCCAATCACATTGATTGCAGGTGGAAGGAGCCAGTTACGTCGCATAGTTTTACCTACGTTGGCGCCAGGTTCGTATGGATCAATAGGGATTATAGGCATGTGAGTTCCTTCGTGGATTACTTCTTCATCTGAGCTCTGAGTTTATCTAGTGCAGAAACTGCATTAGTCGCGGGAGTTCCTTGAGTTGCTGGATTGACAGTTGGCTTTTCTCCTGTAAAGATAGGAAGCAGGGAAGCATTACCGGGGAAAGATTCGAGCGTCTGACCTGAGCGAGAGCCGGTAAGAATATTGTTCGCGTAAGTTGTAGAACTGCCGGCCACGTGAGTACGATTTTTAACTTGGCAATACACAACTTCATCGAAATACTTTGCAGTGTTGCGAGAGAAGTTAGTAGTGCCTGCGGTAGCTACCAGTTTCTGCGCGCCATCTTGCATCTTCACTTCTGTTTCATGAGAGATACAAACTACATGATAGCCAGCTTGTTGAATGTGAGACAGGAAGATATCAAGCAGCTTGCCTAGATTCGCCCAGTCATCGTATTCGAGTTTGTATAGTTCGTCAGTACCTTTGGTGATGTGAGCGATTGCAGAGTTAGTAAGCTGGGTGAGAGAATCGAAAACAACAATGGTATCAAGGCCGAGTTCGCTAAGATTGACATCAACCCAAAGTGCTTCTTCATTCTTCTTACAAATCGCGCAATCTACTTTACCGTGCGCTTCGCAGATTCGAGTGCCTTTACCTCGGACAACTTTGAGACAGGTTTCGATTGCGATCGGATAATCACGCGTATCAGGAAGAGATACCACTTCAATGCGCTCTTGCCATTCCTGCGGTAGAGTGAAGAGTGTATCATGTCCATTCTCCAGATCGAAATAGATGAGATTAAATTTCTCAGCTAGGCCACCAACAAGCCGAGTCTTGCCAGCTTTAGATGGGCCAAAGACTAGAACGCGGTGAGCTTTAGATGCAGTCTTTTGTGAGAGTTTCATGCTGGTGTTCCTGAGTTAGCGATTGCGATTGCAAAGTCATCAATAATTTTCAGAGCTTTCTGCGTGGGATGCCAGCGGCCTTCGTTTTCTTCTAGCAGTTCATATCGCAGCAGATCCAATCCATTACGCAAGCGTGAGGCTGACAGAGTAATTACACGCTGCGGAGATTGATGGCAGTCAAGAAGCAGATAGATGTGGGAAAAAGTCAGGGTAGGTAGTGGAGTGTGTCCAGACATATCATTCCTTCGTGAGTTGAGATTCCAACAGATCCATCAGTGTGAGTTGTACTTGGTATTCCGTAGTGTCCTCATCATCAGGGGTAGGAGGTTTGGTTAGGTAATTAGTTCCTAGCGTGCAGGTTTGCAGATACTCGCAGTCACCTTCCCAAACCTTGGATTCTTTCTCCGTCTCTTTTGAAAATGTGATGCAAGATTCACCGTGCATCGGGTAGACTTCCGCATTCTCATACAACTTAATCATGTCAATATCTAGCAACAGTTCACGAATCCAAAGCGCGCGTTGCAGATAAGACTTGGTGAATGGAATGGGAGTGTACTCTAGAGTCTTGGTTTGGTAGACTAGGTAAAGGACTTGATAGCTAGATAGGTCAGGAAAAATAGCATCAAGAACGATGCTGTAACCGATAGCTTGAGCAGAATTTTTGTACAGTGCTGGATTAAGCGTGAGAGCTCCGGTTGTTTTACATTCGAGAACGAGTACTTCTCCAGTAAGCTTATGACGCAGAACAGCATCAACGTGGCCACGATAACGGAAGCCATCTGGAAAAACAATAACAAAAGAAAGTTCGCATGCTGGCTTGCCATTGTATTCTACCAGTTCATAGTCGTTAAGAAAACCTCCGGCTCTAAGCGCAAAAAATCTTTTGACCGCCATTACAGCAGCCCAAAAAGATTTTCCAGCTTTATCGTCGGAAGCAAACAAGTCTGGTTTCCATGCGAGGAACATCTTCCAGACTATATACCACTCTTCTTTACCTTCAAGCGCAAGTTGGATAGCTTCGCCGATAACATGGCCGAACGAGAAGGTGATGGATTGTCTTTCGGTTTCGACTGTTCTGCCTGCGCCGAGTTTGTAGAGTTGATACTTTCGCGGGCAGGAATGTAGAGTGAGCAAGGATGAGTATGATAGTTGACGAATACGGTAGTCAATCTTTCCCTCATATCCTGGTTCATACCAAGCCACTGCGCCAGAAGAATCTGTTGATCCTCCGACAAATCCGGAAGTATCGAAGTTTCCCACTGGCGAAGCGTCGAGAAATTCATCGAGCTGAAACTCTGTGGTAGACATGAATAGATTTCAGTTAGAAGCGGAGTGTGATAGAATACTTGCTTGCAATAATACTTCTGCGGGAGTTCTAAAGCATCGCGGAGTAAGCGGTAGTGTGTAGGCTGCCAACTAATTGCACGCAAGACTATACGTGAATGTAGATCAGGCTCCATAAATTAGAAAGCGTCGGCACCTTTTGATTTCAGCGCCGCCACAGTACCAGGTTTCTTGGCACCTTTGGTCACGCTTTCCGCTAGAAATGTTTTGGTTTGCGCTTCAAGCCCAGAGAAGATAATGCGAATCTCTTCTTCAGTGGCGAGCGTAACATTCTCCGGCTGCTGTTTGAGAGTAGTCCAGATTTCTCGGAGAAGGATCGGAAGTTTGGGGTGCTGTTCAAGAATAGCAGCTTGGAGTGCAGCTACTTTTTCTTTGAGTTCAAAACCCATTCCAGTGGGATTGGTAGACATTAGATGATCCCCTTGGTTTGAAGAATCCAACGCTTGACTTTGGCAACATCAGGTTCGTCAAGATTGGGATTAGATGGGTGCATCAAGCCACGAGTTAGACTACCTACTTGGGAGATAGGAAACCATTGAGACTTAGACTTCTGGGGATCCCAATCGTTGCCGTCAATCTTTTCACATTGCATGAGGATTGCGCGGTCAGTTTCACGCAGAATCTTACCTTCGATTTTATGCAGCGGTTCGTCAGGATATGGCATTATACACTCCTACAGAAAAAAACGGATGTAGATTGCAGGGCCTACAAAGAATCCAGCAATCAATGGCCAAAGCAAATGCCACTTACTAACTCTAGTGTTACCTTTCATAATGCTCAGCAGAACAAAGATACAGCCTGCGAGAAGAAAGATGGCGCCGGTTTGCAGTAACACAGTAGGAAGCAGAGGATTACCAATCATACAGACTCCAGATAGGATAGGATAAGTCCAACGCAGTGTCAGACAGACTCCGAGGTGATGGTTTTCTCAGACACGAAAAGATAGAACGTGAGAATTGATCCACGACTCTTGTGCCAAAGAATAGTTTTCAATGGATCCATAGACAGTTTGTATGGAAGGTCTCTGTATTTTTCCATGACAACTGCTTTATAAATGCGGGGGTGCAAACGACGATTTGCCGTTACTGAGACACCAGTTTTGCTGGCTTCAGATAACGGCATCGCTTTTAGTTTTAACCAGATGGGTTCGTACATCCGCATAGGTCACTAGGCTAGATTAAGCTTTGACCTCACAGCACAAGACGGGAAGATTCCTCTACCACACGGGCATGAATGATAAAGAAACTAAAGCTGTGAATTAACTTCTAACCTAGTGACCAATACGCCCAGGATCGCTGGAGTATTGGGAGCAGTTTTTACAACTACATACTCAGGTAGGACGGAGCCCCGCTAGGGGATTACAGGTTCTGAGCGACTTGCGTCAGATCATTGGCCGCCAGATAAGTATCGGCACGACGGATCAGCAGTTCCAGAATCTCAGCGAATTCTTCTGCGCTAGGCTGTTCCATGTAAATGGCCAGCTGATTCTTCAGAATACCGATAGTCTTCTTATCCGACTTCCACGGTGCAAACTTCTTGACGTAAACCAGAGTTGCATTGGTAACTGCATCGACAGACTTACCGGTAACGGCCGGCATGACTTCAATGTAGTTCTTGACAAATGCATCCCAGGTTTCTTGCGGAATCTGCGAAGAACGACGGTCAGTCTTGTCCATCTCAGAAATTGCTTTCCAAGAATACTTGGACATATCAACTTCATCGAGAGACTTCAGAGCTTCATTCGTACCAACTTCATCTGCGATGGTGCCGCGAACGACATCATACATTGCTTCTTGCAGCAGAATCCATTGCTTACCGCCAGCGACGAGAATTGCCTGCACACCTTCAACCGAAGGAACAGGAATAAGACCCTTAACTTGCGGGCGCTTATTGCCCAACTTATCCTTCTTGAAATTGAATTGGCATTCCTTCATGTCAACGTTAGGATCAATGCCAGTGGTTTGTGCAACAGGAGCGTTCATGATTGTGTTTCCAGGTTATGATGGGGATTTGGGAAGTTTAAACTGGCACTTCCCTAAGCCAGAACTTGCAGTGTAGTGGAAGCCGCGCGCCGTGTCAAGGGGTCGGCGTTAGTTATTTCCTAAGTAGTTTACATTATACAATGCCGTCCAACCTTGCTTACGTAATGTAGTCGTGAGTTTGTAATCCCATTTGTACTGTTGTTGAGAGTTAAGTAGCCGGTATAAGATTATGAAAGAGCTTTGGGATTGAGCCACTGCGGAGTTGAATGCGGCGGTAGCAGTTCCGTAATAATGTTCGAGTGCGGTGTTCACGATAGCATCTCCTCTTCCTTATTCCGTTCCAGCTTACCCTTGAAATATTCAGCTTTTTCTTCCAATGTATTTCCTTTCACACGTTGAGAGTTGATACCATTTGTAAACGTTTCTGGTTCGCAGATCACATAGAGTTCCTCACGAGCGCGAGTTACACCAGTGTATAAAAGTTCTCGGGAAATCATAGCCGCATGGGTTTGATGCATGCAAAAGAACACTTTACGCCATTCAGAACCCTGGGACTTATGAACAGTCAGTGCGTAACCAAGAAGCAAGGAGTTAACATCTGCCGCCGAATCAATAGTGCGTTCAGTTTCTGAATCTCGCATCTTCAGTTTGATACGATGGGAACATGCGCGAACCCGTTCTTCTTTCTCTGCGGAAGCTACCTGAGCCAAAATGAAATCCATTGGATCGACATCACTAGCACCTCCCATGTTTAGATTTGCAGGGTCTTGTTCAATGCCCCAATAATCTAAAGTACGGGAAGGGAGCAAAGGTTCTGCGCCGCCGTAGGATGGATTGCGGCTGATTTCCAGAATGATTGCATCTTCCTTATCAAACAGTACTTTGTCACCAACAGACAGTTGAATCTTATTGAATCCCGCAATGATCTGATGCGTGATTTCATTCCGGCGGCGGGCCAGATGATTGGCAATGATTTTATTTAGCTCATCAGTTCCACAAGACTTGTTGTATGGAATGAGAATGATATCTTCCTCGGGGTCGTAGATTGCGTTATCTGCGGCCTTAGTGAAGAACATTCCTAGAGTATTGACTGCATTGAGTGCATCAATCTTCTTCTTCCAGGGATGGAGAGTTAGTTGGCCGGGGGTTTTCCAAGATTCGTATTCGGTTGATGGTATTGGATTACCAGAGAGAATCCTATGTGCCAGAGAGATAATTGGACTTTCCAACGCTTGACGGTATACTTCCGTGAGTTCAACAACCGGTAACTCCAATAGCTTAAACCCAAGGATCGCTGGACCGAATACCGGTGGAAGTTGCTGAATATCCCCCAGGTAGATGAATTGTACATTGTGAGGGCACGCATCAATAACCTCCTGATGTAGGTCAGTTCCAATCATCGAAGATTCTTCAAAGATGATTGTGTGAATTGTGGCAGGCAATGGATTAGAAGCGTTACGAGTTGGCTCGAACACCATCTTAGTTTTCTCATTGCCAGTTTCAGGGTCGATTACATCGTAATAAACCGGCGCATATTCTAGGAGCTTGTGGATAGTGATACAGTTACCTTGGAGTTCGGCGGACATGTTTCTGCGAATGTTTGCAACTGCTCTACGCGTGTAAGCACAGATAACAATTCCTGGACTTCCTTCTGTAAGGTGTTTGTGTCCATCGGTTGAAATGGCATGGCCTGGCTTGTTTTGGATGATGCCCTGCGTAACAGCGCGTTGACATGTTGTTTTTCCCGTTCCAGCAGCCCCAATAAGTACGCACGACTGTCCGGAAACTGCAAGGTTAACGAATTCGGATTGCTTGGAGTTGAGGGTGATGAGCTTTCCGTATTTGTCGTAGATGTGGAGTCCAGATTCGGGACTTCCACTAGACTCTTGAAAATTCTCACTACTGGATTCCCGTCCGCTGCCAGAGTCTGCATTATTGTCCACATCTGAGATTCTTTGAGTGGCTGAATTGTCCTCAGGGTGTGATCGTATGGCATCTTTAATGTCCTCTGAAACTGGCTGTCCTTCAGGATTAACCAGGGTTGAAATAGCAGTTTGTTCGGCTGCACGTTTAGCGCGAAGTTTAGCAACCATAGCTGCTAGCTTATCGCGGTTGATGGAGTTAGATTCGGGAGTAATCATAAGATTCAGTGGCGAGTTAGGAAGTGAGCATAAAATCTGGAGTGGAACGCCGATCATATGTCATGGGGCCACGTCCTGTCAAGGCCCACTCTTTTGATTTAAGACGGTAATAGTGTTGGTATTTCTGTACTGTATTTAGGTCGCGTCGAATTTTAACGCGGGCATACATTGCTTCAGCGAATGGGGTGTAATTCTCCCACGTATAACTGTGGCCGAAGTTGTCATCACACCATTCGTGGATTAGATTAATTACAGTGGAACTTGCATGGGGGTTGAATCCTAGCTTAAGCCTGATATATTCTAGGTTCTTTGCTAGAATACAAACCCAGGCTAGATTCGCTGGCGACTCACAAACCCACATTGTGCATGGGTGAGAAAGATACGCTGGTTTGTAAATCTTGCGCCGAATTGAATCAGGTAGATCAGGAAAGAAACCTACAGCAGAACTAGCCATCTGCGCAGATTCTAGAATCATCTTGTGAAGATGTTGGTCACAATGATAGCGGGCTGCAATGATTGGATTAGGATCGAGAATGAAGATGTTCATGAATTAAAATCCTCGGGGCAGTTTAAAAGTTTTAGGGGTGCGACGCTTCATGACTTATTCCTCATACGACGAATGATTACGAATCCGTAGTTCAACTCAGGGAGTTTCCGAAAGCTAACTCGAATATGTGGATCATGAATCCATTGGACAATATCAGCTAGCTTGTGGTTTACAACATGGTATTCACATTCGGGGCGAATGATTGTACCGTTGTTGAATACGGAAATTAGATATTGCGGGCTCCAGTGGAGAAGATAGTAATGGGTGAATGCAGGCCGGAGTTTAGGTGGAATGTGGAAAACTTCTACAGCGGCGGTTTGAATGTCAGTGGGATTCACAGTGCTTCTCCCGGTTGTTTGACATACAAGTTACCCCACTCGGAAACCCAAATTATAATTTGAGTTCCGTCTGTGAGTTCAATGAATACTTCACCTTCACGAGTTAGATCAATTGGCTCTACAAATCCATTAGTCTTGAGTGTAGGGTCTAGATCACAGACTTGTCCTGGGCGAATAGTTTTGATTAGGCTCACAGTTCACCTCCGCCAATGTATGCGAGAAATGAATCTACATCCACATTTTTACCTTCATATTTAGACAGTACTGAGTCATACCAAGCTTCAAATGCGTACAAATAAAACTCATAGTAAAAATTTATTGACAAGTTCATCATGATATTACCTCTCCCCTGCTTTCTTTGCCATATCCCAACGCATTTTGGCGCGCATGTATTGAAACTGCGAAGGATATTGTTCGCGGCGCGGTTCTGTAACTGGCGCGGAATCAATGAGAGCTTTGAGGTTTGCAGATTCAGTGTCAGTGTTATCTGAAAGAATGGAATAATTAGAAACCAGGTCTTGATCGCCGAGACCTAGGAAATTCTTATGCTTTTCTGCTGCATGCCGCAGGAGTTTGAATAGGGCATGAGAGAAAATGCTTCCGGCCGGTATGTGATCCTCACAATGTTCGATAAGTTCGTGCAGATCAGCTTCTCGAACAGTATAGAGAGATTCATCACGGGCACACTTTTGAATGATAGAACGCCAGTAGTCGGAACATTTAATGGGACTAGCGTCTGGGAAGGGAGTAACTGAGAATTCCGGAAACTGTCCTGCAACTGCTGCCCATTCTGCAAGTGGGCCAGCATAATCAGATATTGCACGGTGCGGGTTTTTAATCATACGCGAGAGTGCATTCTCACGATTGATTAGCTTAGAAGATTCATGGGCAGATTTATAGCCGTTGAGAAAGTCTTTGTATGCAGATTCCCAGGCTTCAATCCAATGGTGAACATTGGTTAGGAAACGAGTATCAGGAGTTACAACAAACCGCGGGAAAGTGACAGCAGGATTCACAACAGAATTGAGTTTGATTACTGTGCGGATTAGATACTCCATGTTGTTAGCTACCAGTGCATCTGTAAGTTCATTACGATAGACTGGGCTACGAAATTCTACGTGATCGCTGGAGTTTAGAAGTGCGAGGAATAGGAGATAAGAATCTGTGCGAGTTAGTTCACCCGCGGCCCATTTGCCAGTGTATGAAAGCAAACGTTTCTGGGGAAGATGGAATACAGGATGATATGTTTCACGGGAGAAGAATTCACCAGGGAAATGATCCACTGAGAATTCTATTCCGGAAATTGAACAAAGGATTCGCATGGGGAATATCCTATATAGGTTCGTGATAGATTCGGGAAGAGAAGATGGATTAGAATGTTTTATCTTTGAATTTAGCTACGATTGTGAATGCTGAAACTTCATTAGGTGTACCAAATTCGTGGCTATCCCAGTCATACACCCAACCTACTAAAGTAGATACCGCAGTTTCAGGCCCTTTGAATTCTGTTACTTCATTTATATCAATTGTTCTACTAGCAACTACACCGCCATAGGTTTGCAATGTGCAGGTAGCAGTAAACAGGGGTTGATTATCCATGATAGTTTCTCCAGGCTAGTATTTACGAACGCGATTCAGGGTGGACAGATTGAGGATGGGATTTTAGATATTCAAGTTTTCTTTTGATAGCATTAATTTTTCCAGCTAGATCAAATGCTTGCAATTCGTGTTGAATAAGGGATCGTTCAAGTTCTCCAATGTCACCTTGAATTTCAGTTGTGAGTGATGGGCTGAAAATAGTAAAGTGTTTAAGAATGTTCATGGGGAATTCTACAGTTCGTTATGGATAAGATATGCAATACCAACACCGCAGAGAATGATGGTGAATAGATCGAAGATTGGAAACATGATGCTATCTCCTACAATCCATTTGCACGTTCATATTCACGTTCCTCAGTTTCAGACATGAGATTGTTTAGGTATCTGTACTCCATAGCTTTAGCTATTTGTTGTGGAGTACATCTAGTTGGATGGTCAACCCATTTATTGTATGCTTGAAGGTTAGATTGTTCTGCCGAAATTACAGCACCAGTGTTAGGTTCCAGTTCGAGAGATTCAATGAATGCTTGACGTTTATTTGGTGTAGGAACATGATTGGGGGATCGAATTCCTCGCTCGATTTCGATAGCAAACCCTTCTAGATACCGTATCAATGGCATTCTAGCTGGAGTGGGTTGAGATTTAAGTGCCGAGATAATTTCAGAAAGCTCGGCAGATGTGAAATAGGGTCGGAATTTAGGTGGCGCTGGCATATGAGTACATATTCCTATGAGATTAGGTTGTGCGTTTAGGATTGAGTTGTGAAAGCATTGTAGGGTCAGTCACAACTATATAGTTACTTTTGTTTAGGGGAACTATACAATGTGTTTGCTTGCGTGCGCTTGATTCTCCACAAGTTAAGCAGGTTTTATAGCCTAGGGAATACCTAGGAACGGCAAAATCCTCGCTGCAAATAACACAGCGAGGAATGAATGGAGTAGCTGACATTAGAAGAATTCGATAGCGTTATCGTATCCATCCCAGCAGCAGGTATTGAAACACCACAAATCTAAGTGGTATGTGTGATTGTTATAGGGAAAACAATCTTCAAGTAATGCATTTATTTCCACCGCATCCAATGGGCTATTGTGTGTGGGAATAAGCACCACAGAATAACTTTTGTGCGGATGTGGAATGAGATCGAAAATCATAGTATCGTAACTCCTTATTTATTCGTCGTAAGCACGGCCAGCTTTAAGCCACTCAAGAGTTTTCAATTGTTGTTCTTGCAGTGAAATAATAGTTTCCTGCATTTGAACCAGTTGTTCCATAAGCATGACAACAGTATTAGTTAACTGCTCTTGTGTCATAAGTGGCAAGCTATTAGCAGATGCCAAACGCACATGATTCATTATTGGGGTGACATTATCAGTGGACATAGTATTGTGACTCCAGTCTGGGAATTGTGAAATACAAACCCATTGTATAGCACCCAGAAATTAGGATAATTCAGGATGCTAGGGCAATGGATTAGCGGGATTGTTACGTGTTATCGTAACGCTGCACAATCTTTGCATCCTCGTCTTGCACATATACAATCAGATGCACTTTTTGTAATGCATTGAATGCACACATGGCTGTAGTGTAATCTTTGCAATAGACTGTGAATTCTGTATCTTCGTCCCCAAAAGATACAGAATACTTAAATGAAATAATTGGCATGTTAGGTTCTTCGTTTGTTTAGATCGGTGTCGGGTCAAAAATAGCGTGATGCTTAATCCAGTAATCATCAATACAAGTGTCTTTACAACTAATGTACCTATCACCTCTTGGGGTAACTACAAACCACAATTGATTAAATAGTTTGTTCTCTCCACAATCTGAGCATTTGTATGTCGCACCATCATTACGCAATGGTCGATAAATACCCTTATTTTCAGGGTTTTGCAGTGGATTACTCATGCTTTTAACTCTCCGAATTCATGAATCTAGACCGTCAGACTGTCAGACTGTAGACCCGGCCCCTGGCGATGTCAACCCCTGTACCCATAATCTAGTGAGCACAGTTATTCTAGTGTGTGTATCATTCTAAGGTGTGTATGCCATATGTGCTCATAGGCATGGTCTTAGCCTGTAAATTGACCCTTCTAAAATATTTATAAACATCAATACTATTTTAGATAGGTATATACACATTAGATATATACACTGTACAACTCATGGGGTGCATATATCTAATGGGTGTAGACACGGGAGACGGCCAGAGCGGGTGCAACAGTCTGGCGGTCTACCGGTCTACATTTGAGAATTAATAATCTCGCAAAGATTACAGGAGATCAGAAAATGCTGCAACTTCCGACAATTTCTTTTCCATTGCAGTGAGTCGGGCAGACAATTTCACGGAAATTTCATCCGTATCTATCACATCCAGAACTTTGCGCAAACTGACAATCTGCGGCATTTGCAGCATGGTTTTTCCACCAGCAAGGCTGGAAATAATGGCGCGATAAGCGGAAACTGACTGACCAATCCGAACTGATTGCGCCGGAGTGGGATCAGTGGCAGTAAAACCCAGCTTTTCAGCTACCAAAACAAACACAGTTTCTGCCACTGCGCTATCGAACCACGATTCGAGAGTAGCTTTTGTCAGTCTGTCACCTTCTGCCTCACTTGCGAGATATGCGATGCATGAGCGCACATCGATGTCAGAATCAGACACAGTGTCCAATTTCCCATCATTTGCCTCATAACGCGAGCGAATAATGGCATCCTGGGTGTTTTCCAGCATGTTGCCGATGTAGGGCAAAAGTTCCCGCAGATTGTTTTCGATGTCTGCACGATCAATCCAAGGGACAGAAACTGCAACACTCTTGAACTTTGCCGCGTTATTCCCTCGACCCTTATAACCAATTTTTGCCAGTCGCTGGCCAGTCAGCGGCTTAGTTTCACCAGCAACAAAGGGAACAACATCGTGACGATTAGAAACATTGGACATGATAGATTCTCCGGCGTATGCCAGTCTGTATTAGAACCATTCTAACACATTGGACTGCACCCATACTAGGATGCAGGATCAATGGATTAGTTCCGCGTCATTCTCCAGGTGTTACATATTCTTGCGGCTTTACATTGTAACGAGGTTTCAGGCTAGGATAATCTTTCCAGGCCAGAATGCGAAAGTTCGCACCGAACCCAACATAACAAACAAGGGTCAATTCTCTATCGGCGATCAAGGCTCTATCGGTTGCCTCACATACCATTGCCCGAATGTTTCTATCAGTTTGCATCATCTTTCCTTTCGTTTACTTACTCGCGTTTCATCCTATCCAACCGTTAGAGATTCCAATATCAAACAAGTTCCCTGCCGTTACAATCTGTTACAATTCTCTCCCGTTCCTCAGCTTGCACCAAACTAGTGCATCTTGGCCTGTACCTGTTAACCATAGTACAAATGAGAATCATTCGCATTCAGAACCAAATAACCCCAGGGGGTATGGGGCTTTTTTGGGTTTGCGTGGCTGCCCCTTCCTATTGAGTCTCACCAATTTTCCTAAACTTTTTTCCAATCTTTCCTCTCCCCACAAACTATCTCTGCGAGTACGCAACTGGCTTCGCATGTATCATATCTGTATCCCCTGGAGTTCCGCCATGTCTCAATCTCTCAGCTCTTCAGAATCTCGCGCGCTCACTTTGCTAGGTCAAGGCATTAATCCCGAAATGGCCGCATCTGCCGTTGGCTTATCAGTTTCTAGAATTTCGCAACTCCTGTCTGACCCAGAATTTGCAGCGCAAGTTGCGGAAGCTCGGTATCGTAATCTTGTCAAGCACAATGAGCGAGACAATATGTACGATGAAATGGAAAATATTCTAGCAAAAAAATTTCATGATCTGATTCCATTTATGATGAAGCCAATGGAGATTTTAAAAGGTCTTCGGGAGATTAATGCATTGAAACGGCGCGGAAGTTCGGCACCTGACTCGATTACTCAGCAACAAGAAGTTATTAATCTCGTGATGCCTGTTCAGATTATCAGCCAGTACCGTGTAAATTCTGCTAACCAAGTAGTGCAAGCTGGCAATCAAGACCTGATTACAATACAAGCTGGTGGATTGAATGCACTAATTAAAGCCAAGAACGCTCAAAAGGAGTTACAAAATGTCGTTTATGAACCCTCTCCAACAGAAAGAATTGGAAATGGCAGCCAAGCGGGCTGAACTAACTGCGGCGCTGCAGGCTAAAAACAAAGCTGCAGCTCGTGCACATCTGCTTCGTGTGCAAGTTTCTTTGTCTCGGCAACCTATTCCGGTAAAATCTTATGGCGATCTCCCCACGAATTCCACTTTCCCAACAACTGGGGTTCAGTTCTGAAGAACTCGCACTAGAGTTACCGGCGGAACCGGTAGAAGAGCCGGCCGCATTTAAGGAAGCAGCGTTTAATGCTGCGGAAGTGTCAGATCTTGCTAAGAATTCACTAGATTTCTTGGCAGCTATGGCCATTCCCACAGTTTTTAAGTACCTATTCCCTCCAGTTTTCCAAGCAATTTGGAACTGGCTGGTCGCTTACGTCCATAAAATTCGTGATTTTTCCCAACTCGCTATCGGATTGCCGCGCGGGTTCGGAAAAACCATGTTGATTAAGATTTTTGTACTTTATGTCATACTATTTTCCAAAAAACAATTCATTCTCATCATCTGCGGTACCCAAACCAAAGCAAATAATATCGTCGCAGACATTGTTGGCATGCTCAATGAGCCAAATATCAAAAAGGTATTTGGTGACTGGAAACTTGGCGCAGAGACCGACCGACAAGATCTGAAAAAATTCGGTTTCCGTGGTAGAAATATCATTCTAATGGGAGCTGGCGCCGGTTCTGACATTCGCGGTATCACACTAGAAAACGTGCGGCCGGATGTCATGATTTTTGACGACATTCAAACTCGCGAAGATGCAGATTCTGACGTAGTCTCTTCCAATCTAGAGACCTGGATGGTAGGTACCGCAATGAAAGCCAAGTCGCCAGAAGGCTGCTTGTATGTTTTTATTGCTAACATGTACCCCACCAAGAATTCTCTTCTTCGCAAACTCAAGCATAATCCCACCTGGACTAAGTTTATCGCAGGCGGCATTCTTGCTGACGGCACATCTCTCTGGGAAGAGTTGCAACCTATTGAACAACTGCTAAAAGAATACCAAAACGATGCATCAATGGGGAAAGCGGAAGTCTTTCACTCGGAAGTTCTGAATGATGAAAACGCATCGGTTAACAATTTCATTGACATTTCTAATGTTCCAATGTGCCCTTACGAATCTGAATTCGAGGGCGGTCAGCACCAAGGTAACTTTATCATCATCGACCCCGCAACTGATAAAAAGAATGCGGACGCAGTTTCTATTGGTTACTTTGAAATCTGGGATGGTAAGCCAGTCTGCCGAGAAATCATCGAGGGTAATCTATCTCCTGGTGTATCCATAGACGAATCCCTTAAACTGTGCTTCAAATACAATTGTTATCTGGTCGCAGTAGAGTCAAACGCGTATCAATACACTCACCTTTACTGGTTCAATTTTATCTGTAACCAGCGTGGGATTCAAGGTATTAACTGCGTTGACCTATATTCCGGCCAGGCCTCTAAGAACTCTCGCATTCTCACAATGTTCAAGGGTCTTATTGCCAAAGAACAGTACTTAGCAAACAAGGTTCGGGCCCAAGTATTTGCTCAGATCACTGGGTTTAACCCACTGAAAACTCAAAACACTGACGGTATTCTTGACTTGCTAACGTATTCTATCAAAGTTATCGAACTCTACGGTGAGTTTATTGCCTCGCGACTCACCATTAATATGCAAGACTTTGGTGCGTTAGAAGTCAGAACTGCCGAAGAAACCTGCTCATTCTAAGGAATCACCATGGCAGATCCTACAGTTGATCGATTGCTAGCTGGAGCATCTAAACAGCCAGAAACTGTACGTATTTTAGATTTCCTGCGCTCGCGTAACGCTGTTCCAAATATGGAAACTAGTTTGCCTGGAGACACGACTAGCTATGGTAGATTTACTCCTGCGTACAATCTGTTGCAAATCTCTCCATCTTCTGTAGAATCTGATATGTTGCATGAACTTACGCATGCGGCGCAGTTTGCTTTGGAAGGGCAATTTCGCAAAAGTAAGCCGAATCAATTTACAGAAGCATATACAAAACTAATCGGAGAGTCTGCAATTTCCGCCGGCCAAGTAGATTCAATGATTAATCGGCTAGATCCTAAGGCATCTAAAGAAATGTCTAAGTACCGTCGGCAGCCTATCGAAAATCAAGCATTTGCTGTAGCCGACTCTGTTTTTCCTGAGCAAAAGCTTCCTGCAATTCGGCAACCTGGAGCTCACAGTAATGCTACATTGGCAACAGAGTTTATGATCCTCCTCGATTTAGCTGATCGAGCAAACAAACCCACTTCTACCTCCACTAAAAAGTAAATACATCATGGCAGTCACTGCATCATTTCCAATTACAAAAGCGTCGCAAGATGCTTTTATCCAATATCACCGTACGGCGTCAACTCTAGTAGAGCGCCAATGGAACTTGCGTTCGCAAATGCGAAACATTGATCTTGCGTATCTACGCGAGCAAGATGATACAAAAGAGAATCGTCGTGCCGAGTACGCTAACATGCTTGGCGATTCTAACAAGATTCAAAACATTACTGTTCCAGTTATCAAACCTCAGATCCGCGCCGCAGTTGCTTACCAAGCCGCCGTGTTTCTGACTGACTACCCAATGTTTGGTGTAGTCTCTGATCCTATGTACATCGATATGGCCAAGCAAATGCAGGCTGTGATCGAAGAAAATTCTATTCGCACTTCCTGGGCTAGAGAATTGCTTCTCTTCTTCATCGATGGATTTAAGTACAATCTGTCGGCAGTAGAAGTGTCCTGGGAAAAGATTGCAACTGCCGCTCTGGAAACTGACATCAACTATCGTGGCGGCCAAGAAGGTAAACCTAAGCAAATCATCTGGCAAGGTAATCGGATCAAGCGTTGGAATCCGTACAATATGTACTTCGACGCACGAGTTGAGCCGTACGAGATTCCTAGCAAAGGTGAGTTTGTAGGTCACACAGAACTTATGTCCCGCACGGCTCTGAAGAAATTCATTGCCGAGTTGGATATTAAAATTGTTGAGAATATCAAACTGGCATTTGAATCGCCGTCGCTGCTTAACATTGGCGACTCTGGAACTTTCGGTGCTTCTTACTACATCCCGCGGCTGAATCCTAAAGCACTGCTCGATGTAGATTCCATCGAATCTTTTGATTGGATGTCTTGGGTTGGAGCCCGCGCCGCAGGTACTGAAACTAAGATTAACTATCGTGGCCTGTATGAAGTTTCCACCGAGTACATTCGTGTCATCCCATCTGACTTTGGTCTCAACGTTCCTCAAAAGAACACGCCGCAAGTCTGGAAACTAATCATTGTCAACCATAGTGTTGTCATCTACGCTGAGCGTCAGACTAATGCTCATGAAAAGATTCCTGTTCTTTTCGGTTGTCCTTCTGAAGACGGCCTGTCTTACCAAACTAAGTCGCTTGCAACTGATGCAATGCCGTTCCAACAAGTAGCTTCGGCACTTATGAATGGCGTTCTTGCAGGGCGGCGCCGCGCAGTTACCGATCGAGTTCTCTACGATCCTTCGCGAGTTTCGGAAGCTCAGATCAATTCTCCTAATCCCTCAGCTAAGATTCCTGTTCGCCCATCTGCCTACGGTAAACCTGTGGGCGAAGCGGTTTATCAGTTCCCATTCCGCGACGATCAAGCTGGCCTGAATCTCCAGGAAATCCAAGCAGTTGTGCAGTTTGGTAACGTACTTAACGGCCAAAACGCTAACCGGCAAGGTCAATTTATTAAAGGAAACAAGACTGATCAGCAGTGGGAATCCACTATGAACAATGCAACTTCGCAGGATCAGATGACTGCGCTGTTGTATGAAGCTCAAGTGTTCACTCCACTGAAGGAGATTATCAAACTCAACATTCTTCAGTTCCAAGGGCCGGGCACTATTTATTCTCCGTCCCAAGAAGAGAACATTAACATTGATCCAGTCGAGCTTCGTAAAGCTGTTTTGAATTTCAAAGTCACTGACGGTCTGTTGCCTGCAGATAAAGTTATTTCTAGCGACACTCTGAAGGTAGGTATGCAAACTATTGCATCCTCGCCGCAACTTGCTCAAGCGTACAATCTTGGCCCTGCATTCTCGTATCTGCTGAAAACTGAAAATGCTGATCTGACTGCGTTTGAGAAGTCTCCGGAACAGATTACTTACGAACAGGCTCTAGCTATGTGGAATCAACTGGCGCAGCTTTCTATCCAGAAAGGTGTTCCATTCCAACAGCCACAGCCGTTGCCTGAACAGTATGGTTACAATCCGCAGATGCAAGATCCTCGCGCGCGTGCAGGTCAACCTGGAGCTCAATGATGGCTACGCTTTCTTCTAAGTCAATGTTTCAATCTTGGGAAATGAGCCGGCAGGAATATCTTACCGGATCAATTCTCACTACGCTTCAAATTCAATGCATTCAGAATCAGATTGTGCAGATTGCGCATGAGAAGACGATGCTTAAATTTGACCCCAACAATGTGTTAGTTTACGCTCAACAGGAGGCCGAACTTCAAGGAAAACTACTAGCTCTGCAATACCTACTTTCGCTTTCCGAAGAAGCTGCGAGGGAACTTGACCCTGGACTCCACAGCCAAGAAATTAAATTAGGCTCGCGTGAGACTCCTCCAGATGTTCAAGAACCGTTATTTCCCCCGCTGATGCCTTCTACAAACCAACCTCCCTCAGATCACGAGTAATCAATCATGTCTATCTTTCAAAAAATCTTTGGTAATGTTCCGGCTTCTAATGCTGGCCAGCCTCCTGCAAATCCGAATGCTCAAGGAAATCCTGGGCAGCCGCAACCTACCAACAACTTGGCTACTAACCCACAACCCCAGGGAACTCATCAATCTCAGCAAACTGCTCCTAATGGAGTTGTCCCTGATGGTGGAAACACTCCGCCGCCGGAAGTATCTCCACTCGAGAAGTTCGCTAAGATCTGGGAAACTGGTACACCTGATAAAGGAAACCCGCCCCAGCAGGAAAACACGCTGACTCCTGAAAAAATGATGGAAGCAGCGGCTAAAGTAGATTTCTCAAAGGTCATTGATCGCGAGACGTTGAACAAGATTAATGCTGGTGGTGAAGAGGCACTAAATGCTCTGGTTGCCATTATCAACAAAACCTCACAAACTGTTTACGGCCAATCCACAGTAGTTGCTAAAAAGCTTGTTGATCAAGCGGTGGCTACGGCACAAGACGAATTTGCTGCCAAGATTCCTGGATTGGTTAAACAACAATCTATGCGGGAAGGTTTGCTTGCAGACAATCCGGCATTCAAAGACCCCGCAGTTGCTCCGATTGTCGAGGCTCTGCAACAACAGTTTGCACAAAAATACCCTAACGCTAGTGCTGGTGAACTGCAAAAGATGGCTCAAGAATACTTTGCTGGAGCCGCCTCAGTTCTCAACCCTAACAAACCTGCTAAGACTTCCTCCGCTCCTGGCCGGGAAGAGATTGATTGGGATAGTTGGGTTAATACCCCGACTAATTTCTAAACCGTTTTAAGGATTTTACATCATGGGACTTTTTGCTCGTGCTTTGATTAAAAGCGATGGCAGTCTGCCGCGCCAAATGCGTAGTGGGGATGGCTTTGTTAGCAATCCTCGCATCGCAACTGTTTCGGATGCTGCACAAACTCTGACTGTTGCACAACTTTCGGGTGGCGCAATTATGACCACTCTGACTGCGGGCCGGGTTTTCACAACTCCTACTGCAGCTCAAATGATTGCTGCTGCTCCTGACATGGACATTGGTGATTCGTTTGAATTGCTGGTTTCCTCGTTGGCAGCTTTTGCAATTACCTGGGCTGCTGGTGCAGGCGTTACTTTGGCAGGTCGCGCAACTACGCCAGCTTCAGCTAACTCCACTATCATTGTTACTCGCACCGGCGCGGCTACAATGACTTGGACTGTGCTGTAATTTCTCGCTTTATCTAACTCTTAAGGACATTCATCATGACCGTCGGTGTTTTTAATACCAGTCAATTCACCCAAGATCTTGCAGCAAAATCGTTTGCTGGGATGATTACGCGACTCATGCCCAATGGCCAAGCGCCGTTGTTTGGTATGACCGCTATGCTTCCTACGGAAACTGCTCTGCAAGTTGAACATGGTTTCTTCACCAAGACCATGCTCTTCCCGGCGCTGAACTTGGATGCAGCAGTTGCTAACGGCACTGATACTGTTTTCACTGTGGCTTCTACCGCTAACGTGCTTCCTGGCATGATTATGCGCGCGCAGTCTACTGGTGAAGCAATCATCATCAACAGCATTCTGTCTGCAACTCAGGTGCAAGTTACTCGCGGCGTTGGTACTGTGGCTGCGGCCGCAATTGCTGACAACGTGAACCTGTACCAGATTGGCAATGCTTTTGAAGAATCGTCGATTCGTCCGAACGCGCTGCAGATCAATCCGGTTCGCATCACTAACCTGACGCAAATCTTCCGCAACACCTGGGCAATTTCCGGCTCTGCTCAAGCTACGCAAGTTATTGCTG